>Ga0157372_10000141_pt1 | contig 79227 bp, 66 predicted proteins | sample C55metaG_FD_115307 | JGI IMG/M metagenome (GOLD analysis project Ga0157372, IMG submission 115307) | Corn rhizosphere microbial communities from Kellogg Biological Station, Michigan, USA - C5-5 metaG | ecosystem: Host-associated > Plants > Roots > Rhizosphere > Soil | place: USA: Michigan... | reverse complement strand
AGTAGTTCCAGTGCAGTTTCGCGTATCTGAGAGCCGCCTGGCGCTCCGGGTCCGTGAGATGTATCTCGCCGAGAATCGCGGGCCGGCTCAGCGCAAGCGCGATACTCGGGCTCGCGAACCAGACGAGAACCAGCGGCAACGTGCTCATGATGAACAGGAAGCGATCGTTCGCGCTCGAGGCGCCACCAACCGTGACGTGGAGTCCGATGAGCAGGCCCAGCACCAGACACAGCGCCGTGACCGGCCACATCTTGCGCCAGGTTTCCAGTAGTGAGCCCGCGCCCAGCGCTCGCTCGACCTGCGAGGCGGTTTGCCACTCCAGAAGATTGCGGTGACTGATGAAGAGCCGGTACAACGTCCGGATGATCGCATCGGCCGATACCACTGCCTGATGCGGAAGAAAGACGACCGCGAGCGTCAGCTGCTGCCCATTGGTGATCGCGTCGCGGCCGACGGCGAGATAGTACGCGAGCCACGATTGGTCGCGGGGTGGACGAAGTAGTGAGATCGTCAGCGAAAAGAGCCACGAGAATGCGATTACTACGAGTACGATTCCCGTCCACTCCAGAACTCTTCCGGGAAGCAGAAACCAGCCTGCGATCAGCATCGCCAACTGGAAGATCTCAACCAGGCTCCTGCGCAGGTTGTCGAGAATCTTCCAGCGGGAGATTGCCGACAGCCGGTTTTGCATTCGCCCGTCCGGACCCGGCACCGTTCCCTTCAGCCATCCGAGGAGCTGCCAGTCGCCACGAATCCACCGGTGCTTCCGGCGAGTGAAAGTCAGATAGCGGGCTGGATAGTCGTCGTACACTTCGATATCGGTCGCGAGTCCGGCACGTGTCCACGTACCTTCGATCAAATCGTGGCTTAGCAGCGTGTTCTCAGGGAATCTCCCGTGCGTCGCTTCCTCGAACGCATCGACATCGTAGATCCCCTTTCCGGTGAAGCTGCCCTCGCCGTACAGATCCTGGTACACGTCGGACACGGCGGTTGTATAGGGATCGACACCTGGGTGCCCGGAGTGGATCGCGGCAAAGAACGACTTGTGCGCGCTCGTGAGCGAAACTCCCACCCGCGGTTGAACTATTCCGTAGCCCTCGGTGATACGTCCGATTTTCTCATCGTAATACGCGCGGTTCAGTGGATGCGCGATCGTTCCGACCAGAAGTTGCGCCGCGTCTCGGGGCAGTACGGTGTCCGAATCGAGCGTTATGACGTAGCGTACAAGTCCAAGCCGGCTCGTGTCGCCGATGACCGTCGTGAACGCGTCTTTCGCTCCTCCACGCAGGAATTTGTTGAACTGGGCGAGCTTGCCCCGCTTTCGCTCCCAACCCATCCACACATTCTGTTTTGGATTCCAGAGCCGCGGACGATGAAAGAGGAAGAACACGTCCTCGCCCGGCTTTCCGTACCGCGCATTTAGGTTCTTGATCCCCGCCGTCGCGGCGGCAAGAATCCCCTCGTCATCCGGTCTGTGCTCGGTCTTTGAGTCGGTAAAATCGCTCAGTATCGCGAACTGCAGATTTGGATCACGATTGGCGAGGAATTGCACCTCGAGGTGTTCCAGCGCTTCCTCCACCCCATGGACACTCCCGAGCAGCGTCGGCACCACCACCGCCGTCATGTACTCTTCCGGAATGCCGTCGTCGCGCAGCTCGAGCTTGGACAGAAGGCGTGGTGGCATCAGCAGCGTAATGAGCTGATTGATGACGCTGATTCCGATCTCGCTCGCTGGAATGAGAGCCACGAGGGCGATCGTCAGCTGAACCAGCGCGGGCGTCCCTTCTATGACTTCGAGAATGACTGCGAGCGCCAGCACGCTGAACACCGTCACGCCGCCGAAGTAGAGCGTGTTCGGGTGACGCTGCGTCCAACGATACAGCCATTCTCCGGGCGGCGGAGTATAGGCGACTTTCTCCTCGAGAGTCCGTCGACCTTTGTCAACGAGGAAGTAGCCGACGTGGGCGTGCCTGGCATCCTTTGGGTCTGCGACCTTTGCCAGCGCCAGCACTTCGCCCGCGATCTCTTCTTCCGGTCGTTTCACCCGTTTTGCGATGTGCTCGACGACGTGGCGATAGTGATCGCGCGTCCCGAACGTCAACGACGCGTAGTGGCCACTTGGATCCTGGCGCAGAAGCTTTTCCGTGGCGCTCTGCGATTCGACAAAATCCTTCCAGTCGAGGCGCGAGATCGTGCGAAGACTCGTGATGCTGTTCGCGACCGTCACCTGCGTCAGCGCTACCCTGCGATTTGATCGCGTCGCCGCTTCTTCCGCGCTCGGCCCGTCCTCCGCGATCCATTGCTCGAGCCAGATCAGCGGCGTGAAATTCGTCTGGTACGACCGTACCTGCTGGAGGAATCGCGCTACCCAGGTCGGCGTGAATGGTGGATGATTGTCGACGAATGCGGCGAGCGCGGTCGCCAGTGCCCGTGAGGATTCTTCGCTCGCTTCGCGCAGCGCGGTCGCCGCGCGATCGGCAGACTCGACTTCCTGGAGCCGCGCCGCAACACGGAGCGCCATCCGACGGATGTTCTCCACCAGCCCGAGGCGCAGCATCGTCGGAATCGCCCACAGCTCTCCCATTCGGAGCTGCGTGACGGTCTGATACTCACGCACGAAAAGCGTGATGTTGTCGAGGTCGAGGTGACCTTCCGTGTGTGCGATCAGCTCGATTGCGACTTCGTACGCTCGAGGGTAACCCGCGAGTGATCCGGTCGCGAGCTTGGGAAGCTCCTCGTAGTAGCCCTTCGGAAGATTTGTCCGAATCTCCCTGATGTGTTCCTGAACGATGTAGAAATTGTCCAGCAGCCAATCTCCAGCTGGACTGATGTCGAGCCCACGCTCCGCGCCGCTATTCAGCTCATGATAGACGCGATCGAGAACCTCTCTCGTGTCCTCGAGGCGGAGCAGCAGCGGCCCGGCGCCACGCTGTTTTTGCGCCGGAAGCAGATGATGCCCGCGCGCGACTGCTCGCGCACGTTCGCCGAGCCGCTCGAGACCGAGTACTTCACCGCGAATTGGGCCGACGAGTTCTTCGCCGGATCCGTTTCGCGAACGGCCGAAAAGACGACTCAGAATTGTTGTTGGAGCCTTGGGCGGGATTGCTGTTGCCACGTCACTTACTCAACGCCAGAGGTGTGCCGCTCTCGGGTGGGGCACGCCCGCAAGATATCCCGTTTGGTCTATTCCGCGTAATACGCTTGAATGCAGAGAGTCACCAGACGCTGACGGACATTTTCATATTGATCGGGATTCTGCGGCCGCAACGATTCCGCGAGGGAATTCCACAGCTCCTTGAAAATTACGATGAGCTCTTCGGGCGGTACGTTTTTCTGGTGCGCTTCTTTGCCCACCCGCTTCAGCACATCGGCGAGCGCTGACGTCGGACCGTCCGGTTGCTTGAGCTGGTCCGCGAGTGCCGCCCGCAGCTCCTTCATGGTACTCTCTGAGAGTGGGCTCACGCTTGTTGGGCAATAATTTCCGCCACTCTCTGACTGGTGTCTGGAGAGTGGACATTTGTTCCTAAAATATCTACGCGATAGACTAGCCGCGTAATGTCGATTCCGAAAGGTCCACAAGTTGCCGAACTGATTGCCTCCTATTCCCGGTTGGCGTCGTTGGGCAATGTGCTGATTCTCGCGCGCGAGGAGATCGTCGCTGCGCTGTTGGGTCTTATGGTTGAGCTTAGAGGTTTGCAGCCGAGTTTTCTCACTCGAGAGCAGTCGATAGCTGATATCATCGAGACCAGCTCGTTCGCCGCTGTCGTCATAGACTGCGATCATCCTGATTGTACCGCGAAGCTGCTCGCGAGCATCAGGAAGACTGGTGCGGTGCCCATACTTTTCAGTCCCTTCAGAATGCAGTCAGAAGTGAGCGAAGTTGCTGCACGCCACGGGATTAGATCGTTTGCCCTTCCCACAGATCCCGACACTTTCGGAAGAATGCTCGAGGCTTAACGGATCCGGATTCCGCCCATCAGTCTGAACAGCGTGGCATCTTCCGGAACGGAGTAGACCTGGGCTCCGAAGTCCAGAATCCGGCGGACAACTGCGGTCACGCCGCCAAACACCGCGGCACGATAGACGGGACTCGCCAGCTCGACTTGCGTATTGTCGACGCTACCGTTCCCGTTAGTGAAGCCGACCTGGAAGTGCGGATTTATCCTGTTCACGCCCGCGCCACCATAGAAGGAGAAGCCGCGGATTCCCGGGACAAAACCCGCCGCGATATCGCCACCGAACATGTCGGGATGAAAGGTGTCCTTGGACGGATTGGTCCCGAAGCATGGCTGCGTATCAGATGTCTGCTGGAGCTCCGACTTGGGACATGTGATCGCTCCTTTCACGTTTCCGAAAGTGCCATGCACACGCAGCATGAGCGTTGTCCCGCTCGAGACCGGACCCGCGGCGAAGTGATGCGCCTGCGAGACCGCGAAACTGAAAAGATTGGGAGTAGCCCTCGCGATCGTTACGGGAGGAAGGTACGCTGCTTCGAGCGCAAAGCCGGATGGGCCGCCGATCGTAATGCGTGGACGTCCGAACACCGGTGAAAGTGATGTGTGCTCACTCTTCTGCGTGAAGCAGGCTCCCGTCTGCTCGATCGCACGATTTGGCTTGGGAAGATATTCGAGCTCGCCACCGATCCTTATAGTCCCGGGAGGAAGCACCTCTGGCGCGGTAGCCATTGTGAACACGATGGGAGCCGTGTAGAAAGCGAGAAGCTTTCCCTCATTACTGCTGCTACTCACTTTGCACTGTCCGATCGCCTCTCGTTGCGCTACGAAAAGCAGCACTCCTATGAACAGACCTCGATGCATTACTCCTCCAAAGTCCCTTTCCGTGAGGGGACTAAGCTACGGGTGAAGCCCCGACAGAGCGACGATTGGTCGGCAAGCGCAACGATCCGACGCGCCAATGTATGCCTGCGGCGGGCGAGCGCACAGCAACTCCTCAAGGCTGGAAGAGAACGTCATCGGCGATTCGACGATCGCGCCTTCCGAGCGTACGTGCGAAGCATGCATTCGGAGTAGAACTCCGGGTGCTCTTCGTACGCGCTCCACTTTGGATTGACTCGCCTCATCTCTCTGTCGTAAGCAAGGAATATCGCCGTCTTCTCACGCGCCTCATCAGTTGACCGGTTGGCAGCACGCGTGGCGAGTGCATATCCGACATAGTATTGCGTCTTCCACCCTTGCGTCCGGCGTAGATCCTCCACGAGCAAACCAGTCATGCGGTGGTCGAAGTGATCGTGAGGATTCGCGGCAATGCTGGGATCATTCGCATGAACGACAACATCCCGATCCGAGGAGTTCTGTCCGATGATTCTGCCGATGGTGCTTGTCAGATCTTCCCATCCGTCATAGGTCGCGCTTCCGTCGACGGCCCTTACGACCAGGATCTTTTTACCCCTCAGTTTCCTCAGACTCTGGTAGTCGTGACTGGCAAAGCCCATCCCGTTTCGTTTCCCATCGGGAAGTCGCAGAAAGTAGGATTTGGTATTGGCAACCACGCATTGCTGAACGGCGTGATTGAGCACGGTCGTCGTCGAGCACCTGACCGCTGCGGAGTCCGAGGCATCGCGACCAATGGCAACACGGCTCGACTTGAGCGCTGCGCGCTCCCGAGTCAGCCAATAAAGAGAGTCGCGTCCGTCGTCTCCCGCGGTCAGGTAGATGAATGAGACTGAGTCGCCGGTTCGGATCTGTCTCGCAGCGATGTCGCCCATGAAGAGCTGCCAGTCGTCCTCGTGGGCTACGACGAACACATCGTGACGGACAGACGGTGAGTTAGCTACATACCTAACCACCTGAGGGCTAGTGGGCCTGATCCCGGCTATCGCCTCAAACCACACAAGACAAAGCGCGATCAGCTGCCCCATTCCTGCTCCACTCCTTTTTTGCGTTTCTTTGCCAGGAAGTGAATCGATACACCCATGGGCGCAAAAAGGTAAAACCAAAAAAGGCGGACGCACCTGAAGTGCATCCGCCTTTGGTTAGGTTCTTATCTATCGGTTTACTGCGCGACCTTGATCGCCTCAACCTCGATATTGATCTTGATCTCGTTGCCAACCGTTAAGCCGCCTGCCTCGAGCGCCACGTTCCAGGTCAAACCAAAATCGCGGCGATCAATCTTCCCGCTTGCGCTGAATCCGGCCCGCTCACCGCCCCACGGATCCTTCGTCTCACCCTCGAACGTGACATCGAGAGTAATCGGTCTCGTCACATCACGAATGGTCAGGTCACCGGTCAGCTTGAACTCCTCACGGCCCCCCTCGATCTTCGTGCTGCGGAACCTGATTTCAGGGTACTTCTCGACGTGCAGAAAATCACCCGAGCGAAGATGGTCGTCGCGTTGCGTGGTGCGGCTGTCGATGCTCGCCGCCTTGAGTACAGCTTCCACCGAAGAATTCTTTGGGTTCTTCTCGTCGATTTCGATCGTTCCTTCCACATCCGTAATTCGACCCTTCACCGTCGTGATCATGAGATGCTTGGCGGAGAACTCCACCAAAGTGTGCGCTGGGTCGAGCTTCCATTGTGTCCTGGCTCCAGTTGCCGGAGCTGCCTGAGCTGTTGCTGTCATCGTTTCCTCTCGATCTTGTGCGTTGTTGAGCCGGTGAAGCCCTATCAGGGCCAAACAGCTCTGGACTTACCGTGAGTATGTTAGTATACTTTAGTAAGTAGATTGTGTCAAGCGCCGGTATCCTTAACTTTTCCGCATGTCCGATTCCTCTTCGACCGTTTCACAGGTTTGCTCCCGCTTTCATAGGGCTATCGAGCTGATCGGTAGTCGCTGGACAGGCGCCATCCTGCAAACGCTCCTTCAGGGAAGAACCCGTTACGGCGCCATCAAGGCCGCCATTCCCGATCTCACCGATCGGATGCTGTCGGAGCGGCTTCGTTCGCTCGAGGGAGAAGACCTCGTGCTGCGGATCGTCGTCCCGGAAAGCCCAGTGCGCGTTGAGTACGAGCTCACCCCAAAAGGGCGCGAGCTCCAGGACGCGTTGAAAGAGATCGGCGCCTGGGCCGAACGCTGGATTCCCCTCGAAGACGACGGCACGAGGCAATCGGCCGGGACTGAGTCGAAGGCGCGCAAGCGCACCGCTTCGCGACACACCAGGAAAGCAAAGCGCGTCTGAGCGGCGCCAGGGGTTCGATCTTCCCTGAATGCGACCCCGGGAGGTAGCGTTAAAGGATCCTTCCCAAGAATCCTTTCGCAGCGGAGACCGTTGATGCGCACGTTGCTCTCATCGTTCCTGATTTCCACTGGCCTTGTTCTGGCCCCATTTCCGGCTGACACCCCGCTCCGAGGCTTCTTCCCGCAGTCCATCCAGCCACAACGCGATCTGGAATCCCGCTTCCGAGCGATGCCCGATGGCGCTCGAATGAAAGAGGCTATGCGGCGTCTCAGCGCGCGCCCGCACCATGTCGGCTCCCCCTACGACAAGGACAACGCCGAATGGATTCTCGGTCAGTTCAAGTCGTACGGCTGGGACGCCCATATCGAGAACTTCGATGTTCTCTTTCCAACTCCGGTTGACCGCGTCGTCGAGCTGGTCGCTCCCACGACCTTCAAGGCGGCGCTGCAGGAGACCGCGCTTCCAGGCGACCCCACATCCAATCAACAGTCTGAGCAGCTTCCTTCCTACAACGCTTACTCCATTGACGGCGATGTCACCGGGCCGCTCGTTTTCGTCAACTATGGAATACCAGCCGATTACGAGGAGTTGGAACAGCGGGGCATTTCAGTAAAGGGCGCGATTGTCATCGCCAAGTACGGCGGCTCATGGCGCGGTATCAAACCCAAAGTGGCCGCCGAGCATGGCGCAGTAGGATGCCTGATCTATTCAGATCCGAGAGATGATGGCTACGCTGGTGGCGATGTTTTCCCCAACGGGCCGATGCGTCCGCCCCAGGGAGTTCAGCGCGGCTCCGTTGCGGACATGCCCGTCTATCCGGGTGATCCCCTCACGCCTGGCGTTGGCGCTACGAAAAATGCGAAGCGTCTTCCAATCGCCGAAGCTAAAACCATCACTAAAATCCCGGTGCTGCCCATCTCATACGCCGATGCGCAGCCACTGCTCTCAGCTCTCGGCGGTCCGATTGCTCCAGCGTCCTGGCGTGGTGGGCTTCCAATCACCTATCGGCTCGGCGCCGGCCCCGCACGTGTTCATCTCCGCGTGAAATCCGACTGGAGCCTGAAGACTCTCTACGATGTGATCGCGAAACTTCCGGGCACCACCGAAGCCGATGAGTGGATCATTCGGGGCAATCACCATGATGCCTGGGTGAACGGCGCACAGGATCCTATTTCTGGTCTGGTCGCTGAACTCGAAGAAGCACGCGCGCTCGGGTCGTTGTATCAGCAGGGTTGGCGGCCAAAGCGAACGATCATCTACGCCGCCTGGGATGGCGAAGAACCAGGACTTCTAGGCTCGACAGAGTGGGTCGAGGCACACGCCGACGAGCTCAGGACGCACGCGGTCGCCTATCTGAACAGCGATACGAATAGCAGGGGATACCTCGGTGTCGAAGGATCGCACTCCCTCGAGAAGTTCATCAATGGTGTGGCGATGGATGTCGAAGACCCTGAATCCGGCGTCAGCTCCTGGAAAAGGCTTCAGTCGTCGAGGATTGTGGATGGTTCACCGGAGGTTCGTCGCGATGCGCGCGAGCGTGAGGATCTTCGCATCGGCGCTCTTGGCTCCGGCTCAGATTACTCGTCGTTCCTCGATCATCTTGGAATCGCTTCGCTCAACCTGGGCTATGGCGGGGAGGACGACGGTGGGATCTATCACTCGATTTACGACGACTTCTACTGGTTTACGCATTTCAGCGATTCCTCCTTCGTCTACGAACGCGCGCTCGCGCAGGCCGCCGGGACCGCGGTGCTCAGACTCGCGAATGCGGATCTGCTCCCGTTCGCCTTCACGAATCTCTCCGAGACCGCACAGGGTTACGTGAAGGATCTCCAATCACTCCGTGACAAGCGGGCCGAGCAGATTTCCGAACGCAACCGGCAGATAGAGGAAGGTCGTTTCAAGTTTACCAGTGATCCGCGCGATCCGATAACTGCTCCGCAACACCAAACGCCGGCGCCTCAGCTGAACTTCGCGCCTCTGCTCAACGCGCTCGATTCACTCAACCATTCAGCCTCGCGCTACGAGACAGCTTATAGCCGCGCTGTGAGTGAAGGACGCGCTGGTGTCGCGAAAGGCGTGAACGAGCGACTTCTTCAGGCCGAGCGTGCGCTCACATCTACGGAAGGTCTGAAAAACAGGCCGTGGTACGTCCACATGCTCTACGCACCGGGCTTTTATACGGGTTACGGTGTCAAAACGATACCTGGCGTTCGCGAGGCAATCGAACAGGGACAATGGCAGGATGCTGACCGCGAGATTGCACGTGCTGCATCGGCATTGGAGCGCGAGGCAACACTGGTAAGTGGAATCGCCTCGACTCTATCCGGCGCCTCACAATGAAGAACTTTCGAAGAGGCTTCCTGGCTGAAATGCGCTTTTCACTTCGCTTGTTATCCGGCGCCTCACTATTTCTCATCGCGCTATTCACTCTCAGCGCCGCGCGTCCGGTAGAGCCGAACCTCCTCTCTGGACTGGTCTGGCGCAACATCGGACCGTTCCGCGGAGGACGCGTCTCAGCTGTCAGCGGCGTCATAGGCCAGCCAGGCACGTTTTACATCGGCCTCCCGCTTGGTGGCGTTTGGAAAACCACGAGCGCTGGCACCACCTGGTTTCCAATCTTCGACTCGATCAAGGAAGTCTCTTCCGTCGGAGCCGTCGAAGTCGCGCCATCAGATCCCAACGTCATCTACGTGGGCACTGGAGATCTGATAACCGGCGGCGGCATAAACGAAGGCAACGGCGTGTACAAATCCACGGATGCCGGAAAGACCTGGCACCATCTGGGGCTGGACCAAACGCGACAGATTCCATCGATCCTCGTCGACCCGCACGATCCCAATCTCGTGTTGGTTGCGGCACAGGGAAACGTTCACGCCAAGAGCGATGTGCGCGGAGTGTTCCGAAGCACCGATGGCGGTAGCACCTGGACCAGGACGTTGTACGTCAACGATTCCACCGGTCTTCAGAAGATCGCATGGGCTGCGGATCATCCGAGCGTAGTGCTGGCGACTACCGTACGACACTGGGTCCCACCTGTTCCCGTTCCGTCGCGTGGTCCGCCACCGCCGAACCCGGCCACCAACACGGCCCTTTACAAATCCACCGATGAAGGCGTGACCTGGAAGGAAATCACCGGCGGTGGCTTACCACCACTCAACGGACGTACTTCCGTTGCGGTGGCAATGAACACAAACGCTCAGCGAATGTTCCTGATCGGGAACTTCGGGCTCTATCGCTCTGACGATGGCGGCTCGACATGGCGGCAAATGGACGCCGCTGATCGCCGTGTTGCCAACGGTCAGGGTGGCTACAACTGCGGAGTGTACGTCGATCCGAAAAACCCTGATATCGTGTACACCATCAACACCTCGAGCTACAAATCCACCGATGGCGGAAACACCTTCACTGGATTCAAGGGCGCACCCGGTGGCGATGACCCGCAACAGTTATGGATTGATCCGACCAACGGCCAGCGCATGCTCCTCGGCCTCGACCAGGGTGCGACGATTTCGCTCGACGGCGGCCAGACCTGGAGCTCGTGGTACAATCAGTCCACCGATCAGGTCTACCATATCTCGACTGACAACTCGTTCCCATACTGGGTCTACGCAACCCAACAGGACGCGGGAGCAATTGCTACACTGAGTCGAGGCAATCTGGGCGAGATCACACCACTCGACTGGAAACCGGTGCCGGGATGGGAGTGGGGCACAATCGTGGCGGATCCACTGGATCCCAAAATCGTGTACGCCAGTGGTAACGGCATTTCGAGGATCGTTTATCCGAGCGAGCAATGGGTCAACGTCAGTCCGGACATGGATCCTGGCGCGAAGATGCGGACAGGATTCGCACAACCATTGGTGTGGACGCCCTGGAATCAGCACGAGTTGCTCGCCGGATTTCAATATCTGATGGCGACCACCGACGGCGGCGCACACTGGACCAAGATGGGCCCGGATCTCACCGTGTCGAAGAATCCACCGCCGGCACCAGCGCCGAGCACTCCGGGTCAGCCAGCGCCCACATCGCGAGATGCCATCGAGGCAATATCAGCATCGAGTGTGGCGCCGGGCACGATTTGGGTGGGCACGAGTAACGGGTTGGTTCAGGTCACGAGAGACAACGGCAAGACGTGGAACGAAGTCTCGATCCCGGGCGTGTCAACTCTCGCGCGCACAAATATCTCGGCGATCGATGCGTCGCATCAGGACGCAGCCACAGCATACGTCGCAGTAGATCGCCATACCACTGGTGATTACACGCCCTACCTGTACCGGACGCACGATTACGGAAAGACGTGGACGCCGATCGTGAATGGGTTGGCGACAAATGAACCAAGTGGCAGCTTCGCGCGCGTGATTCGGGCGGATCCGAAAAAGGCAGGGCTCCTGTTCGCTGGAACCGAGAGCGCGATCTACGTGTCGTTCGACGACGGAGACCACTGGCAATCGTTGATGCTTAACCTCCCCAATACGTCATACCGCGACATCACGATGCATGGTTCCGATCTCGTCGTCGGTACCTACGGGCGAGGAATCTGGATACTCGACAACTATTCAGTGCTGCAACAAATGACTCCGGCAGTCGCGAGCGAACCTGCACACCTCTTCGAGCCGGCGGATGTAGTTCGGGTGCATCGCAATGTGAACTACGATACGCCATTTCCGCCCGAGGTTCCCTACGCGCTCAATCCGCCCGATGGAGCGATCGTGTACTACTCCCTCGCGTCCAGACCATCGTCGCCGATCAGCCTCGACGTGATCGATGCGTCGGGTACCGTCGTGCGCCATCTGTCGAGCACGCTCGGCGTGCCCGTAGCGGAAGCCGCTCAGCCCCCTGAGCCAAACTTCTGGATCGCGCCAACTGTGTCTATGCCCACTAACGTTGGCACCAACCGCATCAATTGGGATCTTCGGTATGATCCTCCGCCGGCTTTCACGCACTCGTTCGAGATCAATGCCAATCCCGGCCTGACACCAGCATCACCCGAAGGCCCGCTTGTAGCGCCCGGCATTTACACACTGAAGCTTACGGCAGACGGCAAGAGCTACACGCAACGAGTGACGGTGAAAAACGATCCACGCTCGCCTGCGAAAACTTCGGACTTGCGATCGCAGCTCGATCTGGAGATGAAATACTACACGGGTGCCAGGGAATCCTGGGATGCCTACAACCAGATTAGTGCAATGCGAAGTTCACTCGCGGCATACACGCATGGGAGTGGCCCGTCGGAGGTAACTGTGGCAGCCACCGCCCTCGACGCAAAGCTGGCGGCGCTGGGTGGCACCACCGATCGGGGCCGAGGCGGATTCACGGGTGGCGGCGGCGGCGGTACACCTCCACCTCCCAGCTTCGTGGCCATCAACGGCACGATGAATCAACAGCTCACCGGTCTCGACAACGGTGACATGGCCCCAAATGAATCAATGAAAAAGGGGTACATCGCCAGATGCGGTGACCTGAAAACTGATATTACGAACTGGAAAACCATCAACGCGGTTGACGTCCCCGCGTTCAACGCGATCCTGTCGAGAAATAACGACAAGCCGATCGCTCCGAGTTCGCCTGTACTCGCCATTCCCGTTTGCACTTAGCACCCAAACAATTCAGGGCCGCCAATTTTGATGGCGGCCCTGATTGTTTTGGGTTAGCTGGTCAGCTGCTCGGCATGTGTTAGTGAAGAAAAACAGCGCCCCTCCCGCCTCCCCCTCTCAATACGTGACCTCGTAGTTCAACCGGAAACCGCGTGCGGGTTGGGGGATGAAATCCTTGATCACCGAAAGATTGTCCCTATAGACGCGGTTGAACACGTTGTCACAATGGATGCTGATGTTGTTGAGCACACGTTGTCGGGCAAAGCGCATCCCAACTCCGAGATTTACTACGGTATATCCTGGCGTCGGTGTGTCCCCCTCCCCAAGTCTCGTCTGACTTGCGGCGAGGCGCGTTTCGATCAAGCCCATATAGGTGCTGTTCTGAAACGTCGCCCGAAGCAGACCACGTAGCGGAGGCGTGAAAGGAAGCGGCACGTTCTGCCTGGTGTCCTCTGCGCTCACATAGTCTGCCCCGGCTTTGAGCGCGATATACTGCGCAGGCTGGACGGTTACGCTCGCGTCAAACCCGAGTAGTCTGGCGTTGGTTTCACCGAATTGGCGCACCGGGAAACCCTGAATGGTATCGCCGCGCAAAAATCCATAGATGTAATGCTGGATGCTGTTTGCGTAGGGTGAGATTTCAAATGACACGTTTGCGAAGTTTCCCTTGAGCGACAGGTCCGCGCCCAATCCTGTTTCGGGTTCGAGCCCAGGCGTGCCAACCGTGTAGGTGCCACTTGGCGCATCGAGACCGTTCGCGAACAGCTCCTGAACTGTGGGTGCCCGGAATGAGCGTGCGAAGCTCAACGATCCCGTCAATTGTGGCGTGAGTGCTTGGATCGCACCGAGCGATGCCGTCAATGCGTTGGAAAGCCGCGAAGCATCGAGCGTCTGAAAATTCGGATCGGTCGACTGAGGATCCGGACGCGTTTGAATCTTGTTGTAGTCGTATCTCAATCCAGCCTGCAGGCGGGTGTTATCGGCTGCCGGATACTCCTCGTACGCATAACCGGCAATTCCGATCGTGCGTGAGTTCGGCCCCAGCGGTTCGTCACCGCGGATACTCATGCTCTCGATGTTCGTCCACAATCCGAGCGTTCCCTGCAGCTTTCCAAGCGGTTGATGTTGAAGCTGCAGCACTGCGTTCAGCTGGCGTTTCTGGAAATTTGTCGCTTCCGGATCTGAAACGCCGCTCGCATCCTGCGCCGTCGGAAACTCGGAGTGGTTGTAATCGTTGAAGCTCGCGTTGACCTTTACGCGATCGATGAATCCGAAGCCGTGGTTGAAGAGACTGCGGAACTCGACTGTGTTTCTCCGCTGAGCAATGCGCGACGTAGTCGGAGGAACGTTGGCAAAATCTGGATTGGGTGGCACTCCGGGGATGCCGTAGTTTACCTGGAAGTGCTTTCCACCGATTCCGAACGTTCCGAAATCCCCCTGGTACGCGTACCCAAGGCCGGCTTCACCGCTATGGTCGAACGTCTGGGGCATCCGATCGAGATTGAACACCGCCCCTGTTCCAGGGTCAGTGTAGTTGCCCGAAGGAATCCTCGTATTCTCGGCCCTCACACCACCCGCCGAGACTCGAAAGGCCTGATTGCCTTGACTGTAGATGTTGTTGATGTAGCCGGCGCCTTCGCCGTTCACCGTATTTCCTTCGATCGCTGCCGTTCCCGAAACGGCGTGATCCGACACGGAAGGAACGATGTCGGTGATGATGTTTACGATTCCACCGATTGTGCTGGGTCCGTAAAGAATGGTCGCTGGGCCGCGAACTACATCGATCTGCGAAACTCCAATCGCCTCTATTGGCGTAGCATGCGCTGGATCGAAAGTCGCGAGATCACCCATGCGAAGGCCGTTCTCGAGAATCAGTACCTCGTTATCACCTAGCCCACGCAGAATCGGTCTCGACGGAGCAGATCCCAGACTTCGAACCGCGACCCCCGGGAGATCTGAGATTTTCTCGGCGAAGGTCGTCCCGGGACTGTTCTGGAGCTCTACCTGAGTTTTTGAGGCAGTCGACTGGTACTGCTCATCCGAGATCCGTGCCGTTGGCGCTGCTGAAACCACGACCTCTTTCAGCTTGATCGCGGATTCGCTGAGATTGAACGAAACCCTCGCGGTGCCACTCGTTACTCTGATCGTGTCGGTTGCCGAGGCATAACCAGTGACTCCGACGTACACCCTGTACACTCCGGCCGGGACGTTCGAGAATGCAAACTGGCCGTCCGCGCCCGTCCGCTCGATGCGATCGAGCTCGAGAAGGCGGACTGCCGCGCCAATGATCGGTTTCCCCGCCGTTTGAACCGTTCCAGCGATGGATTGTGCCCGAAGCACAGTTGCCGACAGAAGCAGCGATGTGAGAATCATTAGCGCCGCGATCGAGACGCTTCGAGTCGCGCGCTTGCAAACAGGGTTTAGGGACATTTCTGTCTCATTTCTGGAGTTTTGAGCGGAGAGCGAAGGACACGCCAGCTATGCCGTAGCGAATTAGGATATCTGCGCTTGCGGTCGTGAGACATTCTCCAGTGGCTAGGGACGGAATCGAACCGCCGACACGCGGATTTTCAGTCCGCTGCTCTACCAACTGAGCTACCTAGCCGAATCGGACTCGCGTCCGGATGCAACAATTAAAACGCCTATGTGCTCCTTATCAACCGTTGCAACAACTACTTGGACGATGGTTCCTTGCCGTGAGTAGCCGTTATTATGGACTTAACGCCGCCCCGGACGTTGAAGTCGCCGACGACTCGCATCCATCTCGGCGATGAGCTCGCAACAAGGTCGTCGAGAATTCGGTTGACTGCCCGCTCGTAGAAGATTCCGTCGTTCCTGTAGCTCCACAGGTAGAGCTTGAGGCTCTTGAGTTCGATGCACTTCGCCGACGGGATGTAAGTGATCCGAATAGTTCCGAAGTCCGGAGCGCCTCCCTTGAGCAACGCTAGCTCCTCGGCGTCACTCTCGATTCCGCCAAGCGGACAAAGGGAGGTGAACTCCGAGCAATCCATGTGGATCTCGTAGTCACGACCGGCATAAGGGTTTTCGAATGTCTCGAGGAGCTCTGGCCTTGGCATCTCCGAAGGATGCACCTGTGCCGGGCGCGGATCAATCCGCGGAGAGTCCTTTCAAGCCGTACAACTCAGAGCGCCGTCACTATTACTCGTCGCGAAGCTTTCGCGACATCTCCTCGAGAAGTCGCCGCTCATCCCGCGTCAGGCTCGCTATTCCCTGCTGAGAGATCTTGTCGAGTACGCGATTGACCTTCGCCGCGTACTCCTTCGGCGTTTCCTGTCGCGGCACATGCTGAATAGGCTTGCTTTCACGAAGAACGATCGCGTTGCTGCGCGCGACGACCTCGTCCGCTCCACTCGAGCGATCGCGCGTTGGCTGTCTGCCTCGCGGAACGGCGCGCGGCATGTCTTCAGGTTCGTCCGGCACCGCTGATACCCAGCCCTTGACCCGGCTGATCCCGCCCGCCGAGTAGAGCTTGAGGAACATCCAGCCGAACGCCATCCCACCGACGTGCGCGGTCCAGTCGATCCGCGAGTTCGGTGACAGCGCGAAGATGGTATTCATCCCGAGCATCGCGAGAATGAGCCAGCGCGACTTCATCGGAATGATGCCGAAAAGATAGACCTCTTCGTCCGGCCACCGGATCGCGTATGCGACGAGGACTCCACTGATCGCACCCGATGCACCGATTACCGCCGAGTGCTGCGCAAAAATGAGATGCCCAATGGCGCCACCCACACCACACCACAGGTAGAACAATACGAAGGGGCGGGTTCCCCACTCTTGCTCGAGACGTGGGGCGAACATCCAGAGGGTGAACATGTTGAACGCGAGGTGGGCGAGCCACGCGTGCACGAACATGTACGTCACCACGGTCCACCATGAGCCGGGCATCCGCGCCGGGTCCAGAGCGAGCGCCGAATACAACGCATCCGGTCCGAACAGCGTCAGCTGCAGGAAGTACACACCGATGTTCAGGGCCAGCAGCCACTGAACGGCGGGCGTCATGCGCGGGGAATCCGGTGTGTCGTACAGCTCGTTCATGCAGACCTGCGACGAAGAGACTTACATCCTAAGACCCAGGGCGCGGCGAAGGGTTCCTCCGCAGTTCCCTATCCGAGGGCGAGCCTCACAATTCGTTCACAAAGCTCCGGGAAGCTGATCCCCATCGCCGCCGCCCCCTGCGGTATCAGACTCGTTTCTGTCATCCCGGGCAACGTGTTTGCCTCCAGACAATAGAACTCGCCCTCGGTCGTAAGTCTGAAATCTATGCGCGCGTATCCGCTCAGCTTTAGCGCGCGAAATGCCGACAGCGCCTGTTGCTGAACCTGGGTCGTCGCTTCGGGTGACAGCTTCGCCGGGAACTCCTCTACCGCCATGCCGGGAGTGTACTTGCACTCGTAGTCGTAGATCTCGTGCTTGGGAATGATCTCCCCCACCGGCAGCGCGATGTCCCCAAGTACGCCCACCGTGAGTTCCCGCCCGGGAACGAACCCTTCGATCATCACCTCGTCGTCGTACTTGCTCGCTTCCGCGATCGCCGCTGCCAGGTCCTCGCGCTTCTTCACCACCGAGAGACCTACCGTAGATCCCTGTTTGGAGGGTTTCACCACGACAGGTAACCCAAGCATTCCTTCGACCTGCTCGATGGTTGCCGGCGCCATTAGCCAGTCGGCGGTTTTTACCTCCGCCACACGGAACAGCTTTTTTGAGAGATCCTTGTCCATGGCCAGCGCGCTCGAGAGGTGCCCGCTTCCCGTGTACTTCACATGTGCCATGTCGAGCAGAGCCTGAATGGTTCCGTCCTCTCCTTGTCCACCATGCAGGGCGAGGAAAGCTACGTCCGCCGAGCGTAGCTCCTTCATCGAAGTGAGATTGGGCAGAAATGCTCCCTCGGCTACCTTCGATAATGATTCGAGCGATGGCGCTTCAGCCCCCACTTTTGTCTTGCTCAGCTCACGCTCTTCGCTCGCGCTGATCACCCCGCGGGCCGGATCGAGTGCGGTTACCTGATGCCCGCGTTCCCGTAGCGCAAGCACGACTCTGATGCCCGATGCGAGCGAGACGTTGCGCTCGGAGGAAGTGCCGCCCATGAGTACCGCAATTTTCATTGGTTCGAATTTGCCGGAGGTTAACGAGACATCATGTAATGCAACATGTCGGATCGCGTGACGATTCCCTGCACGATTCCATGCTCCTGAACGAGCACTGCCGGATTCGCCTTTGACAACAGCTTGACGACACTATCCACCGGCTGATCAGACGCGACCATGGGAAAAGGTGAATCCATTATTTCGCTGACGGTTGTGTCGAGGAGCTTTGGATTCTCCAGGCTCTTTTGTGAAAGGGACCAGTCGCTGACGGACCCAATGCAATTCGCGCCCTCCATGACCGGTAGCTGAGAAACATCATGAAGACTCATGAGGCCGATGGCCTGCCGGACTGTCGCGCCAGGCGCAACGCTCACTACCGCGGGTGCCACACCATTTTTTCGGCCTAGCACGCTGTGGAGAGCGACTTTCGGCACGTCGAGCATTTGGTTCTCACGCATCCATTCGTCACTGTAAAGCTTGGATAGATAGCGCTCGCCGGTATCGCACAGGATCGTCACGACCATTGCGTTCGGATCGTCGAGCTCGCGTGCGATCTTGAGGGCGACGGAAGTAATGAGTCCTGACGACCCGCCAACGAACAGACCTTCCTCGCGCGTCAGCCTCCTCGCCATCGCGAACGATTCCTTGTCGCTCACCGTGTGGTATTCATCGATAACACTCATGTCCAGCGTACCGGGGAGCTTGTCCTGCCCGATGCCCTCGACCTTGTACGGGGTGCCCTCGATCTTGTTCTTTCCTTTGCTCCGCCAGTACTCAGCCAGTATCGATCCCGTCGGGTCCCCGGCAATGATCCTTACCTTCTTACTCCGCTCCTTCAGGTAGCGACCAACGCCAGTGAGCGTTCCACCTGTGCCGGCGGACGCCACGAAGTGCGTGATCTTGCCGCTGGTCTGCTGCCATAGCTCAGGACCCGTCGTCGCATAATGGGCCTCGGGATTTGCATCGTTGTAGAACTGATCGGCGAGGATTGCATTCGGCGTTTCCTTGGCGATCCGCTTCGCCATCATCACGTAGTTGTCGGGATGATCCGGTGGAACGGCTGTCGGTGTGACGATGACTTCCGCGCCGAATGCCTTTAGCAGCCGAACTTTTTCCTGGGACATCTTGTCCGGCATCGTGAAGATGCATTTGTATCCGCGAAGCGCCGCGGCGATCGCCAGGCCGACACCGGTGTTTCCGCTGGTGCCTTCGACTATCGTCCCACCCGGTTTGAGCTTTCCCTCTTTTTCGGCCCTTTCAATGATGGGAAGCCCGATTCGATCCTTGACCGACCCACCCGGATTGAAAAACTCAGCCTTCGCATAGACAGGCGTCCGAAGTCCGCGCGTGACTTGATTCAGCCGGATCAGCGGCGTCCAGCCGATGGTTTCCAGAACGTTGTCATAGGGCTGGCGGTTGCGTTGATCGTTTTTCATCAGCGCGTCGTTTTCCGCTTTGACGTTTTTCGCGCTGGCGGCTTCGCGGCTGGTTTGGTCGCTGAGGCTTTCGCCGAATCCGACTTCGCGGTATCAGTCGACTTCGTGCTGGTCACAGTCGAAGAGTCGCGTACGATGATCGAATCGCCGGCCAGAGGCGGCGCATCCGGGTGACGGAAGAACACTGGCAGCAGGATCGATACGGGCACGGGCTGACCCTGAGTTTTCGCGGGTTCGAACTTCAGATCGCGTGAACCCTTCATCGCCGCGGAATCGAGTGCCGTAAACCCGGACGTTTCCGCAACACGCGTCGAGTCCGCTACTATGGCTCCTTCCCGATCGATGAAAATGCGGAGCGTCACGTTACCCTGAACTTTCTGGGCATACAGCGCCGGCGGATAGCGGAACGGCAGCTCCTTGTTGAGCATCACCGGAGCCACATCCGGCTGCCTGCCAACCGTCTGAAATGGAAGCCCTGACCCATCACCCTTCTTGCAGCCGGCTACCATCACCGCGGCCACCAGCGCCATCGATCCCAGTCTCATGTGCGAGCTCAAGCCGTTCCTCCATCCTGCTTCACTTCGTCGACCAGTCGGGCGAGCATCTCGAGCGCTTGGATTGGTGTCATCGCGTTTGGTTCGACGTTTTTCAGTTGCTGCACGACTGGATGTGGCATCAGCCCAAATAGTGCCAGCTGTCCTTCCGAGGCTTCGGTCGGCACGCGTGCAGCGCGTCCCGTTCGAGGCACGATCTGTTCCGCTTCGAGCAGCCGCAGCAACTCGGCCGCCCGCTTTATGACGGCAGGCGGCAAGCCTGCGAGTCTCCCAACTTCGATTCCATATGACCGATCAGCGCCGCCAGGCTGGAGACGGTGGAGAAAAAGAACCTGATCGCCTACCTCGCGGACCTGAACATTATAGTTGCGAACTGCAACTAAATTGTCCGCCAATTGAGTAAGCTCGTGATAGTGCGTGGCGAAGATCGTCTTGCACCCCACGGTATCGTGCAAGTGCTCGCTCACGGACCACGCGATAGAAATTCCATCATAGGTCGAAGTACCACGTCCTATCTCGTCGAGCAGTACCAGGCTCCGCCTTGTCGCGGTGTGAAGGATGGCGCTCGTTTCCGACATCTCGACCATGAACGTCGATTGACCCCGAACGAGGTTGTCGCTCGCTCCAACCCGCGTGAACAGACGGTCCACCACGCCGATACGAGCCCGGGTTGCGGGGACGAAGCTGCCGACCTGCGCCATCAACACGATCAGGCCAACCTGCCGTAGCACCGTTGATTTCCCCGCCATGTTCGGACCGGTGAGAATGATCATGCGCGCATCTTCCGTCAGAGCGACGTCGTTCGGAATGAACTTCTCGCGCGCCATCATTCTCTCTACCACTGGATGGCGGCCAGCGGTTATCTCGAGCGCGAAATCATCGGTAAGCTGGGGTCGAACGTAGCCCTCTCTCGACGCCGCTTCCGCCAGCGACGCGAAAACGTCGAGCTCTGCCACGACTTGCGCGACCACCTGAAGACGAGAAACCTGGGCTCCCACCCGTGATCGCAGTGACTCGAACAGCTCACGCTCTCGCTCTTCTACTTTTTCGGCCGCAGTCAGTACCCGCTCCTCGTATTCCTTGAGCGACGGCGTCACATACCGCTCCGCGCCGGCAAGAGTCTGCCTTCGCTGGTAGTCGCTCGGCACCAGATGCGCGTTGGTGTTCGTTACCTCGATGAAATAGCCGAATATCTTGTTGTAGCCGACCTTGAGAGAGTTGATGCCGGTCCGCGTGCGCTCGTCTGCCTGAATCCTCGCAATCGCGTCCTTGCCGCCATCACGCAGGACCCTCCACTCGTCGAGCTTGCTGTCGAAGCCACTGCGTATGCTGGACTCGTCCCCAATCGCAATCGGTGGCCTGTCGACGAGAGTCTGGATTATTTCGTCGGAGAGATCCACGCAGCCATCCCATGCATCGGCATGCCTGCCAAAAGCCGCATCGTCTACAGACGTGATAGCCGCACGTGCGCGTTCCAGCGCTGATTTTACCGCTGGCAGTCGCGCGATCGAATCGCCGAGCGCGCGGAGTTCACGTGGTGATGCACGACCGGCTGCTGCCTTACCCCCCAACCGCTCAATGTCTCGTACGCCATCCAGGGCTTCTCGCATCGCGGCCCGGATGAGCCCGTCTCCGAGTCCATCCACAGCGCCGAGTCTCGCATCGATGTCGGCACGATTGACGAGTGGCGCGAGAAGCCATTGGCGAAGCAAACGAGCACCCATCGGAGTTAGGGTGCGATCCAGAACTCCCAGGAGTGTTCCCGAGGTCTCGGCGCCGCGCATCGACTCGACCAGCTCGAGATTGCGCCGCGTCATTTCGTCGAGGGGCAGAATCCCGCCTGGTCTCTCGAACTTTGGGCGAGCCAGGTGCGACATGCCGGAGGGCTGAAGCTCGTCGAGATATCGCAGCAGTGCCCCCGCCGCGCCTATCGCTGCGCCGTCTTCATCCTGGATTCCAAACGCCTCGAGCGAGCTCACTCGAAATCTCTCCGCCAGCTGATCGCGTCCCAGTTCGCTGTCGAATTCCCAGGCTTCGCGCTCTGTAACCATCGGGCCTTCCTCGCCGATGGGTCCCCTTAGAGCCTGAGTGAGACTCTCGCCACGTGAAATGATTACTTCACGGGGAGTGAATCTCGAAAGAGCGGACTCGAGATCACGGATTCCTATTGCGGTCAGCCTGAGCTCGCCAGTAGAAAGGTCGGCAGCCGCGATCCCCACCAGGTCGCCATCCCGGTTGAGCGCACATAGATAGTTGTTGCGAGTGCCGTCGAGCAGGTCGTCGGAGAACGCCGCGCCGGGAGTGATCGTCTCCACCACCTCACGCTTTACGATGCCTTTGGCAAACTTCGGATCCTCGGTTTGCTCGCAAATCGAGACGCGAAAGCCATGCTGGATCAGCCGGCGCAGGTATTCACCGGCGGCTTTGACCGGAACTCCCGCGAGCGGCACCGCGCTCGCGCCTCCGTTGTTCCTCGATGTGAGGGTGAGGCCGAGCGTTCTCGAGGCTACCTCTGCATCCTCATAGAACATTTCGTAGAAATCACCCATCCGGAAGAACAGAATCGCGTCCTGATGACGCGATTTGATCTCCCGGTACTGTTGCATCAACGGCGTTGATGCTGTGCGACTCACCGTTCAGGTGCTCGTACTACGAAACCATCCATGTGCTTTGACTTGAGTTTCTTGAGTGCGTCTTCTGCATCGCGCTCGGTCGCGTACCGTCCGATTCTGACCCGGAAAGGTGCGACCGATCCGTCGACTCGCGCAGAGTAGCCGCGCTTGTCCAGGCTTGATGCAAGTTTATCAGCCTCGGCTTTGTGGGTGTAGGCAGCAACCTGCACCGAGTAGCCACTTCCCCGTGAGGCCGGAGTATTTCGCTTTGCCTCGGGTTTGTCCGATACCGGCTTCGGCGCTTTCGACGGATCGACGATGCTTGGCTTTGAATCATTCGCGTCGTTGGGTGGCTTGGGCCGCGGGACGGCCACACTTGGAGGTGACTTTGGCACCGCAGTCGGAGCCGTCTTGGGATTTGGCGAAGGTGCTCTGACCGCAGCAGAAACCGTATCGACAGCTTCTGGTCTTTCGACTGGAGCAGGAATGGCTGGTTTTTGAGGTGGTGAAGTTGCGGCAGTTGCCTTCGTCGGAGTCGAGGAAGCCGTTCCCGAAGCAGGCATTGTCGCGGTGGTCGGCGCAGGCGGAGCGGTTGTGGGTGCCGCCGCTGCGGCAGTAGTTGTTGCCACCGCTGCAGGCGCAGGGCAGCGTTGACCCTGATACTGAATTTGATTCCTCAGCTCGATCTCCGAGACATCGGCTTGCGCCAATGCGTTGGCATTGGCCGCACACGCGTTCGGTATGTCGTTTTTCTCGAACAGTACTCGAGCAGTCCAGTAGCTGGCTCTTGCGAGTGACTTGCTCCGCGGATAATCGCGCGGAATCCGTTGCAGATGATTGAGCGCGCCATCGCGATCACCGCGTGCCAGCTCGAGCTGAGCCAGACGCAACAGCGCATCCTCGGCCTGTGGAGCGAGAGGGTAATCCACAACTATGTGCTTGTAGTCGCTCTCGGCGTCCGCGGCATTGGCAGCCAGCGTCGCGCGCCAGAACAGAGCTTGGGGATATAGCTGCGATGTTGGTGGCGTCTTCGAGATCACCGAATCGATGAGCGCCCTCCCAGCCACGCCATTGCCATCGCTCACCAGTGCCTGAGCTCTCACGAAAATAGGATCCGCCGGACGCGACGGAGTCTGCGCGGTCGCCAACGTCGCGAAACAAAACGATAGCCCGATAAAGCCTGCACATCTGGACATCTTACCACTCTCCTATGGACTCATGCGGCAGCACTTTTATCATCGGCTGCGCACAGACTGAGTACTACCGTGGCCAGTAATTGTTCTTCGGATGAGACCCTGCTCTCCTTGAGGGCTACATCAGCCTCGAGCAAAGAGTCGAGCGCCCGATCGAGCGATTCGCGGCTCCAGCGATCCGCGGCCCGAGCCCAGATGGCCGTGGCAGATCCCCACGATCGCCCTGTGAAGGCTCCTGTTTCTTTCAGAAGATCGAAGTATGCCTGGGTAAGGCGAGCTCTCTGGAGTCCTTCGTCGAGCCTCGCGCGCCCCCACGAGATGGCCAGCATCTGTGTAGACAATGCCATGACGATTGAAACGCCCGTTGTTTTCGGCTGATTGAGAACATGGGTGATCAGCCCAAGCGCGCGCGGGGCATTCCTGTCGGCAACGGCATCCAGCAGATCGGCCTGGGTCTCGCCGCGACGCACTCCCACTATGGCAGCCACTGCCTCCTCGCTGATCTCTTCGCCATGACCTTCGATGTAGCTGGCCAGCTTTTCCAGCTCGCCCGATAGCTGATGCAGATCACTGCCAACAGCAGCTTGAAGAAGCTCGATTGCCCCTTCGCTGATCTTTACCCCCAACTCGGTTGTCGCGCGGTGTGCGATCCACTTGGGAATACGGTCGCCGGTGAGCGGGTCGAAATGAAGTGATGTGCTGCTGGCAGAAAGGGAAGCGTCGGGTTTGGACCCGGCGGGAGCGGTCATGATGAGCAGCAAATCGGACGCGGGCTTCGTCAAATACTGATCGAGAACTTTCCGGGCATCCTTCTTCAGCCCATTGACCTCACGGAGCACCACTATGCGCCTCGACGCCATCATCGGCGGAGTGGAGACGAGAACTCCCAGAGTCTCGGCGTCGAGGTCAGGTGATCTCCTCGTATCGAGGTTGAAATCCCTGGCTCCGGGATCGAGGGCAGCGTCGATCAGCTGCCGAATCGCATCATCCTTTTGATAGTCATCCTCTCCGGAGATGTAGTAGGCAGCGTCGAATGACTGCCGCTTTATCGCATCACGAAGAGTTTTGAGAGAGGATGCGGACATCCTCCAAATATATGGCCGCCCTACTGGGCTGCCGATGGCTCTCGAGCGCTAACGCGTGTAGTTCGTCAGCTCGAGCCTGGAGTGCGCAAACCCAACCGGAGCCTGCTCCGCGAAGAGAGCAGCTGGCCAGATAGTCAGGCCTGCCGTGACGGAGGCAACTATGGCTGGCGCGGACGTTGTGATTGGGGTGAGCTCGGGTTCCGGAATAGTCGCAATGACCGGAGCCATTACCATATCACGCGGAGGATCGCTGTGATGATAGAGGGTCGTTCCGATGTATCCCAGCATGACAGCACTTGCCAGCGTCGCCGCAATCGCGCCAAGTCTGAGATTGCGCTGTGTGACGGCCAGCAAGCGATCGTTGTCACACTCCCTCAGACGGGCTTCGAGTCGGCGGGAAAAATCCGCGGACGGCTCAATGGAGGGAAGATTCCGGAACAGCAGGAGAGCCCGACGGATCTTGGCGTCATGCTTTGCGCAGCATTCACACTCAGCGAGATGCCGCTGCATGCGAACCAACTCGATCCCGGCTAGGGTATCGTCTACGAAAGCAACGTGCTGATCACAAAACTGACGACAATCCATGGAGTTAGGTTGAGGGTTCGGTAACAGGTACCCACTAATGGGACGCCTGTTCCCGAACCGTCGGACCTAATCTACGTACGGGGCGATGATTTCCGCGAACGAATTTCTCGCTCTGTTCAGGCGGGACTTGACCGTCCCGAGATTGCAGTCCGTGATCTCCGCGATCTCCTCGTAGGACTTGCCTTCGAGCTCGCGCAGAATGAAAACATTCCTGTGATGCTCGGGAAGCTTGGCGACGGTCTCCTCGACGATCTCTCTCAGGTGACGCTTACGGTACATGTCATCCGGACGCGACGTCGTATCCTCGAACTGTAGGGGACGGTCATCATCCTGGAAGTTCTTCTGTACTGTCTGAAAGAGAACAAGCGGATTACGCGAGCGGTTACGTAGCTCGTTCTTCGCGAGATTCGAGGCGATCGTATAGACCCAGGTCGAAAACTTCTTCGACCGGTCGAAACGATGCAGGTGACGGTACACGCGAATGAAGACTTCCTGTACCAGATCCTCTGCCTTCTCCCTATCGCCGATGGTGCGATAGACGAAGTTGAGAAGACGTGTCTGATAGCGTGTAACCAGCTCGGAAAACGCGCGCTCTTCACCACCAAGGAAGGCAGTCACGACGGCTGAGTCATCCATCGCCTGCAGTCGTTCCCTGAGGCTCGGTCCTTCAACCGATACAACTTTCTTACGGACGATGTCAGCCATTTTTCTCTCCTCTATATAAGAGACACTCACGACACGGGATCGTGCACATCTCTTCTGGAACTTTTTCTCTGCTACCATGTAATGCACGGCCCATGCCCGAGGCAGCGTGCAAGTAACATGTTGGTGGTAAAGGACTTAGGGTCTTTGGTGCAGTCTTCGAGGTTGTCCTGATTCCGCCACTCTGTCCTATTTACATGACATGTCAGCGTCTTTCATTGATTAGACGCCAATTTGGCCGGAAGGGTTAACGGCCGGCGCGAAACCCTGCGGCGAATAGGAGACCGAGAGCGGTCTTCGCATCCTGAATCCCACCCGCTTCAACCATCTCCAACGCGCGGGACAAGCGCATCGGATGGAGATCCAGAAACTCATCCGCCTCATGCTTAGTCTCACCAGCGACCAAACCGGTTGCCATGAAGAGATGGATTTTTTCGTCCGTGAAGCCGGGCGTCGTATACATCGTTAGCAAAGGCTCGATTTGCTCGGCTGTACACCCGGTCTCTTCTTTCAGCTCCCGCACGGCACAGTCTCGCGGGTCCTCACCGGGATTAAGCCTTCCCGCCGGGATCTCGTAGAGGTAGCCGTCGGCGGCGTACCGGTACTGACGGATCATCATGACCTGTGGATCCTGGCCGCGTGGATCGCTCAGGAAGGGTACAATCGCGCTCGCCCCTGGATGCCGAATCATCTCCAGCTCGCCCGACGATCCATCGGGAAATCGAACGGTGTCTACATCCAGGGAAATGACTTTCCCTGTGTAGACGCGCCTGGATTCCATGCGCCCGACTCTCTTTTCCTCTTCCATCACCGTCACTACGTGCTGTGGACCTGCACGTCACCAACGCTCAAATCTGAAACGGCCCCGCGAATGAGTCTCGCATCTCCGACTATTATCGTCTGTAGCTCGTCAGGATGTAGATGTGACCTCGCCGCCCGAAGGACGGCTTCAGAGGAGACAGCCCGAACGTTTTTTCGGTAGGACTCGAAGTAGTCAGCCGGGAGATCGTAAATCACAAGCGTGGCGAGAGCCGATGCAATCGCCGCCGTAGTCTCATAGCGAATGGGAAAAACCCCTTCGAGGTAATCCCTCGCCAGTAGCAATTCGTCCTCCGAGATTCGGTCACTTCGGATTCGATCGATCTCGAGAAGGATCTCCCGTAATGCGGGCGCCGTCACATCGCTCTGCACCGCTGTCGATACGACGAACGGGCCCGGACCACGCCGCCAATCGTAGAAGGATGATGCTCCGTAAGTGTACCCGTGCGCTTCTCGCAGATTCAGATTGATCCGTGATCCGAAGAGCCCACCGAGAACAGCGTTCATCACCAACGTTGGGAAGAAGTCGGGATGCTTACGCGGCAAGCCGATGTGTCCAGCACGAAGCTCCGATTGTGGGGCGTCCGTTTTATCAACGATATGAACGCTCTTCCGGGTTGTGCGCGCCGTCGCAATGAGTGGTCGGTTCGCAACCAATCCCGATGGCCAGTGTCGAAATGCATTCGTAATCAACACGCGGGCCCTATCTGTTGTGATGTCGCCTGCGACGATCACAGTCGTCGAGCCCGCGCGGTACCTGGATCCATAAAACTCACGTACATCCTGCCGCGACAACGTGCTTACACTTCTCGTATTACCCTCATCCGGAACTGAATAGCGGGATTCTGGAGCATAGAGAAATTCCGAGAACTTTTCGTCAGCCAGCCCTCGTGGCTCCATCTCGAGCTGAAGGATTTCGGCCAGACGTTCTGCCTTGGCCCGTTCGATTTCACGTTCGGGAAAAACGGGACTGCTGATCACATCGCCGAGAAGCCGGGTTGCTTCTTCGAGCTGTTCAGACAAAACCGTGAGCTTGACGAACGCGCTGTCCCAGTCTGCACCGGATTCGACCGACGTTCCCAGCTGTTCGAATTTCTCTGCCAGCTCGGCACCGCTGAACTGCTCTGTGCCCTCGAGAAGAGTTCCAGCCGTAAGAGCGGCGATGCCTTCCTTCCCAGCCGGTTCATTCGTGGATCCAGCGTCAATCACCACCAGAATGGTGGCTACCGGCAGCTTCGTGACCGGTGCCGTGACCAGGCGAATTCCACTCGGCAGTATCTCGTCATGGAAATCGGGGAAATGGTAACTCCGAGTGGGGCCTGGTTTCGGGCGTAAGGTGGCAACCATCAGTCTGCGTCGGCCGCGGCGGCTAGCGCCTGCTCGGATTCCACCCCTTCCCTCGGCAGATAGATAAGACTTGCCCGATTGTCCGTCCCGAACCGCTCGGAGGCAAGTTCGTTCACTCGTTGTGCAGTCACCGAGCGATAACGGTCGGCCTGCTCGTTTATCAGCTCCGGCCGTTTGAAGTAGGTAGCAAACATGGAAAGTCTGTCTGCTCTTTCACCCGCTGACTGAAGCGAAGCCAGAAGATCGGTCTCGATGAGCGCGACGGCTCGCTTGACTTCGGATTCGGTAACCCCGTTGTGGTGGATCTCGTCGATCTCCCGCTCTACTTCTTCCTCGAGCCGGGCGATGTCGGTTTCCGGCCTCGCCGTGACGTCGACGACTAGGATATCTGTGCCTTTGGCAAGATCGAAGGTGAATGCCCCGGCATCGGCCGCTATCTGGCGCTCACGAACCAGAGACCGATGTAGCCGACTCCCCTTTCGCATTCCGAGCACGGCGGCGGCTACGCTGGCGGCATAATACTTCTCACTCCCAAAAATCGGCGATCTGAACGCCATAAACAGTCTCGGAAGGCTGACGTTGTCGTAGACGACCTCTCGCCGCGGACTTCCGAACACTGGCGGGAGATTCATCGGCGGGAGTACGGGTCTTGCCTTCCCTTTGGGAATTGGTCCGAAATACTCCGTGATCAGCTCGCGCGCTTCTACGGAATCGAAATCACCGGCGACAGAAAGAACTGCGTTGTCGGGCGTATAGTAGGTAGCGAAGAACTGTGCTATGTCATCGAGGGAGGCCGCTGAAAGGTCCTCCATCGATCCTATCAGCGAGTGTTGGAATGGATGGGAAGGCGGGAAGACGAGCTCCTGCATCTTCTCGAGCATTGTCCCATAGGGCTGATTGTCCACCGACCATCGACGCTCGTTCTTAACCACATCACGCTGCGTATCCAGCTTCTCCTGCGTCATGGCCGGAAGCAGCTCTCCCATACGATCCGCCTCCAGCCAGAGCGCCAGCGCGAGCTCATTCGACGGTACAGTCTCGAAATAGTTGGTTCGCTCGAGCCACGTCGATCCGTTCAGCGTGCCGCCGGCTCGTTGTATCAACTCGAAATGCTCGTTTGACCCAACGTGTGCCGAGCCCTGGAAGAGCATATGCTCGAAAAGATGCGCGAATCCTGTTCGGCCCGGCTTCTCGTTCGCTGAACCGACGTGATACCAGAGATTCACGGCGACGATCGGCGTTGTATGGTCCTCCGACAGAGTTACGAACAGGCCATTGTCGAGAGGAAAGGTTTCTATCGGAATTCGCATTGTCGTAAATTGCCCGCCATGCAAACCCACTGGAACCCCCTCGGCGCCCACTCGTGACTGCCGCGTTTGTCATTGCCGCTCTGTTGGCGGGTTCCCTGGTTCTTCTTTGGTGGTCACAGGAGCGAATCCTGTTTCAGCCACCCGCCTTGCTGGAGCCAGTTCCCGAGTCCGGACGCGTCTCCTACGATGCGGTCGACGGACAGCGGCTTGCAGGCTTCATCGTTGGGGATCCGAAGAAGGCGCCAGGCGTCTTACTCTGTTTTCACGGAAACGCCGACCTTTCCGTATGGCAATTGGACTGGGCCCGCGCAGTGGAGCGTCGCACTCGATACGCTGTCTTCCTCGCCGAATACCGCGGCTACATGCATCTCAAGGGAAAGCCCACGTATGCCACTACGAAGCTCGACGCGCGTGCCGCTTATGATCACCTGCGAGTTGCATTTGGCGTCGAACGCACTCGTATGGCTTACTTCGGTCACTCGCTCGGGAGCGGGGTGGCATCCGAGCTTGCCGAAATCCATCCACCGACCGCTCTGCTCCTTCAGGCTCCTTTCTCTTCCGCCCGCGCCATGGCCCGGCTCATTGTGTGGCCGGCAGTCGTTCTGATCTGGAAAGCGATTTCACGAGTTCATTTCGACACGAGGCAAGTTGTCTCCGATCTCGATGTGACAGTATCGGTCGTGCATGGCCGCCGTGATCGAATCGTGCCCATCAGAATGGGTATTGAGGTTTACGAAGCGGCCAAGGTAAAAGGACAGCTGCTATTGGTGGAAAGAGCCGGACACAGTGATGTCGCTGACATTGCTGGCGAGGATTACTGGCGTTGGATCGATCAGGCGTTGAACCCTGCTCACTGAATTGGTTGTCCCGATATGTCTCTGATGGCGATCGGGCCAACGTTGGTCGCTTTTAGGCCTGCCTCTATCGTCTTTCGGTCGCCCACGATAACAACCGCAAGTGAGCCCGGATTGATGTATTGCTGCGCTACCCTTGCTACATCCGCCTGGGTAACGGCTTCGATGTTCTGCACATAGTTGTTGTAGTAGTCGAGCGGGAGCCCGTACAGTGCGACCGGCACCAGCGCGGCTGCGATCTGTTGAGTCGTCTCGAAATTCCCGGGCAGTTGCAACTGCAGATAACGCTTGGCGCGCGACAGTTCGGCGGGTGGAACCAATTGTCGAATCCCATTCAGCTCTTTCATGAACTCGAGCAGCGCTGAATCGCTCTTTGCCGTAACGATTTCGGCTGACGCGAGAAAGGGGCCTGCTGCCCGCCTCATGTCGAACCGTGAGCCGGCGCCATACGTGTATCCTCGAGTCTCCCGAAGATTCTGATTCAGTCTGCTGGTAAATGACCCGCCCAGGATTGTGTTCATCACGGTCAAGGCGAAGTAATCCTGGGTCGACCGCGGAACGCCTACTTCTCCAATGCGGAATGAGGATTGGGCCGCGCCCGGTTTATCGATCAGATAAATCGTGGTCGCGCCGGATTTTGGAGGCTCACTGTAGTTGATCTGTGGAATGTCTGCGCGCTGCCAGCCGCCGAACAGCGCATTGATTTTCTGCTCGACCTGAGCGGGCGTGACGTCGCCCACGACGATCAGGGTTGCATTGTTCGGTCGGAAATTGGCCTGGTAGTACGACTGCAAATCCCCTGTTGTCAGCGCTTTTACCGAAGCCTCGGTTCCCTGGGCCGGAGCGCCATACGGATGCGCACTCCCATAAATGATTGCCGGGAACGCGATGCTGGCGATTGCCGCACCTTGATCGCGAAGCTGAAGCAGCTCCGTCAACTGAGTCTTTCGTACCCGCTCGAATTCGTTCGCTGGAAATGACGGGTGCAGAGCAACATCTGCAAAGAGAGCAAGCGCGCTGTCGAGTTGCGCGGTTGGAGTATGGAGCGACAGCGTGCTCGATTCCCAGCTGCTAGTTGGAGAAAGCCGGATCCCCAGAAAAGCGATTTGATCTGCTATTTCCAGGCTTTTGCGAGTGGTCGTTCCTTCCCGTAGCATCGCGGAAACCAGGTTCGCAATGCCCGGCTTGCTGGCCGGATCTGCAGTGCTTCCGCTGCCGACCAGCAAAACGAAGTCGGCAAGTGGGAGCTCATGCTGCTCTACGATCATGAGCTTCAAGCCGTTTGGAAGCTGCCTGGTAGTGATTGGCGGCAGGGAAACTTTTGGGGGTGGACCAAGCTCCGGGGGCTTGCTTCGATCAAAGGTTCCCTGGGCGTTGGCAACTGATTGGACAGCGAGCAGGGAAAGGATGCTCAGCGTGCCCATTGGTTGGGAAAGCGTCATCGCCCACCTCCACTGGCGGTTAACATCATCTCTTTCTTGCCCTCTGGAACGACGGTGAGAACGATTTTGGGACGGCCGAGATAGGTCTTCGCGACGCGTTGCACATCCGCGGCAGTAACGCGCTCATACCGCGCGGCATCCTGTTGGACGAAATCCGGATTCCCTACGAAGTAGTTGTATGAGTTGAGCACCTCGGCCTTCCCAAGGACACTCGCAAGTCGATTCAGAAAGCTTGCCTTGTAGACGTTCTGTGCCCTTTGGAGCTCCCGCGGCATGACCCCATTCCTTATGAGGTTACCGATTTCATCCTGCACGATACGGTCGATGTCGGCGACTTTTTGCCCAGGCTTTGGTGTCACGTCTATCTGAAACTTTCCGTCCAGTCGTGAGCCGTCCTGGAACGCGCTGACATTTTGTGCGATCTGAAGCTCATAGACCAGTTTCTTATACAGGCGTGAGTTCTTATCGCCTGCCAGGACCTGCGCCAGAATATCGAGAGGAGCGTCGTCCGCGGAGAATCCCTTGACCGAGTGCCATGTGTAGAACAGGCGAGGGAGTTGAACCTTGTCCTCGAGAACCAGGAACGTGTCGCGAGGAATCACCACTGCAGGAACCGTCGTTCTCCGCTTTACCTGTGGTCCCCGCGGAATGCTTCCGAAATACTGCGCCACCATCTTCTTCACGGTCGCTGGATCGAAGTCACCGGCGATCGTCAACGTCGCGTTGTTCGGGGCATAGTAGGTCTTGAAGAAGTTCTGCACGTCCGCCAGCGAGGCAGCGCTCAGATCGGTCATTGAGCCAATCACCGGCCACGAGTATGGATGTGACTTCGGGTAGAGCGCGGCCAGAATGGTCTCGTCTGCCCTGCCATAGGGCTGGTTGTCCACCCGTTGGCGTCGTTCGTTCTTTACGACATCGCGCTGAAGATTGACCTTGGGAAGATCCATGGTTGGCAGCAGAAATCCCATTCTGTCCGCATCGAGCCAGAGGGCCAGCTGAAGAGCGTTCGACGGAAGCGTCTCGTAATAGTTGGTCCGGTCTTCCGTCGTCGAGCCGTTGTTATTAGCTCCCGCAGCTTCCAGCATCTGGTCGAACGCTCCAACAGGAACGTTTTGCGAGCCCATGAACATGATGTGCTCGAACAGGTGCGCAAAGCCGGTTCTGCCTACTTGCTCGTCGCCGGATCCCACATGATACCACGTGTCGACCGCGACAATCGGTGTCGAATGATCCTCATGCAGGATGACCTCGAGTCCGTTCGGCAGACTGTACTTCTCGAACTGGATGCGAGGAGTGGCCTGCGCACCCGTACTGCCCGCTCCCACAAACCCGCCAAGTATTAAGTAGCAGAATGTCACTAACAGGGATCTTTTCTTCACAGCTTCCTCTCGAATAAGAAGGCGAGCGGGGCTTTCAAGGATTCGCTGAAAATATACTTCCAGCGCTCCCCCCGGTTTGGCGATATCGGGCTGGTTTGGGTTGGAGATGTGTACGGTGTGAAACCGAAGCGTCTCGCCAGAATCCGCAGTCGCAGCATATGGAAAGGATCACTGACGAGGAGAGCCGTTTGAAGCCCGCGTACTTCGAGCATTCCAGCAACAGCGCGCATCGATTCACTGGTCGTTCTGCCTTCGTTCTCCACCAGAATGGCGCTGTCGGGAACACCGTGCTTACGGGCGTAGTTTCTTCCCACGGCTGCTTCACTGGTTGTGTCGCCAGCACCTGTACCGCCGGTCAGTATCAGCAGCGATGCCAGGTGGCGGTCCCAGAGGTCGAGGGCATGATCGAGTCGCGCTCGCAACACTGGCGATGGCTTGCCGGCGTACTGCGCCGCGCCTAGAACGACGATGACCTGGGCAGGCTGAGCTTCATCCCGCCCGCTCCAGACCAGAACAGCGGCCGCAGAACTCGCCCAGAGAACGAACATCGCCACAACGATGACGGTGAGTACACGCCTGGCAATTAAAAGGGCACGTTTTGCTTTCGCAGCACGCTTCATCCGTAGAAGCTACGCTAGAAAGCGCGTCTCGTGTGAGGCTCCGGACACTCTACAGAATAGCCCTTGGATATCAGGGCAGCTTTGAACTCGTCCTGGACCAGAGACTCGCCATGTACGAGCCAGATTGGCCCCAGTTTCGGTGATTTGTCCTTTACGCGCCCCAGCCAGCTGGCCATCTCCGTTCTGTCAGCGTGCGCACTGTAGCCATCGATAACCTCGACTCGGGCATGAAGAGCGACATCTTCGCCAAATATCTGAAGGATCGGCTGCTTCTCTACCACTCTTCGTCCGAGTGTGTGCTCGGCTTGAAAGCCTACTACTAGGATTGTGTTCCGCGGATCACTTGCTCCCTGCGCCAGGTGATGAAGAATTCGACCGTTTTCCATCATCCCCGATGCGGCGATTATCACCATTGGGCCATGAGCGCGCGACACAGCCTTCGACTCCTCCACATCTCGTGTGTAGTGCAGAAGGTCGAACCGAAAAAGCTCTTTGGCCTTTTGCACCATTTCTTCGGACCGATCGAAACTTTCGGGATGCATCTCGAACACGGTGGTTGCATCGATTGCCAGCGGACTATCGACGTAGATTGGAATTGAGGGAATTGCACCTTCCTTGGAGAGACCATGTAGTGCGTAGATCATCTCCTGCGTTCTGCCTACGGCAAATGCGGGGATGAGAACGCGGCCTCCGCGGGCAGCGGTCTCGCGAACGACCTGCGCTAATTGCGCCCGAGCTCCTTCTACTGATTCATGGTCCCGGTTGCCATAAGTGGATTCCATGATGAGGGCATCAGCGCCTTCAGGAGGGATTGGATCCCGGACTATCGCCAGGCCGCTTCTGCCGATGTCACCAGAAAAGACGAGTCGTTTTGTCTTTCCATCTTCCGTGCAATCCACCAGTACGGACGCTGAGCCAAGGATGTGGCCAGCGTCGACATAGCTGGCACGTACCCCCGGTACAACGTCGAACGGTTTGTTATAGGGAACGCCAACCATCAGATCCATCGTCCGCACTGCGTGTCGCATTCCGTAGAGCGGCTCGATGAACTCCTTCTTCCGCTTCGCGAGAAACTCAGCGTCCTTCTCCTGTATATGCGCGGAGTCGGCAAGCATTATGGCGCACAGGTCGCGAGTTGCAGCCGTCGCCCAGATCGTTTTTGAGTAGCCCTCCGCGATCAGGTACGGAAGACGTCCTGAGTGATCGATGTGGGCATGAGATAGAACTACGGCATCGAGATCCTTGATCGGCAGCGGGAGTTTACGGTTCTTCTCAGCCGAGTCGTGTCGCCTTCCCTGAAACATCCCGCAATCGAGAGCGACGGTATAGCCATTTACATGGAGAAGGTGACAGGAGCCGGTGACCTCTCGAGCGGCACCGACAAAGGTTATCTCCAAGCCGCTACCCTTCTGCTACGGCATCGCGCTGAAACAGGATGATGAGCCGCTGCTCGTCCTGTGACATTAGCGCCGGCTCCCAGCCTCCTCTGCTTCTCTCGTTGAGAAGATCAGTTAGCGTATCTTCGTCTTCACGTGTGTGTCGGGTCAGCTTGACCACCACAGCCTGGTATTCTTTCATCAGGGATTAGAGATTATGAGCCGATGAGCGCCTACGGTGCCGACGCGGAAATGGTGGGTCTGAAATGATCGAGCGAGTGAAGGAATTTCCCTCGTTGACTATTATCCGGCATCCCCTGGTCCAGCACAAGCTGACCATCCTGCGCGACCAGCAGACGGAAACCAAGATGTTCAAGGAGCTAGTTGACGAAATCGCGATGCTCATGGCGTACGAGGCAACGAGTGAGCTGAGTCTAGAGCCAAGGGAAGTGAAGACTCCTCTCGAAAAGACGACGGGTTGGCATATCAGCGGAAAAAAGCTGACGCTCGTGCCGATTCTTCGCGCAGGACTTGGCATGGTAGAGGGAATTCTTCGGCTCGTCCCGTCCGCCCGCGTAGGACACATCGGACTATACAGGGATCATGGCACCCTTCAGCCAGTCGACTACTACTTCAAGGTGCCAGGTGATACCGCTGAACGGGATTTCTTCCTGCTCGATCCAATGCTCGCCACTGGTGGAAGCGCGGCCGCAGCCGTCGCCTCGCTGAAGAGGGCCGGCGCAAATCGGATTCGATTTCTTTGTTTAGTCGCTGCACCCGAAGGAGTAAAACATCTCAGCGAAGCGCACCCCGATGTTCAGATCTATTGCGCGGCGCTCGATCGGGAGCTCAACAAGCAGGGCTACATCCTTCCAGGGCTTGGCGATGCCGGGGACAGATTGTTCGGCACCCGTTGACCGCTAGCCGAACCATTCCCTGGGATTCAGCTTCTGCTGCTCAGCAGCATCGATGACCCATTGCTGGTTGTGTGGATCGGTAACTTCGTTCACCACCAGATCGAACCAGCTTGCCGCCTTCTTCGTATCCCCGATTCGCCTCCATAGCTCGCCGACCAGATAGGTGAGGATTGCCCGCTCGTCCCTCGGCACGGCGTCGTAGGCCTGAAGTGATTCCTCGAACATCCACGCCGCATGCCGACGGAAGTAGCGCTCCGCCTCTGCGTCCCCCTCATCGACACAGCACCATGCAGCACGGAGCAGAAGATCCGCGATATGGCGAGGGTCCAGGCCTTGCCACTGTGCAACTTTGGCTGCGGCTTCGTATTTCTCGGACCCACAAACCAATGACGGTCGGAGAGGGGCAAGCTCTTCGAGAACGTGCTGTTTCAGCACGGGGCTTACATCCGCCGCCGCGGTAAAGTCGCCTTCTCCACCCGAGTAGCCGCACTCACTGCACATGTGGATCAAATAGGCGAGTGGCTGAGTTCCGGCAGCTCGTTCGTGGAAATCTGTCCGCTTTCCACCGAACGCATTCGTCGAAACTACAGTCTGAGATTTGAACTCGTTGTCACATACGGGACAACGAAGCTCGATCTGACGCAGCGTTGTCATGGGTTACTCCTCCCTATCGGCGCCCGAACTCCAGAAATAGAGAAGGAATATCTGTGCCATGATTTTAAAATCACTGCGACGGAGATCGGCCTTGTTGAGAGTTTGTGTGGATTGTATCTTCTCGCATCGCAAAAACCGCGACTGGCTCACCACCCCGCGACCTGGTCGTTGATGCTCATCAACCTACTGCCTGACTTCTTCGCAGTTCACAACAGTACCGACCGTGTCGCCGCCTATCTCCGCTACTTCGAAAACCACCGCCGCTTCTTAGAAGCCTACTGGCACAACTATGTGCTGGATCCGGCAGGCCCCCATTTTCTGGAAGTCGTTCGCTCTGCCGCACTTGCGAGCCGTGTAGACCTTCGCACGATGCTCGAACGAATCGACGTCGTGTCCCTTGCCCGAAACACAGAAGAGCAGTGCAGGACGCTCCTTGAAGTCGACACAGATATAGACGTTGTGCTCATGGTTGGCGTCGGCGCCGCAAATGCCGGCGAGCTCGTGGTTGAAGGGAAAGGGATCGCTTTTGTCTGCCTCGAGCATTTCACCAGTGTGACCAACCCGGAAACTCAGGGGTTGGGTCTCGACCCGGAGCTCATTCCCCTCTGGCTCACCCACGAAATAGCGCACACGGTCCGTTATACCTCGCCGACCAGTCGGAGCGAGATGAAACAGCTGATTGATGATGCCGGCGGATATTATTCTTATTGGGAAACCGGAAGACGCGCTTCCCTTCGCGAGCTGATGATCAACGAGGGGCTGGCAACGATCGCATCGAGAGCTATCAGTCCGGGACATGCTGCCTGGGAGTACTACGGCTACACCAGGCGCGAGTACGCCAGCGTCCGTGAGCTCGAGCCCCTGATGACCCGGGCGCTCAACAACGATCTCGATCGGGCCGGTCTCGGGCTTCGCCTTCGATATCTATCCGGCGGAATGAGCGATGACGCACGAACGGTCGAACGTCACGTTTTTCCGGAGCGAAGCGGCTATTTCCTTGGTACGAAGATGGTCGAGCCGGCCGTTGACTCGCGTGGGCTTGCATGGGCGATCCGCGCCAGCGCCGATGATATCACATCGCTCGGCAGCTCGGCTGCCGCATCGGCCTAGACCTACTTTCCAACACAGAAGGAGCTGAACACACGGTCGAGCACATCCTCGATCTCCACTACTCCTATCAGCTCTTCGAGCGCATGGACCGCGGTTCGAAGATGCACGGCAATAACCGTCACCGGAAGTTTGTTCTCCCGCCAACCACTCCTGAATTGCTCTATCTCAGAATGTGCGATGTCCAGAGCTCTCCGATGACGTACCCTCGTCAGGATCGGCAAATCGGGGACTATCTCGCCGTGCCGCGCATCTAGGGTTTCATTTATCGAGCGCAGCAGCTCCTGTAATCCCGCTCCGGTTTCCGCGCTTACCGGGATTGCACCTGGACTTCGTCTTTCGTCTCTCATTGATACTAAATCCGTTTTCGTAAACACCGGCACCACAGAGCCCGTTGACGCGCGACTCACAACGCTGATAGTCTCCTCGAGGCTGCTGGAAGTTTCTGCGCATGCAAGCACGACATCTGCGCTCGATAGATAGCGTTGACTCACTTCGATTCCGAGACGCTCGATTCGGTCTTCGGTTTCCCTCAGTCCGGCCGTATCCACGAGACGCAGCGGCCACTTGCCGCTGTCGATCACAGCCTCGAGCGCATCCCGAGTAGTGCCTGGGATCTCGGTCACGATCGCGCGCGCCCGACCAAGAAGTGCGTTGAAGAGAGACGATTTGCCGGCGTTCGTTGGGCCTGCGATCACTACGATCGCGCCTTCGCGGATGACTTCACCCGCCGGTCCGGTGGAAATGAGCGCTTCAAGATTCGCGGCAATTTCTTTCGCGGATTTATCGATCTTATTCCGGGGGATCGGCCCATCGTCCTCTTCGGGGAAATCGACATCGTAGGCAATCAGCGCTTCGAGCCCGATAAGGTCATTTCTCAGCTTCAATAAACGACGCGATAGCCCTCCATCCAGCTGACTGAGCGCTGTCCGCTGCATGATGTGAGAGCTCGCATCTATCAGGTCGCCAATTGCTTCGGCCTGTAGTATGTCGAGTTTCCCGTTAAGTACCGCACGGCGCGTGAATTCTCCGGGTGTTGCCTGCCTGGCACCCGATGAAAGCAGGGCTGCGACTATTGAGCTCGAGACGAGGTTTCCACCATGAATGGAGAACTCAACCGTGTCATCGCCAGTGAAGGAGTTGGGACTCGGGAATACGGTAACCAGTGCTTGATCGAGCTTCTCCTCCTCATGGAACAGGTCGCACAAATGAGCCGTTCGTGGCTCCGGGAGCGAGCCTCGCAACAATGTCGCGGCAATTGGAAACGCATCCGGACCGCTCAGCCTCACTAGCGCAATGGCACCACGGCCCGGGGCGGTGGCAAGAGCAACAATGGTGTCCTCCAGCCGTACGGCCGATGTGCCGGACGGTATCACGCGCTCACGGCCGGAAGGACGAAGGTGGTGCCGGGTTCCAGGATCTTCACAGAGGGATGCAGAGGATGATCCTCGAGCGTTGCTCTCAGTCTATCGATTGCATCAAAAGCAGTCGACGTAACGTGATTGAACGTCCCCCAGTGGTAGGGGATGAAGTACCTGGCGTTGAGTCTCTCGAAAAGAGTCAACGCATCACTGCTCGTGAGGTGACCTTTGCGGAATCCGGGCTTCCACCACGGCGCATGCCCAATGGGTAGGAGAGCCAGATCCAGATTTCGCCCTCTCGCGACGAGGTTGTTTTCCACGAGGTGTGTCGTGTCGGACGTAAGGGCTGTGTCTCCGGCAAAGAAGCATGACACTGAATTCGTATCAAGGAGATACATATTAGTTGCACTTCTCCAGCGATCCACGCCGTAACGGTTTCCCTTATGGGTAGCGGAAGCCGCGCGAATTCTCAGGCCACCGAGCTCAGTTGTTTCTCCTGGAGCCACGGGAACTGCATGGTCATATCCCTGCTTCGACAACCACCTTGCAATCGCAGGCGGAGCGAACAGAGGAATATCTGCCGGAAGGGCATCGAGAGAGTCAAAGGAGAGGTGATCCGCGTGCGCGTGCGTCAGCAGTATCGCGTCGAGTTTCGGCAGTGCATCAAGGGCGATACCAGGAGCACTGACGCGCGCTAGAAATTTGCCGAGCGCCGGATCGAAATTGGGGTCGGTGAGAATTCGCTTTCCCCCAATTTCTATTAGTAGCGTTGCGTGACCAATGTACGTGACACGCAGCATGCCAACCTCCCTAGCCTGCGGGGCGTGCTTTTGCGCGCTCCTTCGCCAGCATCCACTGCTGTGGAAGAGCCGCAATGTTTTGCGCTGTGTAGTAGAGGTTGAGGCCTGATGCCATGTTCAGCAGCACCACTGTCATCATGACCGGAAACATATACCCCATCATTTTCGCTTGTGGATTTGGAGGAGCGTTACGCATTCCAATCCACGACAGTAGGTACATGGACGCGCCCATCAGGAGAGGCAAGATGTAGAGCGGATCCTTGATGGAGATGTCGTGCAGCCACATGAATGGGACTCCACGGAATTCGATCGTGTTCTGGAAAACGAAGAACAGCGCGAAAAGAATCGGCATCGGAAGAAGGGCGGGAAGGCAGCCAGTCAGTCCGGCAAAGGGACTCACGCCGGCTTCTTGATAGACCTTCATGATCGCTTCACGTTGCTGGTTCGGATCCTTGTACTTCTTCTGCGCCGCAGCCAGTTTCGGCTGCAGCTCCTGCATCTTGAGACTCGAGCGCATTGTGCTCTGATTCAGCGGCCAGAGGGCAAGCCTTACCAGCACTCCCAAAATTACGAGCACCCATCCGTAGCTCAGGTTGAGCCGGTTGTGCATCCAGAGAAGAGCCTGAATGACCTTTGACGCAATCGGATGCACGACGCTCTGAAGGAAGCGCCATCCGTAAGGGTTTACGTGATCGAAATCCTGGCCCATCCGCATGAGACGCTGTGACTCCTGCGGGCCGGCGTAGATGGTAAATGAAAAGCTGCCGTTGCGAATCTCCTGGACGACGTCTGCCGATGCATTCGTAGCGATTTTCGACGTGCGCGGCCCGCCCGCGAGTGTGACTTCACTGAATGGTGTCCCATTTGGGGGAGCCAGAACCCCGAATACGAAGTATTTGTTCTTAATCGCCACCCAATTGAGTGGGCCGGCTTCGAGCGTTTTCTCGCCGGGATCCAGGCTGCCGAAGAGAACGCTACGGGCATGATCCCGCTGTGGCTTGAAACTGTAGGCAAGAGTCCGATGATCACCGATGGTGTCGGCTTCAGTCGGCAGTAGCGTCTTCGGAAGACTCGTGATCAGATACGCCGGTTTCTGCGCTCCTGTAACCACACCATCGACCCGAAGTGTGTAGCTCGCTGCTGTATCTCTGGAAATTATATAAGAGATAGTAACGCCGAGATTTCTTACCGTGGCGCTATAAGTGAGAGTCTCATCTCCGCCGGCATTCGTGACTCGCGAAAGCCGGAAGGATGTCTGGGCCAAATCCGCTGTATCTGCGGGCGTAACGAGCCGGTACCTCACCGGTGGAGCACCGGGGATCCCCAGATCGACAAGACCACCATTCGCCGATCTGTTCTTGTAATCGTTAATGACGATCGATATCGGAGCAGCACCGACATTGCTGAATTTGTAGATCGCTTTGGGTGTTGCTACCGTCGTCGTCTCGGCGACTGGTTGCAATGGTACAGCAGTAACCGCGGCTCCTGCCGTTGCGCGCTGCCCTGCGGCTGTCGGAGCTGATACGGGCGATACCTGCGTTCTCGCTGATTGGGTTGATGAAGCAGTAGTGCTTTGGACTGAAGCGGAGTCTTTTCTCAGCGTCGATTGGCCAGAGCCTATTGGCTTGGATGGCGGAAATAACAGTTGAGAAATCGCGATAACGACAAGCGAGAGAAAAAGAGCGAGAAAGAAGCGCTTATCCATTCAGGGGACCGGGTCGTAACCGCCTGGCCGAAAGGGATGACAGCGAAGAATGCGGCTGATAGTGAGCCTCATTCCCTTTATCACCCCGTATCGCTCGAAGGCTTCGAGCGCATAGGCCGAGCATGTTGGATAGTAGCGGCAGCTGGCCGGAAATAACGGCGATATGGCCAGTTGATAGCCGCGAATCAGAAGAATAAATATGGACCGCATTCGTCAACGAGATATTCGCGACGTCCACTCGCCGATCGTACCTATATCTCCGGCAAGCTGCGAATAGCTGGAATCGTACGCCTCCGGTTTGGCCCGAACGAGAACATCGATCCCCTGTAGCCCTGGTAGCAGCTTACTCCTTACGAGTTCGCGCAGCCGGCGTTTCACACGGTTTCGATCGACAATCTTGTGTCTATGCTTCGGGACAACTATCCCGACCCGTGGATGCAACAACAGGGAAGCAGATGCCCGAGCCTCCAGACGCTCAGTTTGCATGCGCTTCCCTGTACGCCTTACAGCTTCCAGATCGGCTTCACTCGTCAGCCGTCGGCTGCGAGGAAACCCGAGCGATTTAGGCGCCGGCGTATTTTGTCGGCAATTGGACGGTTAGCCGTTTACGTCCCTTCTTACGGCGCCTACTCAAGACTTCACGTCCCCATTTAGTAGCCATCCGCAACCTGAAACCATGCGTGCGGATACGGCGCTTGTTACGGGGACGATAGGTGGGCTTGCCCATTACAATGCTCCAGAAACCAAAAAGAATGAGTGCAGCAGAGAGCCGGTAAAACTATTCCAGCATTGAAGATAGTTCAAGTCAAGTGAAGGAATTCGTGGCATCCTCGTTTGACTTTTCCACATAAACGGGCTAGGGTAACGCGTCATGTCGCTGAGCCCCGCTGAAGTCTGGAAACGCCTGCTCGATCGCGCGCGTCAGGAACTCCCCGATCAAACCTTTCAAGCCTGGCTCGAGCCCACAGAAGCTCTGACCATCGAAGGGGGCACCCTTTTCGTAGGAGCTCCCGATCAGTTTACGGCAGATTGGAATGATTCCAAACACGCCGAGTTACTATCGAGCTACGCACCTATAGTCCTGGGGCACCCGCTCAGCGTAGCGTTCAGAGTTCATGAGGAGCGGAAAAAGCGATCACAGATGGATTTTTTCGTCAGCCCTCCACCTGCGTCGATAAAGCCAATGGTTCCCCACAATGGAACCAGTTCGCCGCCACTAAGCGAACGCTACACTTTTGATCTCTTTGTTGTGGGAAAGTCCAATGAGCTGGCCGCGGCTGCTGCTAATGCCGTAAGTCAGGCGCCGGGAAAGGTTTACAACCCCCTCTTCATATATGGCGATACGGGCTTGGGGAAAACTCACCTGATGCAGGCAGTTGCGCACGAGACTCTCCAACGTAGTCCAAAAACCCGTATCACATATGTGGGTACAGAACAGTTCATGAACGAGCTGATCGGTTCCATCCTGGATCGCACTGGGGCTGAGTTCCGCCGCAGATACCGCGAGACGGATTTATTACTGATTGACGATGTTCATTTCCTGAAGGGAAGGAAGGAAACAACACAGGAAGAGTTTTTTCACACCTTCAATGCGTTGTACGAGGCAGGTCGCCAAATCGTTCTAACAAGCGACCGTCCTCCATCGGAGATCGCCGGCCTCGAAGCAAGACTCATCAGCAGATTTCAGTGGGGTATGGTGGCCGATATCAGCCTCCCTGACTTCGAGCATCGCGTAGCCATTCTCAAGCAGAAAGCACAATTGGATCGTCTCGAGCTGACTATTCCTGACGACGTCATCCACTTCATTGCTGAACACGTTCGCTCAAACGTGCGTGAGTTGGAAGGATCAATAATCAAACTCCTTGCTTATGCTTCTCTCAAGCACAAAGACATAACCGTCGATGTCGCCCGGGAAGCTCTCCGCGACAAGCTTCGCGCGATCGAGGGACTCCAGCATGAAGGCAATGCATTACTCACCATTTTTACGATCCAGCAGGCTGTTGCCAAAGAGTGGGGAGTTACGGTTGATGGACTCCGATCCAAGACTCGGACGAAGACACTCACGACCCCTCGACAGATCGCTATGTATCTGGTTCGCGAGCTCCTCTCGACTCAGTTAGTTGAAATTGGAAATGCTTTCGGAGGACGTGACCACTCTACCGTTATTCACAGCCTCGAAAAAGTCCAACAGAGCATCACGCAGGACTCTGACCTCAAAACTCGAATTAATCGAATCCGTAGTTCTCTGGAAGCTTTCAACTTTCGTTCAATTCCTCATGTGGAAACGATCAGAGCATCCTGATTCGATGTTGACAACAGCTGAAATGTCTCATTACCCACATCCGACCACACATCACGCAGCATGGCGGAAACTGTGCTGCCGCCATAAGTTAGACCCATTCGACAGAAGTCCACAAAGCCTACTGCAGCTACTATTCTAAGTCTCTATAAAAGGGCTCTTAGTACCTCACCTGAATTTCCACAGGGGAAGGGATGCGTTTCACGATCTCTCGCGAAAAGCTTCAAGAAGGACTGGCGGCCGTTGCGGCAAGTATCCCAGCGAAAACGACATTGCCGGTGCTCGCAAATATTCTTCTCGAGACGACAGATAAGGGGATCAAGCTTTCAGGAACTGACCTGGATATTGCCGTCAGCACGGAGGTCATGGCGGATGTGGAGACAGCTGGTGCTGTAACGATTCCGGCAAAGAAACTGAGCGAAATTGCCCGCGAGTTACCGCCAGCTCCTGTAAAAATTGCTGCTGTCGGAGAGCAGCGTGTTACACTCGACTGCGGACGTTCCCGATTCAAACTTCTGGGCCTCCCCCGGGATGAATTTCCTACATTCCCCTCTGTACGATTCAGTGAGAGTTGGAGGATTCGATCGGGAGATCTTCAGCAACTGATTTCGCATACCTCTTTCGCTGTCTCCTCTGAGGAGAGCAGGCCGATTTTGAACGGTGTGCTCTGGGAGCTGAGGCCGGATAAAATGCGGATGGTGGCGACAAACGGCCACCGTCTGGCGAAGATGGAGATGCCGATCAATTCGGCTAACGCTCCAGCGAGCGATCTTATTGTTCCACCTAAGGCACTTGAACAGGTTAGAAGACTATTTCCAGCTGAAGAAGAGCTGGAAATAGCCCGTGGTGATAATCACATCGGTTTCAGATCTCCATTTACCGCCGTTTTTACACGATTGATTGAAGGCCCCTATCCGAATTATGAACAGGTAATTCCAAAGGATAATGACAGGGTTGCGATTGCGGATAAGGTCGCGCTTGCCAGTGCCCTGAAGAGAATGTCTGTGATTGCCTCTGACCAGACACATCGGATCCGTCTCTCTTTCAACTCGGGTATGCTGAAGTTCAGCGTGCAGACGCCGGATTTGGGCGAAGCTCAGGACGAACTTCCAATTCGGTACACCGGCGATCAGCTCGATATCGGATTCAACGCGAGCTATCTGCTCGAGATTCTGCGTTATATCCCGACCGACGAAGTTCGTCTGACATTCAAAGCACCCGAGCGTGCGGCTACTGTGGAGCCTGAAGGCTGGAAGGATTCTGCATCCTTCATGTGCCTGGTCATGCCACTCCGGCTCGTCGATTAGCGAAGAGAGCTGTAGTTTTGCGTCGAGCTTTCCCTGAAATGATGGATCTTACCTGACGTGGTTATCGCCAGCTGCAAATTCTGCTCGGTGTTTAGGCGCAGAATGAATCCATTTTGGGGATTCAGATAGTAGGTCGCATTTCCAGTTCCGCTCGCATCGAGTGTAACCCGATGCTGTTGTTGTGCTCCTTCTCCGTGAGCCAGGACTGAATCTCTGCGCTGTACTACGACGACTGGCAAATCCTGGTATGTAGTTTCGCCCGAGACGACGTACGATCGGGCGATACGTACGGTCGTCGGGATCATCCCCTGGCACGTTCTCAACTCCACCGAATCACCCCAGCTATTTCCCTGGGAAAGCTGGTTCGGAAATTCAACGAGCAGATTGTAGACGTCTGCCGAGAGGGCCGAGCTAAGAGGACTGCACTTTTCCGTGGTACTGTCAGTTGAGACTGTTATGCTATCGCCAATTACCGATCCGGAGAGCTGGACTGGTAGTTGAACGGGCTGCACGGACCCGATTGCCCCTTGAGTAGTGGTTGAAGACGTGTCCATTACGGCCGTGAAACGAATCGTATCACCAGCTATCTCGAGCGTGATCAGTTCATGTGTCGTGTTCGTTGAATTTTCTCGATGGGGATTGGAATCTGATTGACTCTCTATCGCTCCACTTCTCGATATCTGATAGGAAATCGCGCCAGATGAACGGTTAATTGTCCAGACATTGGCGGCGGATGGAACTGGATTTGGTAACGATGGCACCGGTGTTGGGGGGGCCGGCCGCTGCACAATGGAGGGTGCGCACCCAGTCGTGATGAGAATGGAGAAGTACACGTAACCCCTTCTACGACGCATAGTTTTCACCCTTCAATCCGATCCTCGTTGCGAAAAAGAACAACCTCCGACGGGATAACTGTCGGAGGTTGTTGCAATCCATAGGCAAATGGTCTATAAGCCGGGTTCTGTCGGGTTACTCGCGTAATCCGGACGATCATTTCTCTACGAACATGGTCACCCATGTTCTCTAGCAGCCTACCCGCGGCGTCTTGATCGAGGCAGACGTCTCTCGCCGCATATTTGGCCTTGCTCTCAGCTGGGGTTTTCCGTGCCGCCCATTGTTGCCATGAGCGCGGTGGGCTCTTACCCCACCTTTTCACCCTTGCCACCCGTAAAGGTGGCGGTCTGTTTTCTGTGGCACTTTCCGTCACGAACAGCTCGCGCCATTCGTGCCCAGGCGTTACCTGGCAGCTTGTCCACTGGAGCCCGGACTTTCCTCGAATAGGTATCACATGGATACCAATGCGCGATCGTCCGACCACTTGCCTATGCAAATATAGCAGAATGACGATGACACATAGATTCCGGTTTGGGCCTAACCATAGCATGACGGGCCTCTGACGGCGTGGCCGTATTGTTCCTCATCGGCGCGGTTCCCCACCTCTAACCGTGAGGATCTATGTCATCCGACTCGAAGCGAAGCAGCCGTACACCGGTCTCTACAATCCTGACGCCGCTGGAGCGTTCCAGAGTGGATGCAGCAGCACAGGGATTGTGTGACGCCCTTCATAGAGAATCGCTTGATGAGATTCTCTCGGATCTCAGGCAACAGAAAGCGAGCCTTGTTCTCATTTCGGTTACTCGTTATGGGTCCCAGAATTCGAGCAGAGTAGCAGCAATGGTGCGCGAGTTCCCGAGAGTTCCCACTGTAGCGCTTCTCACCGAGACACAAAGCTCGACGCCACACGTGACGCTTGCTCTGGGCCAGCTTGGGATCCGCACGCTCGTCGATGCAAGACTGCCAGCCGGCTGGCAAACGCTCAGAAACATCCTCGCGACACAAGGCTCGAGCGACCTGCAACGGTCAGCTCTTAGTCAGATAAGCCTGGATTTACCGGGAGTATCCGATGATTGCTGGCGCTTTATCGAGCTGTTGTTCGACTCCTCACCGAAGGTTTCAACCGTGCGTCAACTTGCACGTCATCTCAATATTCTTCCGAGCACTCTGATGAGCCGCTTCTTCCGTGCGAAACTCCCGGCTCCGAAACGATATCTGTCCCTCGCAAGACTGATACGTGCCGCGAGGCTCTTCGAGAATCCCGGTTTATCCGTTGCGCGTGTGGCGAATCATCTCGACTACTCGTCGCCTCAGAGTTTTGGGCGCCACGTTCGGACGGTGATGAAAATGTCTCCGGTAAAATTCAGGAGCACATACGATGGTCAGGGAATGCTTCAGCTATTCAGAACCGAGTTGATTCTTCCCTATGCCGATGTCCTCTGCACCTTTCGCCCTTCGAGCGCGTATCCAGGCTGGATTCCGAAGCTTAAGCCTCCTCGAGGTTCTAACCCTCGAGGGTCTTGATGATCTGACTCGCCGAGACCAGGCTGATGATCGATACACCAGTGGACTCAATCGCTTGTCGTCCGCCTTCTTCGCGGTCGACAAGAGCCAGCACTCCGTGCACTGTTCCGTGCGCGGCGCGGATCGCCTCGATGGCACGGAGAGCCGATCCACCGGTTGTGATCACATCTTCTATCACGGCTACGTGGTCGCCCTCCCTGAAGGGACCCTCTATGAGCTTTCCCGTTCCGTGAGCCTTTGTCTCCTTTCGTACGGTAAATGCTCGCAATGGATGATCAGAGCTGGCGCTGGCGTAGCTGATCGCGTAGGAAATGGGATCGGCGCCAAGCGTAAGACCGCCAATCGCATCAATTACCCATCCCGATTGACGCAGAGTCGAAAACCCCAACCGGCCGATTACTGCCAGGCCCTCTGGGCTCATCGTTGTCAACCTTGCATCGATGTAGTACTTGGACTGTCTGCCGGACGCGAGCGTGAATTGCCCACGCTTGGTAGAACGTTCGGCCAGCAGCGTGACGAGTGCGGAATGATCGGTCATGGTGCGGGAGGTTATGGATTCTTATGATTGGAGTCAATGCATCTGCTTTCGAGGATCGGGTTCGATCACTGGACCGGTTTAGTCGGGTTGATCGTCTCCCTGGCAACCGTACTCGGTCTTGGTCTCGTCCTTCGGCACGAGCGGCGTCAAGCGCGTAGTCTGGTGGAACGATCAAAGGAGCTGGAAAGACTTTCCTCCGAGCTGCTGCGCGTGAATCGGATGAAAAGCGAGTTTCTTGCGAATGTCTCTCACGAGCTACGAACTCCGTTGAACGCGATCGTTGGTTTTGTAGACTTGTTACGCGAAGGCGTCTACGGAGAGCTAGCGCCGCGACAAGTGAAGCCGGTTGAGCGCATAGAAGCGTCGGCCAACCACCTTCGACACCTGGTTGATCAGGTTCTTGATCTGGCCAAAATGGCCGCAGGGCGACTCGAGATTCATACTGAGAGCATCGACCTGCGCCCATTCGTTCTAGACGTGGCCAGTGAGATCGAATCGCTGGTAAGCGAGAAAGGCCTCAGCCTTTCGCTCGTGATGGGTGCGGCACTTCCGCGCGTCCGAACCGATCCGACTCACCTGCGGCAGATTCTTGTGAATCTCCTCGGAAACGCTGTGAAATACACAAACGAAGGTGGAATCATCATTCGTACTCGTCTCGTTGACTCGATCCCAGACAGTGGGCCCACGAGCATTGATCGGAGCTCATATCCAAGCAATCCCTGGATTGGTATTCAGGTGATTGATACCGGGATCGGAATCGACCCGGCTGATCAAAGTCGCATCTTCGAAGAGTTCGAGCAGATAGATGCCGGTCCCCGAGGCAACTCGGCCGAGCGTGGCACCGGATTGGGCCTGGCAATTTCACGTCGGCTTGCAGCACTAATCGGCGGAATGGTGGAGCTTGAAAGCGAGCTCGACAAAGGCTCGACGTTCACTCTCTGGCTGCCGGTCGATCCTGACGATCTACCGGTTACGTCGAAGTAATCCTTTGAACTTGTCGAGCATCTTGGGTTGTTCTGGCTCGACCCGGGCGGCTTCGGCAAAAGCGTTCGCAAAGGCCATGACACTGGGATATCTCGCTGACGGTGCCCGGGACAGCGCGCGCATCACGACTGCATCGAGCTCCGGCGAGAAATCGAGCCCCTCCTCACCAGCTTCTTTCAAGGGAATAGGCGGCATCGTCAAGAGCTGAGTGAACATCTCTCGCGGAGCCTTGGCGGTATAAGGCAAGCAGCGTGTCAGCAGGAAGTACGCGATCGTGGCAAGGCTGTACTGGTCAGCGGCAGCCGTTACGATTTCTCCGGACAGGGCTTCAGGCGCGATGTACATCAGCGTGCCGACGAAGAATCCAGCTCGGGTCAAGCGCTCGTCATTCGAGGCTTGCGTGTCGGTGGCAATACCGAAGTCAAGCAGCTTTACTAGCCTGGTCTTCGGGTCGTACATCACGTTTTCGGGTTTCAAATCGCGATGAACGATGTTGGCATCATGCGCTGCCTGAACCCCAGCTGCGATTTGTGTGACAATCGTCGCGACTTCATCCTTGGGAAGCGGCGCATGCTGTTTCGCGTAACGCTCCAGGATTTCGCCTTCTGCCCACTCGATGGCGAGAAAATGGAGTCCGGCTGCTTCGCCTATCTCGATTGTCTCGACGACATTGGGGTGTTTTACTCTGGCACCGTATTGTGCCTCGCGCACGAAACGGGCAACCGCCGTTTTATCCTGGCGTAGCTTTTCCCGTAGCACTTTGAGTGCTACGGTGCCATGATTGGGATGATCGGCGAGGTACACGGCGGATGTACCGCCTTCTCCTACCTCTTTCCTGATCGCATAGTCAGCGACTGATGCGCCGACCATTTGTTCTCGGGACACGTCGCGAAGGTAATAGAAACCCGCAACACCGGATAGGGTATCAACCGCTCATGCTGATTTCTTCCAGATCCTGCTTGGGGCTGTTCCTTCTTGGAACGGCCGTAATGAGTGGGTGCAGTTCCGCGGGTTCGAGTGTTAATCCCCAGCCTAATCCAAGGGCACTTCCCGCACCCGGAACCGTTGCCCCGGATGTGAGCGAACTCTACCGGGAGATCGGGCTCATCGCTGCTTCTGGCCCCGTAGCCTTCGTCGGCAAGATCTCCTCCTTCGCGAGCGCATTTCCGGATACCACCCTCGTTCTGGTGAGCATTTCGGTTCCAAACCGTTCGCTCACATTCACCAGAGAAGGAGATCGATATCGAGCCCCATACGAGGTCAAACTGAGCCTCAATCGCGGTGATATCGAGGTGGCGAACATCGATGCGATGGAAATAGTTCGTGTAGGATCATTTCGAGAAGTCACGCGCACGGATGAGAGCATCATCTTCCAACACTTCTTTCATGTCCGGCCGGGGGTCTACGCGATTACGGCGATGGTACGCGATGTAGGCGGATCCAGGGGTGCCACTCAGCTGGCAACGATAACGGTCCCCGATCTGGGGACTGGGCATCTCTCCACTCCGGTCCTCGTCTACGAGGCTAATGGCCGGTCGACTCTCGATTCTGTGCCCGGCCTGCTCGCAAGCCCAAGATCGAGCGCTGTATTCGGTCGTGATAGTACCGTGGCGATTTACGTCGAAGGATACGGCCAGGGAAATCGACTACCGGTGGATTTTATCGTTCGTAATGACAAAGGAACGCAGTTATGGCGGGATTCCGCTATGCTGAGACGCCGAGGTGGGCTGTTCAGCGGCGTTGTAAGCGTGCCGATCTCTACCGTGGGTGTTGGCGTCGCTCAGGTTTCTTTCACACGTCGTGATGGGCCAGATACCGTTAAAGCCCCGTTGTTCGTGAGCTTCGGTGAAGATATTCCTCTCATGTCGTTCGAGGACATGCTGGGTTATCTGCGGTACTTTGCCAACCCGAGCCGTCTGAATGCGCTTCGAAATGCCCCTCCGGAAAAACGCGCCACCGTCTGGGCGGAATTCCTACGTGCCACCGACCCCATACCAGAAACTCCGATAAATGAAGACATGCAGGCATACTTCGGCCGCATTCTGGTGGCGAACAGCGAGTTTAGAATGGACCGGAATCCGGGGTGGTTGTCGGATCGAGGGATCGTATTCGTCGCTCTCGGAGAGCCGGACCAAATCGTCGAACAGAATGTGAATCAGACCATCTCAACCACGCAGATGGGAAATACCGCAAGAATCCAGATCTGGATGTATCGGAACTACAACTCGCAGCTGATCTTCTACGAGGAGACTGGAAAGTGGAGACTGACCAGGCCCAGTGAGACGGAGTTTCTAGCGCTCAATTCCCGTCGGCAGCGGTAATACGCTTAGCCAGCATCACACCTTTCCCCTGTTTTCGAACGCTCTCGTGCCTCAGTTGAAACGAGGGCGTTTTATATTGACTCCATGAAAGGTCCAGACAGCCCGCGACTCTTCCTCGTCGATGGCTACGCCCTCATTTATCGCGCCTTTTTCGCGCTGATCTCCAGACCTCTGACCACCAGCAAAGGCGAGAATACATCGGCCAGCTGGGGGATCGCCAATTTTCTGCAGCGCATGATCACCAAGCACCAACCCGATTACCTCGGATGGGTGCACGATTCGGGTCTCTCCTTTCGACATGAGCGCTATCCCGCCTATAAGGCCACGCGCGAGAAGCTTACCGAGGAGCTCCAGTCCGATTTTGATCGGGGCATGGAACGCATTTCCCAGATACTCGACGCCTACCGGATTCCTGTTATAACTCTGCCTGGTTACGAAGCCGACGATGTCATCGGGACGCTCGTAGCGCGAAGTGTTGAAGCGGGAGTGAACGTAGTTGTCGTATCAGGGGACAAGGATTTTCAGCAGCTCGTCAAACCGGGAGTCTGGTTGTTGAACCCCGGCCGCGGCGGCCCAGCCAACGTGGAGGAGCATTGGGTTGGGGTTGAAAACGCCGATGAGCGCCTTGGCGTCGCCCCTGAATTTGTCACCGATTATCTCGCGCTGGTCGGCGATTCGTCCGACAACATCCCCGGGGTTCGTGGCATTGGGGACAAGACAGCTTCTGAGTTGGTGAAACAGTACGGACATCTCGAATCGATTCTCGCACACGCCGGGGAGATTACCAAGAAACGCCCCCGGGAGGCCCTCATCGAGCACGCCGAAAATGCCCGCCTCTCAAAAGAATTAGTCACAATTCGCGACGATCTCGAGGTTTCCTTCGACCTGAATTCCCTCAAGATAAAAACCCCGGATCACCACCGGCTTCGTGATCTGTACATCGAGCTTGAGTTTCACTCGTTGGCAAAGGATAGTGCCGTCCTGGCACCATCGGCCGAAGAGCGTCCCAAGAAACAAGTCAACTATGTGACCGTCGATACGGCTGAAGGTCTGATGCGAGCGGTCAATCGAGCGCGCGAGAGAGGCATCATAGGCCTCGATATCGAAGCTATGATCGACTCTGACAGTCCGCAGCTGGTCGATCCACTCCGGTCCTCGATCATCTCGATCTCGATTGCAGTAGGTGAGGGAGAGGCTTTCTACTTCCCGCTTCGCCATCGCGTCTCGCGAGGTGGGCAGGGTGAGCTTCTTGTCGATGCCGCCGGAGATCGGTCTGCGACAGACGCGCCAGAAGACCGAGGTCTCATCAGGGGTGGAGACGAAGTCTTTCCGGAAGTGTCCGCGAAAAAGAAGAAGACCAACGGCGATTCGACGAGTATCGCGGCCAGGATACTGCGCCATAACCGTCCGACGGAGGTTCGCAATCTCCCGGCACTGGACTCACCTGAGATGAAACCACTCAAGGATCTTCTCGAAGATCCGTCAGTGCTGAAAACGGCTCAGAACGCCAAGTTCGATTTGCTGGCACTTCGTTGTGTGGGCGTTCACCTCGCTGGACTGGATTTCGACACGATGCTGGCGAGCTACGTACTTGACCCTGGCCGCAGGTCCCATGGCCTTGATGTCCTGGCGCTCGAGTTTCTCGACCATACGATGACATCCTATGCTGATCTTTGTGGCAAAGGCCGCTCGGCGATTCCGTTCGATGAATGCCCGATAGAAGCTGCGCGAGATTACTCGTGCGAAGACGCGGACATGGCCCTCCGTCTTCGAAAGGTATTCGAGCCCCAACTCGTGTCGCACGAATTGACGCGACTCCTCGATGGTGTTGAGATCCCGCTTATCGATGTACTCGCCGAGATGGAGTGGACAGGGATCGCAATCGACTTGCCCTGGTTCTCTTCGCTCAAGCAGCGCTTTCAGGCGGATCGGGAAGCTGTAGAGAAGCGAATTTATGAAGTGGCCGGAACAGAGTTCAACATCAATTCCAATCTTCAGCTACGCGAGATTCTTTTCGAGAGGCTGAATCTTCCTATTCTGAAGCGAACCACCACCGGCCCTTCCACCGATGTAAGTGTGCTAACGGAATTGGCGGAGGAAGGCCACGTACTACCAACTCTCCTGATGGAGTACCGGGAGCTGTCGAAACTCGAGAACACTTATCTGGATGCCCTTCCACGCCTCGTCAATCCGAAGACGCGACGCTTGCACACCTCGTTCAATCAGACGGTTGCATCCACTGGCCGCTTGTCGTCGAGTGATCCAAACCTTCAGAACATTCCAATTCGACGGGAACTTGGGCGTGACATTCGGCGTGGATTCATACCTCGCAAAGGATGGCAGCTCCTGGCGGCGGATTATTCACAGATCGAGCTTCGCCTTCTTGCACATCTTTCTCGTGATCCGGCGTTTGTGGAGGCCTTTCAAGCCGGTGGTGACATTCACCGCCAGACGGCAGCGCTGATATTCGATGTACCGCTTGCCGAGGTGACTAGCACAATGCGTAGTCGGGCGAAGACGATCAATTTCGCGACGATTTATGGCCAAGGCCCGCGCGCTCTCTCGCTGCAACTCGATATCGAGCACGCTGAGGCGAAGGAGTTCATTGCACGCTACTTCGAGCGCTTTCAGGGTGTGAGGAATTATCTGGATGCCATGATTGCGTTCGCCCGCGAGAATGGATTCGTTCAAACGATTTTTGGACGCCGACGCTACATCCCCGAGTTACGCGAGCGGAATTTCAATATCCGGGCATTTGGAGAGAGAACGGCCGCGAATTCACCAATTCAGGGTTCAGCAGCCGATCTGATCAAGATCGCGATGATAAGAATCGATGCTGGATTCAGAACAAAGGGGCTGCAAAGCAAGATGCTTTTGCAGGTTCACGATGAGCTCGTTTTCGAAGTGATGCCGGACGAGTTGGAGGGCGTTCAGGAACTTGTGAAATACGAAATGGAGCATGCCGCCCAGCTTTCTGTTCCGCTCGTCGTCGATCTCGGTGTTGGAAAGAACTGGCTCGATACAAAATCGGCCTGAACTAATAACGGCGGGGGTGCTGCTCGAAAGCTGCCCAGTACGCGCCGACCAGCAGGCTCACCAGATAAAGTGTGCTAAGCCAGAAGGAACCGACGAGCGTTCCGAGAATCGTGAGTTGGATGACGTAGGCAAGCAGCACGAAGCCGATTCCAAACATTATCGTCAGCATCGCGGGCTGATCAGCGTCGACACTTCTCTTTACCGCGATACGTCTGGCGAGCCTGACCGGCAACTGATGTGTCAGGCGTCCCCATGATGCGGCCAGGCCGATCAACCTTTCCTTAAAACTGCGATTGTCCTTCGTGTTGACGGGCGCTTCGGACTGAGGCACTGGCGCCTCCTCGGATACCCTCCGAAGTCGTATTGCGATCTCCTCTGTCAACGCCGCGTGATCAGCGTTAGGCCACGAGTCCACTTCGATAGCCTCCCCGATGTTGACGCCCGCAATCGTCCCTGGCACCCCCTTATCCTCGAATACGAGTCCGACCGGGAGAATCTTCACTCCTGCGATCGAACGTTCATCCCGGGCCTGAAGGGCGAGCCTCGCCATTCCTGATCTGAGCGGCTCGAGGCCAATCTGATTATGACTCTTCCCCTCGGGGAAAATGAGGACGGCTCCATGTCTCTCGAGAAGGTCGAGAATCTCCCGAAAGGCCTCTGTGTTGCGAAAGCGATCGACCGGAACTCCGGTTGATTTGCGAGCTTCGTCACTAATCCGGCGAAGGGGTACGACTCCGACCATTTTGAAGAGCGAGGCAACTAAGGGATTGTCGGTGAGTGTTGCCTTGGCGGTCATCGTAATCCGGCGAGGTATGACCCACCCCACAATCAGCGAATCGACCAGCGCATTCTGATGGTTTACGGCAATGAGGAGGGGAGCATCAACCGGCACGTTGTTTCGACCCGTTACCGGGATGTCGCGGTAAAACCAGTGAAGTGCTATTCCGTTCACCCACCTCAATGCGGTGTAGATCATCGGGAAGGAGCCGTTCGGATGAAATTATCGGGAACGCCTCGTAGCATCCAAAGCGCGAGCGCCATGCCGATCGCAACTGTCAGTACTCCGGCTCGGTAAGCGAATCCGACTCCCATGGATGGTGTGAGTCCATCCACCGCGAAAGCCCATATGAATGGCCCCACTACAGCTGCAGCTCGGGAAGACAGAACCATGAGGCTGAAGAAACGCCCTGCCTCGACATCTGGAACAAGACTTAGCAGCAGAGGGCGTTCCGCTGTCGCAACACCTCCGTAGATCAGTCCAATGCAAGCACCTACGATCCAGAACGCGCCCCTGGTTGGAACGATGATCATCGAGATGAGAAGCAGGATCCAGCAACCGATGACCCAGGAGAGCGTTCTCTTGGGTCCAAAACGATCTACCAGTCTTCCGATCGCATAGGCGCCGATAACAGCAGGGACTGTAAGAATCACGAACAACGTCGCCTCGGAACCTTTAACAAATCCCATCGCGAAAATCGCGTATAGTGCCATGTTGGCGATGATCGTTCCCATCGCGTCCTGATACAGGAAGGACGTCAGGATGAACCTCAACGCGCCCGGATACTTTTTTGCCTCGTCCAGAGTGTTTCTGACATCGAGGAACGCTTCACGCCAGGCAATACGCTTCTTTCCATGGATCACATTGTGATCACGACAGAAAAGAAATAACGGTAGTGAGAATAGAAAAAAGAGAAGTGCAGTGGGCACGAATGTCGAAACGCGACCGCCATGCGTTGTGAACGGGACAACGTTTCTCAGGACCTCGATAACTCGGCCTGGAATGGCTCCAAGTATCGGCATTTGGCCTGTGAAAAAGGGAAAGGTGAGCAAGACCCCCGTGATCGAGCCCACATATCCCAGCGCCGCCCCCATTCCCGAAAGACGGCCACGGTGATCAACGGGAACCAACTCCGGCATCATTGCGTTGTAGAATGGCTGCGCTCCCTGATAAGCGTAGTTCGCGAGCGTAAAAGCCGCGAGTACTCCGAAAAGAGCGATGCCTGGCGATATCGGAAGACGAAACCCAGATCCCGTCACGCCTTCTCCGATCAGCGGCAAACCAGTCTGCCCAAGGATTGCCATAACGATCGTGGAGAAACACGCGATCAGCGTGAAGCCTACCACCCAGGGCTTTCTTCGCTGTGTACCGTCAGAGATTGCTCCAAAGACGGGAATCGATACAACTACAAGCGCAGACGCGATTCCATTCACAACCGCATAGAGCGTGTTCGAGTGTCCAAGGTCGGCCACAAGCCACGCGGCAAAGTAAAGCGTGGCGATATTCATCGAGAACACCGTATTTGCGAAATCGTAGAGAGCCCAGCTCACTCGCTCTCTGAATGGTGCGAGTGGCGGATTGAAATCGCCGCCCGAGGTCACCGCGAGAATGACGTCGGCATCGTCTTCCGTATTGCTGATTGAATCCATTCTTACCGATTCCATTTATGAGCCTCTGGTAGCGGGTCTCACGCGTGTACTCTACACCGATCGGTTATGGGCTCAAATACGTATCGTGACGTAGCAAGCAATACGTACTCTCGACGCTGTCGGAAGTCGACGACAAATTATCTTGCATGATGCTTCGTACGGCTTGTCGCACGTTCTCGGTTCTGCTGGCTCTCGGCATCTGCGCATGTCGAGACAGGGGTCGAGGACAAATCGACTCGGCTGGAGCATCGCTCCCGCCAGTTTATCCCGGCAGCCCTTCCGCGAATACGAATTGGAATGTGGATGCCGGACCTTTGATGATTGTTTCTGTTGGCGGTAACGGCGATAGTGTAGCCGTTGTAGTTCCGGAAGCAACTGACAGCACGATTGCGGCTCTCCAGGATACCAGCCCACCACTTTCCGGTCTCACCTTCGATCTTTTTGGTCGAGGTGGAGTGGCGGGGTCGCCCGTTGCAGCACTCTCCATTCCACGAACAGCTAATACGAAGCAGAACTGCTACTCGTGGCCTCTGGCCAGGCTGAAGTCGAGTCGTTCGAACTGGAGGGTCGGCTTTGCATCGGGCCACGTTCGCTCTATCGCCCTCGATTCGATCGAGGCGATGCCAACTGCCGACTCAGCCGCGCTTGCAGTGGCTCTGGCGCAAACTGCCGCAATATTGCCAATCACAGCCGATCCTACCTTCAAAGGACTTCCGTTCAGAGTTCGTTCCGCATACACGTTTCGTCTCGATTCCGTCGAGGTCGTGATTGCCGATGTGGTTCGAAGTGTGAATGAAGAAGCGAACCCAAGGCTGGAGCATCTGCTCATAGTGGGCGAAAGAGCGGCACGTTCGACCGGCAGATTTAGGGTTGGCTACTACAACAGGACCGCAGGCGCCGAGGAATCCACGCAAGTCACCGAAATCCTGGCAGCAGTGTTGATTGGCTCAGCAAGACGTCCTGCAGTGGTCGTCAATATCGAATACGACGACGGTGGCAAGTTTGGACTGATCGAACGCACTGGTCCGGGAGAATGGCGCTCTACCTGGAGAAGTGCATACACGGATTGCTGATCGCCACTCTAAGTGACTGCGCGAGATGATCGCTAGAGACCTGTGGGTGCGTTCACGAAAAAAGAAGGAAGCGCGAATCTCTCTCCAAGGTGATCCGCTAGCGCGCGAACTCCGAGAGTCTCGGTTGCATAGTGCCCCACGTAAAGGATCGTGAGGTCGTTCTCCTCCGCGTAGACGGCCGTCCAATGCGGTCCTTCACCGACGACGAGAGTGTCGATTTTCATCTCACGTGCTTCTGTGAGCGTTTCAGTTGATGCTCCGGCCCCACTGCAGATCGCCCATCGCTTCGTTCGCTGAGTTTTTCCAAAGGGTGTGGTGCGCAACTCACCGTCGTAACTCTTCGCAAAGCTTCGAGCCCGCTCAGCTAGGACGGTAGTCTCGATATCGCTCTCTCCGCTTACACCGATGGAGATGCCTTCGAATCGAGCGAAACTCCCGCTGGGCTCGAGTCCCAACTGTCGTGTAAGCAGGGCGTTGTTGCCAAGCGTCGGATGCCGATCGAGCGGCAAATGCGATGAATAGACAGCGATATCGTTTTCCAGCAGCAGCCGCAGCCTGTTGTACATCGGGCCGGTCAGGTGGTTGGATCCCTCCCAAAACATTCCATGATGGACCACAAGGAGATTTGCGTTCTTCGTGATGGCTTCCTTTATTGCCCGACTCGAAAAATCGACGGCCGCAGCAATACCCCTAATGCCCGAACGGTTCTCGAACTGAAGACCGTTCAGAGCATTGGGGTAATCGGGTGTGATTTTGCTCTGTAAGAGCTCGTCCGCGTAATCCGTGATCTCATGGACTGTTGTCATAGAAATGGGTGCATATTTGTGTGGAGAACCAAGTTGTCCACCAGCTCAAAGCTATGCTAAACCCTTATACATCAACCAGTTAACGCAAAGGTTAATAACTCTGTTGATTAGTCAGGAACTCCGAGAAGATCCAGCAATCTCTCAAGATCATCGGCCGAGTAAAACTGAATTGTCAGGGTCCCTCGATTGCGAGACCCGACCTTGATCGCAGCGTCAGTTTGAAGAAAGCGGCGTAGCCGATCTTCGATTCGCTTCAGCTCCGGCGATTGCCGATCTGCAGCTTTGGGGCGTCCTACTTTTTTCCCGGTTCGTGCACCAACGAGCTCGCGAAGGCGCTGCTCTATCTCGCGCACGGTGAGACCGTCTTTGACGATTTCGCGAGCCAAGCTCGTGATCTTATCCGAATCCTCGAGGCCGAGCAGGACCTTGGCGTGCCCCATGGTGAGGTGGCCTTCCTGGAGAAGCTTTCGTACCGGCTCAGGGAGCTGAAGGAGCCGAAGCATGTTTGCTATCGTCGTGCGATCTTTTCCGACCGTCTCAGCGATTTGCTGTTGAGTCAGACCGAACTCGCGTGACAACCGGTGATATCCCTCTCCTTCTTCGATCGGATTCAGATCCGTTCGCTGGAGGTTCTCGATGAGCGCGAATGTAAGCACGGTCCTGTCGTCGATTTCCTTAATGATCGCGGGAATCTCTTTCCAACCGAGTTTCGTCGCTGCCCTCAACCGGCGTTCGCCGGCGATGAGCTCGAAACCATCTTTGCCAGGTCGCCGGCGCACGGTTATCGGCTGGAGAAGTCCACTCGCCTTGAGGCTTTCCTGAAGTTCAGCGAGATCATCGGCATTGAACTCGTGGCGAGGCTGGAACGGGTTTTGGGAAACCTGCGCGATCGGAATGGACTTTAGTGCACCGTCATCGCTTGATGAGAGTCCGGTGGCGCTCCCCAGGAGTGCCTCCAGACCTCGGCCGAGTCGGCGGGGTGTCTTCTCAGTGGCCACCGTCATCTCCTTGCGCGGTTCGTTCAATCAATTCCTTGGCGACGTTCATGTAGGCTTGTGCGCCGACGGAGGCGACATCGTAAAGAATGATCGGCTTGCCAAAACTAGGCGCCTCGGCCAATCGAACGTTTCTCGGGACGACATTCTTGAATACTTTCGGCCCGAAATATTCTCTCGCGTCTTCAGCGACTTGTTTGGAAAGATTGAGGCGGGAGTCGTACATGGTGAGCAGAACGCCGTCGATCGCGAGCTCTTCGTTGGCACTGTGTTGAACTCGATGAACGGTATTGAGGAGCTGTGAAAGTCCCTCGAGAGCGTAGTACTCGCACTGAAGCGGGATCAACAAAGCATCCGCTGCGACCAACATGTTGATGGTGATGAGCCCGAGGGATGGAGGACAATCGATGATGACGTAATCGTACTCGTCTCTGAGTGACTGCACTGCCCCACGCATGACATGGTCACGGTCGCTCTTATCAACGAGCTCTACTTCTGCCGCGGCCAAATCTGGAGTTGCACCGACAACATCCAGTTTATCGAACTGGACAGCCGATTGCCGTGAGGATCCAAGGTCGGAGTTTCCTACCAGAACATCATAGAGCGAGAGTGGAACGTTTTCACTCCGAAGCCCGACCCCGCTTGTAGCGTTGCCTTGGGGGTCTGCATCTATGAGCAGGGTGCGCTGTTCGGCAGCAGCCAGGCTTGCGGCGAGGTTTACCGCTGTGGTCGTTTTGCCGACTCCGCCTTTCTGATTTGCTATTGCGATTATTCGCGCCACTATAAGCCGGTGAGGGTTCAAAGCCTAATCTACCCGCCGGCAGGAGGGGTTTCCACGTGGAACCAAAATCAAAGTGTTCCACGTGGAAATAGGTCATCTGCCCGCGATAAATCTCCAGCGGGTACTTACCTCAACAGACAGCGTTTCCTCACCGGGGTTGATCGGTGTATCTGCCTGGGCAACTCCGGCGGTGGCAGCACGGAGCATCATCATCGGGCGTGGAGGTGGAGGCGAGTAAGCTCCGATATTGATCTCGAGCAAACCGCCGAGCGATCCATGGGCGGCGAGTGCCGCGGCCTCCGCATCGGCACGTGCCTTTTCAATTGCAGTCGCGATTGCGCTCCTCCGGGCAGCCTCGGTGTTCGATGCATAGAACTGAAGCGATGTGATCATATTGGCACCATGGGATAGCGCCGCATCGATGACCGGCCCCACCTGAGTCAACTTCCTGACATCTACCAAAATCGTGTTCGTGACGTTGTACGCTACGATCATGGGTTCCTTTCCCTGCTCGTATCTCTGTTCTGGGTAGACGTTGTAGTTGATGGTGGACAGCTGGTCGTTCCCAAGTCCAAGCCCACGTAGAGCGGTCAGAACAGATTGCTGCTTTGTAGCATTCTCAGCAGCGGCAGCAGCAGCGGTCGTTTCCCTGGTCTGAACGCTCACTTGGATAGTCGCCCTGTCCGGCGAGACCTTGATTTCGCCTCGCCCAGTTACTGAGATCTGGGGAAACTCGTCAATTGTCGCTCTGCTGTCCTGACTATGTGCCGTTACTGGTGCTAAAAGCATCGCTAAAAGTCGCACGAAGCTGATTTTCATGTCAGATTCCTTGAGATTGAGGTACAAAAGAAGCGTACGTACCTAAGACGTTCGGGCTTGGAAACCTTGCACGCCGGACGCGACGGGCAGCGCGGCCGGTTCGATATCGTGAATCTGGCTGAGGTTCATTCCAACAATCCCCTCTGTCTCAGAGCGCATGAACATGTTCGCGAATTTCACACCCCACACGATTTCATCGGCCTGATACGAGGATCTCGAGTGAACTGTCTGAGAAACCGTTTCGTCTGTCGCGATCAGTAGAACCAGAAGCTCCGCATCGCCGTCAACTAGATCTTTCTGCGTTAAACCCCATAGTGGACTCTGCGAATCGATGGGATGAACCACTGTCCAACTCAGAGGGAAAAACACCACACGGTTTCGCTCTAGGCTCAACTCGTAGAATTTCCGCAAGGTGGATCCGCCGACCCGCTCGATTTTGGTCAGAATCGCCTGGACCTGAACATCGATCAGCTGGCTGCGTCTTCCATTGGCAATTCGGAATTCGAGCCCGGTCATGCCGCGATAGGGCGCTACGATCGCATTCCGGCTGTAGATAATTCTCGACGAAGGTCGAGAGAACCGGGCGAAAATCACCCCTGTCGCAAGTGCGACACCGACGATGTTCAGCAGCGCTTCGATTGTAACCAGAAGGTTCGCTGCAACTCCAACTGGGATAATGTTGCCGTAGCCGATTGTAGCAAACGAGTCGACGCTGAAAAAAAATGCCCGGTAAAAAGGGGGTCCCGTGAAACTTCCCACAATCGATTGAAGCGCATCTGGGCCGCAGAGGAGAAAAGCAAACGCGAAGAGAGCGTTGACTCCTATGTAGCAGGCGACGATGAAGGCAAGAAACTGCGGCCACGAAATCGTAAGCAGCCAGTGATATAGGCTTAGAGAAGAAAGTGGGTTGAGTCCATCGAGGACTACATTGAATCCCCCATTCCGATTCAGCAGGCGACGGTGTGTGCCTCTCGCTACCTCCGCGCCGAACCCGAGGTCCTTGAATTCTTCCTGCGCGGGCAAAGCGGCCTGTGCTGGTTGTCCGGTGAGCGTGGGAGTAGTCATTTGGAACGCATTGGTTCGGGCGTGAGTGAGCGTTCAAAAAATGGCCCGGAATATCGGGTAAAGCTACATTCGGTCGATGAATTCCCCGGACACTTCGATCGGCCGCGCCACGATACTGATTGTGATATCGGCGCTCAGTTTCGGTTCCATTTCTGTCCTTACAGTACTGACGACGAGCGCCGGTGTTCATCTTCTCACCGTAATGGCTTGGCGCTATGTGCTGGGGGCAGTGTTTCTCGGATTGGTGGTGCAGAGGAGACAAATCGCCACAATCCGAAAACAGAGAATCCTCCAGCTCATGCTGATAGGTGGAGTCGGTCAGGCGCTGATCACCTATCTGAGTCTGCACGCGCTCGACTATATACCGGTTGGACCTCTCGCGTTCTTGTTTTATACCTACCCGGCCTGGGTAGCGATGGTCGCGGCGATTCGAGGAACCGAAAAGCTGACTCCGATTCGCGTGTCTGCTCTGGTGCTAGCCCTGGCGGGCGTGACAATCATGGTCGGAACACCCACGGAAAGACTCAACCCGATCGGCGTGATGCTGGCTCTCGCCTCGGCTTTGCTCTACTCCGGATATCTGCCTGCACTCGAGCACCTGCAGGAAGGTATCCCCGCCCTGCTCGCCACCTTTCTGCTGATAGCAGGCGCAGCAATCTCGTTTGTGTTTGCAGCACTTTTTTCCAGCGACCTGATCCTGCCTACTGGGCCAGCTGTCTGGTCGAATATTTTCCTGTTAGCCCTGGTCTCGACCGTCATCGCGTTCTCGACACTCATCAAAGGCCTCGCGGTACTTGGGCCCGTAAGAACGGCGATCATTGCCACAGTAGAACCATTCTTCACGGCAATACTTGGAGCAGTGGTGTTGGGCAGTCGGCTTGGCATGTCGACGCTGATTGGCGGGATCCTGATAGCCTCAGCGGTGCTGATAATTGAATGGAGCTCCACGCGTGTACCTGTTACAGCGTAGCCGCCAAACGCCGGCGCCTCTCGATTTCGATAACGAGGTTTTGTAAATCGCTTGGACTCACACCAGGGATTCGCGATGCCTGGGCAAGCGAGTGAGGCCTGAGATTTCCCAACTTCTGGCGCGCCTCGAACGACAATGAGCGCATGTCCGCATAATCCAGATCCGAATCAAGCGCAAAATCCCCCATTCTGCGCATCCGATCAGCCTGCGCTCTCTCGCGCTCGAAGTAGCCCGCGTACTTGATCTCGAGATCTGCGGTGACGAGTGCTTCGGCGTCAATGTCGCCTCCCGCGTCTGCTGCTTTCAACAGCTCGCCGAGGTGGATATCATGACGTCTCGCTAGGTCGACTATTTTCACAGAGTGCGCTAGCGGAGCGCTACCAGCCGCGGAAAGAATTGGCGCTGCCTTTTCGGGCCCTATGCTGGTCGTCTCGGCGAGTCGCAATGCGGCATCCTCGTGCTCCAGTCGCTGGGTGATGATCGTGTCCTCTAGCTCGGAGTAAATACCGAGCCGTTTCCCGATGCCTCCGAGACGTCTGAGTGCGTTGTCCTGCCTGACTGTCAGTCGGAATTCTGAGCGAGATGTGAAGAGCCGGTATGGCTCGTCCACCCCACGAGTCACGAGATCGTCGACAAGGACGCCGATGTAGGAAGTCTCTCGACCCAACACGATCGGCGATCTGGAAAGAGTCGCGAGACCTGCGTTGAGACCTGCAACAATTCCCTGTCCCGCTGCTTCCTCGTACCCGGTCGTTCCGTTTATCTGGCCGGCGAAATATAGACCCGGAACAGCCTTGACCTGCAAGAATGGGTCAAGCTGAGTGGGCGGATAGTAGTCGTATTCGATAGCATATCCCGCCCGATTCATTCTTACATCGGCCAATCCGCGAATGGATCTCAGGATCTCGAGTTGCACAGGAGCTGGCAGCGAAGTGGACAGTCCATTCACGTACAGCTCCGACGTATCGTGTCCCTCGGGCTCCAGGAAGATTTGGTGTCGCTCGGCGTCAGGGAACTTTACGATCTTGTCTTCGACCGAAGGGCAGTAACGTGGCCCGCGGGATTCGATTGCTCCGCCATACATCGCCGACTTCGAGATGTTCTCCTTGATGATTCGCTTTCCCTCGGCCTCGAGATACGTCGTCCAGCAAGGCATCTGAGCAGGGTGCCGAGTGATGGCGTCCTGAACGCGTTTGTCATTCCAGAAGTGTGACCACGAATAGTCGAATCGCTCGATCTCGCTCTCCTGAATATCGAGAGCGGAATAGTCGACGGAGCGGCCGTCAATCCGCGGTGGCGTTCCGGTTTTGAACCGGGCGACAGTCAGACCGGCACGTTCCAGCTGTTCGGCCAGATGTGTAGTCGCAGTTTCGCCGGCGCGACCGCCGGCAAGACGAGTTTCGGTACCGATATGAATCCGGCCATGCAGGAACGTTCCGGTGGTGATCACAACGCACTTAGCGCCAAACTGTCTTCCTTCGAGGGTCTCGACACCGAGTACTTGCTGATCGTTTGGCGCCAGAATGAGGCGCGCCACAGTTCCCTGAACAGTTTGGAGTCCTGCCTCGAGCTCGAGTAGTGATCTCACCGCTCGGCGATAAAGTCCGCGATCACATTGCGCGCGGGGAGCCCATACGGCGGGCCCCTTGCTGCGGTTCAGCATCCGGAACTGAACCATTGCGAGATCGGTGGCCTTCGCCATGATCCCACCCAGTGCGTCGACCTCACGAACGACGGTGCTTTTTGCGACTCCTCCGATGGCCGGATTGCACGACATCTGCCCGATCGTCTCGAGCGAGCTTGTGATCAAGCCAACGCGCACACCCAGGCGCGCAGCAGCGACTGCCGCTTCCGTCCCCGCATGGCCAGCGCCTATGACTACGACGTCGAATTCAGTTTCGAAACGTTGTAATTGCGACATACATTAAGAATGAAGAGAGCCTTCGTGCTGTCGTTGATTTCCATTCCAATCTAATTCATGCCTCTCGAGCTTTCTCACGACCGCGCTGTAATTCTTATCCGTCAAAGTGCTTTCGAGCGTGGCGGGTTGAGTCGTCAAGCCATCGACGAGCGCTACGGTCTTACGGACGACGAATTCCGCGTGGAGGACGGCCTGGTAACACTCGGACCGCTGCCGTCAGAAGATATGCTTCCCGAGTTGATCGCGGATCTCGAGGAAAGTGGTTTGACCTACTTCGACGATTTCTTCGAGCTAAGCGGCAATTGGCCTGAATGGCTAACTATCTACGTGCGCGGATCGAAGGGACGCGGGACCTAGAGTCGCGGGACCTAGAGTCGCTGTTCGACCACCGCCCACTCTTCGACAAACGCCACACCATTTTCGATTCTGTCTATGACAACGTCCGAGCCAGCAATCAGTGGTTTCGTGCCGAGGCCGCGGGCGGGGACCCTGATGACTTTGCCATGATTCTCGTACGAGATCTCTCCCGAAGCGGATGCCGCGATGTCACGGGTTACCACGGCCAGTTGACCCTGGATTTCTTCTTCGTCGACTGAAGTCGCCGAGATCCCACGGAAGGCCCATTGGGCCAGCAGGGTGATCATGCCGCTTATGGCGAGCGCACCTGCAGCGATTGCTATCAACAGAATGCCCCACACCGGCAGCACTGTGCGCGACGCAAGTGGGTAGCCGGCTGCGCCAAACCCGATGGCAAACGCCGCAACAGCCGGAAGATTGAAAAAGGCCGAGGGCGTTCGTGACCCGCTTCGGCGTACACGTTGGACGCCGTTGAGCATTGCGAACACAGCCAGCAACAAGCCGCCAATTAGTGCGGCGAGAAATACAACAGGAAGAATCGTCACGGGCTGGGTAAATGGTTTGCGATTGAATCAGAATCCTGCCGCTCTCAGGACCCCAGATATTTCCTGAACCAGGCTATCGTAGCCGGCCACGCCGCACGAGCAGCGGCCAGATTGGCTCCATTCATTCCGGTTTGTTGCCGCAGGAATCCATGTCCGGCACCTGGATAGATATTGTAGCTATAGGTGCGGCCAAGAGCGTGAAGTACGGTATCAGCTGGTGGAATAGTGGCGTCGACGCGCGCGTCGTTTCCCGCGTATAATCCTAGAACGGGGGCGCGGACCGACGGTAAATCTGCCGCGCTGGGAGAAACGCCGTAGTAGACAACCGATGCCCCAAGACCGGAAGCATGCGCCGCATGCGCAAAGGAAACACCACCGCCCCAACAGAAACCGACGATTCCGTACTTTTGCTGAGCAGCTGGTAGAGACATTCCGTACTGACCAACGGCGTCAAGCTGTTTTTGAACCCAGGCGGGATCCAGAGTTCTTATCGCGGCGGTAGCTAGCGGGGCCAGCACGCTATCGGGGCCATCGGGGAGGTTTTTCATTGTGAGAAGGTCGGGCGCGATGGCAATGAAACCATCGGCAGCGAACTGGTCAGCAACGCCGCGGACCCAGGACGAAAGTCCGAAGATTTCGTGAACGACGACTACCACCGGGGCCTTGGTACTACGCTCGGGATAAACCACCCAGACGCGGATACTATCTCCACCACCTGTGTGCACGATGGCATACTCACCGTGGCGGGGCGAGGCGCTCAATCGGGCGAGTGCACCGGCGGCGTCGGCAGGGAGTCGCGGATCATTCGGCGCGGCTACAACTGCTGACGCTGTAGCCGGTACCGCATGATCAGTATGCGAGTCAGTAGTCGGGACCATTTTGCTGGTCGTGCACGCGGTAGCGCCAGCGATCAAGAAGACTAGTCCGAGTCTAATTGCCTCAACCTGATTGCGCATATCACCGATTCTCCTGTTTGGCTGTTTGCCGGGATTCCGAAGCATTGTCGAACTGTCCCGCAAAGAATTCTCCAATGCGGTATTCCGCATAATAAAATGGCCGCCATGGCAACGAGCCAGCTATAAAGCCGGCGTGACCACCCTTTTCCGCAAACTCAAGGTGAAGGTTCGGGTTTCGACGCGCCACATCCCGGACTTCGTCGAGAACTTCGGGTGGAAGCATAGGGTCGTCAACCGCGCTCAATAGTAGCGTGTTGATCCTAATGTGCTGCAACCATGGCAGCGAGCTCGATTTCCGATAGTAGTCTTCTGCGTCGAGAAATCCGTGAAGTGGACCCGTGATCAGGTTGTCGAAATCCTCGAGCGTCCGTAGTCCCGAGATCCTGTCCGCAGGAGCGAGATCGGGAAATCGCTCGGCTTTTTCCTGTGCTTTTCGCCGAAGCGAGCTGAGGAAGAATTTCTGATAGAATTGCGAGAATCCCCGATTGATTCGTCTGGAAGACCGGGAAAGATCAAAGGGGACCGAAATGGCGGCAGCTGCCTTCAATTCACGGGGAAGATCGGTGCCGCGTTCGCCGAGCAATTTGAGAAGAACATTGCCGCCAAGCGATACGCCGGCGATGGCGAGAGGTGAAGTCGGATACTCTCGCGAAATCCGGTCAAGAACAAAAGCGGCATCTGTCGTCTCGCCGGAGTGATAAAAACGGCGAGTGAGATTCGGCTCTGTGCCGCACGACCGGAAAATGAGAAGGTCAGCACCCCAACCGCGCCTGGCCGCTTCGTTCAGCAACCCTTGGGCGTAATGCGAGCGAATCGTCCCCTCGAGACCATGAAGCAACAAGACGCGAGGTGCGCCTTGAGCCGCCTGCAGACGATACACCTCGACGAAATCCTCGTCCGGTGTGTCCCAACGCTCGAGGACAGTCGGGGCGGTGGCCTGTCGCCGGAATAGCTTCCCCCAAAGAGTCTGGAGATGGCCACCCGGAATCCACCACGCGGGCGAATAGATTATTTCACGCGCCATTGTTGCCTGAGGCCGTTGAGGCTCAATACTTCGAGGTGAGAGTTTGGAAGTACAGATCTTTGGAATCAAGAAGAGCGCCGATACCCGCAAGGCTCTTCGCTTCTTCTCGGAGCGAAGGATCAAAACCCACTTCGTCGACCTCCTGGAACGTCCGGCATCGCTCGGCGAGCTTCGTCGATTCGCGCAGAAATTCGGCGTGACTGCGCTTCTCGATAAAGACTCGAAGCGTTATGACGAGCTTGGCCTTCGCTACGCGCAACTTTCGGACGAGCGCTGGCTCGAGAAACTATCTGAGGAGCCGCTGCTGCTCCGTCTTCCACTTGTCCGACATGCGAACCAGGTGGTCATTGGGGCGGACGAAGCGACTTGGAAAAGCTGGCTAGGACGATAGAGCCGTCGCTTGTGGGTACGCGGCCGAGCAGGCGATATTGAACCTTCGCCCCGCGCCTCGCTCAGCGACCAGCTCAAGCCAATTCACGTACAGTGACCTATCGCGTTCTCGTTACCGATGAGATCGACGCCGAAGGTGTCGCGCTCTTATCGGCCGACCCGCGGATCGTCGTGGATGAAGTGCCGACGTTGCCGAAGGACGAACTGCTTGCCCGTATCGCTGACTACGATGCGATCGTAGGTCGTAGCGCAACGCGAATCTCAGCCGATGTATTGGAAAAGGCACGCAAGCTGAAAGTCGTTGGTCGCGCCGGCGTCGGCGTCGACAACATTGCGCTCGACACGGCGACAGCCCTGGGCATCGCTGTCATCAACGCCCCTGCCGGAAACACGATCGCGGTAGTCGAGCTCTTTTTCGGAACGGTAATCTCCCTGTTGCGCTATATCCCGCGGGCAGATAGCTCGATGCACGCCGGTAAATGGGAGCGATCGGCCTTGCTTGGCTCGGAACTGAAGGGACGAACACTCGGCATCGTTGGACTGGGGCGTATCGGAGGAGAGGTAGCGACCCGTGCGCGCGCGTTCGGAATGAACGTTGTCGCCTATGATCCCTACATTCCCAAAACTCGCTTCGAGGCTCTACGCGTTCAGGAGATCAGCACGCTCGACGCGCTGCTCGAGCAATCGGAAATCCTCACGGTTCATACTCCGTTGACGGATGAAACCAAGGGGATGATCGGCCGGCGGGAAATCGCCCGACTTCCTCAGAGGTCTATCGTCGTGAACATGGCTCGCGGCGGTATTGTCGAGGAAAAGGCGCTCGTGGAGGCATTGAGCAGCGGGAATCATCTTCTTGGGGCCGTAGTCGATGCTTATGAAAAGGAGCCATTGGCCGCGGACCATCCGCTGAGAAATATTCCGAATGTCCTGCTTACTCCTCACATCGGCGCATCGACTACGGAGGCCCAGCGCAACGTCGCGGTCGACGTTTGTGTAGCCGTGCGAGACGCGCTCTTGAGCGGAGAGTTGTCGCGTTCCATCAATGTGGCGGATGTTGGAGGTCAGTGGGCTGATGTCGAGCCTGCGCTGACATTCGCGCGCCGGGCAGCGGCTGTAGGAAGAGCAATACTGGCCACTCAGGGAACGCGTGCGGTTCAGCGAATCGATGTCCGTTGCGGTGCGGCGTTCTCAGCTGCGAAGAGCGCTCTACTGGCGTCTGCCGCGCGTGGTCTGCTGGAAGGTTCCGTCGAACAGGAACGGCTCAATCTCATCAATGCCCGCGCAATCGCCGAAGCTCGCGGGGTAGATCTTTCGACAACAGAGACTGCTGTCCAGGACAATCCGTATGCGATTGAAGTCAGGCTGAGCGGCGGAATGCAGGAAATCGCGATTGCAGGGACTGCACAGCCGGGTGCAGCGGCGCGCTTCACGCGAATTGGCGCCTTCCACGTTGACATCCAACCCCGTGATACGCTGTTGATCCTTACCAACAACGATGTTCCAGGCGTAATCGGCCGAGTCGGAACTCTACTTGGCGAGGCTGGTGTCAACATCGCGGAATACCATCAGGCTCGCCTGGCACAGGGAGGCCAGGCTCTGGCCGCCGTCTCAGTCGATGGAGATGTCAGCGAGGCCATCCGTGAATCGTTGCTGCGGCTTCCCGACGTATCGTCTGCAGCCGTCGTGTGCTTTCAACCAGGGTGAGCGTCAGTCTAAGCAGCGATAAGAGTGTAAGGGAAGCCTATTCGGCTGACGCTTCCGGCCTTCATCTGATTCCCGAGCTGGTGGCTCGACCCGAATCAGTGCAGGAAGTCGTCGAAGTTTTGCGGCAGGCAACCGCTGACCGGAAAGCGGTGACTTGTGCGGGGGCGCAGACGAGTACGACCGGCGCGTCGATCACCGACAACGGTGTGCTTTTATCTCTTCGCTCGATGGATCGCATTTCAGCGGTGGATGAACAGACGCGAACGATCAAGGTCGGACCCGGAGCGCTTGTCGGCGAGATAAAGAGAGCAGCCGCTGCGGTTGGTCTTCTCTTCGCTCCGGACCCGACCAGTGAGGAAGAATCCACGATCGGTGGAGCGATTGCCTGCAATGCGTCCGGGGCCCGTACGTACAAGTACGGGGCAACGCGCAGGCACGTGAAAGCATTGAAGGTCGTGTTGGCAAATGGCGAGACCACCGAGTTCCGCCGGAACGACCTCGAAAAAAACACGGTGGGGTATGCTTTCGCCCACGACCCTATCGACTGGTTCATCGGCAGCGAAGGCACACTTGGAATAGTCGTCGAGGCGGAACTCGCGCTGTTGCCGCTTCCGCATCACGTTGTTGGCATTGCCATCTTCTTCACAGCGGAGCAGGAAGCTCTGAAGTTTGTGGTGACGACGCGGGAGAACCCGACGATTACGCCGCGATGCATCGAGTATTTCGACGATCAGGCAATTGAAATTGCGCGTGCCGGTGCTCAGGATGGAATGCTGCCGACCGGGGCGATGGCGATGATATACGTTGAAGAAGAAATCGTCGACGACCTCGAGTCGACGCTCGGCAGATGGGGCGAGCTTCTGGAATCGCACGCCAGCGATTTTGACCCGATCGTATTTGATGGCGAATCACGATTGAGAGAAGCTCGAAAACTTCGTCACAGCGTGCCATCGACGATGAACGAGCGTGGCGCAAGCCATCGCAATGCGGGCGGGAGAAAGGTTTCAACCGACTGGGCAGTGCCGTATCGCAAAGCTGGGGAAGCTGTCCGAATCGCGCGCGCACTGGCAACCGATCATGGTATCGAGCAGGCGGTGATTTACGGGCATGCGGGCAATGGACACCCCCATCAGAATTTCATTGCTCGCTCTTCGCGAGAGCTAGCTACCATAGAGGCAGTGGTGGAGCAGACCTTGAAGCACGTGATCGCGCTGGGTGGCACAGTGGCGGCAGAGCATGGGATGGGGAAGATCAAGCGAAGGTGGCTGCCGCTCCAGATGAATGGGCTCCAGATCGCGATGATGACGGCAGTGAAGAGAGAGCTGGACCCCCTTGGGATTCTCGCGCCCGGAAACATCCTTTGAATCGCTTCAATTCGGTCGTCTTCGATGTGGATTCGACCTTGAGTGATATCGAGGGAATAGATTGGCTCGCTGCGTTGCGCGGGCCCGAAGTCCAAGCTTGGAGCGCAGCTCTGACGGAAAGCGCGATGGAAGGGAAACTGCCGATCGAAAAAGTCTACGGCGAACGAATGCGAGCAGTAAAGCCGACGATGGCGGAACTCCAGCAATTGAGCAGGGAATACATCGCTCGTATCGCGCCCGGTGCATTGAAAATGTTCACCGACATGCAGGCACGGGGGATAAAGATCGTGATGGTAAGTGGCGGATTGCGCGAGTCGATATTACCCCTCGCCCGCAAGCTGGGAGTCGACGAAAAGAATGTTCACGCAGTATCGGTATTTTTCGACGACGATGGCGGTTACGCCGGATTCGACGAGCAGTCCCTTTTAACCCAGCAAACCGGCAAACGGACCACTGTGCGCGACATGAGTCTCAAAGGTCCGATACTGGCAGTCGGAGATGGCATGACGGATTCCGAAATCAAACCCGTCGTCGATGCATTCGCCGCCTTCACCGAATTCACCAGACGCCAGCCCGTGATCGAGCGCGCCGATTTCGTGATCGAGAATTTCGACCAACTGAGAGAACTGATACTGGAATGAGCACAACCAAGACCTTCGGCACTTTTTTCCTGCCCGGACCGACCGAAGTTCGCGAAGAAATCATGGCGGCAATGCTTCAACCCATGATTCCACATCGCGGATCGGAATTCGAGAAGCTGTTCGAGCGGCTACAGCATGGCCTTCGTCCCATTTTCAAGACGGAGCGCCCGGTTTATGTGAGCTCATCGTCCGCGACCGGATTGATGGAGGGTGCAATTCGTTGCGCACCTCCCGGCCGGATCCTTTGCCTCGTAAACGGAGCGTTCTCTGAACGCTTTGCGCACATCGCATCGATGTGCGGGCGTGACGTAGATCGCTACGATGTAGCCTGGGGACAGGTACACGCGATTCCGCAGCTGGATGAGCGTCTCTCGATGCGAAAGTACTCGGCGATCACTGTTGTTCATTCGGAGACATCGACGGGCGCCTTGAACGACGTGCGAGCGATCTCGGATTGCGCCCATCGTCATGGTATCGTCTGCCTGATAGACAGCGTGAGCGGGCTCGGCGGAGCCGAGCTCCGGTTTGACGAATGGAAACTGGATTACGTCCTGACCGGGTCGCAGAAAGCCCTCGCTCTTCCACCCGGTCTTTCCTTCGCTGTCGCATCGACGAGCTTCATCGATCAGGCGAACGGTACGCATGGTCGCGGCGTCTATTTCGACCTCGTGGAACTCGATGCGTATGCGCGGCGAAACCAGACGCCAAGCACGCCTGCGCTCACTCTGCTCTATGCCCTGGAGGCGCAAGCCAAATCGATCGCATCAGAGGGGCTCGAGAATCGGTGGATCCGCCACAAGGCAATGGCCACGCGTACTCAGGAATGGATCACCAAGATCAGCGATGAAACCGGAAAGAAAGTGGCGAACATCGCACCTCTCGGATCCCAGTCACCGACCGTGTCGGCGATCAAGCTTCCGGCTGAAGTTCCCACGGACAATTTCGTTTCAGGGGTTGCGAAACGCGGAATCGTAGTGGGGACCGGCTATGGGAAGCTGAAGAACTCCACGTTCCGGATCGGCCACATGGGTGACCACACGATGGAATCGCTCGAGCGCTGTCTTGCCGCGTGTTCGAGCGTGTTGCGTTCTTGACTCAAGTATCCGTATCGAATGCCGGTGTCGAGTTCGGCGCGTCAAAGATCTTTGGTGGAATAACATTCACTGTAGGTCGGGGCGACCGTTGGGGGATTCTTGGTCGGAATGGAAGTGGAAAGACGACCCTCTTCCGCCTGATCACCGGTACGCATCAACCGACCGAAGGAATTGTCACCCGGCAGCCTGGGCTCCGCTTCGGCCTTCTCGAGCAGCACCGCGACTTCGGCGGTGCGAAGACTGTATGGGAAGCCGGCGCCGGTGAATTTGCCGACCTGCTCGCCCTGGAGCTTTCTCTCGCGGAGCAGGCTCACCAGCTGTCACAGGTGGGGGAATCCGCGACACCCCAGATGATGGCGAAATATGATCGAGACCTCGAACGATTCGATCGCGAAGGCGGTTACACATTCACGCCGCGTGTAGACGCCGTTCTACAGGGACTTGGTTTCGATGCCGAGAAGGCACGGACACAGCCGCTCGAACAGTTGAGTGGTGGGGAGCGTGGGAGACTTGGGCTGGCAAGACAACTCGTGAGCGCCGCCGATGTCCTGTTGCTGGACGAGCCGACGAATCACCTCGATCTGGAAACGACGCGCTGGTTGGAGGAGTACCTCCGAAATACTGACAAGACAGTCCTTCTGATCAGTCATGACCGCGCTTTTCTCGCCAACGTGGTGGATCACGTGCTCCATCTCGAGGGGGGAAGTGCTGTCGCCTACACCGGGAGCTATGAATCATTCGTTCTGCAGCGGGAAGAGCGAAGGTTGAGTCAGCGCCGCGCCTACGAAAAACAGCGCAAGGTGATAGCCGATGAGGAGGACTACATCAGGCGCAACATCGCCGGCCAGAATACAAAACAGGCCAAAGGGCGGCGCAAGCGACTCAACAGAACCCCGCGCCTCAGCGCTCCCACCGCGGAGGAGGGTAGCGCGTTGGGCTTGAGACTCGACGTCTCGGCCCGCGGCGGGGATCAGGTCGCGATAGCCCGTGGCGTGACACTCCAGGTTGAGGGAAGAACATTGATCTCGGACTTCACCGCGACCATTCAGCGTGGCGATGTCGTTGGTTTCGTTGGCCCGAACGGCAGCGGCAAATCAACCTTCCTCCGCGCGCTGATGGGTGAGCGCGATGTGTCGACTGGAGAGTTGAGAATTGGCGGATCCGTCGAGCCAAGCTACTATCGTCAGGACATGGCGCAGGTGCCGCTCGACAGAACTCTCTATGACGTCATCAGCGACCTCAGGCCACAATGGGAACGCCGCATGGTTCAGGGTCATCTTGCCAGGTTCGGCTTTTCAGGCGATGAGGCTCAACGTCGTGCCGACACGTTGTCGGGTGGTGAGCGCGCCCGTGTCGCGCTTGCGATGATGGTGCTCGGCCGAGCGAACTTCCTGTTGCTCGACGAGCCGACAAATCATTTGGACATCGAATCAGTGGAAGCACTCGAGGATGCTCTCGCGGAGTATGAGGGAACGATTCTCCTGGTGAGCCACGACCGCGCGATGCTGGAAGCGCTGACGTCCCGGGTCTGGATTCTCCACGAACGCCATGTCACCGATTTTCCCGGATCCTTCACCGAATGGGAGGAGCAGAGCCGGGAGCGCGAGCACGCGGCGGCTGTTACCGCGGCCGAGCGGGAGTCATTGCGCCGGGTCAAGGAGCACAAGACGACCAAACGCCGCGAAACACAGGGAGCCGAGAACCGTACTGCCATTCGCGAGATACGCCAGCGAGTCGAGGAGTCGGAGAAAGAAGTTGCCGCCCTCGAGAAAAAGGTCGTCGAGCTGACGGCATTGCTCGAGGATCCGGAGCTCTACACCACCCGCGAGGGAACCGACAAATCATTGTCGGCCGGAAAGCAGCTCGACGAAGCACGGCGCAAGCTCGACATTGCGATTGAAAAGTGGACCAAGGTGACGGAACAGGCGGAGCAGCTCTCAGCGATCTGATTGGCCTCGGACGCCGAGAAAAAAAATCGATCAGAACTCACCGACAAATCCGATCTCGACCTTGAGATTCTGGTCGAACCGCTCCCGCACCTTGTCCTGGGCTAGCTGGATGAGCTCCCGGACGTCTTTGGCGGTGGCCTTTCCGAGATTGACCATGATATTCGCGTGGATGTGGGAGATCTGGGCATCGCCGATGCGGAATCCCTTCAGTCCGACCTGATCGATCAGGCGACCTGCTCCGACCCCTTCGATCTTCTGAAAGATGGAGCCGGCGCTGGGGTGGTACTCGAGCCACGGATGCTTGCCGCCACGCCAACTCAGATTCTCCTGCATGATTCGATGCATGACCGCCTTGTCTCCACGTTCGAGCTGGAAGGTCACGGCCAACGCGATGTCCCGCTGCTTGTGCAGTGTGCTGGTGTCGTAGCCGAACTGCATGTACTCCCTATCCACCGTCTTCCGCTTTCCATCGAAGGTCAGCAATTCGGCCGTCTCGAAGACTTCAGCGATGAACATGGTTCTCTCGCGTTCTGGAGCGGGCGAGAGAAAATGGAGATTCTGCCAGACGGCGCCCCCAACGGTGCTCGGTATTCCAACGTAATGCTCAAGGCCTGACAATTCCCGCTCGACGGCCAGGGGTATCAGTTTTGCCATCACCGCACCACTCTCGACCCAAAGCTTGCCGCCGTCGCGGAATTCGAGATGGCTCGAGGTATTGCGGATGATCAAGCCTCGAAATCCCTTGTCGCCGACGAGAATATTGGCGCCAAGTCCGAGCACGAAATACTCGAGTCCGAGATCGCGGGCAGCGGTAACAGCCCCTGCCAAGTCATCAACCGATGTTGCATCGTAGAAGAGATCAGCTGGACCACCAATCCTGAATGTGGTGTACTGAGCAAGAGGCTCATTTCGTTTGAGCCTCTTGGCGTCCAACCGAGTTTTCAATTGCCCGTAAGCATCCGGGCCGGCCTTTACAGAATCTGACATGTCCGAAAGAAAAGGTGTCCTGCGCCACTGCGCCACTCTTGTGCTTCTGGCACTGGCGCTCGCTCCGGTGCAGGCGCGAGGGCAACGAGCGGAGCTCGAGAAGATCATTCAACGCAAGGTTCTGGCTAATGGACTCGAGGTAATCGTCGTCGAGAACCATGGCGTCCCGCTAGCGACGATCGAGATCGACGTAAAGAACGGGTCTTTTACGCAGACGCCCGAGTACGAAGGACTGGCTCACATGTACGAGCATATGTTCTTCCGCGCCAACTCGAAGTATCCGGAGCCCAATCAGTTCTGGGACAAGGCATCGGATCTGGGGGCGGTTTTCAACGGAACAACCCAGGAAGAAAGAGTCAACTACTATATGACCGTCCCGGCCGAGAAACTCGGGGATGGAATCGACCTGCTCGCCAGCGCGCTGCGGAGTCCGCTGTTCCGGCGCGACGAGCTCGAACGAGAACGGCAAGTAGTGATCGGCGAGTACGACAGAAATGAATCGAGCCCCTTTTTCGAGCTTTCACGTCAGGCAGATGCGAAACTGTATCCGGGCAACTTCAGCAGAAAGGACGTGATCGGAGACCGGCAAATAGTCCAGACCACCACGCCGGAGAAGATGCGGTTCATTCAGAACAAGTATTACATCCCCAACAACTCGACTCTGATCGTCGCCGGTGATGTGAACCCGGCTAACGTGTTCACACTCGCCGACAGGGCATTGGGAAGCTGGAATCGTGGCGCCGATCCGTTTGTCACCGATCCGATTCCGCCCATTCCCCCTCTTCAGAAGAGTGAGGGAGTGGTCGTCGAGGCTCCAGTGGGTGCGGTGACGGTGCAGGTGCAATGGCAGGGTCCGAGCGTTGGCCAGGATCCTAAATCGACTTATGCAGCGGATGTATTCTCCGATGTGATGAACGACCCCGGATCACAGTTTCAGCAACGGCTCGTCGACAGCGGATTATGGCAAGCAGTGGGCGTCAACTACTACACGCTCAATCACACGGGGCCAATTACGATCAGTGGGCAAACGTCTCCGGAGCAGCTTCGCGAAGCGCTTGCGGCCCTTTACGGCGAAGTAGCGAAGTTCGATACGCCGGGCTACTTCACATCGGACGAGCTCGAGGCGGTGAAAGCACACCGCGCTGTAACTTCCGCCTTCGATCGCGAACGCGCTTCCGGCTTTGCGCACACTCTGGGTTTCTGGTGGAGCGTGGCCAGTCTCGAGTACTACATGGGGTATGTTGATTACATGGCACAGCAGACAATCGGAGATCTCCGCGCCTACGCGCGACGCTATATCCTTGGCAAGCCACACATTACTGGAGTCCTCATTGCGCCGGATGCTCGTCAGTCGCTGAAGCTTACGCCGGCGGATCTCGTGATGACTGGAGCACTTTGATGCTACTCTCAATCGCTCTGGCGCTGGCAACCGCCACGACGAGCTTCGATGTAGCTGGCGTTCATGTCATCTTGCGCCAGAACAACGCCAATAACGTCGTCGCAGCGAACCTCTATCTGTTGGGAGGCTCCCGGCAGGTAACAGATGCAAATGCGGGAATCGAGCCGATTCTGCTCGACGTCTCCGAGCGTGGCACGCAGAAGTACCCAAAAAATGCGCTGCGCCGCGCGATGTCTCTCTTGGGGAGCGAGATCGTCGTCGCTCCGAGCGCCGACTGGACGATGTTCGGAATCCGATCGAGCACAGAGGTGTTCGATTCCACGTGGTCGATCTTTGCCGATCGGGTGATGCATCCGAAGCTCGCCAAGTCGGAAATAAGCCTGGTAAAGGCTCAATATCTGTCTGGCATCAGGCAACGCAGAGATGATCCGGACGCTTTGGCCGATTACCTCGCCGACAGCATAACGTATGTCGGCCATCCATACTCGGTCTCGGTTGTCGGCAACGAGAAGTCGATTCAGGCACTCGACTCGGCGGCGCTGCGGGAATACCACCGCACGCAATTCGTGACCTCACGCATGCTGCTGGTCGTCGTGGGTAATGTCGACCGCGCCCACATCGAACGTCTCGTGAGCCAGTCGATCGGACAGCTTCCTCGCGGGAGCTACAAGTGGGACGCACCTCCACGCATTCTTGACGCACCTACCGCAGTGGTGATCGAGCGTCGCCAGCTACCGACGAACTACATACTCGGCTACTACAGCGGACCACTCGCGAACGGGGAAGACTATCAGGCCCTCAGGGTCGCGACGTCGGTTTTGACGGGACGCATGTTCGCCGAGATCAGAACCCGACAGAACCTCACCTACGACGTACACGCGCCCTTTGTCGATCGTGCGGCGACGACGGGGGGATTGTATGTGTCGACGGCGTCGCCGGACACAACCCTGAAGCTGATGCATGCGGCGATCGTGGATCTTCAGCAGGGAATGCTCGATCCTATGGGCCTCAAACAACTCGAGGAGCAATTCATTACTGAGTATTTCCTCGATAACGAAACCAACGCCGCACAGGCGGATTTTCTGGCACGATCGCAACTCTACGAGGGCGACTACAGGGAGGCGGACCGCTTCGTGGATGAATTGAAGAGCGTAACTCCAGAAGCGGTTCAGAGAGTGGCGAGGAGGTACATGAAAGGATTCCGCTTCGCGTACGTCGGCGATCCGTCGAAGGTAGATCCGCGCACGATCAGTCTGTTCTAACGACCAAAGGTCGAGCGCCAACGTCAGCGTTCGACTGAGACTACTTTCGGCTATTCCGCGAACTCCTCGGCCACCGTCCACGGATCCATAGCGCCGGTATAGAGCGCCATTCCGACGATCGCAGCGGCAACACCGCGGTCTGAAAGGGCGCGTAAGT
>Ga0157372_10000140_pt1 | contig 79310 bp, 55 predicted proteins | sample C55metaG_FD_115307 | JGI IMG/M metagenome (GOLD analysis project Ga0157372, IMG submission 115307) | Corn rhizosphere microbial communities from Kellogg Biological Station, Michigan, USA - C5-5 metaG | ecosystem: Host-associated > Plants > Roots > Rhizosphere > Soil | place: USA: Michigan... | reverse complement strand
GGCTTTTGGCATCAGCAAGCATACGGTTCGAAACCATATCAACAACATCACCCAGAAACTCGACGTGACCGACCGCACGGAAGCGGCTTCGGTCGCCATGAAGCAAGGAATTATTCCGCTCATTGGGTGAACGGTCGATTTAGCAGTTGCAATGAGACAGATGTACCATGCAGAGCGTCTGACATTCGCTTTATTTTTTCGACTGGGTAAACTCTTAAAATCCTATGAAGAAGACATCTCGACGCCAATTCATGCAAATTGCGGGAGCAGGAGCCGCGGGAGCGGCTCTCTTGCATCCTGCTCGCAAATTGTGGGCAGCCACTGATTCCGTGTCCGTTGTTGTCGAACCGCCGCTATCCGTTTTCGATTACCCCGCGGTGCAGCTCTTGCCCGGGCTCTTTCGCGAGCAGTTCGATCGCAATCACGATGTATTTTTGCATCTCGATGAAGATGCGTTGCTCAAGCCGTTCCGCCAGCGGGAGGGGATGCCGGCCCCCGGTCCCGACATGGGTGGATGGTACGACAATGCCGACGATTTCAGTCCGCCGGAAAATTTTCATGCCTTCATACCCGGACACAGCTTCGGACAGTACCTGTCTGGGCTTGCACGCGCGTACGCCATCACCGGGTCACAAGCCACCCAAGAGAAAGTGCATCGCCTGGTACGCGCCTTTGGAGCAACTGTTGGCGCAGAAGGGAAGTTCTACCGCGGGTATCACCTTCCCGCTTACACGTTCGACAAAACCAGCTGCGGCTTGATTGACGCGCACGAGTTTGCTAAATGCCCGGACGCACTTGAGGTACATTGGCGGGCCACGCAGGCGGCCTTGCCTTATCTGCCGGAAAAGGCCCTCAGCCGTGCCGAGCAGCGCGCGAGGCCACATCGCATGGTGGCGGATACGTGGGATGAAACTTACACCTTGCCGGAAAACTTCTTCCTCGCCTATCGCCGAAGCGGCAGGAAGGAGTATCGCGATCTGGGCGCGCGCTTTATTGAGCAGGACTACTTCGGTCCGCTCGCCGACGGTCAGAATGTGCTTCCGGGTGAGCACGCCTACAGTCACGTGAACGCCTTCAGTTCAGCAATGCAATCGTACTTCGTGCTCGGAGACGAGAAATATCTTCGGGCCGCCAAGAACGGTTTCCAGTTTGTCCATGAGCAGAGCTATGCAACCGGCGGCTGGGGTCCGGATGAAGCCTTTGTTGTGCCCGGCAAAGGCTTGCTGGATGCAAGTCTGGGTACCACGCATGCCAGCTTCGAAACCCCCTGCGGAGTTTATGGGCATTTCAAGATCACACGATACCTATTACGCACCACCCGCGATTCTCGCTATGGCGACAGTATGGAACGTGTGCTGTACAACACCATCGCCGGTGCGCCCCCTGTGATGTCTGACGGGACCACCTTTTACTACTCCGACTACAACAACTCTGCCAAGAAGGTTCACTATCGGGACAAGTGGCCGTGCTGCTCCGGCACATACCCGCAGCTTGCCGCCGACTACGGAATCAGCTCCTACTACAAGTCGAGCGACGGAATCTACGTGAATCTTTTTCTGCCATCGCGTGTAACCTGGTCGCAAAACAACACCCAAGTTACTCTGACGCAAACGACGGAGTACCCGCACGCGCAAACTACGCAATTGGCATTTGCCTTGCCTCGACCGGAAACCTTTGCGGTGTATCTGCGGATTCCTGCATGGGCTGGCGCTAAGACGCGTGTTTCTGTGAACAGCCGCCGCGCGGACACTCCTGTAGAGCCGGGGAAGTTCATGGCTCTACAGCGCAGCTGGAAAGACGGCGACCGGGTTGAGGTCGAGTTCGAGATGCCGCTGCGACTCGAGGCTGTCGACGAACAGAATCCCAACAACGTGGCGCTTCTCCAGGGACCGCTGGCCTTATTCGCGGTCACAGAGGTTCCTTCGCGAGTTACGAGAGCACAACTCTTGGGAGCCTCCCGCGTTTCCCAATCTGCGGATGACTGGGCCGTACGAACCGACTCGGGCGTTGTCACGTTGCGTCCGTTCGGAAAAATCATGGACGAAGGCTATCGCCTATATATCAGGATAGAAGGCTAGGAGTTGGTGGATCCCCGGGGGCACCCCCGGGGAATTCAGGATCCTCTCCAGCGCACGCGGCGATCGGGGATAATACGCTGTAATGAATCTGTTGGGAAAACTGGTAGCCACCTGGGCTTTCCTGTCGGGGTGTGCTTCGTTGTACGCTCAAACGACTCCGGGCCGTGCCGCCCAAGTCACAACCGCACTAAGGGAAGGGAAGCTAGATCAGGCGGTGCAGCTGGCTGATCAGGGGCTGGCGGCGGCGCCAAACGATCCCCAGCTTTGGGCTCTCAAGGGAATTGCCCTGTCAGGCCAGAAGCGCACGACGGAAGCTCTCGGCGCCTACCGCCACGCGCTCAAGATTTCTCCCAACTATCTGCCAGCGCTGGAGGGCGCTGCCCAGATTCAGTACGAGGCTGGAGACGTGGAGGCCGTCCTTCTCCTGAGACGAGTCGCGCAACTTCGCCCTTCCGACCAGACCAGCCATGCCATGCTCGGCACCCTCGCTTACAAGCAGGGAAACTGCAGGGAAGCGCTCGCGGAGTTCGAGCAAAGCCAGCAGTTGATCGCGACCCAACCGGGAGCCTTGCAGGAGTACGGAGCCTGCCTGGTCCGCTTGAAGCAGCCCGAGAAAGCGGTTCCGGTTTTCCAGCAACTCCTCGCCTCCCATCCCGACGATCTGCGTGCCCGTCGGGCCCTCGCCGCGGTGCAGTTGGCTGGCGACCACACGCACGAAGCGCTCGTTACGTTGCGGCCACTCGTCGAAAATGGTGATCCAGATGCAGAGACGCTGCAATTGGCTGCTTCTGCACACGAGAGGCTTGGCGAAACTCCCGAGGCGGTGAAACTTCTGCACGATGCCATCGTGAAGGATCCTCGGCGGGTCTCGCTGTATGTGGATTTTGCGAACATTGCGTTTGCCCACCAGTCCTTTCAGGCGGGAATTGAAATGACCAGCTCCGGTCTCAAGCTTCAACCTGCGGCCGCACCGCTTTACCTGGCGCGTGGTGTTCTGTATGTGCAAACTGGTGATTTCGATCGGGCAGAGGCAGATTTTGAAAGAGCCGAGCAGTTGGATCCCCAACGTACTGCTGCCGGTGTGGCTCAAGGGTTAGTCGCCGAAGAGCGGCACCAGGACGATCCCGACAAGGCGCTGGCGGTGGTTCGATCGAAATTGGCAAAGACGCCGAACGATGCCTTTCTGCTATATCTGGAATCGGCCATCATTCAGCAAAAAGCCCCCGCGGCCGGCACGCCGGAATTTCTGCATGGAATGGAGTCTGCCAGAAAAGCCGTCAGGTTGCGGCCCAGCCTTGCCAACGCACATGACGTACTTGCGAATTTCTATTTGCAGGCAGGGAAAACCGATGCTGCCATTGCGGAGTGCCGTGTCTCGCTCGAGCACAACCCGAAAGACCAGACTGCGCTTTATCGACTCATCGTAGCTTTGCGAAAAACCGACCGCAAAGCGGAAATTCCTGATCTTCTCAAGCGTCTTGCGGAGGCGCGACAAGAGGCCACCAAGCAGGAGGCAGAAAACAATCGCTACAAACTCGTGGTAAGTCCCTCGCAATAGCCGTCGCCCGGTGGCTTGATTCGAGGGGTTTACACTTCTGCTACCGATGAATCCAAGGAGCTACCCAGGGTAATGTTCGTCACTCGCCGCTCGTTTGTTTTGTTTTCACTTTGTGCTGCTGCCCAACAGGCGCTCCCGCAAGGCATTGCCAGCCGCGATGTCAAAGCTCAGGCCGCCCCCCCTCCTTCGGGGAAACCTTACAACGCCCACTTCGAAGACGTCGCTGAGGTAGCTGGATTCCATGTGCCGGTCATTTATGGCGGAGTTGACAGGAAGAAATACATCCTGGAAGCCAATGGCTGCGGCTGCGCTTTTATCGACTATGACAACGATGGGTGGATGGATGTCTTTCTGCTATCGGGAACTCGTCTTGAAGGCGCGCCCGCCGAAGCCACCAATCGCCTTTACAAGAATAATCGCGACGGTACATTTACCGACGTCACCGAGAAGGCTGGCCTAAGGTTCGCAGGGTGGGCCAATGGCGTTTGCATTGCCGACTACAACAATGACGGCTTCGATGACATCTTTGTGACCTACTTCGGCCAGAACCGACTGTATCGCAACAATGGCGACGGGACTTTTACAGATGTCACCCGGCAAGCCGGTCTCTGGGAAGATGGGCCGCCGCGTTGGGGTGCGGGCTGTGCATTCGTAGATTACGATCGCGACGGTCACCTTGACCTTTTTGTCTCCAACTACATTCGATTCGATTTGCAGCACGCGCCGGTACCAGGCGAGAACTCCACCTGCAATTGGAAGGGCGTTCCGGTGAACTGCGGTCCGCGCGGATTGCCCACCGGACGACATTCGCTTTACCACAACAACGGCGATGGCACCTTTACGAATGTCAGCAAGAAGGCTGGAATCGATGTTGAGGTGGAGAGCTACGGAATGACCGTTGTCGTCGGAGACTTCGACGAGGACGGCTGGTCCGACATTTTCGTGGCATGTGACTCCACTCCTAGCCTGTTGTTCATGAACAACCATGACGGCACCTTCCGCGAAGAAGGAGTCATGCGCGGCGTGGCCTTGAGCGAAGACGGTATGGAACAGGCGGGAATGGGCGTTGGTATCGGCGACTACAACCTCGACGGCCATCTGGATCTGTTCAAGACCCATTTCATCGGAGACACCTGTGGCTTTTACCGAAACAACGGCAAGGGCGAGTTCGATGATGTCACGCGATCGGTGAAGGTCGGGGTTGAAACCCGCTATACGAGTTGGGGCACGGGCATTGCGGATTTTGACAACGACGGCAATCCCGACCTCCTCGTTGTCACGGGCAGCGTTTACCCCGAAGTGGAAGCCAAACTTCCGCAGTACCCGTACAAGACGCCCCGAGTGTTATTCCGCAACCTGGGCGACGGTACGTTTGAGGAGTTACCCACTCAAGCGGGACCGGGGATCACCACGCCTCACAGCAGTCGTGGGTGCGCCTTCGGAGACTTCGACAACGATGGCGATGTGGATGTCCTGATCATGAATATGAACGAGCGCCCCTCGCTTCTCCGGAATGATGCCGATCCGAAGCGGCATTGGATCAAAGTGAAGTTGGAAGGCGTAAAGTCGAACCGCAGCGCCATTGGTGCCCGCGTGCTTGTGAGCTACGGTGGCAAAAAACAGACCCAGGCTGCCGTCAGCCAATCCAGCTATTACTCAGCGAGCGACCCACGTTTGCACTTCGGTTTGGGAAATGTGAAGACGGTTGACCTGGACGTGTTTTGGCCAAATGGACTGCACGAGAGCTACAAAAATGTTCCCGCCGACCAACTCGTTACCTTACGCGAAGGTAGTGGCCGGGTTGCCAACAAGGGTTGGGAGAAGGTGTGACCTGGTTGCAGGAACACCTCCCCCGCCGAGGCCAAGCTGCCCACAGTCAAGAACTGCTGCTCAGGGCGTGAGATCGATCCAGGCCAAGTCATTCGTGAGTGGCACAATGTAGGCACCACGCTCCATCTGCAATTGCTGTTTCGGATGGTAAGTGCCCACGCCATGGATCTTTGCAGGTTGTTCGATGGTCAGCAATGCTTGCGAAGTGAACTGGGTCGAGGGTGCGAAGCCAATTCGAACCTTGCCAGTAGCTGGATCCAACTGAACGCGGTCGAATGTACCCGACTCCAGAGTGAGCCATAGTCCGAGCGACGCCAAATAAACGCGCATGCGAGCCGAGTCGAGGGGCGTGACTTCAACCAGGTTGCCTTTCCGGGTGATGTTTCCTCCGAAAGCCTGCGCACCAAACTGCGGGTCCTTCACGACGTAGGTTGCCGTATTCCACGCATGGCCGAAAAAATTTGGGCCGTAGTCGCCGGTGATGGGATCGGGTTTTAGCATGTCCGGGAAGGAATGGAATGCGGCTGCAGGAAAGCCTTCCTGGTCAATATCGGTAATTGCGCCCATCGTGCCGGCATACCCCACGCGAAGCAAGTAAGAATCATCCGGATGGTCCCGGTATTCCGCCAGTAAAGGTATGGCGTTTAGCGACGAGCCGTAGTGATGAAGCTGCCGCTCGAGCCTGCGGTCTTTGCCGGCGAAAATGAAATCCCAGTAGCGGCGCACGCTCCCGTTGTATCCCCAATGCGGGATGGCAGGATCGTATCCGAGAATTGCGTTCAACGTGACTTCTGCTTTGTCGCGGTATCCGAAGTATTTTGTCCAGTCGTAAACTTCCTCTTGGCCGGTGGAGTCCCAGGGCATTTCGCTGCCAAAGGGATAAGCTTCGGCCCTCCACCGATCGGCGCGAATGCGCATCCTAGTCTCAAGATCAGTCGCTTTGTCGTTCATGCCTTCGCGCTTCAGGTCGGAGAGAACCTGCAAAAATATTGTGCCTTCCATCTGCCCGAACACGGCATACTCGCCAGCGTATTTTGTCATCGCAACCGAGGTTTCGTAGGACTGACTCAGGTACCAGTCCCAAGGATGATTCGTAACGAGGCCATGGTGGTTGCGCGCGAGCCGGTACATCACCCAATACAAGGCTGCGACATGGGGATAGTCATAGGAACGGTCCACGCGTTCCGCGTGTTGTTTGTTCCAACTGGTCCAGCTGGTCCAATCGAGATCTGGGCGGTAGGATCCTGCGGGCAACTGGTCGGGTTGGTAGTAGAAGAGACTCTTGCGAACCCCAAATTTGTGGTCTCCATCTTTGTATTGCAGTCCGCCCCAAACGACACCATCGATGAATTGTTGCAGTTTGTCGATCTCTTCTTTGTCTGGCTCAACGAGTTGTTTCATGATGGCGGCGAGCCATGCGCCACCCCCACCTTCATCGCCCAGGCCGGCGATCCAGGCGCGGCTGTCCTGCATGACAATCTTGTTTTCTTCGCGATCGTAGGTCATTGGCGAGGGGCCACGGTGGAACGGATCCTTGGGATCGACAAACCAGTCCGTGGTGGTGAGGAATCGCCCCATATCTGCGACCACCTCGCGCGCAGGCTTGGTCACAAAGTAGTGAATGGTTTGTACGAGGCCGTCGCTGTATGTGATCGTGAGACGTGCGCGGCCCCATCGCTTACCTTGGATGGAATAGGCAGCCCAAGCCTTGTCTGGAGGCGATGAAAGTTTATGGAGCGAGAGCGCGTCCGAAGGGTCTGACGATATTGACTTCACGTCTTTGGGGTATTTGAGGAAGAGACGCCCGTCAAGGTCACTGGGAAGGATGTATCCGGGGATTCCGACAGCGACGGGGCGCTGGTTTGCCGCGAGCGTCTGCTCGATATTGCGTATGGAGCTGGACAAGAGGAATCTCACACCGTAGGTTCTTGTCTCTCCTGGCTTCAGCGTTATCGAAGTGGGTTGATTCCACTCTCGAACACCATTCCATTCGTTTTCCGCATACGCCGCGCTGTGAGCCAGCCACTCATAGAATCCTTCGAAGGTAATTCCCCGGGGCGTTGGGTCGGTGAACACCGGAGGAGCGCCAAAATGATTGGGCTTATCGAGGATTGGGTTATAGGCTTCAAAATTGGTGCCAGTGTCGGGCACAACCAGGAGCGCCGGGCCATGTCCGCTGAGACGTGTGACTTGCAGATAGCCCGCCTCCTCGCCAATATAAGGATCGTAAAACGAACATTTCGCGTGGGCTTGCTCGAGAGAGCGGTCATTTAGCACATTGTTGAACACCATCGGAATGCCGAGCGCGCCGATCTCCACAGGTTCGGTGGATTTGTTTTTTAACGCGAAACGCAGGGCGAGCTTGCCATTTTGCACTGTCCAAGTGCGCTGGATTTGAAGCGGGATGTCGCTTGGCAAGCTCGGTCCGAGGTCCGCTGCCGCAAGAACGCCGGAAGAGGCGGGCAGGGTTGTTACTGGCATACGATGGATGGCGGTTAAGTAGTTTTTCCATTGCCCGGAGTCGCCCGGGCGAAGGCGCAGTGTGATGTCGCCAAGATGAAAGTATCCGTCTTGCGAGCGCTCGATCAGCAAGTCTCCCGGCGTGAAATCGAAATCCGGGTTTGATTTCGGCTTGAAAGCAGCTACGGTTTGCGAGGAACGTACCAAGGTCACGTTGAATTCTGGAGTTTCGAGTTCGATGGTTCCGCCTTGGAGCATGGGACCGGGAGTCGGCGGTGTCTTCGGCTTGTTCTGGGCTCCGGCCGTGGCAAGAAGAACGCAGCCCATGGCAAATGATGAAAACCAAAGTCTGGGAAGAGCACACCCTACTGCGCGAGACTTACCTGAGGCCATCGTCTTCTCCTGGAGTTACTTCTTGGGCTTCAACGACTGGATCACCGCGGTGAAATCCTGTTCCGAATAGCCGTTGGCTTGGGCCTGCCGAAATACCGAGAGCGCAGCTTCTGCCGTCGGCATGGGGACGCCTCGCGATTTTGCTTCTTCGACCGCATAGCTCACATCCTTCGTCATCAGGCGCAAGAAGAAGTGAGGCGTGTAGTCCCCCGAAGTCACTCGAGTGGTGACCCGTTTCACCATCGGGCTGCCCGGAACTCCTTCGGTGAGGATGGATAAAGCCTTATCTACGTCAAGGTCGCCAGCCTTGATTAAAGCCAGTGCCTCTCCGAACGAGACGGTCTGCACTGCCGCCATGAAGTTGTTGATCAACTTCATGAGGGCCCCGCTTGCCGTCGGGCCCAAATGGACGATGCCGCGTCCGAGAGCGGAAAGCACAGGCCGTGCGACCTCGACGGCATTGGCCGATCCGCCAACCAGAAACAACAATTGCCCGGATTCGGCATGCGGTTTCGTTCCGGTCACCGGCGCATCCAGAAACTCGAGATCGCGCTGGGACGAAGCCTCGGCCAGTTCTTTTATCCAGGCGACTGTGAGTGTGCTGGACTCGATCAGCACCGAACCTCTGCGCGCACCAGCAAGTGCGCCGGCATCACCCATCCACACCGCCCGGGAAGCAGTGTCGTCAGAGACCATGCTGATGACCACGTCGGCGCGCTCGGCTGCCTGCCGTGGAGAATCGGCTAGGTATACGCCAAGTTCGGCGAACGGCGCAGCTTTCTCTCGACTGCGGCTGTAAACGCTAAGCGGGAATCCCGAGGACACCAGCCGTCGCGCCATGCCGGAGCCCATGATTCCCAATCCCAAAACTGCGACCGGAGTTTTCATCGTGAGTTATTCCAGAGATGTGATCCTGACTAGTTCTGAGGGAGCATGCGCCGCCGATACGGTACTGCACAGCGACCGCCCGAATCCCTCGAAGTGAATCTCGATGAGATCGCCGCCTGCAAGGCGCACGCCCTCACCGTAACTCAAGCAATCCGCGCCAAAAAAGTGAACATGAATGTCACCGGGATGGCGGTGGTCGTCGAACTTGAAGTGATGGTGCTCAATGTTTTGCAGGTTGTGGCACATTTCTGCTTCCCCGGTGCGAATTTGTCTTGACCAGACGGAATCACCTCTACGAGTTATGGAGACCTTGCCCGGAACGGAGTAGAACTTTGGATCGACCACCAGTTCGGGCCCGATCGCGCAACTGCGCAACTTTGAGCTGGCAAGGTACAGATAGTTCCGTTTTTCGAAGTTATGGTCAGAAAACTCATTTCCTTGGGTCATGCCGATGCGTACGGGCTGACCTTCGGGTGAGATGAGATACACGCCTGCGACCTCGGCCTCTTCGCCACCGTCTTCGGCATAATCAGGAATTTCCAGAGGCTCGCCATGGGCCCGCAGAATCCGGCCTGTGCCTTTAAAGAACCACTCCGGCGAAACGCCAATTTGACCGGCTGCGGGGCGACCTCCGTCCCTCCCCCAGCGGAACATTTTCATGCTGTCGGTGAGATTCTCAATCTCGTCGGTATCAGAGTTGCGAGAGTGCATTGACTGTCGATCTCGGGCGCTGCCCAGATGCGTCAGCCCGGTTCCGGAAACCAGGCAACGGGCAGGCTCGCCCGGATGATCGATGGCAGGCAGGATGTGCCATTCACTATCGCCTTCATACACGGAGTCATAATCCAGAACTTCCCGAGTGGCCTTCTCTGTCGCGAGGGAGGACAATCGGGTTCGCCGTTGGAGAGATTCATCGGCCAGCGCGTAGATGGACTCAGCATCTCGAAGCAAACGCAGGTGGGGTTCTTCGACCAATGCGACCGCTCGCTCGGCGGCTTTCCCCAACTGGATAAGGCGTGTGCTCATGCGATAACTTGAAAATTGTCTTGCAGCGATTGCTCGTTGATCGTAAGTCCCAGGCCGGGCAGATTGTCATCCAGATCTACGAAGCCGTTCCGCGCTTTCGGTTCGCCATCGAAGATGTACCAGAACAATTCGTTCCCAACCTCGACGTCGACCACCGGGAAATATTCCGCCATCGGACAATTCAGGCTCGACATTACCACGTGATAATTGTGCATCTGTCCGGCATGGGGGATGACCGGAACCGAGTGCGCTTCGGCAAGAGCGCAAACCTTGTGCGCTTGCGAAATTCCTCCCACCCGATTGGTATCGAATTGGATGTAATCGACCGCTCGCTTGTCCAGGAGTTCGCGAAATCCATACACAGTGAATTCGTGTTCGCCGCCTGCGATCGGAACGCGCCCATAAGCTTTCAATTCTGCGTAGCCCGAAATGTCATCGGGAATGACCGGCTCTTCCAACCAACGCAGGCGGAAAGGTTCAAGCAGCGGGAGCATTCGCTTGGCATAGTCCAGGGTCCAGCCCATGTAAGCGTCGGCCATTATGTCGATGCCATCGCCGACGGTCTCGCGCACGGTGCGGACCAGATCGACATTTCGTTGCATGCCGGCTGCTCCATCGGTCGGCCCCCAGCCGAATCGCAACTTCATGGCCTTATAGCCTTCGCTCTTATAGCGCGAGGCTTCCGAAGCAAGTTGGGCGAGGGGCGTACTGTAGAGTCGGCTGGCGTAGACCGGAATGCGCGGCTTCGTGCGGCCGCCGAGAAGTCGATAGACCGGTTGCCCCGCAGATTTTCCAAGCAAGTCCCACAATGCGATATCGACAGCGCTGATTGCCGCCATCGTCGTTCCTTTACGGCCAAACGCCATTGTCTTGCGATACATCTGCTGCCATAGGAACTCGAGGTTCCAAGGGTCTGCGCCAACGAGCATCGGCTTCAGGTAAAGATCGACTACCAAGCGGCTGACCTGGGGAGAAAGCGCGGCATTGCCGATGCCGACATGCCCGTCGTCAGAGAAGACCTCCACGATGAGCCACTCGTGAAATGTGAAGGTGGTCATGGAGGCGGGCGATCCTGAACTACCACTGCTGGCCGCCTTTTCCGCAACCAGGTCCATTGGGTTGGTACAGAAATGAGGAGGGAGGGGAACGGTCTTCCCGTTCCAGCGGACGACACGAGTACGAATGTCTTGGATTTTCAACTGGCTGCCTCGAGGCGAAGTGACGGCTTCTCCATCAACGGGCCGACCACGGGAATGGTGAGCAAGATTATGAAAAATGCAACCACATGAAAACTGCCCGCCATGGCGAACACCGGGCCGTAGCCCGATCCGTGGTCGAGCAAATATCCAACAAGCTGTCCAAAGGCAATACCGCCCATCGCCCCGCCAAAACCCACCAATCCGGCTACGCTGCCCACCACGGCCCGCGGGAAGACATCGGTGGGCAACACCATCACGAGGGTTGACCATGATTGCTGTCCAAAATAGGCAAGGCTGAAAAGCGCCAGAGCCCATGAGACGGGGACATGCGGTATCAGAAAGACGCAGGGCATTACGGCTGCGCTCAGCCCCAGAGCGATTTTCCTGGCAGCGCCGAGAGCCAGGCGGCGTTGCACCAGAAAGCTGGAAAGTCCGCCACCCATAAGGCAGCCAATTCCTGCCGCCGCGTAGGGAATCCAAGCGAACTTCCCGATAGCTTTAATATCGAATCCCCGCGCGTCGTACAGATACTTAGGCAGCCAAAATAGATAGAAGTACCAGGCGGCGTCGCTCAGAAATTTCGCGAGCACGAGCCCCCAAGTTTCTCGAATCCGCAGCAGCGCCGGCCATGAAATATTGCCGTTCATCGCAACTTCACTGGTTGATGGTTGCGATCGATCAGGCTCAGGGTCGACGTAAGACAGCCGCCACCAGATGGACCACAGGAGTCCGATCGCTCCGGCGGCGAGGAAGATCCAACGCCAATTTGCAACCAGCAGAATGCCGGCTATGAGAGGCGGCGCAACCACGGCGCCCACGGCGGTTCCGGCGTTGATGATCCCCATGGCGGTAGCCCGCTCGCTCACAGGAAACCATTCCGCCACGGCCCGCGTTGCCGCCGGAAAGCCACCGCCTTCGCCAACCCCCAGCAGAAACCGGCTGGCCGCGAGCATGGCGAAGTTCATGGCAAGGCTGTGACTGGCGCAGGCGAGCGACCAGAAGAACATGATGAGAAAGAACCCGCGGCGAGTTCCGAGCGCGTCAGTAAGCCTGCCCCCACCGGCATACATCAGCGCGTATGCGAGTAGAAATGCCGATTGCAAATAAGAGAACTGCTCGTTCGAGAGCGGAATGTCGCGTGCGATGGCTTTGACCGCTACCGGCAAAGTCTGCCGGTCCAAATAGCTGATCGCGATCGCAGCGCTCACCAGGACAGCAATTCGCCAGCGCTCCACTCATCTCTCCCTGGGTTAGGTACGCCCGTATGGTACCCATACTTGCATGGCGCACGACTGGCGATTGGCCCAAACGTAATATGGGATAAACGACGTGTCGGTGAGTCGCGTCTTTGGCCTCGCGAGATTCACCGGGCCGTAAAGGGCTTCCTCGGAGGAGGCCGACTCCAGCACATTGCCACGATGATGCAGGACCACGACGCCGTCGAGTAGATCTGCTTTGTAGTCGTGCTGAAATTCCTTGCCGACCGACGGGGAAAGATTGAGCGAAATGTCGGCCAGCGCAACACCCTTCGGCTGGTCTAATTCTTCCATGCAGTAAATGATCGGACCGCGTCGCACCGCAACTTGGCCGCGGTTTTCAGCAACTCGCGGATTTGACGCGATCACCTCCGTGCCCATCGGGAAGAGCAGCTTCACGACATCGCCCGAGGTCCAGGTGCGACGAACTGCGAGATACTCGCCAGCTTTCACTCCTGTCTGCGGCCTGCCGTTGACGGCCACGGAAGTGCCCTCCGCCCAGAACGGAATCCTGACGTACAAGGTAAACTCGTGCGGTTCTGAAGGCGCCACCGTGAGTTGCGCATCCCCATCCCATGGATAGCTGGTTTTCTGGTGAATCTTCAGGGGAGTGCCATCTTCCAAATGCCAATCGAGCACAGAATTGTCGTAAAGGTGTACGTACACGCCATCCTTGCTCGTGCTATAGAAATAGCCGGGCAGGGAAGACAGCGTACGCTCAAGATTCGGCGGACAGCAGGTAACGTCGTACCAGGGATTGCGAATTTTCTCCCCGGAAGAAGGATCGAAGGCAAGCGGATTGCGATAGCAATAGGTGGTGCCGTCGAGCGACATTCCGGAGTTGATGCCGTTGTACAACGCACGCTCGATTACGTCGGCAAATTTTGCTTCGCCGCTCGCCGCCAGCATGCGCCAGTTCCACATCATGTTGCCAATGGCGGCACAACTCTCGCCATAGGCTTGGGCGTTTGGTAGCTCATAGGGTTCACCAAAGGCTTCCCATTGGGCGCGCGCGCCAACCCCGCCGGTGACATACATCTGCCGTTTCGTGAGGTCTTCCCAGAGCGTATTGAGAGTCTTCCAGTACGCATGATCACCGGTTTCGAGGTAGTAGTCTGTTGCTCCACAACATGCATACATGGCCCGAACCGCGTGTCCTTCGAGCTTGGTTCGTGAGGTGAACGGCGTTCCGCAGTACATGTAGATGATCCGTTGCGGCTCGATCTTCCACCGGTCATCGCCATGGAGGATGTAGCCGGCGAGATCCACGTACTGCTTCTTTCCAGTCGTGCGGTAGAGTTCGACGAGCGCCATTTCGATTTCCGGATGTCCGGAGATGATTGGCTTTTGATTCGGGCCGGGACCGTAGTTGGGGATTACAAAATCGTCGACCATCCGGGCACCGGCGTCCATCAGCGTGCTGTCACCGGTCCCACGGTAGTAGGCGATTGCGCCCTGGATCATGTGGCCCAGGCAGTACATCTCGTGCCCGACCTCCTGATCATGCTGGCTCATTCTCAAAGAAACGCGGTCGCCCTGATAGTAGGTGTTGAGATATCCGCTGGGCTCCTGGATGGCGACGACTTCGCGAATCATCGCCTCAGTCGTGCGGCGGAGCTCCGTGTTTGTATCAGACTGTAAGGCCCAGCCTACGGCGTCGATCCACTTGTATATGTCGGAGTCGGCAAAATAGGGTCCGATCTGTGATGCCGAACTCTTTCCAACCAGGCGGCGGAAATTATCCATTCGACCGTGCGCCTCGAGTTCCTGGTGCATCGTCGGGATGCTGCGTTCGACATTGGTCTTTCGACGCTTCGACCAAAATCCTTCCTCAATGGTTACCGCGCGGACGGGTACCGAGTGCAGCTTCGCGAAGGGTGACTTGGCCACATTCAAAACGCCTTGATCCTGCCAGGCAAGCGATGCTCCGGCCGCAGCCAGGTCAAAGAAGCCCGCGCGGGCCGCATCACCAAACGCAAGAGAAAATGCAGGTTGCGCGAGGATCCCGGCAGCGGAAGAAGTTGCGACGGTCGACAAGAACTTGCGGCGAGAAAAGCGTGAAGAGGAAGGCATAGGTCACCTCGAATTCAGCTCGCACGCACGGGGACGCACGAGAACTGCCGAATAAATCTGAATGATGATAAAGCAAACGTTTACTGGGTCTTGATTAAAGTAGTCCCGAGCAACTCCGGTGTCAACGCCGGGCATATAGTTCGAATGTCCTATCTCCCTCAAGGGGTGAATCATGCTCTGTCTGCTTGACCTAACCCAAGGCGGGGTCGATCCACGCAATTTTCGCCGGGGGCCAGAGATTGTGAGGGCCTTTTCTGTCGAGCCCCGGATCTATTTCGAATCAGGCCTATCGACGACCTTGAACAGCTGAAATTCTCTGATGTGCGCTTCCGACGAGGATGCGAGGATATTCAGGCGAACACGCGTCGTGGTTACCTCAGGAAAGCTATCGATCTTTTTGTGCCCGAGAGCGTGCGCTTCAGCTAGCGTCTTCCAATTTCTGCCGTCCCAAGCTTCCAGGCGATAATGTTCGACCCGCTGGCCGAGGTTGAGCCACTCCATGACCATACTGCGGTTGAACGTTACGGGATGTGAAAAGTCCGCCTCAAGCATTGCATGATGCGAGCCTGATGGCGCCGACCAGAATGTATCTGGGTCTCCGTCCAGGGCGGCGTCGGTGGCCGGGTTGCGCAGATGCTGCTTTGCGATCAGGTTGGCTCCGTAGCGGTTGCGCAGCGCGCTCCCGAATTCTGCTAATCGTTTCACGTCGGCATCGGGCAGGAGGCCTCGCCGGTCGGGTGCAATGCCGAGCATGAGCTGGCCTCCGTGCCCTACTGTGTTGTCGTAGGTATAAAGCAGCTCAGGAAGGGTTTTCAGGCTGCCCTCGTCATTGGGATGCCAAAACCAGTGCGCCTTGTGCAGCGGCGTGTCAGCTTCCACTGGCCGCCAACGCAAGTTGCCGTGACGATCGAGCACATTCCAGTTCTCGTACGAAATCGTACCCTCTTCGTTTCCGACCCAACGAATGTCACCGTATTCGAATAGCGCCGCATCCGCGAACACCAATGTGTTCGGCTGATACATTCGAAGATTCTCGATAAATCGGGGGAAGTTATAGACGTGGCCTGCGCTTCCTGCGCCGTCCAGCCACCATTCGACCAGATTGCCGTAGTTGCTTGCCAGCTCTCCCAGCTCTGCGATGTAGTAATCGTCGTACTCTGGAGAATTTTTGTACTTCGGTTCGTGGCGGTCCCAGGGCGAGAGATAGACGCCAAACTTCAGCCCGTACTTGCGCGCGGCGTCGGACACCTGGCGGACAACGTCACCTTGGCCGTTTTGCCACGAACTGCTCTTTACGCTGTAGTTGGTCTGCTCCGTCGGCCACAGGCAAAAACCGTCGTGATGCTTCGCGACCAACACAACGTAGCTCGCCCCGGCAGCTTTGACCGCGCGCATCCATTGCTCAGGTTCGAAATCGGTGGGATTGAAAACCTTCGGATCGGCGGTGCCGTCTCCCCATTCGCGGTCTAAGAATGTATTCGTTCCGAAGTGAATGATGACGCCGAACTCGAGATCCTGCCATTCGAGCTGCTGCGGGGAAGGCTTGATGTCGGTGAAATTTTGAGCGACCAGCATGCCACAATTCGCGAGAACCACAATCGCGATTCGCGTTGCAATCCCACGTTTGAGCATGCTTTTTCGCGATATCATCGCGCCTTTACACTCTGGCGGGTTCCGCCCTTGGCGGCCTCGAGCAAGCGCCGGACGTTGTCTTCTAAGACCACCCGTCTTTGGTATTCGCGCCCTTTGAGCGCACCCATTGCGATCTTCTCGTTCCGATGCCGCATGGGACTCCCTACCGCGGAAGCCGCGCTTGTATGCAGTTCGTTCACTCCGGTGGCGGCGATCACACGGTGCGCATTGGACTCTGTAATACCCCCGCCGGCCATGATGGCGATTCGCCCCGCCGCTCTTGCGGCCAGCGATCTTACCGCGCCGAGCCCGTCTTCCACCCGCTGCTCCCCGCCCGACGTCAGCACCCGGTCCACATTCGCCTGAATCAGAGTTTCCAACGCCTCGCCCAAGTTTCGCGACATATCGAAGGCGCGATGGAAGGTCACCTTCAACGGGCAGGCCAATTTCACAAGATGTCGCGTTTTCTCTACATCTACGCAGCCGTTTTCCTCGAGCAGCCCAAACACCACTCCGTCAGCGCCTAGCTGTTTGGCATTGAGCACGTCCTGCTCCATGGCCTCCATGTCTTCGGGACCATAGCAAAAGTCGCCGTTGCGTGGGCGGATCATCACATGGATTGGGATCGATAATCGGCTGCGCACAGTGGAAATCAGACCGGAGCTCGGAGTCGTACCGCCTTCGACAAGGCCGCTGCATAGCTCGATGCGATGCGCTCCGCCCCTTTGGGCGGCAAGAGCCGAATCGACTGAATCGGCACAAACCTCGAGCACCACGGGATTGCTCATAGTTGCGCTTCGCTGGAACGGTTAGGCTCCGTTTTGCTCCTACATGAACAGGGACCGGGGACCCGTTCCCATGATGGAGCCTCAACCTAAGGAGTCGCTTCCCTAGTCGGATCTTCCCTTATATCAGAACCTGTACTGAGCCAGGAACTGGAGAATTCGCGGATTTCAGAGCCGGCGAAGATCGGTGGCAGCCCAAAGATCCCGCGTTGACCATTCTTTCCGCCCGGACGTAAGATTCAGAGCCTGTGCCGTGGCGAGTGAGCACCTATTGGGACGCCGGCGCAACCCGGTAACACGAGTTCAGGCAACTCGGAGCGAGGATGGCAGACTATATCGGCGCGATTGACCAGGGCACGACCAGTTCACGATTCATGATCTTCAACCGGGCTGGGGAAATTGTCAGCAGTGCGCAGGAAGAGCACGAGCAGATCTACCCAAAGCCAGGATGGGTCGAGCACGACGTCGATGAAATTTGGCGGCGTACAGAAAGCGTGATCGCACGGGCCATGCAAGCCTCGAAACTCAAGCCCGCCGATCTTGCCGCAATTGGGATCACTAACCAACGCGAGACCACCGTGGTTTGGAACAAAATCACCGGCAAACCGGTCTATAACGCGATCGTTTGGCAGGACACCAGAGTAGCCGACGACGTTACCGAGTTCTCCAGACATGGAGGTCAAGACCGATTTCGCGCAAAAACCGGGTTGCCGCTGGCGTGCTATTTCAGCGCCCTGAAGATTCGCTGGATTCTCCAGAATGTCCCGCACGCTCGAGAACAGGCGGAAGTGGGTGAAATACTTTCGGGAACCATCGATAGCTTCTTGATCTGGAGACTTACCGGGGCAGCAAACGGCGGATTGCATCTCACCGACGTCACGAACGCGAGCCGCACTCAGTTGATGGACCTGGCGACGCTCGAATGGGATGCCAACATCCTCAACGACTTTCAAATTCCTGAACCGATGCTGCCAAAAATAGTTTCGAGCAGTGAATACTTCGGAAACGCCACCCTGTCCTCGATCGAGGGAGTGGCGATCGCAGGAGTGCTGGGAGATCAGCAGGCGGCGCTGGTTGGGCAAGCTTGTTTTAAACCCGGCGAAGCGAAGAACACATACGGGACGGGCTGTTTCATGCTGATGAACACCGGCACCAAACCGGTGCTCTCAAAGTGCGGACTGCTAACCACCGTGGCATATCGTCTGGGGGAAGAGCCTGCCCGCTACGCGCTCGAAGGCAGCATCGCGATTACGGGGGCGCTGGTACAGTGGCTCCGCGACAACCTCGGTTTGATTCAGTCCAGCGCAGAGGTGGAGCGGCTGGCGAGTACGGTGGAAGACAATGGTGGTGTTTACTTCGTGCCAGCGTTCTCTGGACTTTACGCGCCTTATTGGAAAGACAATGCCCGAGGGGTGATTGCGGGTTTGACGCGATATGCCAATAAGGGGCACATTGCACGCGCGGCCCTGGAGGCCACCGCGTTTCAGGTTAGAGAAGTAGTGGAAGCGATGCGGGAAGATTCGGGCGTAAAGGCCGATGTCCTGCGCGTTGACGGCGGCATGGTCATAAACCAATTGCTGATGCAGTTCCAGTCGGACATTCTTTCGATTCCGGTGGTTCGCCCTAAAGTCACCGAGACCACAGCGCTTGGAGCAGCCTACGCTGCTGGCCTGGCCGTCGGATTCTTTAGCGGCACCGAAGAGCTCGTCGCCAACTGGGCGGTTGATCATCGCTGGGAACCGCAGATGAAGGCAGTCGCTCGTGAAAGGCTCTATCACGATTGGAAAAAGGCGGTTTCGCGAAGCTTCGACTGGGTTGAGTAGTTTTGGCGTAAGGGGAGGACCAATGCACGGGCCAATTTTTGGCGAGTTTATGGGTACGATGGTGCTCATTGTGCTGGGCGACGGAGTGGTTGCGAACGTGTTGTTGAAAAAATCTAAAGGCGAGAATTCAGGCTGGATCGTGATTTCGACCGCTTGGGGTATGGCCGTAGTGGCAGGGATCTGCACTGCCGTGGCCTGCGGTAGTCCGGGCGCACACATCAATCCGGCGATCACCCTTGCGGTCGCAATTCTCTCGAAGAATTGGTCGAATGTAGGTCCGTTCTGGCTGGCGCAAATACTGGGAGCATTTGTTGGCGCCTTTCTGGTCTGGCTTGTGTACCTGCCGCACTGGAAAGAGACTCCGGATGCCGCCGCAAAGCTGGGCGTTTTTTGCACCGCGCCGGCGATCCGAAGCATTCCCGCAAATCTGCTGTGTGAAACCATTGTGACCATCCTCTTAGTGGTAGTCGGATTCAGTTTTGGTAGCAAAGAATTGGCGCCGGCGGGACTAGCGCCTGGCTTCAGTCCCTGGTTTTGGGGAGTGCTGGTGTGGGTATTGGGTTTGAGTCTCGGCGGCCCGACCGGATACGCGATCAATCCCGCCCGAGATTTCGGCCCTCGCCTCGCGCACGCGATTCTCCCCATATCCGGGAAGGGGGGGGCGGATTGGGGCTATGCGCTGGTTCCCATTCTTGGGCCACTCGCTGGAGGCGCAATTGCCGCTGGCGTGGTGAAACTTGCCGGTATCAGCTAAACGGGATCCAGCGAAAATGAAGCGGGCAGAAATCTGGGCACGCGTCGCCGAACATCGCGGCCCTTGGGACATGATCGTTGTCGGCGGCGGGGCCACCGGCGTGGGGATTGCGATCGACGCTGCCTCACGCGGCTACGACGTCCTGCTGCTTGAGCAAAGCGACTTCGGCAAAGGAACATCGAGTCGCAGCACGAAACTCGCCCATGGGGGCGTGCGATATCTCGAGAAGGGCGATATCGGCCTCGTCATGGAAGCGCTGAAAGAGCGCGGCATCCTGCTTCAGAATGCGCCTCACCTGGTGCACGATCTCGCCTTCATTGTTCCCAACTACGAGTGGTGGGAAGCCCCGTTCTACGGTCTTGGGTTGAAGCTTTATCAGGTGCTAGCCGGGAAATATGGCTTCGGCAAGTCGCGCCTGCTATCGCGAGAAGAAACCCTCAGACACCTGCCCACGCTGAAAACCGAAGGCCTGCGCGGTGGTGCAATCTACTACGACGGCCAATTCGATGACGCGCGGCTTTTGATCCACATGGTCTTTACCGCGTTCGAGCAGGGTGCGTCGTTGCTGAATTACGTGCAGGTAACGGGGATCACGAAGGATTCTCAGGATTTTGTAAGCGGCGTAATCGCGCGGGACCTGGAAAGCGGCGAGGAGTTTCGTGCGTCTGCGCGGGTGGTCATCAACGCCACCGGTGCTTTCGCGGACGCGCTTCGTCGAACCGCAGACTCCTCTGCCAAGCCGATGATCGCGCCCAGCCAGGGCATTCACTTGGTGTTCAGGTCAGAATTTCTTCCCGGCGATAGTGCCATCATGGTGCCGCATACGAGCGATGGGCGCGTACTCTTTGCCATCCCCTGGCATGGTCATCTGTTGGTTGGAACAACCGATACTGCCGTCGGCGAAGTCACCCTCGAACCGGTTGCGATGGAGCAAGAAATTGATTTTATTCTTGCGACTGCCAGTCAATACTTGGCGAAATCGCCGACCCGCAGCGACGTGCTCAGCGTTTTCGCCGGAATTCGTCCGCTTGTGAAGGCCGAGGGAGCAGTGAGTACCGCCGCGCTTTCGCGCGATCACGTGATTCACATCGACAGTTCGGGGCTGATGACAATCTGCGGGGGTAAGTGGACGACCTATCGACACATGGCGGAAGACTGTGTCGATCAGGCCGTCACGCTGGCGCAGCTGCCGGAGCGTGGGTGCGTTACGCGAAACCTGAGAATCCATGGATGTCGCTCCGGGGCGAGAGCTGGCGGTGCTCTCGCGGTGTACGGCACCGACGCGGAGATGATTCAGAGCTTGGCGGAAGAGAATCCTGTACTGGGCGAGCGGTTGCATCCGGCACTCGCTTACCTCAAGGCTGAAGTTGTGTGGGCCGCCCGCGAGGAAATGGCGCGCACGATTGAGGATGTGCTCGCGCGCCGCACTCGCGCTCTTTTCCTGAATGCTGCCGCGGCCATCGAGATGGCCCCAACCGTCGCAGATTTGCTGGCAGCTGAGCTCGGCTGGGACGATCGCAGGAAACAAAGCCAACTTTCTGGATTCCGCACTCTCGCGCGCCGCTACTTGCCTTCCTAAGCGGAGTAGAATTGCCTTGACTAGTCTATCCATGTTCAAAACGCTTCGACGTTCCAGCCTGCTGGGCGGGCTCTTGTTCTTGACCGCGGTATTCGCGTCTTCCACTCCCCAGGCCTCCTCATCACAAACTGTTGCGGGAAGCGTTCGCGAATCGAATGGGACTCCAGTCCGCGGCGCTCGCGTCGTCCTCGATAGGAATGGCGTTTCCAATGAGACGATGACGGATGGGGCGGGAAACTTCTCGCTCACGACCGAGCAGTCGGGAAGCTTCGTGCTGCGCGTGCACAAGGCTGAGTTTCGCGATTTTGAACAGCCGCTGACATTACCACTCGCCGGCAAATCGCTCAGCGTCTTGCTGGTCCCGGCGCGCGGTTCTTCAGCCAGTACCACATCCGAGCCGGGCATGCAGTTCAACGATAAGCCAGACTTCACAATCGCCGGGATCACTGATTGGACTGCGGCCGGCGGACATGGCAGCGACGTGAATCTCCGCGCAAGTGAATCGTTGGCCAAAGATACCCGCACGCTGAGTACGGCAAAGGCGCGTACGAGTCTGCCGGATCCTGAGCGGGAAAAGCGGCTTCGCGAAGCAGTGTTGAGAGCCCCCTCCAGTTTCAGTGCGAATCGCGAGCTCGGAGCCTTTTGCTTGCGCGAGCGCCAGTATGGCTCCGCCATTCCACCACTCGAAAAAGCGCATGCCCTCAATACCACCGATTTCGACACCGCAATCGAGTTGGCGCAAGCCTACGAAGGCGCGGGTCAACACAGCAAAGCGAACGCGCTGGTCGAGCCGTTGCTGGCCTCAAATCCAAGGGCCGAGCTGCACCGCCTTGCCGGGGACATTGCAGAAAGCCTCGGAGATCCGCTCACGGCGGAGCGAGAGTATGAGATCGCGGTGAAACTTGACCCGAGTGAACAGAACTATTTTGTCTGGGGAGCGGAACTACTGGTGCATCGTGCGGTAGAGGCCGCGGTGCGGGTATTCACCAACGGTGGCGGTGCCTTTCCACAATCCGAACGAATGCTCGCGGGACTTGGTGCGGCGCTCTATGCAAATGGGGCCTACGAGCAAGCGGCCACGAACGTCTGTAAAGCTTCCGATCTAAATCCATCCGATCCGGAGCCATATCTGTTTTTAGGGCGAATGGCCGAAGCAGCGCCGCAGGTGCTGCCTTGCGTGGAAGAAAAACTGGCGAGGTTCGTGCGTGAACACCCGGGAGACGAGCGCGCGAATTTCTATTACGCCGTCTCCATCCTAAAAACGAATGGACCGGACGAGCGCCGGGAGCAAGCCGAGGCTTTGCTTGAAACCGCCGTGCGGATCGATCCCAAATTCGACGAAGCCTATTTGCAGCTGGGAGTGGTGCAATCGCAGCAAGGGGAGTGGGACGATGCCAAAGCTTCCTACGAGAGGGCTGTGGCCGCGAACCCCACGTTTCCTGATCCACATTTTCGTCTGGCGCAGGTGTACAAACGCAGCGGCGACAGCCAACGGGCCGCTGAAGAACTGCAGGCTTTTGAGCGCCTGAAGCAGTCTGATGCGGCCGCTGTTGAGCAACGTCGTCGCGAGATTCGGCAATTTGTAGTGGTGCTCGGCGAGCCGGCGTCTCGGATCTCCCACTGAGCGTGAACCTCACTGGTTGATAAAACGCTTAACCTCCTATATAAATGCAGGTTTTATTGTGCTCTTGCAGTTTAGCCCAGGAGGGAAAATGAGGTTCAGCGGAATCCTTCTCATCGCATTTCTTGCCAGCACAACCTTGATCGCGCAGTCCAGCTACGACCTGAAGTCTCCTGACAATCGGATTGAGGTTCGCATTCGTACCTCCGGCCAGCTGCGTTATGACGTGCTACTGCGAGGCAATGCGCTGCTCGAGAATTCCACATTGTCGCTAGATGTGGAGCACAAAAAACTCGGAGTGCAGCCCAAGGTGACGGGCACAAAGCAGCGAAGCAACGACCAAATGGTCGAGCCTGTCGTGCGTCAGAAGTTTGCGAAGGTTCGCGATCACTACAACGAACTGCGGCTCACCTTGGATGGCGGCTACGCCGTGACCTTCCGAGCTTACGACGAAGGGGTTGCCTATCGTTTCGAGACTGCGCTTCCCGAAAAGCAGGTGAAGATTTACGGCGAAGAGGCGAATTTCAATTTTGCCAGCAACTTTATTGTCTATTACCCGCAAGAGGATACGTTCTATTCGCATAATGAGCGCAAATATTTGCCACAACATCTCAGCGAAGTCGCACCCATGTTCATTGCAACCTTACCCGCGGTCATCGACGTCGGGCGGGGCGCGAAGCTGGCGATCGCCGAATCGGACCTGAGCGATTACCCAGGGCTGTGGCTGCAAGGCGCTGCGCCACAGTTTGGCCTGAGGGCAACATTCCCTCCCTATCCGCTGAAAGAGCAACAGACAAGCGATCGGGATTACAAAGTCACAGAAGCCGCCGACTACATTGCGGTTACATCGGGCACGCGCACGTTTCCATGGCGAGTCCTCGGCGTCGCTGATCGCGACGGCGACCTGATTACAAACCAATTGGTTTACCTGCTTGAGAGTCCTTCGAAGCTTCAGGACACGACATGGATCAGACCGGGCAAGGTTGCCTGGGATTGGTGGAATGACTGGAACATCGACGGCGTCGATTTCCATGCCGGAATCAACACGAAGACCTACGAGTACTACGTCGACTTCGCGGCGAAGTATGGGATACCGTACATCATTCTTGATGATGGTTGGTACAAGCTGGGCGATCTGCTGCAAGTTACGCCTGAGCTGAACATGGACGAGCTGGTCGCGCATGCCAAACAGAAAAACGTCGGCCTGATTCTGTGGACGTCGTGGAAGACGTTGGACGACCAGCTGCTTCCGGCGCTCGATCAATTCGAGAAGTGGGGTATCAAGGGCATCAAAGTGGACTTCATGCAGCGAAGCGATCAGATCATGATCAACTACTTCGACAAAGTCTGCCGCGAAGCTGCCAAGCGCCACATGCTAGTAGATTTCCACGGTGCTCAAAAACCGGCGGTGATGACCCGCACTTGGCCTAACCTGATCAATACCGAAGGCGTGCGAGGGATGGAGTGGAGTAAGTGGAGCCGAGAGTCCGAACCTGCGCACAATGTAAGCCTGCCGTTTACGCGGATGTTTCTTGGCCCGCTCGACTTTACCCCCGGCGCCATGCGCAACGCCACGCGCGAAACCTTCGCCCCCATCATGTCCCAGCCGATGGCAATGGGAACGCGCTGCCAGCAGTTGGCCATGTATGTCGTGTACGAAGCTCCGCTGCAAATGCTTTCCGACAGTCCATCCAACTACTTGCGCGAACCTGAAACGATGGAGTTCCTTGCTGCCGTGCCTACGGTGTGGGATGAGAGTCGAGTACTTGACGCGAAGATGTCGGAATATGTTCTCTTGGCGCGACGAAATGGAAACGACTGGTATGTTGGCGGGATGACCGACTGGACTTCGCGTGATCTCGAGGTCGACTTCTCGTTCCTGCCGGAGGGAAACTTCACTCTCGATTCCTACGAAGACGGAGTGAATGCTGACCGCAACGCCAGCGACTACAAGAAGATGACACGTCAAGTGAGCAAGACGACGAAACTGAAGATCCATTTGGCGCCAGGCGGAGGTTGGGCGGCACGCATTCATCAGTAAGGGGAAGGTGGCGCTCGAATCGTTCACGAGCTGGAGGAAGCCTGGGTCATGGAAAAAATAAATCGGCGTCGATTTGTAGGAGCCTCGGCCGCGGTGCTGAGCGCGGCAGGGTTGCGGTTGCCAATGTGGACACAGGTTGTTGGCGGCAACCCGGCCTCACCTACGGTGCCGTTGTTGCTCGGCGTCGACTATTATCCGGATCAAACGCCAGAGTCTTTGTGGGAAGAAGACGCTCATAAGATTTCCGAAGCCGGTCTCACCAACGTTCGAATCGCGGAGTTTGCGTGGGCGCTGATGGAGCCTGCTGAAGGCAAGTTCGATTTCGCCTGGTTGCAGCGCTCGGTGGACATTCTTCATCGCAGCAATATAGGGGTGATTCTGGGAACTCCTTCGGCGGCTCCGCCTCCGTGGCTGACCATGAAGTATCCGGACGTGGTCGAGGTTAACGACAAGGGCGAGAAGTTGCGCCCCGGAGGCAGGCGATTCACCTGTCCAACCAATGCAACGTATCGCCGCCTTTCGCTTGCCGTCGCCACCGAGATGGCCAGGAAGTTTGCAGGCCATCCGGGAGTCATCGGATGGCAGATCGATAACGAATTTACCTTAGGATCTTCTCCCCGTTGCTTCTGTGACTATTGCCGCGCGGGATTTCAGGGCTGGGTGCGTTCAAAATACGGCACCCTAGAAAAAGTCAACCAGACCTGGGGAACGAACTTTTGGAGCCAGCGCTACACCGACTGGGCACAGATCCCGGTGCCGCTGCCCTCGGGAGCGGATCCGAACCCGGGCCTCGCATTAGACTACAACCGGTATCAATCCTTTGCCAACGCAACATTTCTTGCGGAGCAGCTCTCGATGTTGCGCAAACTGTGCCCCAAGCACTTCGTGACCACCAACAACATCGGTGCTCCTTATGATGTGATCGATGATCGGGAACTTTATGCCAAGCTCGACTTTGTTGCGTTTGACAATTACCCCGGCTTCTTCGACATGCTGCTTCACCAAGGCGGACAAACGGGAACGTTGTTAAGCGACGTGATTCCCGCGACCATCGCCATGCAGCACGATTTTGGCCGCAGCATCCTGCGCAAGCCATTCCTCATCATGGAGGAGCAGTCGGGCAAAGCCGGGCAACCAACATTCTCTCCACAGCCCGAACCGGGGCAAGTGCGATTGTGGAGCTATCAGGGTGTCGCGCATGGCGCGATGGGGATCAACTATTTTCGTTGGGACACGGCGACCTTCGGTGCAGAGGAATACTGGCACGGAATGCTCAATCACGATCGATCGCAAAGTCCTGCATTCGAGGAAATTTTGTGGACCGTGAAAGAGTTGAAATCGCTTGGTCCGGAGTTTCTGAACTCTGGATATGAGGCTGATTCGGCTTTGTATTTTGATTACGACTGCAGTTGGGCGACCAAGATTCAGCCTGGGCATTTTCGCTTGAGCTACACCGAGCAAGCCACCAAATGGTATGGTGCGGCGTCACCCAGCCACACCGGAATCGATCTTGTCGGGCCCGGAAGCGATCTCTCGCCTTATAAGATTGTGTTCGCGCCAGTGGTTTACGTAATCTCGGAATCCCAGGCTGACAAGATTCGCCAGTACGTAAAGACTGGCGGTGTGTTCGTGACCAGCTTCCGGTTAGGGGTGAAAACGGAGTCTAGCCAGATTGTGCGCAAGCCGCTGCCCGGATTTCTCGCCGATGTGATGGGCGTGACCCTCGAAGACTATGTCCCCACCTATGCCCAAAATCCCTACGTGAAATTTGGTTCGATGCTCGCAGGAGCGGATGCTGAGTGTGGTATTTGGGCGGACATCTTGAAGCCATCGAGTGCCGAAGTGCTGGCGAGCTATAGTTCCGGCCAGCATAGCGGCAAGGCAGCAATCACGCTAAACAAGTTCGGCAACGGCACGGCAGTGTACGTGGGAGCTGATTTGCGCGCAGCGGATTTAGCGAGAGTTCTGGCCACGTTTGTCGGATCAGCCGGCGTCAAGCGTCCCATCGAGGTACCTACCGGTGTCGAACTGACGGTGCGGAAGAGCGCACAAAAGCGCTGGCTGTGCCTGCTAAATCACAAAAGTGAACCGCAAACCATCAACTTGGACGGATCATTCAACGATGCGATCACCGGACAAGCACACCGCGGAGCCACGGAAATTCCGGGCTACGGAGTATTAGTGCTGGTCGCCGCAGGCGCTTAACCCCGAAAAATGCCCCAAGCTCCGCCAAAGCCAAAGCCTTGCACGATTGCGAGATGCTTCCGCCCTCGATGGCCTAAGAGCCCTTCGGAGTCGACGCGCGAGAGTCATTCTTCGGAGTGACAATCCCAAGTCCCTCGCGAATGGTGAGAATCTGATTGGCTTTCACTTTGGTGAAGCGTTCGATTTTCTGCGTGGTGGGCCAGGTTACTTCAATCGTATCAACCACCTCAATCTTGCCCAATCCGAAGTGAAGACGCAGATCTCCTTGTGACATCACGCTCGACCCGCTGTGCACTTCGTCCATTTGTGTGTGCTTACCGGTCATCACACGAACTCGAGCGCCAATGGCCGTACGGTTACATTTGGTTCCGATGAGTTTGATCTTGATCCAGTTCTGCTTGTTGCCGCCGTCATTTCTTAAGAGCGACGGAATGTCTCCCATGTTCAACACCAGAACGTCGATGTCGCCATCGTTGTCATAGTCTCCGAACGCGGCACCGCGACTGGAGTAACGCTCGGTGATGCCGGGGCCCATCTGTTCGGAAACGTCCTTAAATTGCCCGTTTCGAAGGTTCTTATAGACAAGTCGCGGATTCTTGTACGTCTGTCCGATGTTGTGCGCATCAATCTGCGGGTATACGTGGCCGTTGATTTGAATGATGTCTTGCCAGCCGTCGTTGTCGTAGTCGAGGAACCCGCAGCCCCATGCGACATAACGGTTGTTAACGCCAATGCCTGAGGAAAACGTTACGTCGCTGAACGTGCCATCGCCGTTGTTGTGATAGAGATTGCAGGTATCGTCGGCGAAGTTGGTCTTGAAGATGTCGAACCAGCCATCGCAATCGTAATCGCCTACCCCCACTCCCATGCCCGCCTGTTCATGACCGTTCTCGCTATAGGCGCAACCGGAAATGACTGCGACGTCAGTGAACGTTCCGTCGTGATTGTTGCGGAACAGAATGCTCGGCTGTGAATCGACGGCGACGTAAATGTCAGGCCAGCCGTCATTGTCAAAGTCGTAGGAAACGGCGGTGATCGAGTAGCGCGGACCAGGTTTCAGAATGCCGGCTTTTTCGGAAACGTCGGTAAAGGTGCCATCTCCATTATTGTGGTAAAGGACGTTGGTATCTCCGGGAAGGCCACGAGGGCCACACATGACGGGAATTCCTTTCCATTGGCACATAGCCGGGTCGTTAGGCCCGGGAGTCTCGGCAGGATCGAGCTTGATGTAGTTGCAGACGAAGAGATCAAGATAGCCGTCGCGGTCGTAATCGAAAAATGTGCATCCTGCGCCCCAGCGAATTTCGGGGTTCTCGAGTCCAGCCTTGCGGGTAATGTCGGTGAACGTCCCGTCGCCATTGTTGTGGAAAAGGAGGTTGTGTCCCCAGAAGCAGCAGAACAAGTCATCCCACCCGTCGTTGTTGTAATCGCCAACGCAAACACCCGTCTGCCAACCCGTGCGCGCCAAGCCAGATTTTTCGCTCACGTTGGTGAAGGTGCCGTCACGATTGTTCTTGAACAGCTGCGATGTGGGTTCCTTTCCCTGCGGCCACTTCTCGCCAAGTCGCGTGCCGTTGGTGAGATAAATATCAAGCCAACCGTCGTTGTCGTAATCGAAGAAAGCGATACCGCTGCCCTTGGCCTCAATGATGTAGCGCTTGTTGGTATCGGAGCCCCAAACATTCGGAATATTGAGCCCGGCTTCTTTGGCGACGTCGACGAACTGTACCCCATCCGACCCGGCTTCGGTCTTGGCATCGATCATGAGCGGCCGATTCCATCTCCACAAGGGCGTGGCTAGCGCGTCCATAAGCGTGGAGCCAAAGACAAGAAGAGACGATCCCAGGAACTGGCGGCGCGGCAGATTCACTTGGGGCTCACAATCCGAGGGAATTTGCGGGGTACGATTCCGGCGCCTTCCCTTACCGCGATGATTTGATCGATCGGTAGATCGGTGAGCTTCTGAATTTGTCCACTCGGCCAGGTGATTTCGAGCGAGTCAATTTTGGTGCGGTCCCCGAGTCCGAAGTGAATGCGCGTATCGCTTGCCGACATATATCCCATGCCGCCTTTGGCTTGCTGGTACTGCACTCTGCTCTGGGAGGTCAACTTTAGCGACGCGCCAATCCCGTCGCGATTCGATTTTGTTCCGATGAGCAGAATGGTCAGCCAGTGGTTCCTGTTGCCACCATCATTGCGCAGCAGAGAAGGGTAGTCGCCGCGGTTGTTGCTGACGATATCCATATCGCCATCGTTATCGTAGTCAGCCGTCGCCACCCCTCGGCCCGCTATGGGCCGTACAAAGTCGGGCCCGAGCGCATCGGAAACTTTTTCGAACTGCCCTTTCCCCAAGTTTCGAAACATCAGCAATGGCTCTTTGTAAGTGACTTCAGAGTGATAGAGCTGAATGTTGTCGAGCATCGCGCCGTTCAGTTGGAGAATGTCGTCCCAGCCATCATTATCGTAATCAACAAATTTCATCGAGACACCGCTCAGCAGGATTGCTTTGTTGCCGATTCCGGACCCAAACGTGTCGTCGGTGAACGTGCCATCCTGATTGTTGTGATAAAGACGATTGAGTTCGAAATCTAGGTGCGTGACGTAGAGATCCTGCCAGCCGTCTCCGTCGACATCCGCGGCATCAATGCCCATCCCGGCTTCGTAGCGCCCGTCTTCACTGGCGGCAATTCCTGATACGAGCGAGGCGTCTTCAAATGTGCCGTCGTGCTTGTTGAGGAAGAGAAAATTCGGCCAAGAATCGTTGGCGATGGCGATGTCGGGCCAGCCATCGTTGTTGAAGTCCGCCAGGACAACGCCCATGCCCTTCGCCTCGGGCTTGCCGACGCCCGAAGGATCGCTTACGTCAGTAAAGGTTCCGTCGTGATTGTTGTGATAAAGCTTGATGCGCTGTCCTTTGTAGTTGCCGGGGTGGCAATAGGAGCGATAGCCGGGCCGGTGCTCGCCGCACCACAGGTTGTTCTTCGGGCTCCACTCGATGTAATTCGTGACCACCAGGTCGAGCCATCCATCTTTGTCGTAATCAAACCAGCCTGCGCTGGTCGACCAGCCATTTTCATCCCCCACCCCGGCTTTGGCAGTCACATCCGTAAACGTTCCGTCCCCATTGTTGCGGTAGAGAATGGCGCGGTCGTAGCCCGTGACGTAGATGTCGGGGAAACCATCGTTATCAAAATCGCCGACTGCGACACCTTGGCCGTAATGGCCTTCGCCGCCCAGGCCGGCTTTTGCAGTGACATCGGTAAAGGTTCCGTCCCCGTTGTTGTGATAGAGCGCGCAGCGGAGAGGCCGGGGCGGCTTATAGATGTCAGTGGCAGCAGATTGCACGAAGAACAGATCCATCAGGCCGTCCTGGTCATAGTCGAGCCATGCCACACCCGTACCCATGGTCTCCAGATAATATTTCTCCTCCGTTTGCGTCGAGTCCTGTTGAAACGTAATGCCGGCTGCCTGACGCACATCGGTGTAACCAACCTGAATACCCGTCTTGGTTGTGACCTTGGCCGCTGGTTGAGCACCGAGTTCGAAGCAAGTGGCCAGCGTCACGGAAAGAAACAGCGCGGCAATCGTCTGGCGAGCGCGAATGTGCCCGCTGGTTCTCTGCAATGATTTCCCCATTTCCCGGATGAGATGGATCCCGTCGTGTGCTGGAATTGAGTGATTGGACAACTATTACGGCATTCTAGCGTGCCCGGAGCTGCCTCTCAAAGCGTCCGATCGGCGATGACCAGAGCGAATTGCAATAATTGCTGGCGCGCCTGGGTCGGCAACGGGTCCGTAGCCGAGGCCGATGTGACAGGAGCTTTGGACAACGCCTGCTCGATGCGCTCTACATCCAGTCCTCCGGCATTGCTGCCTTTGAAGCGATTCAGGACCTCGCGAGCCTTGTCGATCTGACCTGTCTGGTAATAGAAAATTCCAAGCGTGGAATAGCTACCCGACCATTCCGGCAACAATTCAACGGCGCGCTCCAGTTGTTCGGCGGCTTGCGGGGTGTCGCCCTTAAGCGCGGAAAGCAACCCCAGTCCCCATTGAATTTTTCCGGACACGGGAATTCGATCCCTGCCTTTTTTGAGCGTTTGTTCTGCGCTTTGGATGTCGCCGCTGCGCAACTGTACGAGCATCAGGGAAAGGTAGTATTGATCGTTGTCGGGATTGCGGGAGATGGCGTCCTGAAAAATCTCGGCGCTTTTCCGGTTGTCGCCGAGGTGCGCGTAGATATCCCCTACCAACGAAAGGCAGGTGTCATCCTGCTGTCCGGCAGCTGAAATGGTCTCGACCGTTTGCAAGGCCTGGGAATACATTCCCTTGCGGAAGTAAGCGTCGGCGAGATCGAACTTAATCTCATCGGAGCCGGAATTTTTGCGCAGCGCGTTTTCAAAGTGCACGATCGCCTGATCGTAAAGCCGGTTCTGCGCGAGTAAGACGCCGACGCCGGCCTGAGTGCGGTAATCCTCGGAACTGAGCTGGTCGAGTTGCGAGACCGCCTGCAACGCCTGGTCGCGCTTCCCCAACTTCAAGTATGCCTGCGCCAACAGATACAAATCCTGCGGTTGGCCTGGATTCTTCTTGATCTGCTCCAACAGTTCGGTGACGTCAAGCTGTGCGCGTTCGGTTGGCGTCAGCTTGGTACGGTTTTCCAGATAATCGAACAGGTGCTGATAGGGGTAGGGGCCGGTGTTCGAGTTCTTCGAGAGTGTCTGGAAAACCTTGAGGTCGCGCTCGGCTGCGTCCATCTGGTGAAGGCTGCGTTCCACCATCGCAAGCTTGTAGTAGCCGGAAGAAGGCTCGCGAGCGACTTTCACGTACCGGCGCAGCAGTTCGGCTGCTTCCGCATACTTCTTATCCTTGCTCCGGAGATTGGCCAACTCAAGCAGAGCATCGGAGAAGTCGGGATTGGAGCGCAGCGCCTGCTGGAAGTGCTGGTCAGCGGCAGCCGCGCTACCCTGACGTTCTTCGATAAAACCGAGATTGAACAGGCACGCGGCATTTGTGGGCTCGAGTTTCAACCCCTCCTCGAAATACTTTCGCGCTTCGTCGAAGCGACCAAGGTGCCGGTAGGAAAGGCCCATAAACGTGTAGGATCGAGCTGAAGGCTCCAGTTCGATCAGCTTCTTGAATTCATCGATCGCCTTGTCGGCTTTGCCCGACATGAAGTAGCTTTCGCCGAGCGCCGCCCGCAGGTCGGCCCGTTGCGGGGCGATTTTCAAGCCAGACTCAAGCAACGGGATTGCATCCTCATAAAAGTTCTGCCCCATGCTGACGCGCGCCAGCAGAAAAATGATATCGGTATTTTCCGGGGCCAGTTTGTGCGCGCGGGCAAGCAAATCCAGAGCATCGACCGGCCGAGCTTCGTCGTTGAAGGCTTGCGCCAATAGGTACATGGCGTCGGCTGAATCAGGGTTCAGCTTCAGCGCCCGGTTAAGCACCAGTTCTGCTTTCCCGTACTCCTTTGCGCGCAAGTATGCCTGGCCGAGGTTGAAAAGGATTTCAAATGTCCCGGGCTTCAGAGCATCCGCCTTCTCCAATTCCAGTTGAGCGGCATTGTATTGCTTCTCCTCAGCGAGCAGAACGCCGAGGGTGAAGTGACGTTGCACATTGCTCGTGTCCTGGACAGAGAGCGTGTGCGCCAGCTTGAGTCCCTCAGCAGTGCGGCTTGCACGAAGATAGGCGCGCACAAGATTCATCCTCGCTTCCAGCGTCGGCGGGCGGACGCGTTCGAGAAACGGGATTGCTTCTGACGGCTTGCCGCGAGAAATTAGCAACAAAGCGAGGTTGTAATTGGCCTCGCTATTCGAGGGGGCGAAAAAAAGCGTTTTGCGAAACTCCTTCTCAGCCAGGTCCACTTTTCCACCGGCAGCGTACAAGTTTCCCAAGTTGTTATGCGACTTTGCGGAGCCTGGATTCAGCTTTAGGGCATGCTGAAACGCATCGAGTGCGCCTTCGTAATCACGGGTTTGGCTGCAAATGATGCCGAGGAGGTCGTAGGCCTCGACGCTAGCGGGGTGGAGGCGCAAATACGCAACCGTGGAGGCCTTGGCCTCGCCGACCTGGCCTTGTTCGAGAAGCATCTGCACCTGCGCAAGTTCGGACGACTTCGTTGCCCTATCCGGATTCTTGTGCGGTGCAGCGCCTTCGTTCGCGTGAACTGGAATCGCGCACCATGCGAGCGAAAAGAGCAGGAAGGCGAGCGCTCCTCGAGAAAGTTGAACAGGTCCCGACATCTGGTGTGATTGCCTCACTGTAGCATTTTGAGCGCCTGCTGGGCCATCGCGTGCTGGGGTTGCTGGCGCAAGAGCAGCTCAAGGATTTCTCGCGCTTGGCCTTTGTTGTTCTCGAGAACATAGAGTCGCGCGAGATTCAGGTAGGCCTGATCGAAGTTTGGATGGCTGCGAATGCAGGAGCGAAATCTTTCTTCGGCGTCAGAATATCGTTGCTCGCGCACGAGTAGAACGCCGTAGTTGTTAAGGGCGTCGGCATATTCTGGGCGGACCCGCAGCGCGTTCTCAAAGCCTCGCTCGGCTTTTTCCATCTGGTTCTTCTGCGCGTAAAGCATTCCCAAGCTGTAATTGCCTTCCGCGTTGTCCGGCTCCACTTCGAGGGCATGGTTCAAGAGCTGTTCGGCATCCGCAAATTGTTTTTGGTGGCGGTACAGATTGCCCAAATTCAGAAGAGCCACAACGAAGTCGGGCCGCTGGCGGAGACACTCGCGAAAGTTGCGAATGGCTTCATCCACGTGGCCTTGCTGGCCGGCGATCATGCCGAGATTGTTCCAGGCCTCGGCGTGGGTAGGCTTCAGTTTGACCGCCTTTTCTAGGTAGAGACGGGCCGAATCAGGTTCATTGCGACGTAAGTAGAGCGTGCCCAGGTTGTACTGGGCTTCGGCATCGTCCGGCTTGGAGGCGATCACCTGCATAAATGAGTCGGTCGCGGCATCGAGATATCCGCGCTGGAAGAATGCGACTCCATAGGTAAAGTCATTTCTTTGGAACGCCCCGAGATGGAGTGTGCCGGGAAAGGGCAGAGCTCGGCCTTTGCGTTCTTCGGAAGTGCGCGGCAAGGTCTCCAGGTCTTCACTCACACGCTTCGCTCCGACTTGCCCCTGATACACCTTGACGATCATCCCATTCTCATCAATCAGCAACGACGTCGGCGCTCCCAGATCGCGGTGCCGGTCAAAGAGGTAGCGGAATACGATGTTGTACGTGCCAATGACATCTGGATTGGCGAGCAGAATTGGAAATCGGAGTGCTTGTTTGTCGGCAAGAGATCTGACCGCAGACTCGCTCGGTGGATCATCCACGTTCAAGGCTAGAACTTGCAGGCCGCCTGGGTTGTCGAGGCTGAACGAACGCAGTTCGGATAGAGACTTTGGGAACGCGTTCGCCCAAAAGATCAGCAATTTATTTCCCGCAAGCGCGTGCAGGTCCCACATTCGCCTGGCGGTATCCGGCAAAGAGAAGCCAGGCGCTCGAAGGGGTTGAAGCAGCCAGGTTTCTGCGTTCTCTCCGAAAGCTCCTGGTTGTGGTGAAATGGTGGGGGAGCTGCGAGCTCGACTGGCGGAAAAGGGAGTGGTATGGAAATCGCCTGCTCCCTCGGTGACTTCGATCCGGTGATTCGCTGGAAGGCCTTCCAACACCTGCTCGGCTCCGCTGGGCCAGCGAATGGATGCCTTCAAGGTGCCAGAAAAATCTCCGACACCGAAGAACACTTCTTTCGTGTGCTGAGAAAGAAAGCCGGAACCTGCCTGGACGTGCTTGGTCTGTTTCGTGCCTGCCGCGTCGATGGTGATGGCCGCTCCGATTGCGTCGCGATTGCTTCTTGTGCCGCGCAGTCGGAACGAAAGCGAACGGCCAATTTCGGGCATTACATTGCGAAGCAGGCGCAGCTGCGGGGCATTGCGATTCTTGAGCAGGACCTCGAGACGCCCATCGTGATCAAGGTCCAAGAGCGCGAAGGCGCGGCTGTCGTCGGAAAAGTCAAGGCCGGTGATCCCGGAAATGTCCGAGAAGGTCGCATCACCATTGTTGCAATAAAAGACATTGCGCTCGTAACCGCTCCATGATCGGTCCGAGCGCATAAGCTCGTTAATGGCGTTCCATCCCTGCTCGTATTTCGCCGAAGGAGAAAGTTTCGCGGGCGAGTTGCCCACCACCTGGCGCCAGAAGAAACTTGCGAGATCGGAGTCTTCGATGCCAGAGACGTAGCCGTTGGCGATGTAGATGTCCGAATGACCATCGTGATCGAAGTCCCAGTGATCCGAGGACCAGGCCCACCCACCGTACTCGGTGCCGTTGTCCGCGGCCACATTGCGAAATTTCCCGCCCGAGAGATTCCGATAAAAGGAATTTCCCCGGGCGTGGCGGCGATACATGTCGCGTATCTCCTCCGAATCGCCGGGATGGAAGTTGCTCTGGTGCGACACACGCAGGCCTGCCGCCGACCACATGTTGGCCACGTAAATGTCCTGCTGCCCGTCTGGATTCGAGTCAAGCCAGCACGCACTCATGCCCGCGCCCACATCCTCAACGTGAGCTTCGGCTGCGATCGCAGAGAATGTTCCATCGCCATTGTTGCGGTACAGATTGCTGCGCCCGAAGTCGTTGGCGACGTAGAGGTCAGGCCAGCCATTGCCATCGAGGTCGCCCCATGCACATGCAAAGCTGTAACGGTCGTTATCGACGTCGAGACCCGTCGTCTCGGTTCGATCAGAAAAAGTCCAATCACCGTCGTTATGCAAAAGGAAGTTGGCCGGGCCGTTGCGGGCGTCGAAATAAGGGGAAGGATAGCGATACTGATCAAGGCCAGCGTAGTAGTTGTAGAGGCAAAAATAAATGTCGAGGCGGCCGTCGTGGTCATAGTCGGCCAGCGCGGCATGGGTAAAAGTGCCTTGAGGAGGGCGAGCGAATCGAATCGCATCACGCTTCAGCGAAAACTTGCCCTGACCGCGGTTCACGAACAGTAGAGGTCCGCCGCTAGTAACGATGAGCAGGTCTTGATGACCGCGGTTCTCGAAGTCCGCGAACAATGCGCAGGAGGTGGCGTCAAGAACATCGAGCCCAGCGGAGGCTGTGACGTCCTCAAATGTCCCATCCCCGCGATTGCGATATAGGCGATTCGGGAGACCGGCAGGCTGGCAGACGTAAACGTCGTCAAAACCATCGCCGTCGAAATCCCCGACTGCGATGCCTTGGTTGCCGTAAACATCAATTCCCGAGGCACCATCGAGTACCGTGCGCCAATGATCGGCGCCCGGCAATAGCTGCTCCCGGTAAGAACCGATCCCAGGGAATGCCTGCTCGGTAGCATCTTCGAACAAAGGCGCCTTCCGAGAGCTTATGGTCTCCTCGGTGGTGATCCATTTCGTGACCCACCAATCGCCCCCAGCGCGCTCGAGCCACTCGGTCTGCCAGGAACCTAGGCGCTGCTCGCTCGCGTTCAGGTCTTTCGCGCCCACAAACGTGTAACGAATTTCCGCCTGCACCCTGAGCGGTGAAGCTTCCATCTGCCGGATTCCTACGATCTGAAACTCAGCAGTTCTCAACCGACCCAAGCTAGCGATGTAGTCAAGCAACTCGGTCAAAACCTGATCGCGGGCGAGAGTTGGCGCGCCGCCAATTTTTCGTTGGCCGACGTGAATGCCATATCGGCTGCGAACCGGGCGTTCCGCCGCGGGCACAAAGCCGGAGCCTCGCAGCGATCTATCCGCGAAACTACCAAGCAACTCCACTCCGGGGTTTGGCTGTTTCAAATCGCTCGCCCAGCGCTTGAGACGTTCAGCAATTTGAACGGCGTACTTTTCCGTCAAGAACTGATCAGAACCCGGCGCAACCAGTCCCATCATGTCGTCAATGGGAGAACGAGAGGGGTAGTGCGGCGTGATGCGTAAGTCTGCGAACCGAAGACCTTCCCATGGGAGCGGTCGACCAATCGCGGACAGCGACTTCCATGGCGCGGGGAGCAATGCGATGGGGGCGTATTGTAGCGACTTCAGGAGCGCGCGGCGGGAGAAGGTTTTAGCGAGGGGATTCGGTTCCGACATCTGCAGTCCACGCGGGGAACAGCTCTCAGAAGTGTATCAGGGGTGCCCGTTCGACACCGGCCCGGACGATCCGCCGATGACGAGTTCCGCGTCGATGGGATACTCCCGGCCGGTTGCGTCTTTCGAGCTGGAGAGTTCATGCAGTGCGTCGGCGGCGATTCGGCCGAGCAGGTCGCGATGTATGTCCACGGTGGTAAGCGACGGGTTGCTGTATTCCGCCAAGCGGGTTCGGTCGAAACCGGTTACGGAAATATCTTCGGGAACGCGGCATCCCCGTTGCAACAATCCTTTGATGACGCCGATGGCGGTGAGGTCATTCACCGCGACGACCGCGGTAGGCCGCGGTCTGAGCTGTCCTATGGCAAGGCCAGCCTCAAGGCCGCCGTCGAAGCGCAAATTTCCCTTGAGAATCGGACCAGGTTTTAATCCCAATTCCCGCATGGTGTTTTCATACGCCCTTTGGCGCATGGTGTTCGACCTTAGCCCTTCCCGGCCAGCTACGAAGGCGACCCGCCGATGTCCATTGGCATACAGATAACGGACGATCTGTTCGATTCCGGATGCGTAGTTGATGCGCAGATTGCTCATGTAGCCGCGCGCCGGAGCCAGGTCGAGAAATGTGACCGCAATCCGGCGCTGCGCGAGTTCGTGGACCAGGCGCATGCTGATTTCTGAGGTCATAATCGCGACGCCGCGAACTTTGTGCTCCATCATGCGCTCAGCAGCTTCCTGAGTGCGATCGGGATCGTAGTTCGTGTCACCCAGGATGGCGTCGTAGCCCAGTTCCCGGGCCCGCGTCTCGAAGCTCTTGATGATCTCCGGAAAGAAGGGATTTTCAACGTCGGACACAATGATTCCCAGCGTGCGGCGATTATTCGAAGCCAACCGCCGCGCGTGGACGTCGGGCACATAGCCGAGACGCTTCACCGTGGCGAGCACATGGCGCTGCGTCCTGCCTCCGACTTTTCCCGTGTTATTGAGGACGTTCGAGACCGTAGCTGTGGAAACTCCTGCTGCGATCGCCACGTCACGAATGGTTACTGCCATTGCTTATGAGAAAATCGTTTTTCTTAAGGGTATCGCCATCGTGAGTCACCGCACTCCAGCGCCAACTCACGATTGCGGTGGAGTGTAGCACACCAGAAAAAAATCTTGACAATGATTTCTCGCACATGATAAACCCAGCACACTAGGTTAAGCGGTTAACTTTTTTAAGCGCTTAACCTGCTCTGCAATTCGTGAGCTGAACTCTTTCTCGTAGAACGGAATGAGTCGTTGATGGGTTGATATCCGGACGGGGGTAGCTGATTCGCATTCACCACGAAACGCCTGTTTTGCAGATGTGTTTGTGACCCGCAGAGTGACTGCGGGATTTGTGTATTTGCGCTCAAGAGCGATCGCGCGAAGGCACTCATTGAGACATTCTCGGCACTCAGGGCCGAACAGCTGACTAGGAGAACGGAAATGAGTCAAAGCAGTTCTCGGGTTCTGCGAAGTCTGTTTGCAATTCTGGTGGGCGTGACGTTGTTTGGAGTTACCGCGCTCTATGCTCAAGTCGATACCGGCTCGATTACCGGCGTGGTATCGGACGCCTCTGGCGCCGTGGTTGCGGGCGCCAAGGTCACCTTGACCAACGAGGGCACCGGGACCTCCCTCACAACGACCACCGGAGGCGATGGAGTTTACAAGTTCTCCCCGGTCAGGATCGGGAGCTACAAGTTGGAAGTTACATCCCAAGGTTTTCAAACCACCTCGCAGTCTGGCGTGGTGGTGAACATTGGGTCCAACGTGGGGCTGAATTTCGCGTTGAAGCCTGGCAGCCAGACCGAGACCGTGGAAGTCACCGGGGCAACACCGGTCTTGCAAACCCAAGACGCTTCCGTCGGCGGGGTGATTGATCAGCGAGGCGTGAACAACCTACCGCTCAACGGACGTAACTTCACGTTTCTTGCACAGTTGGTGCAAGGGGTGAACTCTCCCCAGCCGGATACGCGCGGCAATGCGGCATCGGGTGCATTTTCTGCCAATGGTTTCCGTCCGGCCCAAAATAACTACATGCTCGATGGCGTGGACAACAACTCCGACACGGTTGATTTCCTGAACGGTACCAACTACGTCGTTCTCCCTCCGGTGGACGCGATTCAGGAGTTCAAGGTTCAGACCACGAACTTCAGCGCCGAGTACGGACGCTCCGGAGCCGCCGTCCTGAACGCAACCTTGAAATCGGGGACCAATCAGCTGCATGGAAGCGCCTGGGAGTTCTTCCGCAACGATGTGCTCGATGCCAGAGACTTCTTTGAGCACAACTGCGACGCCGCAACCGGTGTTTGTACGCCAGCGAAGAAGGGCGAACTGAGGTGGAATCAGTTCGGCGGTGCCCTCGGCGGACCAGTGATCAAGAACAAGATATTTTTGTTTGGCGATGTGCAGTTCTGGCGGTTAAGGCAGGGGCAACCCCAGTCGGGTACGGTGCCCACCGTAGCCGAGCGGCAAAGCGGTTTTACGGATTTTAGCGATCTAATCACTGGTTCGTGCCCTGGGTCGTCTTGCTCGACGGACGCATTAGGGAGGACTTTTCCCAAAGGGACGATCTTTGATCCCGCGACCACCCGTCCAGGTGGCGCGGGTTTTGTTCGTGACCCGTTCCCGGGGAACATCATTCCGCTAAATAGGATTGATCCGAATGCCGTGGCGCTTATGAACTTGTATCCGCTACCGACCAACGGCAATCTGTTTTCCAACTACACGAATTCGCCGGTGCTGATTCAGAACGAAAAGCAGTTTGACGTGCGCATGGACATCAACGTCAGCCAGAAGGACCAATTGTCCTACAGCTTCAGCTATGACGATAAGCCGGAGTTGATTCCCAGCATCTTTGGCGGCGTGGCGGATGGCGGCGGCTTCTTCCAAGGCAATCAGACGGCCGGCGCGCAGCACAGCGCTCTCGCTTGGAACCATACGTTTTCACCGACAACCGTCAACGTGGCGCGAGTCGGCTTAAACTATCTGCACACTACGCGAAATATTCCTGAAGCCAACAACCTCTCGGATTTGCCCTCGCAGTATGGCATTCAGGGCATACCGCAACAAAAGGAGAATGGCGGTCTGCCCGCTTTCGGTATCAATGGCTTGCAGACGCTCGGCGGCAACGCGTTTCTCCCGTCTGACGAAGTGAGCTCCACGATCCAGGTGAACGATGACTTCACCAAGATCTACGGCAAGCACACGTTCAAGATGGGCTTTGAGCAACAGCACGTGAAGTTCTCCACCTTGCAACCACCGTGGTCCCGCGGCCAGTTCAACTTCGATGGCAACTATACGGATGTGCCAAACGTCGGAGGCGGTAATACCGGCCGCGCGCAATTCCTGCTGACGCCGGTGGCAGCTTCCGCACCCGGAACGATCGACTACGTAGGCGGACCGAACACCGTGTTTGCCTCGAACATCTCGCTTTCGGACAACGGGAAGAACTACTGGGGAACGTATTTCCAGGACGACTGGAAGGTTTCCTCGAAGTTGACCCTGAACCTGGGCTTGCGTTGGGACTTCTTCACCCTGGTTTATGACCATTACGGCAAGCAGGCGAACTTTGTGCCGTTCGGTCCACCGACCGGCTCGCCCTTGTACATCATCCCGCAGAGCCCGAACGCGAATAACTTGTCGACCAGCTTCCAGACTCTGATGGCGCAGGACGGTATCGCTGTCGATATCACCAACAGGTACGGGAAGGGCTTAGGCAACTCGCAGAAAACCAACTTCGCTCCTCGTTTCGGATTTGCCTACCAGGTGACGCCAAAGTTCGTGGCTCGCGGAGGATTCGGCCTCTTCTACAACGGTTTTGAGAACCGCGGATATTCTCCCAACCTCGGCGAGAACTATCCCTTCCAGTTCTCCTTCTCCTACTTCCAGCCCAATGACGCACATCCGATCAACAACTTCGCTGGCTGCGCGGCCGCAACGCCAGCCGGAGGACCAACCCTCGAGACCGGCTTTGGTTGCATCCCCCTTGATCCGTTAGCCGTGAATGCAAGCGGGCTGCAACTACGTGGCATCCAGTTCGATTACAAGACGCCCTATTCGATGGGTGGCAACCTCACCTTCCAATACCAACTGAAGCCTAGCCTTTCGGTTCAGGCGGCCTATGTAACCACGCTTGGCAGGCACCTGGAGGTCTTCCCAGGTTCGAACCAAGTCAGTCAGTTGTTACCTCCGACGGCAGATGCTCAACAGTTCGTTCCGTTCTTCGACTTTGGCCGCGGAGCGAGCTATGCCGCCACTTGGGGAAGCAGTTACTATCACGGGTTGCAGACCAACGTCGAAAAGAAATTCGGCAACGGCCTAAACTTCCTCGCCGCCTATACCTGGTCAAAAGTTCGTTCCGATGCCTATGACCTGCTAAACGGATTCTCGGGAGGGGGGTACCGGGGACCGTATGTTCCGGGAGTTGGCATCCACGCCGACTATGGACTTGCCAACTTCGATATCCGGAACGTATTTCACCTCAGTGGTGGCTACGAGCTTCCGTTCGGCAAGGGGAAGTCCATGATGGGCAACGCCTCGGGCGCGAAGAATGCCGTGGTGGGAGGATGGGCAGTCGTGTGGATTGTGAACCTGCAGGGTGGTCAGCCCTTCAAGTTGGATTGTCCCTCCGCTACTTCGGCGGGTTCGAACTGCTATGCCTTCGTGCTCCCAGGACAGAACCCGAGGACCTCAATCCATATCACGCCTGACGGCAATCCCGCTATGCTGAATGCGTCAGCCTTCGCACAACCCTGTCAATTCGGGAATCCCGGTACACCCGTTGGGTGTATCAACGACACGTCGCCGAGGGGAGTGCTGGGCGGAAACCAGCCGTCCCAGATTCCTGGTCCGGGATTTTATCGCTGGGATTTCTCGATCTTTAAGAACTTCCAGTTAAGCGAACGAGCAAGAATGGAATTCCGAGCAGAATTCTTCAACTTGCTGAACCATCCGAACTTCAATCAGCCGAACTTCGGCGGGAATGGAGTTGTCGCGATCTCGGGTGCGGGCAACTTCACGAACCCGAACTTTGGTCAAATCGGATCCACTCGCGATAATCCTTTGGATCCGAGAGAGCTTCAGTTCGCTTTGAAGCTCTACTTCTAACCTCAGTTTTCCCGGCGCGGCCGCAGTCGCGCCGGGAACTAACCCTCGATGGGACTCGCTATCCCAGGCAGGCTTCGAGTAACGGTTAGGCAGTTCTCTCCACGCGAGCGGTGCTAACATACGGTTGCTGTGATCTCCCGGTTGATTTGGCTCTGGCTGATGGCCACCTGCGCGCTGTCGCCCGCTCTGGGCGCCGAGATCGAGCAAGATCAGCAACTGCAGCGCAAGTTCCAGGAAGCAGTCCAGTTGTACGATTCCAACCACCTGCCTGAGGCGGCGGCACGACTCGAGGCCCTAGTGCAACAAGTTCCGGAAAGCTTCGATGTTCATGAATTGTTGGGGATGGTTTACTCCTCGCAGGGGAAGCCGTCGGAAGCAAACGGACACCTGCAGAAGGCTGCCCACTTAAGCCCGAATTCTGCGGCGGCCCGAACCAACCTGGCAACCAACCTGGTTAAGCTCCACCAATTCGGAGCGGCAGAACTTGAGTTCAAGAAGGCTCGCATTCTGGAGCCGGACAGCTACGACACCAACCACAACCTGGGTGAATTCTACATAGCTGCCGGAAAGCTGCCGCAAGCCATTCCTTCCCTCGAGAAGGCGTACCAGCTCAAACCCGAGGCCTATGACAACGGATACAATCTTGCTCTTGCCTATGTCGAGACCTCAAAGATCGATTTGGCGGAGCGCGTGACGAAGGAACTCCTCGGGAGACAAAACACGGCAGAGTTACACAACTTGCTGGCCGAGATTGAAGAGAAGAAACAGAACTTTGTGGCGGCAGCGAACGAATACGAAGCAGCCGCACACATGGATCCCAGTGAGAGTAACCTTTTCGACTGGGCGAGCGAGCTTTTATTGCACCGCACGCTCGATGCCGCGGTCGACATCTTTCAGCGGGCCACCGAACGCTATCCAAAGTCTCCGCGGCTGGCGATTGGGCTAGGCATGGCGCTGTACTCGCGCGGCAATTACGATGAAGCCGTGAAGGCGCTGCTCAGGGGGGCGGATCTGGATCCTTCAGACGCACAGTGCTACTACTTCCTTTCCAAGGCCTACGACAGTTCCCCTGGCCAAGCCGACGAGGTAATTCAACGCTTTCGGCGCTTCATGGATCTACGGCCTCGGAATGGCCGCGCTCCTTATTACTATGCAATGAGTCTTTGGAAAGGACGCCGCGCGCAGGACGCCGAGGTCAATGTTGAGCAGATCGAGGGGCTGCTGAAGAAATCCGTGGCGCTTGACCCAAAATTCCCCGAGGCTCACCTCCAACTGGGAAACCTTTATTCGGACCAGAAGAAATACGAGGTTGCGATTGCTCAATATCAGCAGGCAATCGCCTTGAACCCGGATTTAGCAGACGCCCATTATCGGCTTGGGCAAGCGCTGGTACACACCGGCAAGAAAGAACAAGCGCAAGAACAACTCCGCCTGTACCAGAAGTTACGAACTGAACATCTGTCCGAACTCGAGCGGCAGAGGGCGGAGGTTCGGCAGTTCGTCTATTCCGAAAAGAAGTCGGCGGCGGGGAATCAATGACGCGCCTAGAGGAGTTGAGCTGCCAAATTTCACGCACCCGCCGCGAGTTTCTGCGCGATGCCACTCGTATTGCGCTCGGAACCGCCGCGCTGCGGTCTCCCCTCGCTCGTGCCGCCGCCCTGCCCAGAAACAAGAAGGTCGTGGTAATCACCTTTGGAGGTGGAGCGCGCGATCAGGAGACCTTTGCGCCCGAAGGCCAGGAGAACGTCCCCAATATGCTGCGAGATCTCATTCCGCAGTCTACGTTCTTCACCCAGGTCGTCAACCACGGCATCCTCGGTCACTATGTGGCGACCGCGAGCCTTGCCACCGGAGCCTACGAAACCATCAATAACTTTGCGTCGCTGCCGCCGGAAAATCCAACGGTGTTCGAATACTATCGCAAGGACTTGAGGCGCCCGTCCTCAGAGGCATGGGTTGTGGCGCCCAGCAACGGGTTCAATCGAATCGGCGAAAGCAGTCACAGGTCCTATGGGGCGGGATTGGGTGCGCGGGTGATTCTGCCGAAGCACTTGCTCAGCGCGGCTCTTTCCGGGGGCCACGCCGACTATGAGCATCTGCTGCGCGACAACTACGAGACGCCATACTTTACCCCAGAGCTTGCCGGCGGTGAATTTGAATTGCAGCAACTCGAAGATCTGCTGAAACTTTCCGTCACCGATTTCAAGACTCATGCCGAGACACTGTCGAGCCCTGACGAACTTTCGGTGTACATCGCGCGGCAACTCATGCGGCAAGTCGCACCCAGTCTGCTGTGGATCACCATGCACGACATCGACATCGCGCACGCCGGAACGTATTCGCTTTATGTTGACGGGATTCGCCGTACCGACCGGCTGTGTTCGGAAATGTGGAAGATCATCGAGGGCGAGCCGGAGTATAAAGGCAAAACCACGCTATTGATCCTCCCGGATTTCGGCCGGGACGCCGACGATGATCCTGGTGGAAATGGTTTCCAGCACCACCGCACGGGCGATCCGCTATCGCGCACGACCTGGCTCATGGCGATGGGCCCGGGCATTCGAGAGGGTGTCGTCTACGATCGGGCGGTCGATTCAACCGACCTTGTTCCAACCATTGGATCGATATTGGGATTTTCCGCTGCAATGTCGCAAGGGAAGCCAATAACAGAGATTGTGTAATGCTGCCAAGCGAACTCAAACCGGAGACCTTCAACTCGTACCCGACGGATGCGAAGAAGTTGGTGACGGACTATGTTGCGGTCCTCCGTGAGTTGCCCCTCAGCTTCTTGTCAGGAGTGTTGCGGGAAGCCATCGATTACGACTACAAGTTTCCTGCCGAGCGCAGATTTCTGGAGAAGGAGCTGGCCAACCTGTCGCGTCTCTCCGCCTCGGAAAGAGAAGATTGGCTCGAGGGATTCACAAAAATTACTCTTTCCACCAAGCTCGAGCGTTTCGATTGGGTCAATGCGCCCGCCCAATTTGTGGAGCAGCTGTCGGCTCATCTGTGGACGACGCATCAGCTGGACGCTTTCCGGATGGCGGCTACCCGGTACGCGGACCGCCTCCACGCCGCTGTACCGACGGAAGAACCCAAATTTCCCCGGTTGGGAATCACGGTCATCGGCGAGGGAGTGGATAATTACGAGGCCCCACTTTTTCGCAAGCTTCGTCCCCATGGGGCGTATTTCTCACGAGTGGCTCCCGAGAACGGACTCAGGATCCTGCTCGATGCCGTAAGCGACCGTGCCAAAAAGTACAACGATCGCTATGCACACTGGTACATCGATGGCGGGGAACCCGCAGCTGTTGATCCGTCTCTGACGTCAGTCTCTTACCTGGGGCTAGAACCGGTGCGGAGCGCTCTTTTGCAGAGAATGCACTCCGAATTGCTGAAGCCGGGTATGGGCCCGGAAATGTTGCGTACACTGATGGCACAAATGCATCCGGCCGACCTGGGGGTGAAATCATCTGCCGATCCCGTGCTCGATCGTTTTGCGGTGAAGCTACTGACGGAAGGATCGGGCACACAGATCTTCAGCACCAGCTTCGCCCAGTGGGCTGCTCGGGAGGCCCTGCGCCGGGCTGAGCCGGTCACCTTATTAGTAAGGTTCGCTCCCCGGCAGCGGCAAAAGCCCATGAGTGAGTTGCTGAAGCCGAGCGCTGAACGGCCAGAGCTCGATCCGGTGGGTTCGCTGGTGGACGCCGATATGAGTGCCTATTACAACTGGTTGAATCAGCAACGGTTGCCGGGGGCTCAGAAAGCCTCGTTTCTGGCGTGGTTTGAGGGGCATAACATCGCGGTGTTGATCGGCCCGTCCGTTCCGCGCGGCACCGGATCCAGCGCTCAAACGGACATGAAGCAGTTGCTTTCCTGGATTTTGTAATCATCAGTACTTTGCTGTGCCCGCATGACGGGAGATTTCTTGGGCCCGAAAGGATTGCCTGATGGACAGACGTGACTTTATCCGTACCACCGGTACGTTGTTGGCAGGTGCTAGCCTGGCGCCGCACGCTTTGGGGGAGAGTGCAGGCGCGAGCGCCTCAGGGGGCAGATTGATTCTGCCCATCAATCGTGGCTGGCGGTTCAGCCCCAAGCAAACCGAAGGTGGGCACGATAAGAACTTTGATGATTCCGCCTTTGATCGCATCGTCGTTCCCCACACCAACAAACGTCTCCCCTGGCACGGGTTCGACGAAAAAGATTATGAGTTTGTGTCTTTGTATCGCCGACGCTTCAAGCTGCCGAAGCCGGCAAAAGGGAAACGTGTCTTTGTCGATTTTGAAGGAGTGATGACGGCATCGACGGTTTGGATTAACGGTGTGCGTCTCGGCGAATACAAAGGAGGATACACGCCGTTCTCCTTCGAATTGACGCCCCACCTCGACTGGGATGGCGAGAATGTGCTGGCGGTCGATGTCGATTCCACCGAGCGGCCCGACATACCTCCGTTTGGTTATGAGATCGACTATTTGACTTTTGGAGGCATGTATCGCGAAGTGGCCCTTCGCATCGTTCCCGACACCTTCATCGAAAACATCTTTGTGCGTCCGAAAGACGTGCTCAGTGGTAAACCGTCGGTGGAGGTCGAGTGCTTCCTGGAAAACGTGAAAGCCTCGCGGAAGCCGCTGTCCCTTGAAGTGGAATTAATGGATGGAAACCAGACGATTGGCAAGGCGAGTCAAAAAATTCCCGCCTCTCCTTCCGCCCGCAAATCAGCTGGGAGCACAGTGCCAGATGCCGGCTCCAACTCTTCCTATGTACTTACCATTCCCGATCTCGTTGGTATCAAGCTTTGGGAGCTCAAGGATCGGAATTTGTACAACCTGCGTCTGCGATTGATGGACGGGACCCAGGTGGTCGACGATGATGCCCGCCGGTTCGGCTTTCGGAAAGCTGAGTTTACCGATCATGGATTCCAATTGAATGGCAAGGTCATCAAGCTTCGCGGCTTAAATCGTCATCAGACCTTCCCGTGGGTCGGGCAAGCTATGCCGAGCCGCGCGCAGCGTCGCGACGCCGACATTCTGCGCAACAAGCTGCACTGCAATATCGTTCGCACCTCGCACTATCCCCAGTCCCGGCACTTCCTTGATGCGTGCGACGAAATTGGGTTACTGGTTCTTGAAGAGATCCCGGGCTGGCAGCACATTGGCGACGAGGCCTGGAAGCAGATTGCGATTGACAATGTGCGGCGCATGATTCGCCGTGATTGGAACCACCCGTCGATCATCCTCTGGGGTGTGCGCATCAATGAGTCACGCGACGATCATGATTTCTACACCCGCACGAACGCCGTCGCGCACCAACTCGATACCACCCGGCAGACCGGCGGCATTCGCTACTTCCAGGAGTCCGAGTTCCTGGAAGACGTGTTCACCATGAACGACTTCGGGTTTCCGCTGAAGCCGCCCAATCATCCGCGCTATCTGAACACCGAGTTTGTGGGTCACACCTTCCCCACCAAAACCATCGACAACACCGAGCGGTTGACGGAACACATGATGCGCCATGCCCGCATTCACAACCAGCTAGCGTCGAATCCGCAATACGCGGGAGGAATTGGCTGGTGTGCCTTCGACTACAACACCCATAGCAATTTCGGTTCGGGCGACCGCATCTGTTATCACGGAGTGACGGACATTTTCCGCGAGCCGAAGCCCGCAGCCGGATTCTACAAATCGCAGTGCGATCCTTCGGAAGAAGTTGTACTCGAGCCGGCATTTCACTGGGCGCGCGGCGACGAGTCGATTGGCTTCACCAAGGCGGTGTTCTGTTCCAACTGCGAGCACTTAAAGGTCTACATCAATGACAAACTGATAGCCGAGGCTGATCCCGATCGCCAGCAATTTGAGCATCTTCGTTACGCGCCATTTGTGGTGGACGCAGGTTCCGGGCTCCGCCATGGTTGGGGAGACCTGCGGATCGAAGGCTACATCTCGGGCAAGAAGGTAATAGAAAAGAAGATGTCGGGCAGGGGAGTTGATACGAACTTTGCCATCGTGCCCGATGAAACCACTCTAAGCGGCGATGGGGCGGACGCGACGAGAGTAGTTCTGCGCGTCACCGACGAGTTCGGCGCGATTCGGCCATTTGCAAACGATTCAATCAATTTCAAACTAGATGGTCCCGCGGAACTGATTGGCGACAACCCGTTCTCGTTGATCGGCGGCACTGGTGCGATCTGGATTCGTGCAAAAGAGCAATCGGGAACGGTGACATTAACCGCAACTCATCCCGTTCTTGGCGATCAAAAGCTGCAATTCCAAATTCTCGAAGCTACTCCGGAGGAAGCATGATGCGATCGAAACCGTCAGGGAAAGAGGCGGCACTGCGTTCCGGGTTGGCGCTCGGACTCTTGGTCTTTACCCTGTGCGTCCCCTCATTCGCTGTCGAGGCTCCGCGTTTTGTGGAAAGCGATGGCCGTTGGGCCCTTATGGTCGACGGGCAGCCGTACCTCATTCTGGGCGGCCAGGTCCATAATTCGAGTGCATGGCCTTCGGAGCTGCCAGCGGTGTGGAAGTCTCTTGCCGAGTTACATGCCAACACGGTTGAAGCGCCCGTCTACTGGGAACAGGTGGAACCACAAGAGGGCAAGTTCAATTGGGACAACGTCGACGCCGTAGTCAAAGGAGCGCGCGAGCACAACCTGCATGTCGTCCTGCTCTGGTTCGGCACATGGAAAAACGGCAACATGCATTACGTCCCGCAGTGGGTGAAGGCCGACCCCAAGCGCTTTGCACGCGTCATTCGTGGCGACGGCGAGCCGATCGATGTGCTCTCGGCCAGCTCACGCTCCAACCTTCAGGCGGACAAGGCGGCATTCGTAGCGCTCATGCGCCACCTCAAAGTGGTGGATGGAACCGAGCACACCATCTTGATGGTGCAGGTTGAGAACGAGTCTGGCATTATCGGAAGCCCGCGTGATTTTTCTGCCGAGTCAAACAAGGAGTTTGCAGGTCAAGTCCCCGCAGATATGTTGGCCGCGGCAAAAAAGCAGCCCGGAACATGGAGTGAAGTATTCCGAGGAGACGCCGACGAACTTTTCCAGCTCTACCGCCAGGCGCATTATCTGAACGAGATCGCAACCGCCGGCAAGGCCGAATTCGACATACCTCTTTATATGAACGTGTGGTTGAGTTATCCGCCGGCGGAGTTGCCGGAGCGACGACTGCCAGTTCCCGGGATTCAATACCCGAGTGGCGGAGCCGTGCAGCGATGGGTAGGTCTATGGCGGGTTTTGGCTCCCTCCCTTCAAGCCATCGCTCCCGACATTTACGGCGATGACGCCGGCTTCGTACGCGACGTGCTCGCCGCGTATCACCGTCCCGATAACCCGCTGCTCGTGCCGGAAATCGCGAAGACCGATAACTTTGCGCGCTATGATTTCCTGGCCTTAGGGGAGGGTGCACTCGGCATTGCCCCATTTGGCATCGATCCGAGGGGGTGGAACATTCTCGGAGACAGCGCAGCCACCGGCCATGCGAGAAACTTCGCTCTGCTCGCCCCCATGAATCGCGAGATCGCGAAGCTGAACTTCGACGGCAAGCTGAAGACGTCTATGGAAGAAGTTGGCAAAGCTCAGCAGGAACTCGATTTCGGGGCATGGCAAGCGACCGTCTCCTATGGCTATCCCCAATACGACGGCCGCCGACCGCCTGGGACCAAAGATGCCCATGGCGTCGTCCTCGTCGCACAACTTGGTCCCAATGAATTTCTGGTAACTGGGATCGACGCCAGCGTGAGCTTTCACCTTCCAGGCAAATTGCCGGGAATGCGCATGCAGATTCTGTCCGCCGAGGAAGGCGTTTACAACAACGGCGTCTGGAAGCCCAAGCGCTTATGGAATGGCGACGAAACCGATCGCGGACTGCAGTTTTATGCGGAAGATCCGGCGGTTGTGAGGATCAAGTTGGGCCAGTTCTGATTAGTCTTCGGTTGCGGTTGAGGGAATTCTTCCGCGGTGAAGCTAAGGAGTTGTTCGAAGTCCGTTCGAAAGCGGGACCCCAGTGTCGCTGCCCAATTCTTCAATCAGGTTACAGGCCGTTTCGAGTGCTGAGGCGGGGTCAATTTTTTTTGAAAACTCCATACAGCGTTGCTTAATTCCTGTATCACGGACAAGCAGCTGCAGAGCGGATGCGACCCGAGGCGCCTGGTATTTTTCCGGATAAATGGTAGTCCCTAAGCCCATTTTCATGACCCGAGCAGCATTGTCCGGCTGATCATGGCCGTGCGGTACGACAAGATGCGGGACCCCTGCCTTGATGGCTTGTGCCATGGTGCCAATACCGCCCGGGTAGACCAAAGCAGAGCAGCGGGAAAGTATCTGTCCGAATGGCAGGTAGTGAAAATGGCGAACGCCAGGGGGCAGATCGGTTGGCAGTTGCTCGGGAAAGTTCGTGACCAGCATGGCGCGGTAGCCTGCGATTCGGCAAGCCTCAACCGATTCTCGGAAGAAGTCCTTCAAAGTGGCAGCCGCGGAGCCGGGAGTGAACAGTATCGGCGGAGATCCTTCATGCAAGAAGTTTTCCACCTCGTCACCGAGCGTGCGTCGATGACCATCGTCGTGGAGCAAGAAATTGGTCAGGTGGGTGTTCGGTGGCCAGTCGGGTTGATATGGGGCGAACCAGTCGGGGAATAGACCGATCACTAGCTCGGGAGAGTGCACGAACCCCCCGAAGATGCGTTTGACCGGCGGCAATCCGAGGGTTGCGCGGAAAGAGTTTACCGGACGCGCCAACGCCCGGTCCACAACCAGCTTATCGAGAATCCAGAAGAATGTTCTCTTAATCGGTCGAGGTACGCTCCTGTCCATTCGCACGCGCCCTTGGCGGCCGCTATCGCACAGGCTGCGCAACAATGCCGGTTGCAGATGAACTGTGGCAAGCGGGATACCAAGCTTGTCGTAGGCAATCCGCGCGCCAAGACAAAGGCCCGAAGCTGCGACCACGGTCGTTGGACCTCGACGATCTTGGATGATGCGATAGAGCCGCTCAATGTTGGGAACGATTGCGTGTTCGACGATACAGTCGAAAGACTTGGTGGGGTGCCAGAGGCGTGGGTCAGCAATCGTGGCTTCGGCTTCACCGATGGTTCCGAGAGCCACAAAGTCCAACCCTGCGTCCTTGATCTGCTGCTCGAAGAACTCGTTGGTTGCTACCGTTGCTTGGTGTCCGCGTCTTTTGAACTCCATTCCAAGCTCGATCACGGGATGCACATCGCCTGCACTACCGATCGTGGGCAAAAGAAAATCCAGCGGGCGCCGATGAGCTGAACTTATTTGTTCTTCCCGGTTTTGAGCTTGTGAACACATTTTTATCCAACTTTACAGGGAGCCAAGAGGACAATGCGAATGGTCTGCCCTCGCCCCCCAAAACATTATGCGACGCCGCGTCGGGGACCTATCTGGCGAATTGCTTAGGGCGGTGCTAGGATTTCCTGCCATGTTCAATCTAGAGTGGTTTGAACCATCCTTACTTAAGTTCACGATCGCGGTTCTGGGTATCGCGGTCACAGCCTCGGCAGCAGACCTGCCGACCAAGAAATATCTTGACCTGAAATCGATCAAGGCTCTGGTAGCGGCCGCTGAAGCTGAAGCGCAGCGCCAGCACGTCAGCGTGACGCTTTGCATCGTGGACGAAAGCGGGAACCTGCTCTTCCTGCAAAAGGGGGACACCGCGTCTCTGAACACCATCACGTGGGCGCAAAGGAAAGCCCGCCATGCCGCTTTCTATAATGCGCCCTCTAAGAATGCCGAGGACACGGTAAAGCAAGGGCACGTGGAAGCCCTGGCCTATCCCGAGTTCTTTCCCAATCAAGGCGGTCTGCCAATCGTGGTTGACGGTCAACTTGTAGGCGGCATGTCGGCGAGCGGTGCGAAATCGGAGATCGACGAAGCCATCGTAAAGGCCGCACTCGACGCTTTTACCAAGAAGTAGGGCCTGGCTGCTGCGTTTTCAAGTTCGATTCTACCGTCAGGAAGCAATTGGATATCGGACGAGAGCAGGCTAGTATTTCAGGATGACCCCGTCCGCAGGCTCCGCCCCGGCTGCAGCGCAGTTGCGGCGCCGAAGCCAGCCTCGTTTTCCGATGCATTCGCTGGCGTACGTCAGACTTCACGAAAACAATGGCGGGATCATCCGCGATCTGACCGAATCCGGCATTGCCGTGCAAGCCGTGATGCCGCTCCAGCCCGGCGAATACTTACCGATTCGCTTCGAGCTATTTTCGCCGCGAGTAAAGGTTGAGACGCTGGGCCGGGTTGTCTGGGCGGACAAGACCGGGCAGGCCGGAGTCACCTTCAACGACGTGCCCGCGAAAATCAGGCGCTCCGTCCGCGAGTGGATCTTGCTTCAGATGCTGAATGCCGCGGCGGCTTCAGGTCGTGTGTCGATCTTTCCTCCGGTTGACTCGCAACTGGTGCTCTCCGCTGCGGCAAGACCCGCAATTTCTCTGCCCTTACCCTTGGAACAGGAGTCGGTGCGATGGGGATTTCTCTCATTCACCATCCACGGATTTTCGCTCTTTGTAGACAGCTTGGTACTGGTATGCGCGGTACTCTTATTTTCCATCAGCGCCATCGTGCTGATGGGGGGAGTTCCGCCGCTGCCCGTGGCGGCCGCTTTGCTCTTCGCCTCTAGCGCCATTTTCTTGGCTGCTTATCAACTCATCTTCTCTGATTTCCTCTGTGGTGCGAGCCCAGGGAAACGCCTGGCGTCTGAGGCTGTCCAAGCCCAAAACGAGGAATTCTTGGTCACGCGATTCAGGTAGTCTTCTGTCGTTTCAAGTAGCTGAAAATAAACGTAAATCAGCAATCCCGCTTCCGATCCGCGAAGCGCGACCTGTTTCTTTCGTTACCTACGGCCATACACCTCGGGTACGTGGGTGAGCCTCCCGCTTCTGCCTATCATGACTTAATTGGTCCAAAGAACCAAAGTCTTGTTAATTAGGGGTCAGGAGAGGGTCGTGCGGACAGAACGCGACAATCCGGTGTCGGTGGGCTTCGGGCTGACGGGCGAAGCGAATCTAGGCGTGACTCAGCGGGTCACGAGTTCTCGCGGGTTCAGCTTGGTGGAACTCTTGGTGGTCATTGCCGTTTGTCTCATCGTCATGGCTTTTGCCACGCCTATCACCCTGAACACGATGGATGCCTACAAGCTGAGATGGGGCCTGACCAACGCTACAGGTCTCGTACAGCGATGCCGGCTGGAAGCTCTGAAGAAGAATACGTCGGAGCACATTTTCGTTACGACCAGTGGAAACCAAGTGATTCTCTACTGCAAGGCAATCACGGACACGACATTGACCGTGCAGCAGACCGATCCCCAGGTGCTACTCCCTTCGCAGTTTTCCATTCCGGGGTTGCCCACGGGTGGGCCAACGCAGCTTACCGCGACCGTGATGTGGGGATCGAGCGGTTCTAGCTTTACCGCGAACTCGGACCCCTACTTTAACTCGCGCGGGCTACCGTGTGCCGCGGTAACCGTGGGGTCGGCGTGTACCAACATTACCGGCAATGTCTACTACTTCAAATACACCAGTCGAACCACGCGATGGACAGCCCTGAGTATCTCGCCTGCGGGACGAATTCAGAATTGGTATTGGGATGGTGGCGGTTGGGAGAACTGATGAGCAAAACAATACATCGACGCAAGCTTCATCGAGAATCTGGGATGACCCTCATCGAACTGGCGATTGCCGGCTTTGTGCTGGTGTTCGGCATGTTGTCCTTGATGGGGCTGCTAGTGATCGCGATCGGCAACAACGGTCGCAGCAAGATCGATAGCACGGCAACCATGCTCACACAAGCGGTGCTGGAACAGTTGAGTGCCAAGCTTGCCGGTGGCGGTCCGGGTTCGATCTCGGATAACTCGAATTGCAATGGCACCGGGACAGCGCACACCATCGCATTCGATCCAGGCGGTGCGAGTACCTCGGGTAGCGGCATTGACTTTACCCAGGCACAGGGCGGTATTACGACGAACTATTACATGAACTACGTGGACTGCAACAACAATGTCCCAAACACTTACGACGTGCGCTGGAACATTCAAGACCTGGGGAATTCGACATATCTGGTGACGGTGGGTGCCCGTCCGCTCGGCGGTTTACCCCAGAAGTTCGCATTTGCGATTCCGGTAAACATGCGCGCCTATGTGGGAGGGGTGTAATTCCATGAAGCTGCGAAAGAATCTTGAACGATTGACAAAATTCAAGACTCAGTCAGGTTTCTCGCTGATCGAAATGATGATTGTTGTTCTAGTGATCACAATCATCATGGGAGCGGTGTTTAAATCGATCAACGTTACCCAGCAAACTTCCACGCAGCAGCAGATGCGTCTGGATCTGACGCAACAGGCTCGCAACTTCGTGGACCAGATCACCACTGACTTGCGGAATTCCGGGTATCCCTATAAGCGCAACATGACGCTGGGGACAGTGAATCCCACCAGTCCGAATGCCGCACCCTACAACACCTATACCAGTGCCTACGATCCGTACAATGCGCCCGGGCTCATCTACGTCAACAATGGCTCGCTCTGGTTTGCCGGAGCAGTAGACGGTTCGAGCGGCGCAACCGCTGGAACGGCGAAAGTGAAGATTGTCCGTTATGACTATGTCGCGGGCGGAACGGGATGTCCCTGCGTGCGGCGCACCGAATTCGACCGAAGTGGCGGGGACCCCCTCACCGATGCCCAGAACCCGGGCAACGCCCCCGCACAACTTGAAATCCAGGGAGTTCAGGGTGGTACCACCACGGCGGACCCGATCTTTACGGTTTACGATGCCACCGGAACGGCGATTGGCCTTCCCATTGACTTCGACAACAATGCTGCGACTCTGGCCTCAATAAACTCACTTAAAGTCAATCTCACTGTCCAGTCCCAGAACAAGGATTTCACGGGAGGGGTTCCGGTTACGACCGTGGTTTCGAGTATGGCGCTGATGAACAGCTGTTCAGAAGCCCTGCTCAACGGCTACACCCCACCGTTCTGCGAGTAGAAAGGGAGCTATGACACGAACCAATTTCATCATCCGGGATTCGCATCGGAGTCCGACTCGGCGCCAGGAACGCGGTGTTGCGCTCATGCTGACCATTTTTGGTCTCATGCTTCTCACCGCGATTGTGGTCGCGATGATGTACTCTTCCGACTCGGAGACGATGATTTCCGTCAATTACCGCGACAAGCAGGTGGCCACATATGCTGCCATTTCGGCCCTGCAAGAGGCGCGCCAGCGAATCCATCCTGAATTCGGGGACCTCACGCTGGCCGGGTATGTTCCCACGGCAACGCCGGACGCGGGTGGTACGGGAGGATACATTCTCTACATTCTTAATCCGAACACCGCGAACGGCGAAACCGTCAACAGCATTGCCCCGTGGAACTGGAACAACGGAAACAACCCCTATTTCGACGCAGAGCTTTGCCAGGAGAACATGCTAGGCATAACTCCTGGAACGCGAGGTGTGGCTTGTACTGGGGCAACTGCAGTCCCTGCGACACCTTGTACTCCAGTAGCCGGTGGAGGCACGAACTGGTGTAAGTACTACGACAACAGTGCTAACCCGACCAGTTGGACTCTTGCCAATCCGATCGATTACAAGTGGGTGCGAATTTCGCTGAAAGAAGACTGGAACACGCCGATGTACGTCTATCCCCAGGGTGGTGCTGCATCAGGCAAACAGGTGTGTTGGGATGGAGGATATCAGAACCAAATTCCGTCGGGATACGGAAGCAATTGCCAGCTAACGGCAGGAAATCAGGTTGTAGGAATTAACATCACCAGTGCTGGTTCAGGATTTACTTCCGCTCCCACGGTCACGCTTACGGGTGGCGGGGGTAGCGGTGCTGCTGCCACGGCTACGATTGCACCGTCGCCCGCTACTACCATCACCAGTGTCACCTTAACGAACGGGGGAGCTGGTTATACGGCTCCGCCAATCGTCAGCATCTCACCCGCCGGGGCTACTTTCCAGCCGGTGGTTGCGAGTTCGGCGGTAACGGGCGTAACGCCTACCGGAACCAATTATTGTTACAGCAGCGCCTCACCGCCCACCATCAGCTTCACTGCGAGCCCGCTAGGCAGCACAGCATCTGCCACGCTTAGTATGAACAACCCGGGCTGCATCGCTTCGGTAAGCGTTAGCGGTTCCTGCAATAAAACAACCGCGGGCCAGGCCTACGCTGTGACATCGAGTTCTGCCGCGGGTGGCGGATCTGGATTCGCCGCAGGGGTAGCTACGTTCTCGAATAGCCATAAGCTCGCGACGCTCACGATCACCAATGTGGGCAGTGGATATAGTACCGGCGCAGGGAGTATCACGATCACTGACAATCAAGGCAAGGCCTGCACGGTAAACCCGACCTTCAGCGCCGGACAACAGATCGGCAGCATCAGCATCACGAACGGCGGAGCTTACATGACCCAGCCAACCGCCACTTTGGCGGGCACCGTGACCGGGACCGCGCCGCTGCTCACGGCTACCCCGAATCCTTGGCCAGCAACGGCTTCGGCGGTGACGGCAATCAACATCACGAATGGCGGTACGGGCTACACACCGGGTCAGAACTACACCCTTACCATTACCCCCAGCAACGGGTTTGGTTCGGGCGCCACGGCCTATGCGACCGCAACCGGTGCTTATGTCGTGAGCAACGTTGCGGTGACCAATGGCGGCCTCGGATATTCTTCACCGCCAACCGTTGCGATCAGCGGGGGCGGAGGTACTGGCGCGACCGCGACCGCAACGATCGCTACAGGTACTTCGAACACCTCCATGGGGGCGATCTATCTGATCACTTCCTTTGCCCAAACCCGGAGCGCATCCAGATCCATGGCGCAAATGGAAGCCGGCATCAGACCGCCGTTCGCTTTGAACATTGGCGGGGCGATCACGCTCGCCGGGCCTTCTCCGGGTTTTGTATCGCCAAACTCGAATAACTTCACGGTTAACGGCAATGACGCCAATAGCTGTAGCCAGACGGCGTCTCCAGCGAAGCCGGCGATCGGCGTTTGGGACAGTAGTTCGCAGGCATCTGTCATTAGCGCCCTTGGCAAACCGGCAAACTATACCGGTGCTGGGGGAACCCCGTCGGTAGAGAACGTGTATACCTCGTTGGGCGGCGACGATGTGACTCCCGCCAACCTGAATAGCTTCGTTCAGAACTTGCAGTCGTACGCAACCAGCCCGGTCTTGACTGGCACGGTAACTAGTCTTCCAGCAACCACTACGAGTTCTGTCACCTACGTGGACGGAAACTTGACCCTGAGCGGAAATCCGACAGGCTACGGGGTGTTGGTGGTTACCGGCACGCTGACCTTCTCGGGTGATTTCACGTGGAACGGAATCGTTCTCGTGATTGGGCAGGGACAGGTCGTCCACAACGGCGGCGGAAACGGCACGTTCAATGGCGCGATTTATGTTGCCCAAACCGTGGATGCCGCGGGCAACTTGCTTCCAGTCGTGCCCGGACAACCGCAGTACACGTGGAATGGCGGTGGTACGAACCTAATTCAGTATGATCACTGCCTGGCGGATGCACTGCTACAAAAGTACAACGGAAAACCAAGTTCCTATGCTCTGCAAGTGCTGAGCACGAGAACTCTGCAGTTCTAAGAGTAGCTGATCACGATCCCTCGGGGGCGGCGTATGCCGCCCCTAATCTTTTGGGGCGTGATTGTCGGGAAAGGATTTCACCTGTTGCAAGTGCCCACTCTGCTCCGCAGCTTCCTTCACCAGGAAGCCCATTCTCGGGTGCGAAGGTTCAAGATCCACGGCTATTCCAGCGCTGCGCAAGGCGGCAGAAGCCACCGGACCAATCGACGCAACAACCGCACGGTTGAGTCCCGCGATAAATTGCTTCGCAAGTCGAAGATCTTCGGCGATCCTCATTGCATGTGTGAGCTGCACGGAAGACGTGAATAGGACGACATCGACGTCTCCCGAGCAAACTTTGCGGACTGCTTCTTGGAGTGGCCCGATATCTTCCGGGAGTTCCCATCGGTAGACGCGCACGGGGAACACATCGGCCCCGCGCGTGCGCAGGACTTCATAAAGCTCGGGGCTTGGCTCGCCATGCTCCTGAACAGCGATGCGGCAACCCTGCATGGATTGAGAGTCCTGATTCTGGTCTAGGACTTGGACGACTTCGCGCCAAGTGTTTGGTTCGGGAGCAGTGAGAGCAAAGGGGACCTTGAATTCCCGCAGCACGGCCGCAGGTTTGGGGCCACGGACGATGATTTTGGTTCGAGCCAGGGCGGTTTCGAACTCTCCGGCAGGGTAGATTGTGCGGCCCACTTCGAGTAGAGCCTTGGCGCCTACTCCGGTCATGAAAACCACAACCGCGTATTCGCCCGCAACGACCTCTCGAATCATCTGCAATTCGTCATCGCTCGCCCGCTCCGGAACTTCACGAGTCGAAGGCGCGACCGTGGGAATGCCTCCGTTACTTCTAATCAATTGGGCGATTTCCTTAGCGCGGCGACTTTCGAAGGAAAGCACCCGTAATCCATTGAATCCGGACACGAAAACCTCCCACCAGGAGAATAGCAGGATGGCGCAGCCGATGCCGAGGCGCGTCTGGGCGGCGCCAGGGGAAGGCAGGGGGGTCGGGAAAGTTTCATTGAGTGCCATTTCCTCTGCGCCTAGGCCAGGGAAGATCCTGAAACCTCCGCTGGTTGTCAGGATGTCGGCGATTGCTTTGGCAGCAGAAACCTAAGCCCCGTCATGGTTCTTGGCTATTGCCCTCCCAAGCACCCGTCCCTTTATCCTCAACAAAATCCGTGATATAACCCCCTAAGGTCATTCGGATTCCCAGGCTTGGCGGCCTAAGGCGTCGCGATAGGCGTAAAATCACTGGGATTGAATCATTGGTCATCGGGTCGCCGAAGCATTGCAAAGCTCCTTCAATCCCGGCAATGGTTCAATGACTCAGTCGTTCCGAGGAGGGCTTGTGTCCACCGAAGCGAGAACTGGAAAGAGATTTCCGCTGGAACTGCCAATCAAGATTCAAGGGGTTGAGCAGGGAAGCACGACTGGCAACATGAGCGCGGCGGGTGTGTACATCCGCGGGAACCCGGCGCTTGACGTCGGATCCAGTGTTGAATTTGAGATTGCTTTGCCGCCCGAACTCACCGGGGGCAACGAGCACGTAGTCGTGCAGTGCAAAGGTCGCGTCGTCCGCAAAGATGCCGAGGGCGAAGAGCCGCAAGGTGTCGCTTGCGTTATCGATTCTTACGATTTTGTTCGCCAGCCGTAGTCGCGAGGTGAATAGATGCTGAAACTGATTCTGGCCGATAATCAGGCAATTTTCCGAGCGGGCATCGCCAAGGTTCTGGCGGTGGAAGACGAGATGCGCATTGTGGCGCAGGCACAAACGCCCGAGCAGATGTTCATGGCGCTCGATAAGTTCCGCGCTGCGGTGCTGGTGATCGCCGGCGGATTTCACGGCGACTTCGCTGGCGTTCTGCAGGCTTCGAACAAGGTGCGCACCCGCGTAGTGGTGCTCGCTGATACGGGTGAGAGCGCGCAGAAATATATGGGCGCGGGCGCTCACGGAGTTGTGTACCGCAACGTGACCAGTTCGGCGCTGGTCGATTGCGTGCGCAAAGTGGCGCGCGGCGAGACCTGGATCCAGGACATCGCGGTTCCAAGCGAGCTGACGGAAAACGATATGGTCGGCTTGCGTGTGCGCGATCGTCTAACGGCGAAGGAGTTGCGCATTGTTGCCTTGATCGTCCAGGGGTATAAGAACAAGGAAATCGCAACCCAGCTTGGCACAACCGAGCAAGTGATCAAGAATTACCTGCGGAATGTGTACGACAAGATTGGCGTGTCGGACCGGCTTGAACTCGCCCTCTTTACGATTCACCATAGAATCCTGAACGAGGCTGCTGCTGCAACCGCGGCGGCGCATCAGCCGCAGCCCACGCCAGGACCGGGAGCGGGAGTCGTATCCTAGATCGATCGGTTGAAGATTGATCGGTTGAACGAAGCACACAGCTAATTGATTCGTTCATTGCCACTCGAGCGAGGGTTTCTGCAATGAAGATCCTTCCATGAGTGTTTCAGCTGCCCCGCTGAACTTCTTCAGACAAGCCACGGAACGGAGCTTCACCAAAGGGCGGCGTCGACTCCGGTAACAAAAATAGCTCGCGATGAAGCCATAAGGCCGAATTGGCAGCGAGCCTATCCCGGCCACCCGGTGCTAGACTGAAGTCGAGACGTGTCTGTCAGCTCCCCAATGAAGACCCGCTTCAGGTCCACGCCCCTCCTTACTCGTGAGCAAAACCTGGATGCTGGCGTCGAGGCGTTTCAGAAGCAAGCGTGGACCTCCGCTTACTCCCACTTATCTGCCGCAGATCGTGAAGCCGGAGTCGCCCCCGAGCACCTGGTCCGTTTGGCGCAGGCTGCCCTTCTCCTGGGTAAGGAGGCTGAAGGTGCCGACATGTTGGCGCGGGCACATCAGGAGTTCCTCGAAAGCCAGCAGATTCACTCGGCCGTCCGCTGCGCGTTTTGGTTGGGTTTCACTGCCCTTACAAATAATGAGACGGCGAAGGCAGGGGGGTGGCTCGCCCGCGCAAACCGACTACTGGAGGGAGAGTCCGATTGCGTCGAGCGAGGTTACTTACTTCTTGCCGACGGATATCGAGCCGTTCGCAGCGGTGATCCCGGGACCGCGTACGGGGTCTTTCTGGAAGCTGCTGCTGCCGGAAAGCGGTTCGCCGATAAGGACCTCATGGCGATTGCGCTTCAAGGGCAGGGACGCGCTTTAATCCGGCAAGGCAAAGTCACGGACGGACTCACGTTGCTCGATGAAGCGATGGTGTCGGTCATGGCGGGCGAGGTTTCGGCGCTCACTGCCGGCGGAGTTTATTGCAGCGTGCTCGAAGCCTGCGGTGAGGTGTATGACCTGAGGCGGGCGCACGAGTGGACCTTTGCGCTGAAGCGCTGGTGTGAGTCGCAGCCAGACCTGGTCCCATATCGCGGACATTGCCTGGTGCGTCGCGCGGAGGTTCTGCAGTTGAGGGGTTCCTGGCGGGACGCACTCGAGGAAGCGCGTCGGGCGTGTGAGTGGCTTTCAGAACCCCCGGTAAAGTCGGCGCTCGGTGCGGCGTATTACCAGTTGGGAGAAGTCCAGCGTCTGCGTGGAAACCTGAGCGAAGCTGGAAAGGCGTACGAGCGCGCAAACCAGTTGCGTCCGAATCTCGGGCCGGGATTAGCGCGCCTGCGACTGGCACAGAAGCACGTGGACGCCGCCATGTCGCTCATCGTGCGTATGGCAGAAGAAGTCCGCGAGCCCCCGCGTCGCGCTCTGGTTCTCGATGCCTACGTAGAAATCGCCCTTGCCGCTGACAATCATGCGGCGGCCCAAAAGGCGAGCGACGAACTTGCCGCACTCGTCTCTGATTATGAGGTTCCGTTATTGCGCGCATTGGCCTTGCGTTCTGCTGGTGGGGTGCTCCTCGCAAAGGGGGATGCGCGAGGTGCACTGGCAGACCTACGCCAATCCTGGAATTTGTGGTGCGAGTTGCCGGTGCCGTATGAGGCTGCGCGAGTGCGCTGCCTGATTGCTGAGGCTTGCTCGAAGCTCGGAGACGAAGACAATGCGATCCTGGAACTCTCCGCCGCGCGGGAGACATTCGAGCAACTGGGAGCCGCTGCGGACCTGGCCTGCGTGAGGGCCATGTTGCTCAAGCTGAAATCTCAAGACGGCGGGCCATTAACCGGCCGCGAAGTCGAAGTGCTCAGGCTGGTGGCGTCGGGAATGACCAACCGCCGCATCGCAGCCGCGCTGAACATCAGCGAAAAGACCGTCGCCCGACACATGAGCAACATCTTTACGAAACTGGATCTCGCATCGAGGACCGCAGCTACTGCTTACGCCTACGACCATGGGTTGCTTTGAATGTCGAACTCCTCCTGGTTCACGCAGAGATGGTGTGGACATCTTGCTTCCGTGACTCGTGCCCGCCTGCCGCGAAGTGCTCAGGAATCATATCCATCATGGGGCTGAATTCCTCCCGTTCGGTTGTGGCAGCGTCACGCACGCGCAGACCGACAGCTTTTGCGATGCGTTCCGCGTCGCGCGCGATTCCCGCAAAGGATGCTGAACTCATCGCATACAAGAAGTGCAAGCCGACAAAATAAAGTCCGGGCAGGGTCGGGACTGCCCCCTTATCGTGCATAAGGTCTCCCTTTTGGTCGAAGATGGGTAAATCAATCCACGGGAAACTGTGTTTGTAACCGGTGCACCAGATAACGTTTGTGACCGCAAGCGTGCGTCCCTCGGCGATGAGGGGCAGGCCGTCTTTCGCGCCTACTGTCCTCCCGACCCGCTCGATCCCGGCAGCGACCAGGTCGTTGGGTTTGACGCGGATCAGGCTAGTCGCGCGATGCAGCAGCTTGGGTCGCACCTTTCGTCCGATCGGTGTTTTCACCGACAAAACGTGGTGACCAACGAAGCGCACGAGTCGGAACAGCAGATTGCGGGAAATGAACGTATCGATCCGCCACGGGATATGTCCAGGCTCTTTACCAGAGACAATCGTGGGATGGGTTTTCGCCAGCTCCATTGCGATGTCCGCGCCAGAGTTGCCGACGCCCACAACCAAAACCGGGCCTGGCCGTAATTGCGAGGGGTTGCGGTAAGAATGCGAATGCAGCTGTACGATCTCGGGATCGAGTCGGGCAGCAAACTCGGGCGTGTGTGGTTCCTGGTAGTTCGCCATCGCGATTACCAGGTTCTCGCTCTCGAATTGATGATCTCCAGCGTCGATAACGAACCGGTTGCCTTGTTTATTCACATGCTGCACTCGCACACCGTTGCGCACGGGTAGCTGAAAATGGCGGGCGTATTCCTGAAGGTAGTCGGCTACCTGATCCTTCGAAGCGAAGCTGTCCCCGCGGACCGGCAGACGAAGGCCGGGAAGAACGTAGCGTGCGGGGGTGAATAGCCGCAATGAGTCCCAACGGTTGCGCCATGCGTCCCCCACTCGTTGGTTTGCGTCGACGATGAGAAAAGGCAGGCTTTGCCTTTGCAGGTAGTACCCGACACAGAGGCCGGCCTGACCTCCACCAATCACGAGAGTTTGAACTCGCGTTCGATTTCGACCACTCATACTTGTTCACCTCATGAAGCACCCGCAATCGAGTGCGATAGGTTGAGGATAGGAGTTCGACCGAACCTGCGCATCGGGCATACTACCCATTTTGCACGAAACCAGGATATGGGTATTTTTATGTAGGGGAGGCCTTTGCTAAAAGGTCGGAGCAGTTCTCGAGCGATGGGGTACGAGAGCCACGACACGCCCCACGGTCACCTCAATCCGCTTTCGATCCGTTCTTGACTTCCTCGCTCAGTACGATGGCTTCGGCAATTTCCTTCATGCTTTTGCGCTTTTGCCGGCTCTGGCGCTGAATGCTGAGATAGGCCTGTTCCTCGGTCAGGGCGAGATCGCGCTGCAGGATTCCCTTGGCGCGCTCAACGAGTTTGCGGGTCTCAAGCTGCTGCGATAACTCCGAGTTCTGGGTTTCCAGACGAGCAAGCTCGATTTCTGCTCCGGCAAGAGACCCTACGGTGGCGAGTAGGTGAATCTCGCTTTCCGTGTAGATATGAGGGTCACGGTGTTGCAGGTTGAGGACTCCGACCAACCGCCCGCGCGAGAACAAGGGTACGGACAGGAATGCCTCGTAACGGTCTTCCGGCAGCTCATTGAAGCGCTGGAAGCGAGGGTCTTTGTAAGCCTCACGCGAGACTGCGACCGGTTCGCGATGTTCCGCGACCCAACCGGTAATGCCTTGACCCATGCGCAGCTTCAGGCGATCGAGCAGCTCATGGTGAGGATTCTTGGACGCCCGCAATACCAAATCGTCTCCAGCAAGCACGTAAATGAAACAAGAGTCGCATTTTACGAGACCAACCGCAAAATCGAGCACGCGGTCAAGAGCCTGGTGAAATCCGTCGGCCGAGGCGATGCGGATTACGGTGTGGTGCAGAACATTTACCTGCGAATCTTCAACCGTGGAAGCGGACATAACCCCACGCTATCGGGGGTTGGGGGACGTGTCCAATCGCATCTTTTTATGGCTGAAATAAGCCTTTTCTGCGATGAGAATTCGAAACCCGGAAGCGGGTTGTGGCATCGCTCGCGGAATTCTTGCCAACTTACCCTGGTAATTGCCCCTGGTTACCAATATGTGCAGGGCTTTGCATTCTTCGATCCTTGGCGGAGGTTCGTGATGGTCCTATAAGGCCTTGTAGATTCAGAGAGATAGCAGGCAAGCGGTTATTGGCGGAACAGGTGCTTTTGTCTGGCTGCCAGGTTTATTGCGAGTAAAGACAAGGACCAATGAACTACAACCTAGAGGCTGGATTCGGAAGAAGGTCGTATCGAGTAACAACCCGGGGACTCATGATCACTTTTGCCGTGGGGTGGGGATTATTCTCCATTCTGCTCGCGTTGCAGGATCATGCCATCGATGCCCAGCGTGAACTGATCCAGCTTCTCATGCAGGATTTGCACACGGCCCTTGCCACTTCGCAGGGAAACCCCGGTTCACCTGCGGTCGTGCACGAAGTCGAACTCCCGTCTAATCAGGTTCAAATGAAGTCTGCTCCGTCTCTCGATGTCCAGTTAAGTCCGTTGCAACCTAAGGTTCAGCCGAACACCGAAGGATCTACGCGCAACCCGTCATCCCAGGGAAAAAACCAAAGCGCGAATGGGGGCCGGGGCTCACGGCAGGCGAAAGAGAAGCTTCCCGTGAAGCCCCCGGCTCAGTTTACCGATCCGTCGGACATGCGGCGCGTGACGTTCTCGATTTAGGGGTTGGCCGGTAGGCGGTACAACACGGTTCTGAGGGTAGGTAGATGAAGGCAATCGCGATTTTGGTGTTGGCATCACTTCCGGTTCCCCAGATTTCTCGTCCGGCGAACCAGCCGCAACCACATTTCCCGCAGCAACAGAGCGCCAAAGCTTCCCGCAAAGGCGGCAAGTGGTACCTTGCCCGCACAGGCCACGCCGTGTATTGTTACGGCCCAGTCATGACACTCACCACGGTCAAGGGAGAGATTCAGCGCGTAGCCACGTTTTGCAAGGGCGAGCAGGTTGTCGTGCCGCTAAAGGATTAGGGCACTCCTCATAGGCCATCGGCGAATGGCGTCGACGGGAAGGTTCCTTCACTTCCTTCTTCTTCACCGCCGAGGATGTCGCGTTTTTGTACCGGTGCGATCGACGACCCGGACGTTACATCACCAACGCATCCTCGCCTTTTAGTTTCTCCGCCTGAAAATGCGTGACCAGCCCGTCGATGAGCGGCTGGAGTTTGCCGTCCATGACTTCGGGGAGTTGGTGAATGGTGAGCCCGATGCGATGATCCGTGACGCGGTTTTGCGGAAAGTTGTAGGTGCGAATCTTTTCGCTGCGGTCACCGGTTCCGACCATGGATTTGCGCTCTTTCGCTAGGGCCTCCTGCTGCTTCTGCATCTCGACTTCGTAGAGGCGCGACCGCAGCACGCGCATGGCTTTCTCGCGGTTCTTGATCTGAGACTTCTCATCCTGGCAGCTGACAACCGTGTTGGTCGGAATGTGCGTGATGCGCACGGCAGAGTAGGTCGTGTTTACCGACTGTCCGCCAGGGCCGGAAGAACAGAAGGTGTCGACGCGAATGTCTTTGGGATCGATCTTGATGTCTACGTCTTCGGCTTCGGGAAGAACCGCGACCGTTACCGCAGAGGTGTGAACGCGGCCTTGCTGTTCGGTGGCGGGCACCCGTTGTACCCGGTGCACCCCGCTTTCGTACTTCAGACGGGAGTACACCTTGTCGCCTTCGATGAGGGCAATCACTTCCTTCAGTCCGCCAACGGGTGATTCTGAGGTGGAGAGCACTTCCACCTTCCAGCGCTGCGTTTCTGCGAAGCGGTCGTACATGCGAAACATTTCTGCCGCGAAGAGTGTGGCCTCGTCGCCGCCGGTGCCAGCACGAATTTCGAGAATGACATTCTTCTCGTCATTAGGGTCTTTGGGCAGAAGTAAGACCTTCAGCTCTTCCTCGACGCCGCCGACGCGGGCTTCGAGCCTGTCCAGTTCTTCCTGGGCATAGGCGCGCATGTCAGGATCTTTTTCATCTGCCAGAAGAGCTCTACTTTCGGCTATACCCTTCCTCAAGTCCTTATACTCGCGATATTTTTCCACCACAGGCGTAATTTCGCTGTGAGCCTTGGCGGTCTTCTGGTACTTCGAAGAATCCCCGATGGTTTCCGGCGAGGCGAGTGCTTGGGTCAGTTCTTCGTAACGTGCTTCGATTTGGTCAAGACGTTCAAACATAGGGTTCAGAGGCCAGTTATGAGCGGCCAGTCGCTTTCTTTAATTTTGCTCTGATTTGAGAAGCTGGGAAAGGATTTTTGCGGCGGGGCCGCTAGGCAATTACTAGCTCTCCGCCACGCTCTTTTTCGAGCGCCATGGCTTGATCGAGGGCGGTAATCGCACATACAGCCTGCTCATCGGTGGGTGGGCGGGTGGTGATCCGTTGCAGCCAGAGCCCGGGGGCGGTCATGATCGCAAACAATGATTTTCTGTGTTTTGCTGCGAAGCGGATGATCTCGTAGGAAACGCCGGTGATCACCGGCAATAACGCGATGCGGATGGCGAACCGTGCCCAGAACGTATGCACCGGAACCAGCATGTAAACCGCGATCGAGATGATCATCACGGTCATCAGAAAGCTGGTGCCGCAGCGGGGATGAAAGGTGGGATATTTCTGCACTTCTCCGGTGGAAAGCGGATCGCCATTTTCAAATGCGAAAACTGTCTTGTGTTCCGCACCGTGATACTCATAGACGCGGCGAATATCGCGAAGCAGGGAAGTGCCCCAGATGAAGGTCAGAAATAGCCCGATGCGGATAAGGCCGTCCACCAAGTTGAACATGATCTGTCCGCCCAGCTCGGGATGCGACTTGCGCAACTCGGTGGTTGCCAGCAGCGGCAGATACTTATACATAAAGATAAAGAAGCCGACCGAGATCGCAATATTCAAGGCCGCAATCCAGCCGTTGAGTTCGAACTTCTTCTCCGGAACCTTCCCATCTTCATCTTTCTGAAGTTCTTCGAGCTGCAGGTTGGCGGAGAAACGCAGCGCACGAAAACCTAGAGTCATCGCATGCCCAAGCGTCATCACTCCGCGAACCACAGGCCAGCCCATCCATTTGTGCTTTTCCGATAGCCGCTCCAGGGGTTCGCTATGGCTGACCAGCTCGCCCGAGGGTTTCCGGCAGGTGATAGCCCATGCATGTGGGCTGCGCATCATAACCCCTTCGAGCAGGGCCTGGCCACCGACAAGGGTCTCCTCGCCGCCTTCAAGGGCGGGCAGTAGTTGAATCGAAACCAGAAACCGCCACAACGTCCGAAAAAACTTCATACAGATTGGATGACTCTCAGGCGAGTATTGTTCCTGAATTAGGGTAGCACAGTCGGGCTGGTATTCGATGGACGCAAGTCTCGTGGCAACAATTACTTAGGTGCTGGCCTGCGCTCGCGACCGAGTCGTTGGTTGAAGGCAAGCGAATTGTGCGTCACACCGCGCGCTTGGCCGACGATCGGGTTCGGACACCCGGCAACCTAGGCGATACTGGATTCTCCTCCATGCTCCTCTTCTCTGAGACCGCTGACCGAATCGCCGCTACCAGCAAGAAGCTCGCGAAGACAGCGATTCTGGCGGAGTTCTTCCGGTCGGTCTCGGTAGAGGATGCAGCGGCGGCGGCGGTTTTCTTCTCGGGGGTTCCTTTCCCAGCTTGGGAGGAGACCACGTTGCAGGTGGGGGGCTCGATTCTGTGGCGCATTGTGGCCGAATTGTCGGGAAAGACCGAGGCAGAACTCACACACTCCTATCGAAAACACGGGGATTTGGGTGCCGTTGCCGAAGCAGTGCTGCCGGACTTCCCCGAACTCCGGGACCGGCCTAAGGCTCCATCCGAGACGCAAGATTTCTTTCGGCAAATCTCCTCCTGCCGGAGGCCTGCGCTAAAGGCAGGACTTACGCGCGAACTCCTCAGCAGCATCACGCCGGGCGAGGCGAAATATGTCATCAAGATCATGACTGGTGATTTGCGGATTGGTCTGAAGGAAAGCCTGGTGGAAGAGGCAATCGCCAAGGCATTCGCGGAACGACATCCTGAGACGACTCTGCGGGGCGTGCAGCGCGCCAACATGCTATTGGGCGACATCGGCGAAACACTCAAATTGGCGGCCGAAGGGCGACTCAACGAAGCCAAGATGCGCCTGTTCCACCCCATTGGATTCATGCTGGCAAGTCCGGCGGAATCGGCGGAAGATGCCCTCCGCTGCTTCGAGAACGCCTGGGTGGAGGACAAGTACGACGGCATTCGCGCTCAAGCGCATTGCTTAGGGGATGAAGTTCGATTCTTCTCGCGGACGCGCGACGAGATCACCGAGTCGTTTCCTGAATTACCGGAAGCGCTTGCGGGCCTTGCGCACGATGCGATTCTGGACGGAGAGATTCTGGCGTGGAGTTACACGGACGACGAGGAGGAGAGCGCTGATCGATCGCCTGCCCTAGGTCGGTCGGCGGAGAACCTGCCGTCCGAACCAAACGACAGAGCCTTGAGGAAGGCTCCGAATTACGTGGGCCGCGCACTTCCTTTTAGCGCCCTGCAAAAGCGGCTTGGGCGCAAGACGGTTAGCGACAATTTGATCCGCGAGGTCCCGGTTGCTTATCTGGTGTTCGATGTCCTGTACGCGGATGGAGAGCTCGCAATCGATCGGCCCCTGCGGGAAAGAGCCAAGATTTTGGACGCGCTGCTTGCGGGAAGGGAACCAGCTCACCAGAGAAGCCCCTTTCGCCCTCAGACCGGGCAAGCTATGCCATGGAGAAAGAGAACCAGAGCCGAAACGCAAGCCGTGCTCGATTTCAGCGCGATGCCCGTCGACGGTCGAAGCCCCAGGGGCGAGAGCGGTTTACCATCGGCCGACGACTTACTCAAGGCAAACGACCAACCAATGACGGGATCTGTTTTCCGCGCGCCCATTTTCCAGGCATCCTCGCCCAAAGAGTTGAATGCGCTTTTTGAAGCGGCACAGGACCGTGGCAACGAAGGCCTGATGATCAAAGGACCGGATTCGTCGTACACGCCGGGGCGTCGCGGCAAGTCGTGGCTGAAGCTGAAAAGGGAGCTGGCCACCCTCGACGCGGTTGTCACGGCCGTGGAGTTTGGACATGGGCGCAGAATTGGCGTCCTCAGCGACTATACCTTTGCAGTTCGCGACGGAGATCAGCTGCTCAATGTGGGGAAGGCCTATTCGGGGTTGACCGACACTGAAATCAGCGCGATGACGAGATGGTTTCTCGAGCATACGATCGAGGACCAAGGATTTCGCCGCCTGGTGGAGCCAAAGATCGTCATCGAGGTTGCGTTCAACAACGTGATGCAATCCGACCGGCATAACAGCGGATTTGCGCTGCGATTTCCGCGCATCGTGAGGTTACGACCCGACAAACTGCCCCAGGAAGCGGATACCTTGCAGAGAGTGAACGAAATCTACGAGCGTCAAGGCAAGTAGATTGGCGAGCGAGGCGCAGTCTTTCGAAGGATGTGCTCATCCGTGAGAAACTAAGCAAGTTGAAGAGAGGCTGTATGTCTGAGAGATATTCTTATCTCGACGTTGCAAAGATGATTGACCACTCACTTCTTAATCCCGCGCTTACCTTTGAGGAATCCGAAGCTGGTTGCCGACTGGGGCGCGACTACGAGGTAGCCAGTGTTTGTGTCATGCCGTACTTCGCGGCGCGGTGCCGAGAGTTGCTAGCGGGATCGACCATACAACCGAGCACCACCATCGGTTTTCCCCATGGCGGGCATTCGACGGCCATCAAAATGTCGGAAGCGGAGCGCGCGCTAAACGACGGCATGACCGAACTCGATGCCGTTATTAACATTGGGAAGGCGCGAAGCGGTGATTGGACATACGTGGGCGATGAGATCAGGGCTCTTACGGAACTTACTCATGGACGTGGTCAGAAAATAAAGATCATTTTCGAGAATGCCTATCTCGACGACCCCGCGAAAATTCGCCTGTGCCAGATCTGCGGCGAGATTGGTGTGGACTGGGTGAAGACCTCGACTGGCTATGCGCCCAGCGGCGCGACCCTGGAGGATCTCAAGCTGATGCGAAAGCACTCCCCACCGCAAGTGCAGGTGAAGGCGGCAGGCGGCGTTCGCGACCTGGATTCGCTACTGGCCGTGCGAGCAATCGGCGTTACGCGCGTGGGGGCATCGCGAACCGCGCAGATACTAGAAGAATGCAAGAGAAGATTAATGCAAGAAGCGCAAATCCTTGCCAACTAGAGCGCACAGCAGACTGAAGGTGGCGCGGAGATAAGCACCACGGGCGAACGCGAGCATCACTGGATGTTGTGGTACACAGATGGCCTTCCGAAGAATTTGTCTGCCCATTCGATGAAATACTTCATGTTGGGTGCATCGGTGTGCCCGCCATCGTGCTGACGCCATCCCAGTTGGCCATCGAGAATATTTGTATTCACCGGAGGCATGTTTTCCGGTGTGTAGCCGTTCATCGGAGTCAGACCCTTCGATCCCAGTAGAGGCCAGACCGGACTCGCCAAAACCGTCGCCATGAAACTGCCTTTCTGGTCGAGCCATTTGGCATCCCCTTTTTCCGGAACTCCATAACTGATGAAGGTGAGGTGGGGCGCAGTGAGGGCAATCAGTTCGTTGGAATCAACTGGAATGTCGGAACCGTTCTTGCTTCCCAATGTGGAATCAGAGGCACCGTATTTCATGAAGTTGCCTGCCATCCAGTAATAGCTGAAACCGGCGAGACTCTCGACCGCCTCTCCGAAGTTGCGGCGGAGAAGCGTAGCCCCGCCCTTCCCGGAAGAGCCGACGAGCACGGCCGCAAACCGTGGGTCGTAGGCCATCGTGATAAGCGCGGCCTTCCCGTAACGCGAGACCCCATCTATGCCAACCTGTTTCGCGTTCACGGCGGAGTCCGTTTCCAGATAATCGAGAGCGCGACTGGCGCCCCAAGCCCAGGCCCGCAGCGCTCCCCAGTCTTCCGGCTTCCGCGGTTGTCCATGATTGGTCAGACCAATAATTCCGCGGGTAAGACCGGCACCGTTGTCCGCTTGAACGGTTGTCGGATCGAGCAACGCGAAGCCCCAACCGTCGGCGACAAGTTCCCAGGTGTTTGGCGGATCACCATCTTCATTGCGCGGCGGCAACTGAAACGGTGTTCGCGACGACAACTGAAAGGCAGGATGCTGCTCAAAGACTTGCTTGAGCGAGGGATCCTTTTCAAGGAGAAGTTCTTTCATGGCGCGGTTGATACGCGCGAACTCTTCTTCAGACGGCTGATTGGGGGAGGGGAATGCAGCCGGCCCGAACATAATGAGGAGCGGAACGGGGCCTTTTGCATTCGCCGGCGTAACCACGATCATCCGGATGTTCACATCAATATCGGTGCAGCCGGAATCGTCGGGGTGCCCGATGACTTCTTTAGCAATCACCGGAGCGAACCCGATGAACTCATGGTCGATGGGGCCGACCGTCCATGTAACCTTGGGAACGTTTTTCGGCACGCGTCCATAAACGCAACAGTCAAAGCCTTCGAGAATTTCTGCACGCCGCTTTTGCCACGTCTCGGGTGTCGTCACTTTCTGACCGTTGATCATGGTGAGCGCATCGGGAATGTTGGGGAAGGGGTTGGCCTTCGATTCGTCGTAGTTGGCGTGGTTGGGAGCGTGCTCATCACCACTCGGCCCGGGCCGCAGATCTCGGATCCCCAGCTGTTGCATCATATTCTTCTGATCTTCTTCGGTCGTGAAGGATGCGGGCTTGCAAGTTGAGGTTTTTGGCGAAGTTGTCTGACCAAAGGCCGAGGGACTAGTTGTCACCAGCAGGAATAGGAGTGGAGCGAGAACGCGCCCGCGATTCAACATTCACTATCTCCAGCAAGGAATCTGCGTTGAACATGCTATCCGGATTAACTTTGAGGCGCAAATTAAATCGCTCGCATTTAGTTGAAGGCTCGGCAGATCGGAGAATCGACTGCGCGTCACAAAGAAAAACGCTAGTGAGCCTCTGTTCTTGACGCTTGTGTGCCCCGCGTTTGCATGAAGTAATTTCTTGTCTCGCACCCAAGGCCCTCGTTGCCAGGCGAAGGGTGCGAATTGCCTCAATTTCATGAGACCGCATGTTTATCAGCCCATCTACGAACACCGATAAGCTCTTGAAGACATTCAGCCAGATGGCCCCTAGGGCGATCCACAGGTAAGTGGCTGCCTTTCTGAAACCAAGTCAAGCTCCACGCATCTTCGACGGTAAGGAGAAAAATCCATGAAGATTGTAGTTACCACTCCTACCGGCCACATCGGCAACAAACTTGCGAACCTACTTCTTGACCGAAAATCCGATGTCACACTGATAGCGCGACATCCGGAAAAAGTGAAAGATCTAGCAAGTCGAGGTGCAAAGGTCATCGCGGGTGAGCACAGCGATTCCACGGTGATGGAGCAGGCGTTGCGTGGTGCCGAGGCGCTGTTCTGGTTGACACCTTCGGAGCCGACCTCGCACGACCCGTTAGGTCTGGCCCGCCGCATGGCCGAAGCTGGAGCCAGGGTAATCCGCAAGCATCCGGATCTGCATGTGGTTCAGCTTTCCAGTGCAGGGGCATTCCTGCCAAGTGGCACGGGTCCGATTGTTGGACTATATGAAACGGAAGAGAAATTCCGGGCCGCCGGGAGGAACATCGTCTCGCTCCGCCCGAACGAGTTCATGGAGAACGTGTTTTTCTCACTGCCCACGATCCTTGAACAGAACAGTGTCTTCACTTCGATCCCGGGATCGGTGAAAGCACCGCTCGTTGCCACCCAGGACATAGCCGAGTTTGCGGCTGAGTTTCTCCTCAACCCAATCGACGGCCATCACGTGGTTGATATTGTTGGTCCGCAGGAAATTTCCTGGGATGAGTGGGCTCGCATCGCCGGACAGGCCATCGGGAAACAAGTTCGAGTGGTCACCATCCCAGGTGGCAAGTTGAAGGCCGCGATGAGTCAGGCGGGAATGTCCACTGAAATGGCAGCACTGCTGGTTGAAATGGAAGAGGCATTCCCAAAGATTCAAGGGCAATTCAAAGGCGATCAGAAACGCATCGGCAAAGTTACATTTCAACAATTTGCCCGGGACGTATTTGCGCCTGGATATGAGCGAGCCGCGCAAGCGGCGGCGTAGTCCGAGCCAGTCCCGCCCATCAGGGGGATCGATATTTTGGGACTGGCCAGCGACTCTAGACGATGTTGGTGATCAGGGCCCGCCCTGCGACAGTAGAGGCGGGCCTTTTCACTGTTTTGAGGCTTTGCCCTCCGGTTAGTCGGCGACAACTGCGAAATCGTCATCAACTAAGACCATGCGCATCGCTGCTTACGTTTTTTGAGGAAGCTAGTCTAAGCTCTCGGAGAAGTGCGCCAATCCAAAGCAATGTCGGCAACTCTGTGCCCCCAAAGCGCCGTGAGCGCCGGGCATTTTCGCCTAATTCACTAGGAGGAGGACAGCAATGAAATCCGTGCTGTTGGTTGCTTTGTTAGGAATCTCATCCCTAGCAAGTTTTGGACAGGAATCGTCCGAACTTTCCTTTCCGCCTAATGGGGACGATCAGAGAGCAGAGGTGTCACAGTGGATCGGGCCGGTCAGGGTTTCGATCGAGTACCACAGCCCGCACGTGCATAATCCGGCAGCGAACGACCGCACTGGACACATTTGGGGCGAACTAGTTCATTACGGGTTCTTCGATGAAGGTTTTGGACCGACAAAAGGAGCACCCTGGCGTGCCGGAGCGAATGAAAGCACGGCGATCACGTTTTCGAACGATGTCAAGGTTGAGGGCAAGGAACTGAAAGCGGGCACTTACGCGCTGTTTCTGGATGTAGAAGAAACTGGACCATGGTACTGGATTTTTTCCAACCACCTGGGGTGGGGGAGCTACCAGTACGATCCCAGGCGCGACGCACTGAGAGTTCCGGTAACACCCCAGGAGGCCCCGTTTACGGAGTTTCTGAGCTACGGCTTTGACGAGCGACGACCCGACTCCGCCGTGGCTTTCTTGCAGTGGGAAAAGAAGAGAATTCCGTTCAAGGTCGAGGTGCCGAATGTGAATGAACTCTATGTCGCGAAGATGCGCCAGCAACTTGAGTCCTGGCCCGGCTTCCGGTACGAGGATTGGCAATCCGCGGCACAGTTCTGCGCCGACAACAAAATCAATTTGGAAGAAGCCCTGATCTGGGCGGAAAAAGCCATTTCTACTCCTTTCCGCGGAGCCACCGTCGGGCACGAGGATTTCTCAACTCTCCAAACCAAAGCCGCAGTGCTTACCGCTATGGGACGCGATGCCGATGCGGAGGCCGTCATGCGGAAAGCGTTACACCTGCCGGGAACTGATTCCTACTCAATCTATGCCTATGCCGTCGGCCTTTTGCGGAACGGAAAAAACTCAAAAGCGATGGAAGTGTTTAAGGTCAACCAGCAGCAACATCCGGAAGAAAAATTCTGGACGTTTCTGGGGTTGGCTCGAGGCTACACCGCGATCGGTGACAAAAGGAACGCGATTGCCAGCTGGGAGACGGTACTGAAGAATGTTCCCGCCAGCTTTACGAGCAGGACTCCAGCCTTCGAACAAGCATTGAAGAAGCTCAAGGAAAGAAGCTAAACGAATGCGCACGGTGTCGGAGTTAGGTATCTGGCGATCTTGCGATAGATGCGCACAAGGCAATGCAGTAATGCACCAGCGAAGGGAAGGGCAGGCTTGGGATAAGGCCTTCCTTGTCAAGCGCCTCGGCCCTGCTTCTTGTAGGGGACTTTGTTTTTTCCACTTTTGGCAATTCGCGCACGGCAATTGACTCGATCGGCGCCAAGATGAATGGACGGACAAAGGGCTTATTCTACGTGAACCGGAAGAACAAGCTTGTGCCCATCGGAAACATACTCCAGCTGATATTCTGCTTTTTTCTTGGCCGATACAGGGAAGTAGATATAACCAGCTATGGGGCTTAAGGCAGATCCTTCCGGCAGCGCCTTTTCCGCGAGTTCCGTTTCCATGACGCCCCGATCGCGATCACTGACGCCCGGGCCATTCGGCTCGCCTACTCCGACTCCTACGCCGGTCTGCGTGTAGACACCACCACCCTGACGCGTGCCGGTTACCGGATCGTATACGCTTCCCGAGCTGTATCCGACGCCAGTCGTGGGGTAAACGGAAATATCGCGTCCACTCTTTGCATTTTTTTGAATCGAGGCGGCAGCGGTCCCGGGGCTGGAGGCTTTCACGGCCGATTCGGAGTTTTTGAGGCGAAGCACGAAATCATTGAGCGAGATATTTAGAGGCTGGGCTTTGTTGGGGTAAACAGCAATCTCAACCGCAATGCAGCAGCTGTTCACATCCGAGACGAAGGTTTTCCGTGCGTCCCGCCGACTGAGTAACTTGGCACCGACACTGAAACCGTCGCCCTGCGCATGTACGGGATATTGCTCTGCCGCCGAACGCGGTACTGTTCCTTTTGGCCCTGCCAACGCGGACGAAACGGAATAAAAAAGCGTAAACGCAAGGATGAGTTTGTTCACAGTTGCTCTCCTTCTTTGATCGTCGTCATAGCCTTTGGATCAATATGCAAGGTTTTTCCGGTAAGCACATAAAGCCGCTGCTTGTAGCGTTGTCCGTCAGGAACCGATACCTCCAAATCGTAGACTCCCGGATCGAGCCAAAAGCTTTTCAGGTGATCAGCCGTGCCGGCGTAGCCACCATTCACGTAGACCGACGCATTCTTTGGCAGACCGCTCAACTTGAGTTCACCCTTGCCGTTTCCCGAGCTGAAGTAGTCAGGCGGAAACGGAGGGTAGAAACCCCAGAAGGGATTCCACCACGTCGCGCTAAGCGGATAGTAAAAGGGGTCGTACGGATAAAATCCCGGGAAGAAGTTAGAGTAGCCTGCTGATACCGCAACTCCACCCAGCCTGACACGTGTGTGATGCTCAGAAGGGCTGTTATCAGCGTCGTTGTCGGACAAAGGCTTAGCCTGGCCCTGAGCCCGGGCTCGGTCCGAAGCTGCTCCGATAGAGGAGTCTAGATTGCTGCCCGTCGCGGCTGGCGCTGTGCCAGTCGTTGATGTTTCTGACGAGGAGTTCTGGGCGTAACTGCAGACGCCTAAGAGAAATAGAAGACTTACGCAAACCAGCACACACCTCATAGGCACCTCGCTACATTAGTTATATTCCTTCTGTCAAACGGGAGTTGCCCAGCTGCGGGATTCTCTTGGCGCGAGGCGTCGATCGGTAAGGATTCAGCAAATCATTGGGTAGAAGTGCGGCGACTGCCATGTACGCTTGTGCAAGCAGAGGAGCTCACCTACAATCCTGCAGCCAATGCGACGCGGCAAATACGGCTTTGATGCACCCTATGCACTTGCGACCTTTGCGGGAGCGACCGCGATTGCCGGCATCGGCTCGCTGACGTCCCTGTTGCGGGGATCGCATCACACTGCCTTGGTGGTGGGCCTTTACTTTCTTGTCTTTCTCGCTAACACCGGTAGCTTTTGGTACACGACTCGTTATGGGAAGTTCATCGAATGGGCGAGAATTCTCGAGCACCTCAAGCTGCGCGGTGACGAGGCGGTGCTTGACATGGGCTGTGGTCGGGGCGCAGTCCTGACTGGAGTCGCCAGGAAGCTAACGACCGGCCATGTGACGGGTGTCGATATCTGGAACACCATGGATCAATCAGGCAACGCCCGCGAGGTCACGCTGCGCAACGCATCTCTCGAAGGTGTTTCCGATCGAGTGCAGATCGAAACCGGGGATATGCGTTCGCTTCCGTTTCAGCACGCGAGCTTCGACGTAGTTGTATCTAGCCTCGCCATCCACAACATCCGCTCAAACGATGAGCGCAGAAAAGCTGTGGCAGAGGGCTTTCGCGTTCTTAAGCCCGGTGGCCGGATGGTGCTCGTGGATATCCGCGCGGTTCGCCTCTACGCACGCGAATTACAGACGCTCGGCGCGGCGAACGTGGAACGCCGCCGCCTAAGCTGGAGGTTCTGGTGGGGCAATCCCCTCGCTGCCACAAGCCTCGTCAGCGCCTCTAAAGCACCTCAGGTCCTGCATTCGGGCATACCCAGCTAGGCGAACAAGAGGCGAAAGTGCTAGAATCGCTGCTATGGCACGCCGTGGTGGCCCTGGCAAACGCGCCGAGAGCTTACCCCGAGGCGAAGTTGACGGGCTGTGCGCCCTGCTCGAGCTCCCATTGCGAAAGTGCATGATTTCTCGATCTCGCCAAACAGGTGACGGAATGCGGGCTGCACACCGATTCAGGGTCATGTCTCCAACGAAAAACTCGGTTGCGTGGAGGTGGTGAGAGCTGCTTCCCCTCATCTTCTCTGATGGTTTGTTTCTGAGAGAAGAATTTAGCCAGCTACTGTCATCTAGTGTTCGAGCCTTGAAGCCGTTGATGGCGAAGAGTTGCGCTCATTTTGAGCGAGCAATTCCGGAGGTGCTTTCGTAATTGTTTTGTTATTTCTCATGCTTAAGGTTTGCCGTTCTGAGTTGCCCAGTATTTCCCTCATATAATTTTGCTACGAGGGGGGTGTTCCTTGCCTACAGTCACCGAAATCGCGCCCGACGTCTATCGAATCACCGTCTTCTTTTCCGCTATTAATCTCCAGTTCAATCATTTTCTAGTCAAGGACGATGAGCCGTTGCTTTTTCATACCGGACTGCGTGGAATGTTCCCGGAAGTCAAAGAGGGTTTGAGTAAGGTGATCGATCCAGCGCAGCTGCGGTGGATTAGTTGGAGCCATTTCGAATCGGATGAGTGTGGCGCGCTGAAAGAGTGGATGGCGGTTGCTCCCAAGGCCCAGCCCACGTGCGGCGCGGTTGGAGCTTTAGTCAGCGTAAACGACTTTGTGGGCCAGGAGGTTAGGATATTTGGCCCGCAAGAACCGATCACTACTGGCAAGTATCGCTTCCGGTACTATCAGACACCGCAACTGCCGCACGGATGGGACGCGGGAGTGCTGTTTGAAGAAACGGAGCGGACGCTCTTTAGCTCTGATCTCTTTCATCAGGACGGCGAGTGTGAGCCGCTTTCCCAATCGAGTGTGATCGACCGCTGTCGAGAGACGCTGGCGAATTACCAGGCCGGACCTCTCGCGGGGTACGTTCCCTATACGCCTAACACAGAATTGATTCTGCAAGGACTGGCGTCGTTGAAGCCCAGGACAGTCGCCGCCATGCACGGCTCCTGCTTCTCCGGAGACTGCAGCCAGTCGCTACTCGATCTCGGGGTTGTTATGAAAGAGCTGCTCTCGAAACCGTTTTACAAATTTGGTGTTTGAAGAACTGGAGCAGCAACGGCGACTGGTGGCCTATCAATTGGCCGTCGGTGAACGATCCCTTTTTCCACCCTGACAGGATCGAGGTCTGCTCTGATTGCCAACCACGCCTCACCATGCTGCTCCTGTGGATCATCCGCGGAACTCGGAAATGACCTCGATCCTCCCCACGATGTTCTCATTGAATTTCTGCAAGTCTTCGGCCGGTTTAACGTGCGGCTTCCCATTCCGGCGACGCCAATGTGATAAGCGAATGGGAATTCTTCGCCGAACGTAGGAAATAGGCCGATGCCAAAACTTCGCACCTTCGCTAGTCGTTTCGCCCGTCAATAAGTGATAGACAACCTAATCGAAGGCATCTTTGACTCGTGAGTCGCGTTCCGCGGTGGCGTTTCTTGGCGCTTTGTTTGCCCAAGAAATGCGGCATCTTAGGACTGCTCATGGAAGACCGCAGTGAGCACGAGCTGGATTGTCTTTGGAAGACTGCACGTCAAGATAATCCAGCTCGACGCATTC
>Ga0157372_10000137_pt1 | contig 80896 bp, 98 predicted proteins | sample C55metaG_FD_115307 | JGI IMG/M metagenome (GOLD analysis project Ga0157372, IMG submission 115307) | Corn rhizosphere microbial communities from Kellogg Biological Station, Michigan, USA - C5-5 metaG | ecosystem: Host-associated > Plants > Roots > Rhizosphere > Soil | place: USA: Michigan... | reverse complement strand
CTGGGGCGTAAAACTACACCACAATAAGCGAGACGGCGACTGGTTTACCACCTATAACAGCAGCGATGCGGCCCCGCTTTACCTAATAACCCTGGCCCAGTTTCATCGTTTGCCGGAAGGCAAGGATGTGCTCAACGACAGATTTCTGCATTATCCGACTGGCAAGGAACGGACCGTCGGCGAAGCCGGCCGACGCTGCGTTGATTTCATCATGAGCTTTATTGAACAGTCAGAAGAAAAAGGTCATGGGTTATACATGGTGCCCAATACCAATCCTAAGCAAACCAGCCCCAGCGGTGTCATGCGTGATGGCATCGATTCGTATTACTACCCGGATGGTACGGTTGGCCGACCGGTTGATTTCGGCTTCATGGCCTACATTGACAATCAGGCATTAGTTTACGAGGCGCTGCTGGCGGCTGTCAAACTGTACCCGGACAATGACCAAGTTGCCGAATGGAAAGCCAAAGCCGAAGAAATCCGGCAAAGAACTCTCCAGGCTTTCTGGATGGAAGAAGCTAACTATTTTGCAGCTGCCGTTGATGCTCAAGGCAAGCAGGTCAAGCTGGAAAGTACAGCGGCTGCAGAGCTACTTAACGGACCATTCTTAAAGTTTGGCGATGGGCCGGATTACGTACGGGCAATTGCCAAGTGGCTATACAGCGACGATGTGCTGACACCGATCGGTCCCCGGATGCTGTCACAGAAGTTTGATTCCTTCGAGGCAGACGGGAAGTATTACGCGTATCAAGGTAGTGGAGCTGTCTGGCCGCACGTGAACGGCATTATTGCTAGAGGCCTTCGCAGGCACGGCCTTTACGTGCCTGCTTATGACTTGGGCGTTCGCCGCACATTGGGTTTACTCGCGAGAACAGGAGAAGCGGTGGAGGTAGCTTTTGTGGACCGAAAGACCAACCAGCCCGTTCTCAACCTATGGCCCCAACAGATTGAAGCAACAGGCGCGGTTGCAATTGCGGCAGCCGAACGTGGTCAGTTGGATCAATCCTGGGCAGCTAGCGGTGGTTTGCGCCAAATTTGGGATTGGCATCAAGCTCGGCCGCAAGAGCGTAAAGGTGCGTGGCAATTAGCTCTAGCCAGGCAGATAGAAGAGATAATCAGGCAAAACCCGTCCGTTGCCGACCGGCAGCCAGCTAAAGCCTTTTATGTCGATACCGAGAAAGGTGAGGAGCTTAAGAAAAAACGCGAACGAGCCATGAAGGCAGCCGCATAATCTGCCCGGTAGCCCTAAGCTAGCCAAAGGTTTTCTTGGCTTTCTCAATCTCAAGCCGCAACAGCTCCTTGAGCTGAGCATTGCCTTTGGAGCAAGCCTGTAAAGTATCTTCCGCATCCCGAATGTATTCTAGCGGAGGCTTACCACCGTAGGAGGTGTATTGCATTCTTAACAATTCGTTTGTATTGTCCCACTTGTCGGCCAGTTTTAATGTTTGAGCCTCGGCAGACGAATAGCTGATCTGTTTGTGATACTCGTCTAGCGACTGATCCGGCCCTCGACTGACGGCTGCTACTAATTGCGTGACCCCTTTGCCAAATAGCGCCTCTAATTCATTCAGCGTAGCGTCAGTATCTTCGATGACATCATGTAAAACGGCAGCTGACAATATTTCATAATCGTTAATGCCGACTGCCTTTAATCGTTCAGCAACCCTAAGCGGGTGTACCCAATAAGGTGTTACAAGATCCTCGCGAGTTTGTTTGGTGGCATCATGTTTTTTAATGGCATACTGAAGCGCTGCCGCAAATTTCAGCACATTATTTGTAATAGTATCCATGCTTTAAATATAACAAAAGAGGCCGAATTAGCCTCTGGCTTAAGCTCAAAATGGGAGTATGACATGAGAAGAAGTGTAACGGAGGGGCCGCGCGGGGCGGGAAGACTTACGAAGCAGATGCCGAAGGCATCGATACTTCAGCTCCCCGCCGCGCCGACGTCCTACGCCACCAAGGGGAGTTCGCCGATGTGCCGGACGACGTCACGTGCCTCACATTGGCTCTGAATGCTGATGACCATCGTCTTGATGATGGCCAGGTAGTCACGCTTCCAGCGCCGATACCCAGCATTCTGGTTGTTCGACGGCACGTGCGCCGGGTGTGTGATTGTGATGGTGATGCGCCCATGCTTGCAGGCATATGCCGTCGACTTCGGGAGGAGCTTGGCTCTCTTGAGGGCGCTGACGATGCGCTTCACGGCATCCTTCGGCACGCTGGGGCACTCGTTGAAGGAGTACACCGTCATGGGACCCATCGTCCTTGTGCGGATGACGGGGGGACGACCAGCCATAGCTGACCTTCTTTCATGGTGAGACGCACGGGCGGTTCCCGTACTTGCAGTTTCCGTTTGGATACTACCGCTATATACTCGATTCATTCAAGTACACAGTGGTAATATCCAACTCACATTCTTCTCATGTCAAAGAACGTCTAGCCAAATTGGCCAGGCGTAATTACATATATTAGCATATTTACATTAAAAAATCAATAAAGTTGGCTACTGTCCGTCACTGATTTAAAAAACTGATAATTGGCTGTTAATTTCAGCTAGCTGAGAAACTATAGCAGTCAATAAAGTTGGTGTGCAGGCTGCTACGAAATATCTTTTCCAGCCGCTATCCGGTTTGGTATAGTCTAGAGGATTACCGTCAATATCGCTCATTACTCCGCCGGCTTCAGACAAGATTACTTGAGAAGCTAAGGTGTCCCACTTACCGGCCTTCAAGTTAGTGTGAATAAAAGCATCTGCTTGGCTATCAGCAATTAGGCCAATTTTTGCCCCGATGCAGCCTTCTGGCACGGTATTTTTAAATTTTAACTTTGCGATGGCATCATCAATCGGACGTATATCACCGGTGACAGTATGACGTCCTACCAAAGCGGCATCTTTTATAGAGGTGACACCAGATACGTGCAGGCGATGGGCCACACCTTCTCTAATTCTATATGAGCCTTTACCTGCTTCACCGTAAAGCCACTCGTTTCTAAATGGTAGATACACAACGCCGATTTTAGGCTTATTTTTCTCCAGTAATCCAATCATAATCCCGGCTGTATCGCGACCAGCCAGGTAGCCTTTACTGTCATCTAGTGAATCTATCATCCAAACCCGATTTTTGTATGAACTGGGAAGCAACGGATTTTCTTCACTCAGTATTTCGTCGCTCGGGAAAGCAGCTGCAATACCCTCACGAAGCAAGGTATCAGCTTCTCGATCGGCGGTAGAAACAGGGTCAAAGCGGTCTTGTTTATAGTCAACTGTCAGGGCCGTTTTATGGTATTTCCTGAGCACCTCTCCTGCTTCTTCGGCAAGTTTCATGACTATTTGTATTTCAGGAGATTGGTAAATTTCAGAATCAGTATCGTTTGCAACCATACTAAAAGGATAACAGAGCGGGTGAAATTATGGGTTAATGTCTTGACTGTAGATATTCGAGTAGCCCGTGATGCAAACGGTGCCTTCCATCCCAGATCACAATATTGAAGCCTTTAGGGAACTCAGAAGGATTTTCTTCGCGGAAGTCAATAGAGCGTACCTTTGGCGATACTGCTTCACTTATGTGCCGGTCTGTTCCCCCATGTATTATCGAAAACTTATCCCCCCATACTTCTAATTCCTGAGGGTTCTTTATATCGCCTTGGGCAAGCCCGATTGTAGCAAGCACTTGATTGTCGGCTAAAACTCGTTTGATAGAGGTGGTCTTAGACACGCCTTGTATAGCTAGGTCCAATGCGAAAACGCCGCCCAAGCGTGGGGTGACCGGTATATTGTTTGCAGAAAATAGCTCGTTTGCTCGATCCATAATCGCTACACGAAGATCATGCTTGCCGTGGGTTAGCGGCACTGGGTATGGCAAAGTTTTTAATTGCTCGGCAGTCAGATCTATACCGTTCACGACTTCCAGAGTAATCTGCGGGCCGCGGTCATCCAGCATGATATCAAGTGGGTCTCGTCCGACAGTAGCCCAGAAATCTATTTTTTGCTGGGTGGAATGCGGGCGCAGCCCAAATTCATTAATAAGCTGATCCACTATTTTGCGCCAAGCTTGTTTTGTGTGGTCGGTAAAATTTTCTTCGTACACGCTGTAAAATGGTGAGGGCTGGAGCTCTCCTTGCGGCATGAAACCCCATACTTCAGCACCGCTACAATGGCTGATTAAAATATTTTGACGTAATTCGGGCGGTAAAAAGTTGGTTATGTCGTTCTGCACTCGTTGTATGCTGCCGCCAGTAACTAAGAATAGCTTGTGGCCTTCGTCTAAAAAGCTAGCCAGCTCATCAATCATTGCAGGTTCTGCCGGAGTATAGACGTCGGCAATTGTCTCATCTACATCTGATAAAGCTAAACGTAGAGAATTGTTCCACTGAATTGAGGCATTTTTGGCCATGAGCAAAGTATAACAAAAGGCCCCTATAGGAGCCTTACTATCTTGATTTACTACTTTGGGGCGAGTGATGGGAATTGAACCCACGACCTTCTGGACCACAATCAGACGCTCTAACCAACTGAGCTACACCCGCCTCGATAATGAGACACCATCTGCGCCGCCCCATTGGCAAAAGCCAATGGGGGCCCTCGGGCTGATGGTTTCTCATCGCGCGGAGTTCTGAAGAACTCCGGCTGCTCTTCCCGGGCTGCAGGCAGCCGAAAGGGGAAGAAAACAGAGGTGATTATAGCGGAAGGAGAGAGTTATTTCAACTTTGGTGGTTAGTTTGGCTTTGGCGGGGCAGTTCGGTGAGCTTTTGGACCATTTGCTGGATGGCCAAGGCTCGGTGGCTGTGGCGGTTTTTCTCTTCGATTGTCATTTCGGCAAAGGTTTTGGTTTGACCTTGAGGCACCACCACCGGATCGAAGCCGAAACCGTTTCGACCGCGCGGTGCTACCACGGTACCTTTAATTTCGCCATGGGCAAAAATCATTTCAAAACCATCGTAATAGCCAATGGTACAGGTGATAATTACTGGCTCGTTGGCTTTGCCCGCCAGTTTATACAAGGCATCTTGTCCTAATTTCTGCTCGAAGAATTTCATGAACGGACCGGGCAGGCCGCTAAGTTTGTCGAGTCCGACCGCTACGTCTTCCACCAGCACCGGCGATTTAACAATTTCATAAGCGCGGCGAGCTTTGTCGGCCACGATTTCTTCGGAATCCAGGCTCTGAATCTCCGGCAAGTCGATATCGGCAATCTCAATCAGCAAGCCGGATGGCAGCAGCTGCCGCCACTCAGCTAACTTTCCCGGGTTTCCGGTCACTAGTGTAATAGCACACATTGTTAAGCCTGATCTATAGGATGTTCACTTCGTGTTGCGCGGATTACAAGAGCTAACCCCTGTAAAGCGGCTACTCCGGCAAATATATATTTCCCAGGAGCAGTCTCGGGCCCCACTGCTGCAACTATCATTGTGCTAAGAGTACCTACCGCCAATTCAGCGTCGAGAAGTGTAGGGAAACCTTCCATTGTGAGTGCGGAAACTTCAGTCGAAGCATGTCTACCAGCCATTACTAGAAGTATAAGGGCACTGAATATGAATGTAAATCGCTCATGCTATTTAGCGTTTTGTGAAGTATCCTCGTCGTTGAACTTAACATCAACCTCTTCTTTCGGTTCCGAGTGGTAGGCTTCCTTTTCGGCGTACAAGCGCAGGGCGTGGCGGTCGGCCCGGGTCAGCGGGTCCTGGGTGAGGCTACGCGGCCAAAGTTCCAGAGCGTGCACGGTGTTGACTTCGGCGGCGTACAGCAATACCTGGGCCTGCAAATAGAGCCAAAATAAGATTGCCAATACTAAGCCGAATTGGCCATAGGCACCGCTCAGATTGTGCAGCTGGTGGGTTATTAGGTAGCCACCGACGGTTTGTAAGATCTGAAAACCGATGGCCGCTACGATGGCGCCGGCCAGCACGTCCTTAAAGGGTTTTTTGCCTGACACCGCGAACATGAAAACGAATGTAAAAAGGCCAAAGAGCACTAGTACACTCAGTAGGCTGGGTAGCAACTTAAAGATTAAAGAGTGCCCGACGGAGGTAGCGATACCCGATAACAACGCCGCGCCCACTAAACCGATGCCAGCGCCTAAAATCAGCGCCAGACTCTTCAGTGGCGCCTTCGGAAAACCAGCGCGTTTCGGCCGTGGCACCTGCCAGATGAGATTCATGGCATGCTGCACGGCATCGGCCACGCCTTTAGCGCCCCAGAGAGTTATCAGCAGACCGATTACCAGTGCTATGCCTGACTTGCCGCTGCCATGCACGCTAGATTGAATCTGGTTACCGACAATCGGCAAGTAATTATTGATGCTATGAAGCAGCTTATCTCGCAATTCGGGGTTATGCTGCGAAACCAGATCAATGACCGAAACGGCCACAATCAACAGCGGAAACAGCGACAAAAAGCCATAGTAGGTGATTAGGGCGGCCTGATAGCCGGCCTCGTCATCGCCATATTTTTTAACCAGCGCATACGGATAGGCTAAAACCCGATGCTTTTGCTGAAATCTGTCGATAGCGCCGAGGATTTTTTGTAGAAAATTCTTTTTACCCCTCGGGGTCTCCTTTTCGACGCTCACGGCTCCTCACTGAGCCTTGCGGTTAACGAATTTAGCAGCTTTACCAACGATACCGGCGGCTTTGGACGAAATGGATGCGACTGCTTCCACCTTCTCTTTAACCATGTTTTCCAGCGATACAATCTTGGCCCGGATGACAAATACCGCCGCAATAACCCCGATAAGTATCAGCAGTGAGATCCCCATATAAACCAGAGCCACGATGTAAAATGCTTCCTGTAGTCCTGTCATAACTGCCTCCTGAATTAGTTAGATACTATAATATTGTGCCTGAAAAGCGTAGCGCTTCAGTATAAAAATTCACTATGGGGGGAGCTTAACTATTGTCTACACCGCTAGGTTTTAGGCCCGAAGCCCGGGCTGGCGGCGCCACCAGCTTTTCGATAACGTAAAATTCTTTGCCTTTGCGGATAATCCGTTCCACCGATGGGACTTCATGGCCGGGAACAACCACGAAGTGATCCCGCCGCTCGTGTATTTTGGTGTACTCACTCGGCTTTATTAACAAGCGCTGACGACAATTTTCATCTGAGCATTCACAATGAAAATGCAGCGGTGCGTCATCTTCATCCAGATACGACACCTGGCTGTCCTGTTTAGCAATTTCCTTTACAGTATCAAAGCCTTTTTTGACTTGCTCGTTATGCTGCCGAAAATAGACTTCATTTTCTGCCAATCGCCTCTCAGAAAATCGCCTCATAAGCTCAGCATAGCACCCCTACTTACGCAGCGGTAGCATTATTTAATAATTAACTGAGCTAAGGCGATGATTGCCACCACGGCCCAGACAGCATTGAGAGCCACGGGCTGCACGTCTTTTTTGGAAAATGCCTCGATTATTAAGCCTAGCGCACCAGAAAGATTGAGTAGCTGATACCAATAACTTTTAGCTGCCACGACGTTAAAAGTGACCAAAACGTAAGCCGCCAATATAGCCAGTACACCGTACCAGCCGACGAGTGAAATTGTTTGTTTTTTCATGATGCTTTAACAGTAGCAGAAAATAGAGATTTCTGACAAAGCTCTTAGGCGTGCCTCTCAAACATTGTCATTCCTGACTAGATCGGGAATCCAGAAATATATTTAAAAAGTTGCTGTCTGGATCCTCGCTTTCGCGAGGATGACAAACGGTTTTTGGCTACTTCTTATTCCTTTGCTAATTTTGATACATATTCTTGGAGCACGATGGTGTGGTTGTGCTTCGGATCTCGGGCGCCGTACAGGAGCGTAACTGTCTGATGTTGGTGCAGTAAGTGGGATATTTGCTCGACGGCAGGATTTGCTGACAGTTCGGCTTTGTAGCGGGCTTTAAATTCAGCGAAACGTGCCGGCTCATGACCAAACCAGGTGCGCAGGGTGGGAGAGGGTGCTATTTCTTTGAGCCACTCATCCAAAGCTGCCCGTTCCTTGCTGAGGCCACGCGGCCATAATCTGTCCACTAGCACACGATAGCCGTCGCTCGGCTCTGGTTTATCGTAGATGCGTTTAATTCTTAACATATAAATTAGTATAGCGCTCATTGACAATAGCCGACTGGCGAGAGTAAAATAATTAAACAATTAAATGGATGTTAAACTATGAAATTACAGTTTACCAGTATGAGAAATAGGGAAAGTGACGTCAAAGAATTTGTTTTTAAGCCTACCGAACCGTTGAGCTGGCAGGCCGGACAATATATGCACTACGTATTGCCGCATGACAATCCGGATGATCGCGGTACCGAGCGCTGGTTTACTATTTCGGCGGCTCCTTCCGAAGGCGAGGTAAGGATCACTACCCGAATTAATCACGAGCACAGCAGCAGTTTTAAGCGGGCTCTCCAGGAGATGCAGCCGGGGGACGAAATTGAAGCCGACGGGCCGGAAGGTGATTTTACACTGGATGACATCTCCAGGAATTACATTTTTATTGTCGGTGGTATTGGTATTACGCCGGTGCGTTCGATATTGGTGGAGGCGGCAGCCCAAGGCTTACAACCTTATGCCACGGTACTATATGCCAATCGCAGCGAAGACATTGTTTTTCGTGATGAACTAGACGCTTTACAAGTTAAGAATCCGCATCTGGCGGTTCGGTATGTGGTTGATCCGGAGCGGCTGGATGACGCTTTGCTGAAAGCTACGATTGACGCTGTCGACAACCCGCTGGTTTATATTTCCGGGCCAGAGCCCATGGTCAAAGCGATAAAAGAGCAATTACAAGGAATGGGCGTCAGCGAAGACAACTTGCGGGCTGATGACTTCCCCGGTTACGAGGCTATCTGATGCTGTCACCGGCCGAGCACAAACGCCTGGAAACCTACATCCAAGGCATGGATGTCAGCCGGCTAACCACTGCCTTCGATGCGCTCAGCGAGTCAAACCGCTGCCTGATCTTTCGCGCCTTACTGAAGGTGCAGCACGCGAATGTCAGCCAGCTGGCTGAGGCAGTTGGGATATCGAATTCGCTGGCGTCGCAGCACCTGAAAACTTTGCGCGAGGCAAATCTAATTAGCAGGCGCAAAGAAGGCAAGCAAGTGTATTACGATGTTAATGCGGGCAACGCTCTGGTGGGCGCCCTGCAGAAAGTAGTGGAGGGTTAAGGTGTTAGAGACAGCTCATACATTTATAGATCGGGCGGCCAACAAGCTCGGTATTTCAGAAGAAGTAGTCAAAAAACTAAAACAGGCCGATCACGAACATGTTTTTACGGTGAAATTGGCTAGTGGTAAATCATTTCCGGCTTTTCGGGTCCAGCACAGTAACAAGCTTGGGCCGTACAAGGGTGGTATTCGCTATCATCCGAATGTCAGCCTGGAAGAAGTCCAAACGCTGGCCACGCTTATGAGCCTGAAGACGGCAGCAGCGGGCTTATCTCTGGGCGGCGGCAAAGGCGGGATTACCGTTGATCCCCGTGCATTGAGCGCGCAAGAGCTTGAAGAGCTGAGCCGCCAATACGCTCGGCATTTACAGCCGCACATCGGTCCGCAAACGGATGTACCTGCCCCAGACGTGAACACTAACGCGCAGATTATTGACTGGATGGTCGACGAGTACGAAAAGTTAACGGGCGACACTAACAAAGCTACCTTTACCGGCAAAAGCATTGCCAATGGCGGCAGCCTAGGGCGTGATGCGGCCACCGGTCGCGGCGGCGTTTTGGCGCTAGCCCAACTGCTGGAATTACGGAAAGACGCCGATAGGCCGCTCCGTTACGCCGTGCAAGGCTACGGTAATGTCGGTTCGTTTTTTGCCACTGTAGCTCAGGATTTGCATGCGGGTTGGAAACTGATTGCGGCCAGCGATTCCGAAGCGGCAGTGTACGATGTTGATGGCTTGGATGCCAAAGCTTTGCAAGAGTATAAAGAAGACCGCGGACGGTTTAAAGCTTATAAAGAGGCCAAAATTATTAGTAATGACGAGCTGTTGGCGCTGAATGTTGACGTGTTGGTTCTGGCTGGTCTGGAAGACAGCGTCACGGCAGATAACGCAGCCTCGATAAGAGCAAAATACGTCATCGAAATGGCCAACGGGCCGATTACCAACGAAGCGTTTGACAGGCTAATTGCCGCCGGAGCTACCATTTTGCCCGACATCATCGCCAATGCCGGCGGAGTCATCGTGAGTTACCTGGAATGGTGCCAGAACCTTGCCGGTGAGCACTGGACCGAGCAAAAGGTCAATGACGAACTAGCTACCTACATGAAAAAAGCGGTTACGAACATGTACGACACCGCTCAGCGCTATGGTGCCGATCTCAAAACCGCCGCTTTCATCACCGCTCTGCAAAGGCTGACGAAATAATTAACCAGCCGGGCTGTTAGAAGTTAAAGACAGTGACATTCCAAGGCGTAACATTTAAATCGGTATAGCGGATCCACACTGGCTCAACTTTAAAGTAGACGCTATCTTCAACATCTTCCCATTTTTGTGCTTCCGGGCTTTTCTGAAAGTAAATTTTCTTCAGCCTTTCCAGCTCTTCGCCTGCAAGCAGAGTCGCGATACCTTCGTATTGAACTGTTCTTTCATTTTCCCAGCCGATTACTAACGAGACTTTCGGAGATTTCTGAATATTTTTAAATTTACGGCTATTTTTGTTAGTGTCAAAAATTATCGTTAGGCCGTCATTACCAAACTCAATGCAAGCCGATTCCGGGAATTCTTCGCCGAAAGTCGAGATGACTGTAAAATTCCGGGCACTGACAAATTCAATAAGCTCTGGTTCGGTCATAAACTACAATATACAGCTTTGAGCTTCGTAAATGCTATCTTAGTCGAGTACAATTACGTGTTTGAAGCGTTGTCTTCCGGTTCCTCGGCGGCTGATTGGTGCTGATTGCCGTAACCGTTTGTGTGGTAGTAAAGCTCACTGCTCAGGCTTTGCAAGCTGTAAACCTTATCGTCCGCCTTCTGAATTTGTTTAGCCTCATGGAAAGCTTTGTAGGCTAAGTCATCACTCCAGTTATCCCGCAGCAAGGACATATAAGCATTGAAACGATCCAATGGGTTCTGCAAGCGGCCGATAAGCGGCCGAATTTCGTTGTCTATCTGTCGTTTCAGTTCGTTTAAGTCGTAATGTTCTGACTTCGGTTCGTCCATAATCCACCCCTTATATTGTTGCTTTATATTTAGAGTATATCATTGAGGTGGCAAAGCTATGGCAAATAAATAGTGTTATCTTTGGGCTTAATATGAAATACATACCTTATGATCCAAAGAACAAAAAACATGGCCCAAAGAGAATCAACGGCTAGCAAAAACATCAGCAAGCTAAATAATAACAAACTTGGCAGTGGTCCGGTATAGAGGGTAAGCCAGCCCAGCGCTTCGCTATGACCGGCATGACGAATAAGTTGCAAAGTTTGCAAAGTCAAAAAGGCTAAGACAATTGCCAGTAAAACATTGGCAATTAACGTCAGATAAAATCGTTTCATGATAGTACCCTGCCGTATTTATAGCAGCTTTCAAGTCGATTTGATACTGTCGGGCCATTCCCAATTGTGGACTTCGGGCATATCGACGCCGTATTTATCGATGTATTCGCGGTGCTCGACAAGTTTGCGCTTCATTTCTTCCTTCAGATATGCCCCTTTGCTGCCAACTTTGTCGCTGATACGGTCGATGGTGTCGATAACGAGGTCGAAACGGTCGATGTTATTCAGCACGCACATATCGAAAGCGGTGGTGATAGTGCCCTCTTCTTTGTAGCCACGAACGTGAAGGTTGCGATTGGTGCGGCGGTAGGTCAGACGGTGAATCAGCCAGGGGTAGCCGTGGAAGGCGAAGACAATATGTTTGTCTTGGGTGAAGATTGAGTCGTAATCGGTGTCGCTCAAGCCGTGCGGGCCTTCGGTATCGGGCTCTAATTTCATAAGGTCAACGATATTAACGACGCGAATTTTTAATTCCGGCAAGTGCTCGCGCAAAATCGAGACGGCGGCTAAGGTCTCCATGGTGGGGACGTCACCGGCGCAGGCCATGACGACATCCGGCTCGCTATCCTGGTCGTTGCTGGCCCACTGCCAAATGCCAAGGCCTTGGGTGCAGTGCTCGATGGCTTGCTCCATGTTCAGGAACTGCGGCGCTTCCTCATGCTTGCCGCAAATGACGAGGTTGATGTAGTTTTGGCTGCGCAAACAGTGATCCATTTGTGACAGCAGCGTGTTAGCATCGGGCGGCAGATACACGCGGATGGTGGCGCCCTTTTTGTTGACCAAGTGATCGATAAAGCCGGGATCCTGGTGCGTGAAGCCGTTATGGTCCTGGCGCCAGACATGTGAGGTTAGCAGGTAGTTGAGCGAAGCAACCTTTTCGCGCCACGGTAGTTCAGCGCACATTTTCAGCCACTTGGCGTGCTGGTTGACCATGGAATCAACAATCCGGATAAAGGCTTCATAGCTGTGAAACAGAGCGTGGCGGCCGGTCAGCAGATAGCCTTCGGCCCAACCTTCAGCCTGATGCTCGCTGAGCATGCTATCGAGCACACGACCAGCGGTATTTAAAAATTCATCACCCTCACGGGTGCGGGCGTCCCATTGGCGATCGGTGGTCTCAAACACCGCATTCAGCTTGTTCGACATGGTTTCGTCAGGGCTGAAAAGGCGGAAATTGCTAGAGTTATTTTTAATAATGTCGCGCAGGAACGGCCCGAGCGTCAGCATGCTGCTGGTATGCGTTTTGGTGGGTTCGGACACCTGGAGGGCATAATTGCGGAAGTCTGGCATGTTGAGGGGTCGCAGCAGTTTGCCACCGTTGGCATGTTGATTGGCACCCATGCGGCGTTCGCCTTTCGGCGCCAACTCGGCCAACTCTGTCAGTAAGCGGCCGGTTTCATCGAACAATTCCTCGGGTTTGTAGCTGCGCAGCCAATCTTCCAGCTGCTGTAAATGTTCGGGGTGATCAGGAGGAAATGTCAGCGGCACCTGGTGTGAGCGAAAATTGCCTTCGTTCGGCAGGCCATTAATGACTTTGGGGCCAGTCCAGCCCTTTGGCGAACTAAGAATAACCATCGGCCAGCGCGGACGCATGGGATGGTCGCTGCTGGCGGCTTCGTCTTTGATGCGCCGGATTTCAATGGCGACCGCATCGAGCGTGGCGGCCATCAGCTGGTGCATGTGTGCCGGGTCATCGCCTTCCACAAAATATGGGGTGTAGCCGTAGCCGCGGAACAGTTGCTCCAGCTCCTCGTGTTCGATGCGCGCCAAAATGGTTGGGTTGGAAATTTTATAGCCGTTGAGGTGCAAAATCGGCAGTACGACACCGTCGGTGCGCGGATTTAAAAATTTATTGGAATGCCAGGCGGTGGCTAACGGCCCGGTTTCGGCCTCGCCGTCACCGACTACGCAAGCCACAACTAAGTCAGGGTTATCGAAAGCCGCACCAAACGCATGGCTGAGCGAGTAACCCAGCTCACCACCCTCATGAATCGAACCGGGTGTTTGTGGCGAAACATGGCTCGAAATACCGCCCGGGAAAGAAAACTGCTGGAACAGTTTTTTGAGCCCGGCTTCATCTTGCGTAACGGCCGGATAGACTTCGCTGTACGTGCCTTCAAGGTAAACGCTGCCTACCAGCGCCGGCCCCCCATGCCCGGGTCCCGAAATGTAAATCATATTCAAATCGTTATTTTTAATAACACGATTCAGATGCGTATAAATAAAATTCTGACCCGGCGTAGTGCCCCAGTGCCCGAGCAACAGCTGCTTGATGTCGCTGCGCTGCAGCGGCCGCCGGAGCAGGGGATTGTCACAGAGGTAAATTTGACCGACGGACAGATAATTAGCCGCTCGCCAGTAAGCGTCCAACTTGCGCAGTTCGTCTTGGCTAAGTGGTTGCGCAGCTTCCATTATTGCTCCTTCCCAGTTTTGTTTATTAGGCGTTGCATATCGCGGGCTATCGTCACGGCTTCGTTGGTCGGCAGTACATGCACGCCGACTTTGGTGCCATCGGTAGAAATACATTCGGCATTGGTCTGGTTGCGTTCATCATCAAGCGTAATTCCCAGGAATTCCAGCCCTTGGCAAATCCGGGCTCGTACCGGCGCCGATACTTCACCGATACCGCCACTGAAAACGAGGCTGTTGAGTCCGCCGAGTGCCGCGGCGTAGGCGCCGATATATTTTTTGACGTGATAGCAAAATATATCCACTGCATCCTGGGCACGCGGATCCTCCGCCTCGAGCGAGAGCAACTGTTTCATATCGGCAGTGGTTTCGGATATGCCGAGCAAGCCCGATTCGAAGCCGATCATATGCTGTAACTGCTCGGGGCTAAGGTTTTTCTGGGCAGCCAAATACGTTAGTATCCCGGGATCCAGGTCGCCCGAGCGAGTGCTCATGGGCACACCACCGGCCGGCGTCAGCCCCATACTGGTGTCGATAGGTTTACCAGCTTCAATGGCTGCCAGGCTGGCACCGTTTCCCAAATGCGCAAAGATAATTTTACCTTTGGCGGCAGTTTGACCGGCTACTCGACCGAACTCTTCAAGTAAGTAGGAGTACGACAAGCCGTGAAAACCGTAGTGGCGCAGGCCTTCGGTCTCTAATCGACGCGGCAAGGGTAGTAACCGTGATACCGTGGGTAAGTCATGAAAAAACGCTGTATCAAAGCAGGCAATCTGTGGAAGCTTTGAAAAATCTTTTTCCACCTGTTCGATAAGTGAAAGCTCGGTCGGTAAATGCTCAGGGTCAAGTGGCACAACTTTCTGTAGCGCAGACACAACCTCGTCATTTATAAGGCATGACGATGAAAATTGCGGTCCGCCATGAACTACCCGATGCCCAATGGCGGTAATCTGTTCAGCCACGATGTTTTGTGTAATCCAGTTCCGGATGATCTGCCAGGCAACCAGATGGTCGGCCGCGACGACTTCTTCTGATAATTGTTGGCCGCCGGATACGGTAAAAGTAGTTGACGCAAAGCCAATGCCCGACAGCGCGCCGGCATATTTTTGCGTTAAGGTCTCGGCATCAAACAAGCAAAATTTAATGCTCGACGAGCCCGCGTTAATAGTCAAGAAATACATGTGCCCACCCGGCTACAAACTACAGACAGCATGCCTTTAATTGCCAACTGCCCGTCAGAATATAAGCTATAGCCGCTAAGTAACCTTTCATATGTTTATCATAACAAATAGTGCTTATGCTACGTGTGATTTTGATTCCGCCGGTTAATAAAAATGTCTGCTATGTGACAGCTAGCAACGACTATTACTTCCAAGTGTAATAAGCTTTAGGGTACCCCGGAGTGGATGAAGGGAAAGTTCCTAGTATGCTCTTGGAATATCAATTCCAAGTTCTTTAAGTTTTGTGCTTACGAATAACCTGAATGAATCTTCAGACATGTCTTCAATATTTCGACGTGCCACTTCGTCGGCAACATCTCTATCTGATGCGCGAAGAAAGCTAGCAGCATCTTCTGCTAATCTGTCTCCTTCATCGGGAAAGATAGGTCCTTCCTGGTAGGGTTTAAAGTAGGGCACATCACTCATAGGCTAATATTATCATAAATACAATAAAATAGCAATAGTGGTGCCCCGGGATGGATTCGAACCAACGACCTTAGGCTTAGAAGTCCTCTGCTCTATCCAGCTGAGCTACCGGGGCTCGATAATGAGACAAACCTCCCGGTTTTTCTCATCGCGCGGGGCGTCGGAATGAATCCGACCGCTCCGGCTGCTCTTTTCCCTAGCTGCAATAGCTAGCAAGAGCAGCATTATCGAAAAATAGGTTGATTTGCATCGAGCAATCAAATCCTTGGTGCGGGTGGGGGGAATCGAACCCCCGTCACCAGTTTGGAAAACTGGGATAATAGCCGTTATACGACACCCGCTCGTCGCACCCTGCGCCTTTGTCTCGTTTTGGCTATTCGCCAAAAGCTTGCTTCGCCGTTTCACGAACGACTGGCGGCTACGGTGCTCCTCTCAAAAGCCCAAACGGTCGACTAACGCTCCCTGATTTGGTCTTTTGGTCTAGCTGCATCCACGTTGTGGATAACAGGGGTAATTATAGCACTCTCTTGACAGCTGGGCATATACTTAAATTGTAACCTTAAAAAGGAGCTTCTCATGTTGGCCAGATTTAGTGCCGGACTTATCAACTTTTTTGCGGGCATCGTGGAACTGTTCCTGCTGATGCGCGTCCTGTTCCGCTTCTTCGGAGCAAATCCAAATTCGTCATTCGTACACTGGGTCTACAATTCTTCGGACGTATTGCTGCAGCCATTTCGTGGTATTTTCCCCACACAAACCATCGGCCGGAATCATGTAGTTGATTTCTCGGCCCTGTTTGCCATGGTCGTCTACGCCATCTTTACGGCGTTGGTTATTAGTTTATTGCTTTGGCTGAGCCCAGCTCGAGCGACTGCCGAGCCAGTTGTCACCAAGAAAAAGCTTGTCTAAATTTCTTTCAGAACAGTGATGTGGGCGCCGAGTGAGTTCAGCCGTTCGGCCAGATCTTCGTAGCCCCGGTTGATAGTGTAGACATTGCGTAGCACGCTGATACCGGGCGCTGCCAACATGCCGATTAGTAATAAGCTAGCTGGCCGTAAGGCCGGCGGGCAGACGACGTCAGCAGAGCTGAATTTGGTTGGTCCGGTGACGTACAAACGGTGCGGGTCGGCTAGTTCTACCTGCGAACCAACTTTGGTCATTTCGGTGTAGTAAATGGCCCGGTTTTCGTACGTCCAGTCGTGTATTAGGGTGCGGCCGTTTACGATGGAAGCGATGGGCACGAAGTAGGGTAGGTTATCTTGGTTGAGACCAGGGTAGACGTTGGCGTGGATTTTGTCTTGCAGCGCCTTCAGCTTGCCGTTGTGCTTGTGAATGGTCAGGTCGACCAGATCCGCCCGGCCATTGGCGGCTTTGTAGCGCTCGGAGAGGTCGTAGTCCAGGCCCATTTTCTTGAGCTTCAAAAGCTCCAGGGCCATAAAATCGATTGGCACACGCCGAATGGTAATTTCGGAGTTAGTGGTCACAGCGGCAGATGTTAAGAACATGGCTTCGATTGGATCTTCGGTGGGCGCAAAAGTAATGTTTTTCTTGATATCTTTAACGCCACGAATGCGCAATGTGCTGCTGCCAATACCGTCAATTTTGACACCCAACTTTTCCAGGAAGAAGCAGACGTCCTGCACCATGTAGTTGGCGGTCGCGAATTGAATAACGGTTTCCTCTGGGGTACGGGCAGCTGCCATCAGGGTGTTTTCGGTTACGGTATCGCCGGATTCATACAGAATGATTCTGCCGGCCGGTTTTTTATCGACTGTAATGTTGTAGTGGCCTTGGGTAGCTACAATGCCGACGCCAAATTCTTCCAGAGCATACAGATGAGGCGTGACGGTGCGGGTACCCAATTTGCAGCCGCCGGCGTAAGGAATTTTAAATTCTTCGTAATCGTGTAGCAGTGGCCCGATCATCATCAGTACCGAACGGGTTTTGCGAGCCGACTCTTTGTTCATTTTATTAAGCGTCAGATGCTCGGGACGACGAATTTCAACATCGTTGCCAGGCAACCATTTGACGCTGACGCCAATACTTTCCAGGACTTCGATAATCCGGAAAACTTCTTCGATACGGGGAAAGGATTTGAAGCGAGTCACCCCGCGGTTTAAGAGGGAAGCACAGAGTAGGGCGACGGCAGCGTTCTTGCTGGTTTTGAGCGTGATCTCGCCGTGTAATTCATGGCCGCCCTCGATGCGTAGGTTCGTACCGCTGCTATTGAGCGAGATAAGCTGCTTGTTCAGGACGTCACTGATGCGTCCCAGCGTTTCCATGCTGAGGTTCTGATGCCCGTGTTCCATACGGTTGACAGCTGATTGACTGGTGCCGAGCTTACGGGCAAATTCAGCTTGGGTTAGATTGCGTTCTAGTCGTATTTGAGCAATTAAATGCCCAATTTTTGCGTTAGCTGTATTCATATAGCCTTTAATATATCACAGATGATATAAATGTAAAGACTTTGCCGATTTTCAGTTATAGATGTTTTTGAAAAGCTAGAATAGTAGTATAGCACTTTCAGAAACCTAATCCCACTACTTCAGCACTATGTTTATTTGAGTCTGCGATATGAGCAGTAATTACAGAAATCAATAATCGGTAATCGAAAATCGGTGCTACAATAAACGCATGATCTAGCTACCGTTCACCACTGGTAAAAATTAGTTTGAGGGGAGATAAACCAATGGATGACAAGGAAATTGAAGAGTTAATAGTGGCCGAAACCAAGCGCCAGCGCGAAGGCTTGGAAATGATTCCGAGCGAAAACCATACTTCGCGGGACGTGTTGGCGGCCCTGGGCTCGCGCTTGACCGACAAATACTCGGAAGGCTATCCGGGCAAGCGGTATTACGGCGGCTGTGAATTTGTAGATAAAGTGGAAAATTTGGCGCGCGAGCGGGCCAAGTCGCTTTTTGGGGTAACGCATGCCAATGTGCAAGCTTACTCTGGCTCGCCGGCTAACCAAGCGATTTATTTCGCGCTGGTGGACCCGGGTGATACAGTTATGGGCCTGGAATTGTACTTTGGTGGGCACATGACCCACGGACTGAAGGTGAATTTCTCAGGTACGATTTATCACTCGGTGCAGTATCGTACTGGCCAGGACGGCTATCTGGACTATGACGGCATGGCCGAAATGGTGCAAAAGGAAAAGCCAAAAATGATCATGGTGGGTGCTACGGCTTATCCGCGAATTTTCGATTGGCAAAAACTGCGGGAGATCGCTGATTTGTGCGGTGCGTTTTTGGTAGCGGACATTTCGCATATTTCCGGGCTGGTAGTGGCTGGGGCGCACCCGTCACCAGCCGGTATCGCTGATGTTATCATGACTACCACGCATAAAACGCTGCGTGGTCCGCGCGGCGCGCTAATCTTGTGCAATGGTAACCCCTCGAATCCGCTGAAGAAAGTTGAGCGAACGCCGGAAAATTTACCAACGCTGATTGATCGGGCAATTATTCCAGGCTTGCAGGGCGGCCCTCACAACCATCAGACGGCAGCGATTGCTGTGGCCTTGCGCGAAGCGGCACAGCCGGCCTTCAAGGAATACGGCCACCAAATTGTGAAGAACGCCAAGCGTTTGGCAGCGAACTTGATGGACAAGGGTTATCAGCTGGTCACCGGCGGCACGGACAACCACCTGCTGCTCATCGACCTAACAAACAAGGGATTGAAAGGCGCCGATGCCGAAACGGCGCTCAGCAAAGCTGGCATTACCGTTAATAAGAACACAGTACCGTTCGATACCCGGCCACCGTTTGACCCAAGCGGCATTCGCTTGGGCACACCGGCCTTAACCACACGCGGTTTGAAAGAGGCCGAGATGGATCAGGTGGCTAAGTGGATTGATAGCGCCATCACGAGCGCCAAAGACGACAAAAAGCTGGCCAAAATCCACGAGGAAGTTCGTAATTTCACCCTCCAATACCCCTTACCGGGCGATGAATAGAGGCTAACGATGGTTTATACGCACAACTCTTTGCAATTGGAATTGCATGTGCCAGACTTTGAAGTCGCAAAAACTTTCTATGGTCGGCTTGGTTTTAAGGTCATATGGGAAAGAAAACCCGAAGAAGACAAAGGGTATTTAATCCTTCAAAATGAGGCCGGTTGTATTTTAAATTTTTGGAGTGGCACAGATGCAATATTATGATCAGCCCTACTTTAAACACTTTCCAAAAACCACTAAACGAGGTTACGGAGTGGAAATCGTTATTCCTACGACCACAGATTTGGCGGAGCTGCAAAATTCGCTGATTGCTGATAATTGTAAGGTAGTCGAAAAACTGATTCTGCAGCCTTGGGGACTACAAGATTTTCGGGTTGAGGATCCATTTGGCTACTACATAAGAATAACTACTCCACACGACATTTTAGATTCTAATAACTCAGTTAAATGAGCAGGGTGATACCGATTGAAGATCGTTTTCGATTGGTGGTGGCTGTTTATGTCGTATTTCGTGATGGCGATAAGGTGCTGTTGGGCAAGCGTGCGAATACTGGTTATTTTGACGGTAGTTTCAGTGTACCGGGCGGCCATGTCGATGGCGGTGAAACGGCTATTGATGCGGCGATCCGGGAAGCTCGGGAAGAATTGGCGGCAGCGGTTGATCGTGAAGAATTGAGGTTAGCTCATGTCATGCATCGTTTTTCGGAGACACCGACGCCGCACGAGCGAATTGATCTGGGCTTTGAGACTTTCAAAGTGCACCCAGAAATAAAAAATAACGAACCGCACAAATGCGCCGGGCTGGAGTGGTTCTCGCTTCAGGAATTACCGGAAAACATCGTACCTGAAGTAAAGATAATTCTTGAAAAAATAGCAGCCGGCGAGCCGTATTCGGATTATAATTTTTAAGTATGAAAGTGCGCACGCGGGTGGGGATTTTGGCGGTAGGAGGGTTACTGTTGCTCGTAACGAGCAGCGTCTTAACAATAAAATGGATCCGAGATAAAAACCTTGCGGCTTCTACCTCGCTTACTCCGGCACAAATTAATAGTAACCGGTTGTATGCTTTCCCAAAGGGTGGCCGGCAGTTATTCCCAAACTACAGGCTAGTAGCGCTGTACGGCACACCGGACAATCCGGCCTTGGGTGCTCTGGGTGAGCAAAGTGTAGCCGACAGTATTGGGCGGGCGCAGCAACTGGCTGACCAGTACCAGCCGCTGGTGCATGAACACGTCATGCCGGCGCTGGAAATTATCACCACTATCGCTTCGGAATCGCCTACCGGTAACGGTGATTATTCACAAGAACTGGACATTTCAAAACTGCAACCATGGGTACAAGCCGCGCGTAAGGCCGGTGTTTATGTAATTTTGGATTTGCAGCCGGGCCGCAGTGACTTTTTGACGCAGGCCAAGCAATATGCCACTTTGCTGCGTCAGCCGAATGTTGGTCTGGCACTGGACCCGGAATGGCGGCTGGCCCCCGATCAAGTACCGTTGAAACAGATCGGCAGAGTAAATATCGATGAGGTTAATAGTACTAGTCAGTGGCTCAGTGATCTGACGACGAAAGCCAAGCTGCCACAAAAACTATTTGTACTGCACGAATTTAAAACCACTATGATTCAAAACCGTGATCAGCTCGATACTTCCCACGCTAATCTGGCATATGTCATCCAGATGGATGGCAATGGTGCTCAGCAAACCAAATTGGATACATGGCATGTCGTGACTGCTAATGCGCCGCCTAACATACATTTTGGCTGGAAAAACTTTTATCACCAGGATTCACCGATGTTGGACCCACCAGTGACTATGGCACTGACACCCCAAACTTGGTATGTGTCGTATCAGTAAGTATTTATTCCTGAGAGAGCCGATTATCGCAAGCTAAGGTAGCTGCATGCAAAATACTGGCTGTTGCGGAGGCTTCAAGTAGGCCGGCAACTATCCCGCGGTTAAAATCTGCTTCAGTCGCAACACTAAAATAAATAACTGCTAATCCAAGCGTGGCATTACGGGCCCGTGAACTCATCTCGCGAGCAATATGTAGAAAATTTAAGTCAGCTTCCATAAGGGATGGTAATAGTATATTACAAACTATTAAGGTAATAACTCTGGTTCTTGTTCTAGAGTGATGCGGTATTTGTTATAAACTGCATCAACAATTTTTTGTTTGAATTTCAGGATATCGGCGGTGCTGTGAGCGTGCTCGTTGACCAGTACTAGTGCGTGGTTGTGCCAGGTTGCCATACCAGTTTCTGGATCGTGGAAATCTTTCATGCCAACATGTTCGATTAGCCAGGCAGCCGGAACTTTGAACATGCCGTCGTCACCTGGCCAACAAGGTAAATCAGGGAATTCAGTTTGCAGTTGCAGGGCATGCTCTTCGGTAATAACTGGATTGGCAAAGAATGAACCATTATTGGCCACGACCGCCGGATCGGGTAGCTTCGTGTTACGAATAGCTATTACTGCTTCACGGATAGCGGCCGGGCTGCGATCTGTGGTCTGGTGTTGGTCAAAATAGGCTTGGAGAGCTTCGTAAAATGGTGGCTCCATGTGACTGCGCGTTAGATGCAGTGTTAGGGCTGTGATAAAAAAGCGTCCTTTATCGGCGGCCTTAAAGCGGGAGGTTCGGTAGGCGAACTGACAATCACTCCCTGGTATGGTTACAAAATCTTTTGATTGCGTATCGTAGGCTTCGACGGTAGTTAATACCCGGCTGATACGCTCGCCGTAAGCACCGACATTTTGGATTGGCGTACCGCCGGCCGTACCGGGGATGAGACTCAACGCTTCGATACCGCTGAGGCCGGCATCGACACTGCGCTTGACCACGCTGTCCCAGTTTTCACCGGCTCCGACCGTGATATACGCATTCAGATCATCTTCTTCGAACACTTCGTAACGCATAATTTTGTTGACCATCACCAGGCCGTCAAAACCGCTGTCTTGCCAATAAATATTGCTGCCGCCACCGATCATGATAACCGGCAGCTGTTTGTCTTCGGCCCAAGTCAGGGCTTCAACTAGTTGGTTGCGATCATGAATGTCGGTAAGATAACGAGCAGTGCCGCCCAAGCGCATGGTGGAGTAATTTTGGAGCGAGACGTCTTTGAGCAAGTTCATAATTCTTCATTATAGCTTAACCCAAAGGGGTGCGCTTGCATGGGGGGCCTTAAAAAAGTAGTATATATATGGTATGAATGAGCAGAAATCACATGATACCCCACCGTTTCGTACACTCGGCACGCACCTGAAGTATCTGCGCGAGCAGTTGAAGGAAAGCTTGGCCGAAGTTTCTGGTGCCGTAGAAATTGACGAGGCGGCCCTAAGCCGAATTGAGCAGGGGCTGGAACGTCCCAGCGAGGATATTCTGATGCTACTGATCAACCATTACAATATGCAGGATCAAGAAGCCGTGCAGTTGTGGGAGTTGGCTGGCTACGACGGCGAAAATTCTCCAGTTCACAACAATAAGTTACGGCCGGATGAGTATGCTGGTGCTAACAAGCAAATGATTATGCTATTGGCCATGGACATGCGGGTGATGTATTCTGACGGCTTGGATGTGAGTATCAATCAGGCAGGGTTGACCATGACTTTCACGCAAGCCGGGGGTAAAAATCAGCGTCTGCCAGTTGGCCGGATTGGCATGAGCTACGATCAAGCTCGTGAAGTGCTCAAAACACTGCAGGACGCGCTTGCCCGGGCGGACTATCTCCGGCAACCACGCAATTTGCCAGCACCCAAAGACAAGTCAAACGACAAGTAGGATTCATTGATCGTTAACTGGTTGCATATTGCGTTTCTGACTTCTATAAGATAGTGAGTTTAATTTTATATGGTGTCCAAAATTAAAGGGTATGGTAAACGAACATTCTCCTCGCTCTCGGTGCGAAATTATCGCCTGTACTTTATTGGCCAGGCAATTTCCCTGTCGGGCAACTGGCTGCAAACGATTGCCCAAACCTGGCTAGTGTTTGAACTGACCCATTCCGGCACCCAAATCGGTTTACTAACAGCGACACAGTTTTTGCCGATTTTGCTGCTAGGACCGGTCGGCGGCTTGGTGGCCGACCGTTTGCCGAAACGCCGGATATTATTTACGACCCAAACTGCAGCTATGCTACTGGCGCTCACGCTGGCAATTTTGGTATTAAGTCATCAAGTACAGGTCTGGATGGTCTTCGCTTTAGCTTTAGGGCTAGGACTTGTGAACGTCATCGATAACCCTACCCGGCAGACGTTTGTACTGGAGATGGTGGGCCGGGAGCGTTTAACCAATGCCGTCACGCTGAACTCTATCGAGGTGAATATGACGCGGGTCATTGGGCCGGCAATTGCCGGCGGTCTGATTGCTGGTGTTGGTGTAGGTTACTGCTTTCTCGTAAATGCTGTTTCGTATCTGGCGGTGCTGTTGTGCCTGGGCCTGATGAATGCTCGTGAACTTCATGTCAGTGAGCGAGCTGCCCGAGCTAAAGGGCAGTTGCGCGAGGGTTTTGCTTATGTTTGGCGGACGCCGGTGTTGCGCAATGTTCTGCTAATGATGGCTTTGGTCGGAACGTTATCGTATGAATTTCAGGTGATCCTGCCAGTTTTTGCTGCTCATACTTTCCATAGTGACGCTGGGGGCTATTCTCTGTTAATGGTGGCCATGGGTTTCGGAGCCGTGATAGGCGGTATTTTGGTGGCTAGCCGCCGGGACATTGCACCTGGCACGCTTCTGGTAGCCGCTTTTAGCTTCGGAATATCCATATTATTAACTGCCGCGGCACCCACCCTGACACTGGCCGCCATCTGCATGGTGCTTATCGGCATTAGTTCCATCAGCTTTACGGCAATTACCAACAGCACCTTGCAGCTGCAAACGGCGCCAGAAATGCGGGGCAGGGTCATGTCGCTGTGGACTATGGCTTTCTTGGGATCAACACCTATCGGTGGACCAATTATTGGTTGGATATCCGAACATTTTAGTCCGCGTTATGGCTTACTGGTAGGCGGTTTGGCAGCTATTTTGGCCGGCCTGATGGGCCTTGGCATTCGGCACCGCGCACGTCGACACTCCGAACAAGTTGCCACTGCACCGGCGCTGATTAATAAAATGTAGCTTGCGGCAGCTATACTTAAAGAGTGGACACACAGCGCGTAGTCTTCGAGGGCGATACCGAGCTTGGGCATTACCAAATTGTCGATACGATTTACACTGGTAGGCCCGCCCGGGTTTTGTATAGCGGCCACCGTCAAGCGGCGCAGTCGGGTGTGGCCTTAGACGATAAAGACGAGCTACTATTTGACTATAATGAGCGGTTCATGGAGCTGATCCGCGGTTTGTCACCGCGTCGGATACTACTTATTGGTGGCGGCGCTTTTACATTGCCGCGAGCGATCAATCAGGAATTTCCATCGATGCACTTGGATGTCGTGGAGCTGGATAAGCAATTGTATGACTTGGCTACCCAGTATTTCAGCTTTCAGCCAACTAAGTTCACGCGGCTTTATTTTGAAGATGGTTTTGACTACTTACAGCGGGCCCAGGAGCGGTATGATCTCATCATACTCGACGTCTTTCTGCACGCCACCATACCGACAATTTTTCAGGACTCCCAATTTACGGAAACGTTACCAGCACATCTGCGGAAAGGCGGGGTGGTGGCGATGAATATTATTGCCGGCTACTATGGTGAACGCGGCGCTGGCTTGCGGCGGCAAATCGAAGCTTTCCAAGTGGCTTTTTCGGATATACAGCTGTACCCGGCTGGTCGCGAGCCCTCGCTATGGCTGCCACAGAACTTTATTCTAACGGCCCAAAATGATAGCCGGGACTTGCAGCCTCTGTTGCGCTTTGCCCGACTGAAACTACCTTAAACGGTCTAGTGCTGCCCGTAATTCCTGATTGCTAGGCTCAACCAAGACCGCACCATCCGGGAAAAGTATTGTTGGGATGCTGCGTTGGCCATTGTTAAGGCGGCTGACTTCGTCGGCAGCCCCAGGTGTCATATCTATATCAATATACTCATAAGGCACCTGGCGGCTATCTAGATAATCGCGGCTGCGCTTGCAGTCGGCGCACCAAGTTGCTCCGTAGACTGTGATGGCTGGTGTCATAGCTATAGTATAGCTGTTTTAAGTTTCGCCGACTTCTTAGAACAAAAGGCATCTGAGGTTGTATACTGGAGCCCATGGGAAAAGCCGCTCGAGCAATTATTATAGAAGATGACAAAATGCTGCTGATGCACCGCAATAAGTTTGGCAGCCAATACTACACGCTGGTGGGTGGGCGTGTGAGCGGCGATGAGACTATTGAGCAGGCTTTAGTACGAGAAATCCGTGAAGAAACAGGGCTGGTGATCACGGCAGCCAGGCTAGTATTTTTCGAAGAACACCCGGAGCCATACAATGAGCAATATATATTCTTATGCGAAGTTGCTCCACATGGTGATGTGGCGATTCAGGATTATGCCGAAGAGGGTTACATGAACAAGCTTGATGCCAATATTCATACGCCGATGTGGGTGGAGACCAAAGCTTTTGCTCATGTAGAATTCCGTACGCCGCAGCTCCAAAAGGCGATTATTGAGAGCCTGCAGCATAGCTTTCCAGCACATCCTGTAAAACTATAGATTTCTGCTACGATGAGTCAGACTATACAAATCGTAGCGGTATTGTATACTGCTAAATAAGTAGTAAACTATGGCTAACCGTGTAAACCACCTGACCACTGCTCGTACGCGACTGCTAATCACGGTCATTATTAGTTTGGTGATCGCCGCAACTTGTGTGTGGTTAGGTGCGGCTAAGTTTGCGGCCCTAGCCGCCTGGGACGCTGCTGTTCTGACATACGGCAGCTGGGTATGGCTAACTGTCTGGCCGATGAGCCCAGCCGAGACCAAAAGCCATGCCGTCTGGGAAAACCCCGGCCGGACCATGGCCGATATTCTCTTGGTGGCAGCCAGCGTGATTAGCCTGGGAGCTGTCATTATGCTAATTACCGATGCCAGCAATAGCAGCGGTGCCACCAAAGCCGCCGAAATTATTCTTGGTCTGGGAAGCGTCGTGCTGTCCTGGGCAATGGTACATACCACCTACATGCTCAAATACGCCCGCGCATACTACGACCAGCGCGAGGGCGGCATTAATTTCAACGAGCAAGCCTCGCCGGATTATAAAGATTTTGCTTATCTGGCGTTTACCCTGGGCATGACTTTCCAGGTATCGGATACGGATCTGCAAACCAAAGCCATTCGTGGTACGGCCCTGAAACACGCGCTACTGGCGTATCTATTCGGCACAGTCATCATCGCCACTACCATCAATACTCTGGCCAGTCTTTCGCAGTAAGTCTAGCTGGTTATTTTTTGCTTCGGAGTATCCTGCAAAACTGCCAAAATGTTGCCAGCCGGATCTTTGAACCAGGCGATATCCGGGCCTTGATTGTTGGCTAGACCTCGGGCAACGCCTTTATCGTCCTGCCACTCTATACCGTAGTGCTCGAAGCTAATGCCCCGGCTCTGCAGATCTTCCATTGCTGCATCGATATCCTCGACTACAAAGTTTAGTATCGTATATGTTGCCGGCTGGTGGTCAGGCTTAAGATACATAAAAGTCGTGCCGCCGCTTGGGTGCTGCAATTCCAGCCCCATGGCCTCTTTTTTTACTTCCAGGCCGAGCGTTTCGGCATAAAAGGTATAGGCCGCATCGAGATCGGGGACCGAAAAGCCGCTGAAGCTGTTAGTAGGTTTAAACATAAGGACCTCCTGCTATTAGTGCTATAAGCCTCAGTATACTCCTTTAATTTTGCTAGCGGCCTTGCTCGTAAAACTACGGAATAAGGTATTCCCAGCCCGGCTGCCAGGCCTTGTGCTTGCGCCAATCTTCGGCGATGGCTTGCTGCCAAGTTTTGCCTTTTAGAATAACGTCGAGCGCCAGCTGTGGGGCTTGATGAGCCACAATAGCCACCTGTTTGCCGTCATAATTCTGTTTGAGATAATTTACAAAACTGGCCAGGCGGGTCTCGACATCCTTATAACTCTCGCCGTTAGGAAAAGGTGTATCGATGTAATCCGTCATGTGATCTTTGAAAGTGTTGCCCGGCGCACCATTCCAATCACCATAATTACATTCTCGCAAACGCGTATCCTGAATAATCTGATACGTACCGCCAAATCCCAAGTTGGCCGAGTCAATCGCCCGCTGCAGATCCGAGCAAAACACTGCCTCAAACTGCTTGCCGGCAGCTTGTCGAGCTAAATCAATAGCTTGGGCTTTGCCTTTCTCCGACAACTCACCAGGCAGCCAGCCGGTAGCCAAGCCCTCTTCATTATCAGTTGTAGTACCATGCACGAAGTAAGTAATTTGAACTGCCATAAATTTTATTCAGCCTTCTCTGTTCCAAGATTAGTTCTAAGGTCTAGATACACTTCACCGATTGCTGTGGCGCCCAGTACATATTCTTTGATTTTCTCGGCTACTTGGATTGGCAATTCCGGATCAAAAGCATGTTTTTTACTTGCACCTTCGAGGTGCCGGTTAGCGGTACGCAAATCATCAAAAGTTGCTATGAATCTACCTACAAACAAGTCAACTAATTCTTCGTGTGTCGGATATAAATCACGCCTTCGGTCAAAGGCGTCATCGAAAAAATCAAATGGTTTTTGCAAAGCCACCAGCAAATCAATCCGGCCTGGCTGTATCGAAGATAAATGAATTTGATGCCAAGGTAGTCCATATTGTCTCTTTGCTTGAATCATGTGGTGCCTGGCAATTAAGGCGGTGATTGCTTGCGAGGCTTCGTCTGGGGTACCAATCTCCAGTGCCATGCCGTAGCCGTTTCGCGGATGGTTCATATACAGGGAAACAAAGGGGCGTCCATAGTAATACGCTGAATTTACCTCTGTTACGGGGAGAAGGGCCAGCCCAGTATCACAAGCGAGTAAGCCTTGAGTGAAAAGTTTTGGGTTAAACCATTCGGGCAGGCGGCCGCTAATATCCGGATCATTTAGCACGGCGGTCGATAGGGCGATTTGTCGAACTCCATGTTCGACTATATGCGGAAGGGCTTCAGCGAGCGGCGGCATGACGGTGTCTCCAAGTCGTGCCGGCTCAAAGCAAAGAGTGCGGGTTAGATGCGTAGACGGGTCATCATTACCCTCATCCGGTGGTACTGCATAATCTGAGCTTCTTGGATACAAATAGGCCCATTAGCCAATCTGTCGCGAAATAGGGTTTCTGCACCAGTAGTCATTGTACTACTAAATCATATGTTAATGAATACTGCAAGCATAAGTTAAGCCCTAGGCAGGGGTATCTTCTACCGAGTTGACACACTGAATGCACAGGCCTTAGTTCATAAAGTTAGAATTGACCTCTTGAGCCGGCTTATTTTATCTCAGGATAGCGATCTGAGTTTGCTCGATAGTATTTGACCCATTGGTCATCTTCATCAACTTCGACATAGTCGATATAATGACCTTTTTTAAACGGGCCATTCTTATCATTCTTCAATTTTTGCGCATGTCTAACATCTTCATCTGTTAAGCCATATTTGTCTTTTAAATCATCCAGTGCCTGCTGAACGTCGGCAATTTCGGTAGCAACTTTTTTGGGCTCTGCTTGGATAATCTCTCTCGCTTCCTCGATAATTTTATTGACCAGCTCACGTCGATGCTCATTATTACTCAATTGTCTAAAAGATGGCTTTGCACCCGATGCTATTTGATTATCGACGATCTTGTCACGAACTAGTTTTGCGAATTTAAACCTGGGCATAACTTTATCATAACAAAAATAGATGTTGGTGCTGACACCTACGAATTGAATCCTGTGGTACGCGCGAAGGGATTCGAACCCCCGACCTTTGGTACCGGAAACCAACGCTCTATCCAGCTGAGCTACGCGCGCTTATCTCTTACACCCCTTCGGGCTAGTTCATTATAGCAATTTAATAAACAGACGCTTCACAGTGGCAAATATTACAGCTGGTCTAGCGCTCCCCAGCTATAGTGATTACGCTAAGAGGGCATTACATGAGACGCGGGCAAAGTGAGTTATCTAAGAAAAACGACGTGCCAGACGAGGGCGACCATTTTCCTCTCGGTCATAGCGCGCTTTGGCATCAACGTGGTTACAGAGGTACAGTCTCTATACCTCGAGCTGCCGCTGGTCTAGGGCCTTTAATCTATAGGCAAGTAGCTTCTCCTGACGATCCCAAATTACCTCGATTTCCTACTCCATCTGAAATAGATGAAACACTAGCAAACATAGATGATTTATTAGGACTGGCCGCTAGCGCCGAAGCAAGAGCAAGATTAGCTACTATTTCTCACGGAGCCGGTAGCCTCGCAACCTCTGCAGAAGCTTCCACGTAATTTTAAGCCATAAAAGATTAATTCAAGCCCAGCCCTTTACGGAAGGTCTATAATTAAAACATAAAGATTTTAAAAGAAAGAAGTCAAACATGATAATGCTCAGGGATGGTGCACCACCTGCTGGCTCATCTGTTGAGAGTATGCACAGCCCAATAGATGAGCATGAGTTAAACGAATTTCTGCAGCGAAGCGCTGTCGAACAAGAAGAGCGTACTTTAGTTTTGCAAGCATTACAGGCGGTGATACCTGGAGTAAAAAGTTTTAGAGTTCGCAATGTAGTGAATGTTTTTCCTTCTAGCCGTGATGGCAGTGAGCTTCGAAGAGAGGGGGCCATGGTACTCGAAGTCAGTGAGGACGAAAGTCTGTTTACGGGCCCGCAGTGGGTCGAAGGCGGCCTTAGAATAGATGACTATAACCGTCTGTTGCCAGAAGAACTCATAACCCGGCTTGGCTTAATCGCACAGCGGCAGAGGCAAATAGAAAATCATTTACATTCTGAGATGTTTTTAGGGTGATAAACGCACAAATAATAGTAGGTGGCTTTAGCGCTACAAAAGTTATATTTATAAACGGTCGGCGATTTTGGTTTTGAATTTTTTTGCTAGTTTGGCCAGGTGCTTAGACTGGCGGTTGAACTCGCGGTCCAGCTCCCTAATGCGCGTGATTAATAGGGACGCGTCGCCGACTTTAGGGGGTACTAATATTTGATTTTCAGGGGTGCGCAATACTTGACTGCCCTGTGGCGCCTGCTTGCTACTATGATTTATCATCCCCGTAACGTACCTTTCCTCTACTGCTTATTTTGCAAGGACGCAATTTGGGGGCATTCACGTTTGTGGCTAAATGCTCTAGTGCATGTGAGCTCGCTATCCCATACTGTAGACTTTTATAAGCGAATGTAAAGATAGATATTTAGCACAAATTTAATATTGTAAAGCTTAAGGATTAACAGAGGTGTGAATTTGACGAATCAGCTCCCAAATCCAAAGCGCCCGTAGCTGACCGGCTTCATGAAGTCGTTTAATTTCCTCGAAAGTGAGCCATTTGGCGTCCAGAAGCTCGTCAGAGGGGAAATGTAGCTCGTCACCGATGATATCAGCGCTGAATATATGTACCACGGGCTTTTGGGCTGATTCATGATAAAGACCAACCTCTTTTATTAGCTTTACCTGATAGCCAGCCTCTTCTTGAGTCTCGCGAATGGCCGCAGCCTCAATAGCCTCACCTCTGTCAACATGTCCAGCCGGCAGATTCCATTTGCCATAGGCTTTGGGCTGCTTCTCCTGAACCAGCAAAAACTTCTCATCTTTCGTCAGTAAGCAACCGGCAACTACCCCTACCCAAGTGACGCTGGCTTCCCATGCAGCTTGATCCATAAGGCTATGATAGCAGAGTCTAAATTACTACCTAACTCCCCCGTTTGGCGTAGGCAGTTGGTAAATATTCTGGATAAAACTTTTCGAGCACAAAATAGTAGACATTAACAAGATATATGGAAGCACCTTTAGGCAGCAGTTTAGACGGTGCTTGGTAGATGGCAAAGAGTAGAGGTGCAATAAATGCCAAAGGCAGCCAGGTCATGGCTAAATAATACCAGAAGCACGTTTATGAGCTTGGTACATACTTCGATGGAACCGGCTAGAGCCCGATCTAAGACTATAACAAATTCCTTTTAACTGGTTAACTTTGCTCTCTGTTGGCGCTTCACTTTTTGGTGCCTGCTGCTACGGTATTGGTGGAGTGTATACCCGTGTAGCTTTTGCGGGCGAAGCTCCTCTGACTTTTGCGATTGGACAGGAATTAGGAGCAACTCTGGTCCTCCTGCCGATAGCCCTGTTCCGTGTGCCGTCTCATGTTCCTTCTTGGCATGTGACCGGGGCTATAGTGGCCCTGGCAGTGCTTGCTACTTCACTAGCCTTTCTTATTTATTTTCACTTGATAAGTCGAATTGGACCCACCCGCACCCTCAGCGTTACTTTTTTGGCCCCAGTCTTTGGCCTCATATGGGCCGCTATCTTCTTGCACGAAAGTCTCTCATGGAATTGGTTAGCTGGACTGGTGGTTATCTTGATCAGTATGTGGTGTGTAACCGATATTTCGCTGAAACGTTCTAAAAAACCCGATGTTGCCCCGCTTCCAGATTAACCAGTAGAGGGATTGCTAGCTGTATCTATCAGACAACACCCACGATACCATGGTATTGAGGATTAATTGTATAATCACAAATATAATGGTACAGCATACTAGAGCAGGTTAGGTCATTATTCCTTGCTTATCATAGGTCAAACGCCCTATGAACTACCCACCCACCATGCCTACCTATATAGTCTATACTCCTATCACAATAATATGGGAGCAAATTATGCGTACAATCACAGGCAAAGATTTAGAGAACTGGAAAATAGCCTTCGCCAAGTCTGGCATTACATACGATTCTGACGAAGAATATCAAGAAGCTATCTATAATCTAGTAAATTATTTTGATGTCCTTATACAAATGGATCAGCAGCAGAAAGCTACCCCGCCCGATAACCTATATAGTTAGAGTGATTTTCTTATCGGCTACCAACCGAACCGTTCCACCAATAGGTAGTGTCAACATTGGGAGTGTGTGACCATAATCAACGCCAGCAATTATCGGTATTTTACCAAGTTGCTTTGAGTCAACAATGCTTTTAATCTCATTCTGTGTAACCTTGCTATCGGGCGGAAATCGCCCAATGATTACACCTTTTAGGTTCTTGCGGAAATTTGGTAGCTGCAATAAAGACTCAAAACGTCTAGAAACTTCTCTAGCCGTATATTTACCAGCCTCATCGTCATCTTCAAGAGCAAAAAGGAAAGGCTTATCAAACTTTGGCTGATACTCAGTGCCTTGTAGCAAGTACAGAGTGCCAAGATTACCGCCCAGCAATGTGGCCTCTACCACGCCCTCAGATAAAATCCTCCACGTCTTTGTCTTAAAGCGGTCTGATTTTTTAGCTCCCCACTCCTTACTCTTGGTGAGATTAAGCGGTGACTGCTGCGTAAGAACATTGTTCAGATTATCTAGCGTGTATTGCCAAGAGGTCATTGAACCAAGTGTTGCAAAGTTCGGAGCAAGGTAGCCTACATTACCTGTCTTAGCATAAATGGCGTTCAGCAAAACGGTAATATCGGAAAATCCAAGTAATGGCTTCGGGTTTACTGAAACAGCTTGCCAGTCAATAAGTGGCAGGATTTCATTTGCTGACCAGCCCCCATGAATGGCCATAACTGCTTTTACGTTCTTATCGGTGAATGCAGCATTAAAGTCACTGGCTCTCTGTTCTGCTGTTGCTGTCCCTAAATGGAACTTAGCCTGAGCATACTTGCTGAACGTAACCCTATATCCGAGTGATTCCAGTCGTTCTTGTGCTCGTTCATATTGTCGGCTTTTACCAGAACCTTGACTGCGTGACGGTGTAATAACACGAATTTCATCACCTGATTTTAATGGTGTCATCATTTCTTTAGTACCTTTTGCATATAGTCTAAGCCTAACTTCTCTGGGGTGAATAGTGCAAGTCCATCTTTTGTGCGCCACCGAGCGATGGCTGGTCTAATGTATATGTTCACACGCTTACCATTGTTATCATCACCATTGTTCAGCCCAAGCTGAGATTCTGCATCTACTACACAAATGAAGTCTGGACACGTAACTTGTAACGTACCATTTTTGAGCATAACTAAATACTCATTCTTAAACTCAATTTTATATGTTGCTCCTGTACCTTTTACGCTCAAGTAGCCTTTAGTAAAGCCGTCTACTTCTTCTTTTACATCTTCAACTACCAAACCATCGTCAACTAACTGAAAATCATTCTTGAGTACGCTTTTCATATCCATGCAATAGCTCACGCTGTCTTGAGCCAGACACTGGATCAGTTGTTTTTTCGTGTATGGATAGCCAAGCACAAAAGTATTTGACTCCGACTCATCTGCGAATGAACGCACAATTTGCTCTAAGCGTTCAGGGCTGTCTGTGCTTTCTAGTAGCACCAAGTCACCAGCGTTATTGCCAAACACAAGAGGGCAACGTGATAGTCCAGCTAAGGTCACTAATTCAATGAAGATTTCAGGAACAGAACGGTAGCCTACTAAATCACCGTCAACGACTGGCACACCTAACTTAGCCGCAATCTCAAATGCTGCTGCTAATGAGTATGAACCAATCTCTACGGGTACAATGGCTTTTACTGGTTTGGGGAGTTGTCGCTGCAACAGCTCCAAGCCTTTGTTCATGACTTCGCTTGTATTCTTTGGCTTTGTAAGACCTCCAGCTCCGTAAGCTGTAATAACAATATCGTCATCTTCCAAGTCCTGAGCTGATATAAGCTCTACAGAGGGCAGCTCTTTGAGAACGGCCATAGCACTATCTAGCCTACCACCGCCACCAGTACCTAGTACGGTACTGCCCTCAATTATTTTGCGTAATTGTTGCTTACTTAACTGCATCATCACCTCCAAATAACGTATTTGTCATTAACTGAAGCTCGGCAATAAGCCGTTCACTTAACTCACTCATTTCACGGCTAAACGTTCCTCGCAACTGGGCTGATAGCTGTTGCTTTTCTTGAACCGATAAAGCCATATTCTCTTGAAAAACTGACTTTGATTTTGCCTTAGATTCAACACTGAGAGCTGCCATTGCTTGCATTATTTCTTGCGTCTTGGGCGTTGGTGGGTATACTAAGCCCCACAAAAATGCTGGGTTCTTGCTGAGTGTTATTTCGTCTGGCTTATCAACAAACTGGAATTTGTCAACCGTAGGTAGTGCATTGGCCTTTTTGGGTACTACAGGGAATCTACCAAAGTCAAAGTTCGTATAATTCTTTGAGTTAGGTAGTAATGCGGTTGGCACTGATTTTCGTACTAAACGACCATTCGGGTCACGTGGCTCCATGTAGGCGATTAAACCGAGTCGCTCACTGGCTGATCCACTTTGCATGAAAGGTGCAGCTTGTAAAAGCTCACGACGGAAACTACTGATTTTATCACTAGGATTATCTTCGGGGGCAAAGTGTTTCCAAGGCTCATAGATAACCATGAGTTGGTCTTCGTCAATAATGCCTTGATTTACCAGAATGTCACGCCAAACATACGAGTACATTCCTGCATACACAAAACGATAGTCATTTGCATCTGGTGCTGGCGGCACATTGAGCTTTGTTAGCATTTCATCGGTCCTTGCATTAAGCTCGTCCATGACAGTAGTGTCACGAATGGCAATCAGCTCACTGGGTGACTCAAATAAGAAACCTCGCAAGCGTTGGAGTGCTTTTAAGGTTCTATCATTGCGAGATTCAATTACTTCACCTACAAGGTTAGCAGCTTCATCGTCAATACCTACACTTGCAGTCAGCTTCTCAATTACTCCATTTGACCAGAGCGTATCTTCTAGAACGATGGCCGAAGGCTTAGGTGTCAGCCCTATGGTTTCAAAAACCTGAACAGCAGTAACAACGTCCGAAAAGTCTAGCGTTTCGTCCGCATCTGCTCTCCGAACATCGCCTGTTACTGGGTCTTCAAGACGACCTAAACCAGTGAGCGTAGACTCACGTGTACTCAATGCACATACGCCACCGACAAACATAGTCTGGTCTGTTATGCTGCTGGCAAGTTCGGGCGAAAATCCAACTACACGTTCGGCAGCGAATAGCCCTAAACGCTTAGTCAGCATTGCAATTTCTTCGTTGGTTGGATTACTGCCTTCAAGCAGCGATCCAGTTGTTCTTAAATCAGCTTCCAATTTGCCCAATACAGAGGGCGAAAAAGCTGTAGCAGCCATAACTTCACGTTCGGCAAGGCTGCTTACTTCGTTTGATTTCATATCATTCCTTTATCTAAATTATTTACATAATCAAAAACGCCAGCTTCGTGCTGGCGTTCTATTGTTTTCTCAAAAACTAGCTAATCAGCACGGGCTGGCAAAATATGTGAATGGTGGTTATTAACGGTCTTTAGAGCAGCTTGATAGCCATTGCAGCCGTTTTGTAGCCATTCACTAATACGAGCAACAGTGCGACTACTGAGCTTTGTTTTAGCCACAATCTCAGTGTATTTCATGCCGTCAGTAAGCATACGAGCAGCTTCTAGCCGTGCACTAATCTCGACTATCTCTTTCTCAGTCATAACATCACGTAGGAAGTTCTGCATATCCTTAATTGAGTCAATAGCAACCAGAGCCTCGGCTAACTGTCGGGTTATGTCATTTCTCCAAACTGTGGTCTTATCTTCAGACATAGAGTATACTTTACCAAAGTAAAGCGTATTTGTCAATACTTTTATTATATTTCGTAGTTAGTCTCTCTGGCCTTGACCTAAAAGCCTAGCCCTCATTTCTTGAAAGCGTTTCTGGTCATCTTTCTGCTTTTGCTCAATACTGGTCTGACCGTTCCCGTGAATGGTTCTTGCTTCGACTTTACCACCAATGACATTTATGACGGGAATAACAATCGGTGCACGTCCCGTATTGTCATATAGGAAGTGAGTAATGAATTCCTTGATTTCGACCTTAAACCGATCCATATCAACTCGCTTATAGCGTTGCTGAACAGCACGACGTAATTCTGCACGAAAACTACTCATAAGTTCCTCGTTATCTTTCATAGCAATAAAGCCACGACTGATAATATCTGGGCTAGTGAGTAACTGGCCTGATTTTTTATCTACCGTAAGCACGGTGGTTAGTATGCCTTCTTCACTGAGCATCAGGCGGTCTTTGACGACTAGGCCACTCACTATGCTGCCATTTTGGTCAACTAGTAAGCTACCGTGTGCTACTTGACCTCCGCTTTCTACGGAGCTGTTAGTGAAGTAAAAGCTGTCACCATTTTCTGGCAATAGTACATTTTTGCGTGGCATACCTTCTTCAATACCTAATTCAGCGTGATATGTACGGCGTAGCGTACCTGCGTGAACAGGTATGAAGAACTTTGGCTTGATGAAGCGAATCATCTCACGCAATTCATCACGCTTGGCATGGCCTGAAACGTGCAGAGGTCCACAGCCGTCAAGCTCGTGCGTTGGGTGACGAAATAGCCGTACACCCTTCTTACTGAGACGATTACTAATTTGGTCGTATCGAACCTCATTGCCTGGAATTGGTGACGAGCTAATTACAACCGTATCACCCTCATTTAGGTTGACGTATTTATGCTGTCCCTCACTCATACGTTGTAATGCAGCGTTTGGCTCACCTTGACCGCCAGTACACATAATTAACAACTGTTTGGCTGGGGTACTTGCAGCTTGGCTGATAGGCACTATCGTCCCTTTGGGTACTTTTAGTAAACCTTGTCTTACTGCAATTTCAGCGTAGCTGAGCATACCTCGTCCATCTAATGCCACCTTGCGTCCAGCCGCTACGGCAGCATTTATTATCATTTGTGTTCGGTTCATGTTGCTGGAAAAAGCAGCTACAAATATGCGACCTTCGGCATCACCGATAATGTCGTGGAAACTTTGTTGCAACGTGCTTTCTGTCGGCACACGCCCCTCAATGTCTACATAACTGCTTTCACTCAGCAGGAGTAAGACACCCTGATTACCAAGTTCTTCCAACCGTTTTATATCTGTAGGCTTACGATCCAGTGGTTCAGGGTCAAGCCTAAAGTCGCCAGTCGCAATGATTTTACCAACAGGCGTGTCAATACAGATAGCAGTTGCATCGGGGATTGAGTGCGTTACACGAATAAACTCAACGAAGAATTTACCAATCTTTTGGCGTTCGTGAGCGTCAGCATCAACTATTACAAAATCAGGATTGAACTCTATCTTACTATCTACTAATTCATCTTGAAACGTCTTCTCAATCACACCGATTGTGTAGCGTGAACCATAGATAGGAGCTGGGCATTTTGGCACCGTATGACGCAATCCACCCATGTGGTCTAAGTGGCCGTGAGTAATAACGTAGGCTTTAATCTTGTGCTTTATGCTTTCCAAGTAGGCAGTATCATTCACGGTATAATTTACGCCTGGCAAATCAACGCCAAGATTATTACCACAATCCAAAACTATTGCTTCATTTTGATATTCAATAACAGCCATATTCTTTTCGCCAACGTCTTCTAAGCCACCAAGAAAGGTAACTCTGAGCTTATCAAATGCGTCAGTAACGACATTTGCTCGTTGCTGTGGTTTCTGGCTTGCATCAGCATATTGACTGACAACTTTGTGGGCGTCATCTAGGTTGCGCCTTTGCGCTCTTATTGCTGCTCCACGTGTTTTTGCGGAACCACTATTTAATTTATGGCCATTACTATGACCACTAGAACTTTTATTCATTCTTATTTCCTTATTATTCATTTTTACTAATTACTATTTGATTGCACTGCTTTGAAAGAGAGTTCGAGCAGCAGATTATAAAATTATGCGAATGCGATTTGTATAAAGTTTCGTGTGCCTTCCAAGAGAATGCGGAAGTGCTAATACCTAAGAGAATTGCTTAGTTGGGACTATAATAGCAAAATATTAAGTAATTGTCAAGTCTTTTTGTCAATTCTTACTGATAACAGATGTATATAAGCGTTTTTCATCTTAGACCATAATATACTCAACTTCGGTCAAGGAACGTGTCCTAGACCCCTCTACGTGCTTCCAGAGAGCGACCAAAACCCGTTCATCTTTTGCACTTATAAACTAACGAGTTATGCCGTAAGAATTTTTTTCCAGATTTTGACCTATCAACGTCATTTATCGGACACTAGACTAGTGAGAATCATGTACCCCGTAACTAGTTGAGCTAGGGATATGTACGAAAATTAAAACTGACCTTGTTAGCGTTTTCCTGTGCGGTAGCTATGCTATCTGCGAACAGCGGTTCAGTCTTTAGGTACTTGTAGTACGTGGACCTTGCTATATGCGTATACTTGCAAGCATCACTGATGTTGTAGTTGCGTTCGATGTAATAAGCCAGCTTGTCTATCATTTTGAGATTTAGCTTAGGTGGCCGTCCAACGGCGTTTTTGATTGCCATAATTCCTCTCCTTTTTGTATTGTTCCTCTCTTATCTATTATGACAGATTGGGCTTTTTAGGAACTTTACTGGTCGTTGTTGATAGTTGGTAATATGGTGGTTATCAGCTCGTCATCTTGCTTTTGCTGTGGGGTTCGTTCAAGTAGTTTCTTTTTCCTGAAAATGGCATATAAGAGTGCTGTGAATGTGAGAGCGATTGCAACAAACATGATAACTTTATACTAACACCGATAGTAAATCCTCATCACATCTGGTTTGAACCACAACAATGCTCCATAATAATTAGCGTATGGACACAATACCTTACTGGGACGATGAAACGCTGCTTATTTACGGGATACTAGGTGGCTTCGTATCGCTTAACCCTCAAGAAGTGGTTAAATCGCTCAATTTAGTCGTAAATCAAAAAGGTAACCTTTTAACTAGCATTCATGTCTTGGCAGCACTAGAGGGCAGACAGAAGATTATAACTGGCGGTGTGTGGATTGACTTCAGAAAATACCGACACCAACTTAATGAAGCAAACGATCCAGCAACTGATGAGCTAGACGAAGTTATTGAGAAAGTTCAAAAAATTACCGATTCCGAGCCTGATGACAGAGAGGTACTTAGGTCAAACTTTAGCGAATTGCTTCAGCAACGAGACATTCTCACAGAAGCATTACATGGCTGTCTCGAATTTCACATTAAGGTGCTCGATAAGTCATGGATACGGCAACTTGTTCGAGATTATTTAGAACGGTATCGTAACGATGAAGTATTTACACCCACCGCACCTACCTATATACCTTACAGCGAACAATACGTAGCTATCACAAACCTACTTGAAGACTCAGAATATCCCAGAAACATCACACGACTACATGTACCCAATAATGTGAGGTTTTTTGAATCACTCTACGACTTGGTAGATAAAGATAAGATTGCAATTACAGAACTCAGTGACCAGAATAACACATTCATTGACCCTGGATTCGGCCTCGTTGTAGATTCAGATAAAAAGAAAACGTTACGCCCATTAGATAGAAGATACATAAGTGTAGAAGCCAAGAACTATGACCCAGCCTCCGGTATTTTAACGGTCGTTGGGCAGCCAATACAAATTATTAAGCAAGTAAACAGACTAGGCAAAAGAAAAGAGAATAATCAAGCGAAACTTATGCGTGAGCTATTCTACGAATATACATTTTCTCAAGCACAGGCTTTAAGACTTATTTACCCCCATAAAGGCGAGAGTTATCCACAGGAAATTATTAAAAAATCTCGTGCTTTAGTCGATTCAATTAACAGAAAAATTAAAGCAAAAATAGGAGTAGCTGACTTAATAATTTCCAATGACTGGAGATTCGAAATCAACCCTCGTTATCTGAAAGATTGACAGAAAACTTTTCTGCCAAGCCCCACGATAGGATTAGCTCGTAACAATAAATTACGAGCATTTTTATGTTCAGAAGGTGGTAAAAATCATGGCCGAGAAAGACAGCCAAACACATATATTAAATCTAACTAGCGAGGAGCTTAAAGCCGTCAGCTTTGGCATTCAGTGGGGATACGCCGTTGCAGCAAATTCACCAACCGTACGTGAGTGGAAGCAAAAACGTAAAGTCATGGAAAGCGTTCTTAAAAAGATTAAAGCCCTGCAAAAGGAGGGTAAATAAATGGCTGACGCAATAAGAAACGATAGCGAAAACATGACTGGATTTGACGTGCATGATGTTGGCCTAGCTGCTGCTCTGTTGTCATTAGGTCATGAGCTAGTAACTCTGCACCCAGATGAAGAATGTGGGTGCGAAATATTCCACTTTGAGGCTACAGCATCTGTAGAAAAAGATGCAGAAGCCTACTGGAAGCATAAATTACAGGTAGACGCTAAACATCATTGGGTGGCCTGTGAGTACCTTCTTGACCGCCTATTTGGAGAGTCACATGACGAGAATTAGTGAAGACAGCATTACCAAACTCCAAGCAATTCTCAAGCAGCACTTTGACTTGGACTACGATAACGAACAAGCCCAAGCTGCTGGCCGTGCAATCCTACGTCTGGTCGGTCTTAAATTGCAGCAAAAACTAAGTGAGGAATACGAGAATGAATCCACAAACGACTAATGAAGAAGTACGTGAAGCCTTGAACGATATAGACCAAAAGCTCTATCCCGAAATATCCATGCAACAGCTACTAAATGTGCTGGACCTAACCATTAAAGAAGATAGCGTCAGTAAGCTCATCACTTTCTACTGTATGTTGTCAGCATACACTCATGATTCACAAATTAACGTGAGCTTCAATGCACCTAGTGCGTCAGGTAAAACATATATCACAAAAGAAGTAGCCCAGCTATTTCCTGACGAAGACAAGATAGAATCTCATGGTGCGAGTCCAACGTCTTTTTACCACTCAGAGGGCGAGGTAGATGAGGAACGTAATGCTAAGGTTGTATCACTTGAACGCAAAATATTACTGTTCTATGAACAGCCCAATCCAATACTACAAACCAAGCTACGCCCCGTACTATCGCACGACAAATGGGAAGCCATTCATCGTATAACTAACAAGAACAAATCGGGCGGAAACCGTACGGAACTCATCATTTTACAGGGATTCCCTGCAACAGTATTTTGTTCAGCAGGTCTACGCCTTGATGAGCAAGAAGCTACTAGAGCAATACTGCTAAGTCCTGAGCCTAGTCAAGCAAAGATACAGGCAGCGATTGAATTGCAGAACATACGTGGTACTGACGAAAAAGCCTACATAGAGTGGCTAGAATCTCAGCCAGAGCGTGTAGACCTAAAAGAGCGTATTCTGGCGATCCGTGACGAACATGTAAAACACATTAAGCTACCAGATAACGGAGCGATTAAAGAGCGTTTCTACAAAGCATTTCCGAAACTCCGTCAGCGTCATGCTCGTGATTTTACGCACCTACAACAGCTTATTAAGGTGATTGCGTTGCTTAACTTATGGCACCGTAAGCAATCTGACGGCTCTATCATGGCAAACCAGTCTGACATTGACCAAGCCTTTGAGTTGTGGGAACAACTTGCCCAGAGCCAGAACTTGGGTATTCCACCAACAGCCATTCACTTCTATAAGACATATATCTTACCCACTTTCTACGATTTAGTAGCAGCTCACCCGAACACAGACCCATACAGCATAGGCGTAAGCCGTGAGCAGCTTTCTCGTGAGTATCTGCACTTGGAAAAGACCACACTTCCTGAAACATATCTACGTAAAGAAATACTTCCTCAACTTGAAGCTAGTGGTTTGATTACCCAGCAAGTACCAGAGGTTGGTGACAGGCGTACTAAGCTGATTTATCCGAAGTGGTTCCCAGAGCAAACAATATAGGTAAGCACGGTGGGTGGGAATTAACAGGAAGGAGCAGCCATGTAATACAGATAACCTAGAAACTCTAAACGAGGATCAAACATGTACATTCAATTTTTAACAATATATAATAGTAATGTTTTCACATTCAGCAAAAAGCCATTGGTTTTTTTGTTTCTGCTCTCTAAGGGCAGCACGGTGCAGAAAGTAGCCATTGGCGACTGGATGTGAAAACAGCCGTGCTGTCCTTTTTGATGACAGCCAGAAGGAACAAAACAATGAGTGAATATCCAAACGACAAGACTAATAAACTACGCTACTTCTTATATGTACGTAAGTCTACTGAAGATGAAGAAAAGCAAGTGTTGTCTAAAGACGCACAGATAGATAAGTGTGAAGAACAGTTCAAAAACCTGAATATTATCGACACCTTAGACGAAAGCAAGAGTGCTTTTGAACCAGATAAGCGTGAAGTCTTTAAGCAAATGCTAGAGAGGTTAGATAACGGTGAAGCTGACGGTATTATTGCGTGGCACCCTGACCGTTTGTCTCGTAATGAAGTAGATGCTTCATCTATTACTTGGCGTGTACGTAAGGGTGCTATTAAAGACCTCAAGTTCGCCAGCTTCAGCTTTGAAAACTCGCCAGAGGGTATCATGATGATACAAATGACTATGAGTCAGTCCCAATACTTCTCAGCGAAGCTGAGTAAGGACGTGAAGCGTGGTAATCAGCAAAAACGTAAGACTGGTGGTATCACTGGTATCGCCCCAGAGGGCTACTTAAATGACCGCATTAACAAAACTGTCTACAAAGACCCTGAACGCTTTCCACTGCTACGTAAAGCGGTAGATTTAATGCTGACTGGTGAGTATAGTGTCCAGCAAATCTTAAACATCATGAATAATGAGTGGGGCTATCGCACGGTGCAACGTACGAAAGTCGGTGGTAAACCAATAGGCCGTTCGTCGCTCTATTATATGTTCCGTAATGTCCGTTATGCGGGCTGGATACCTGATCCGTATGATGAAGACAAAATGTATCCAGCAGATTTCCCAGCCTTAATGACGATGCAAGAGTACGATAAAATCCAACTATTATTAGGTCGTCATGGTGGCAAGCGTTTCGTTACTCGTAAGCAGTTCGTACTGCGTGGCTTTATACGCTGTGGTGAGTGTGGGTGTATGATTACCGCCCAAAGCAAAGAGCGTACTAACTCTAAAGGCGTTACCCATATAAATACTTACTATCACTGCACTGGTAAACGCCCTTGCGGTCAGATTAAGAAGTATGGCTATAAAACGGAAGATGAGCTATTCAAAGAATGTGTAGATGAACTGAATCACTGGGAGCTAATCCCTGAACTCTACGATTGGAGTATGGACGCTGTTAATCAAATGGCTCAAGCTGAAATACCAGAGCGTAAGAGTGTAGAGAGTATGCAGGAGCAAGCCCTCAAGAGCTTAAAAGACCAGTACGACACTCTGTTGGACATGTCTACTCGTAAACTCGTAGATGAAGATACGTTTATTGAAAAGTCCGCCAAACTCAAGGCTGAATTAAAAGAGCTGCACAAGCAGCAAGCAGAGAGTAATGAGAGTACCGAAAACTGGTACGACTATATGACAGACCTGATTAGTAAGTTCATGAACGCTAATGCTAAGTTCGTAAACGGTGATATTGCTGATAAGAAAGAAACACTGTTAGCAATCGGTCAGAACCCAGTCTTACTAGACGGAAAACTACAAATAACACCTAACGAGTGGCTAATGCCACTACGTGACAATACAAAACGCTTTGTTGAACAATTCGAACAGGTTAGAACAATGTCTCAACAGATGAAAACTGACCTTCTAGACGCTTTACGTCTAGAATGGTACGCCCGGACGGATTCGAACCGCCGACCCTCTGTTCCGAAGACAGATGCTCTAATCCGCTGAGCTACGGGCGCTCGTCGCAGCCTGCGCCTCTGTCTCGTTTTGCCGACTAGCGGCAAAAGCTTCGACTGACGGCTACGCTGCTCCTCTCAAAATCTCAAACAGCAGCTATCGCTGCTTCGGTTTGAGATTTTGGCTTTCCTTGAGACAAAACCTACGGTTTTTTCTCAACGGAGCTTGCGAAGTAGATTCGCATTTTGCTGGCGCAAAAACACTCCTGCTTTTTTTCCTGAGCTGCAAGCTCGGGAGTTAGCAAACTTTATTTTAACAGATATGGGAGTGACTGAAAACTAGGTGAGAAAATTAAACTGGCTTTTTGACAAGATAGGGGATATTCCTTTAGTATAGAAGTAATGCTTGGCCTCGGCTGCGGGGTCGCCGGTATGAAATAATTAATTGCCTTGAAAGGAGGTGTGATTGCCATGGGGTTTGCAAGTAGTGAAATGGATACGACGCTGAATCAGTCGACTAACACGCTGCGGCACCTTTCAAGCTCGTTTTTTGACAGCCGATCACTGCTGGTTCTGATTGTTTCTTTGGTTGTGGCGATGGTGCTCGGCAAGATAGTATCGTCACTCTTGCGGCGCTTAAGCCGGGCAGTGGGCCGGACGGCCGATGAATCGAGCAATCTCACCACGGTGAATCGACTGCGCCGGATTGAGACCTGGATAATTTTGTCAATTGCTATCGTGCGGGTATTATTTATCGTTTTTGCTTTCTACTTTTGGTGGATTTTCATTCATCCCGGGCAGCAGCCGACAGCGTTGGTCGGTGCCAGTGCCTTACTGGTGGTGGTGGCTGGGGGTGTCTTCAGCCCGCTGCTGCGTGACTTTGCCTTCGGTAGCGGCATGATGGCGGAGCACTGGTTCGGGGTAGGCGATTTGGTGACAATTGAGCCGAATAATATCCAAGGGGTGGTGGAGCGAATTACGCTGCGTTCCACACGGATCCGGGGCCTGAACGGTGAGATTATCTGGATCAGCAATCAAAATATTTCCGGGGTGCGGATTGCTCAGAAAGGTGTGCTTACCTTGGCGGTTGAGCTGTTCGTGTCCGATAAAAAGGCGGCGGAGCGTTTGGTGGATAAGGTTAATGCTTTGCTGCCGATTGGTTCGTCGTTGGTAGTGACGCCTTTATCGATCATGAGCGAGGACAAACGGGGTGATGGGCTGTATCACATTACGGCGCTGGCCGAAACTGCACCAGGACGAAATTGGTTGATCGAGAAAACAGCCATCGAATTGCTACAGAAAATAGATGAAAAGAGCCGGAAATCAATTTTGCTGACCGATCCGGTAGCTCGTTATGCCGATAATGACACTGAGCGAGAATTTGCCCGAGCGGTTAAAAATGCTAAGAAAACTCGTCGTGCACCGCGCCGGAAAATTGTGCCCAAGGTAAGCAAGCAGTAGTCTGTCATTCTCGACCAAATCTGTCTGGAATCCAGAAATCAACACAAAAGCTTCTGTTTAGATCCTCGCTTTCGCGAGGATGGCTGGGGAAAGTTCGGGGTTAGGTAAATAATTTTTACAGCTTGCTGCCAAGATGTTATAAGATAACACATATGCGTGAAATCCGTAACTTCACTGACGCGAACGCCGCGTTGCTGCCTTATGTGCAATTAGTGCACGGAAGTTTTGAAAAAGACACGGCCCTGAATCGAACCATTCCGCTGATGGCCGCAGCGGGTAATCCGCACGAAAAACTGCGGGTGGTGCATATTGCCGGCACAAGCGGCAAAACCTCGACCGCCTATTTTATGGCCGCTTTGCTCTCTGGGAGCGGTAAAAAAGTTGGGCTGACGGTTTCGCCACATATTGATAGCGTAGCGGAGCGGGTGCAAGTTAATGGCCGGCCACTTATCGAGGCAGAATTTTGTGTACGATTAGCACAATTTTTGGAAATCGTCGAAACATTACAGGAGAAGCCGACTTATTTTGAACTACTATATGCCTTTAGCTTTTGGGTTTTCGCCCAAGAGAATGTCGATTACGCTGTAGTGGAAACGGGTATGGGCGGCCTGTACGACCCGACCAATATCGCTGCTCGTAAGGATAAGCTGTGTATTATTACCGACATCGGCTTTGACCACATGCAGGTGTTGGGCCATACGCTGAAGGAAATTGCGGCTCAAAAAGCCGGCATTATTCATGCCGGTAACACGGCGATTATGTACGAACAGGCGCCGGAAGTTATAGGGGTAGTTAAAGCTTGGACAGATAGCCAGGGCGCTTCGCTGGAGCTGACTACCGAAGTTGCCGAACGAGCGGCATATGACATAAAGCTACCTTCAACTATGCCGGATTATCAACAGCGTAACTGGTTACTTGCTTGGAGGGCATACAACTTTCTGGCAGCTCGCGATACTTTGCCTCAGTTGAGCAAAGAAACTTTATTAGCTACGCAACTAGTACAAGTGCCGGCGCGCATGGATGTGCGTAAGATTAACGGCAAAACAGTCATCATGGACGGGGCGCATAACGAGCAAAAAATGGCCACTTTTCTGAGCAGTTTTCGGCATACTTATCCTGGGGCTAAACCAGCGGTATTACTGGCTTTGAAGCAGGGGAAGGAGATCCAAGACCTTGGTCCACTGTTTGCGCCCTTGGCAATGCGCGTTATCGTGACAACCTTTAATACTAGTCAAGATTTACCGGCACTCTCCGTTAATCCAGAAGAAATCCGGCAAGCATTTCAGGCTGCTGGCGTGACTAATGTAGAAGTTTGCCCCGATCAGCACGTTGCCTATGAAAAGTTATTAGGAGGTCCGGAAGAAGTATGTATTATTACCGGCTCGTTTTATCTCATTAGTCAGTTGCGAGAGACTGAACATCTGTCAAAAAGTTAACCGCTGGGTTGTTAGATAATTCATAGTAGACTTGCTGGAAAGCCGGTATGCTACCTATGTAGTAAATGGTTAATCCTAAGGAGGAGCAGTTATGACCAGCAGCACAACGGCATGTCATCAACAGATACGACGACAGACGCTTGGCACCGGTACATGGGCATTCCTAGCGGATAGCCGTGCATAAAAGTTTACTTTGCTCTTAGCAGCTAGCTAATAAAGGAGGTAGATTATGAGTTTATTGGTAGCATTAATTGTTGGTGGATTAATTGGTTATATTGCGGCAGCAGTCATGGGTCGGCGCGAAGGTATTATAGCCAGCGTTATCATCGGTATTATTGGCTCCATTATTGGTAGCTTTATTGCTATGCTGTTCAATAGCGGCAGCCAAGCGGCACTTGATTTTAGCTGGAGCGGTATTCTCTGGTCATTTATCGGCGCAGTTATCTTGGTGGCAATTTTGAATGCCATTCAGGGCTCACACCACCACACCCCCAATGTCTAGCAAATAGCGCTCTATACAAAATAAGGCCACGTACGTGGCCTTATTTTGTATTTAACATGTATTAGCTATTTAGAGCCGCCCTTTCGTCCAGCACGGCTAGCGCGCTCTGGATCATTTTTGAAATTGCCAGGGCTTACCTGACCGCCTTTACGTCCCGCAGCACGAGCGCGCTCCCGGTTGTTAGCGAAGTTACCTGGGTTTCGATGTGCCATAATAAAAGCCTCCTTTAAGTTGCCTACCCATAGTATGCCGTCGGGCTGAGAGGCTCTATAAGAAATTCCACTTATGGTAATTTAATTTTCTTGTGCTAGTGATACAAATGTTGATAACTAGTAATGGTCCAGGTGCGAGCTCCGGAAGACAGAGAAGTGCCGAAAGTAATAGTACCGGCTCCGTTTAAGTCTACGGTTTGACCAATAACGGAACCGACATTGCCGCTGCCAGTAACGGTGATTTTGCTCCAATAAGCGTCAAAGATCATGCCTGCCATCTTAGCAGCACCACCGATACTGATAGTTTGAGTACCTTGTGAAGTTTTTAAATCATTGCCGCTCAGGCTGGTGCAACCGGGGCTACAGCTGGCTGAACTTTTAAAGCTAATGAATTCTATGCCGGTACCTGAGCTGTTGGCAAGCAGGCTGGCCGATCCACCAACAGTTATGGTGCCATCTACGATTATCACTGGCCTAGTTGTGCCAACGCTATCCGGGACATGAATCTTGGCAGCGCCGTCTATTGTCAAATTGCCGGTGATGTAAACATTTCCGCTCACCGTCAGGTCACAACTGTTACCAACATCAATATCGCCAGTGATTTTTAAGTTGGAGGGCCAAGTACGAGCAAAACCGCTTCCACTCAAATATTTGGTGCAATCAATACTGCTATCGGTACTGGGCTTAGTAGTGGTGACGGCGTTAATCTGCCCGGTTCGGTCGTAGGTCGGCATACTGACAGTTGGCGCGGTACAACCAGTTTTGAGCCCTTGGCCGGTGCTGCCGCCTTGGATATTATTGTTCGGCCCAGTACTGGTTTGTCCGGTGGCGCAGACGGTGCCGTAAATAGCGGTGCTGTAGGCCAGGCTAATCGGCTGGGTGCTGGTGCAGATTTGCGGGTACGTAGGCCCCGGTGTCGCACCAGTCGGGCAGGCATCATTAGCAACGTCAACCTGTAGTGGCTGACTAACCGTGCCGATTTTTGATGAGCCCGCTAAGGTGAGCGTGCCGTTTACATAGACTTGGGAATTGGTAATATTAGCGCTGCCGCCCAAAATGAGCCCACCAGGGCCAGATTGTACTGAGTAACCGGTAGAACCGGTACCGACTACGGTTACCTTGACGATGCGAGTGCTTACCGGCTTGGTGAGATTACTTAGGCGATACACTGTGCCGGTGGAGGTGATAGTTTTAGCATTAGTATCACTGGTATTGGCTACGGTAGTAATAAAGCTGCCTTTACCCTGAGTGCTATTATTAAAGAATTGCTGGGCCGAAGTATAACCAGCAAAATTATCATCCTGGTTGAGCTGTTCCACAGACTCTTCGATGCCGGCTTCGGCCAGCATGTCTGCATTGGTGGCGTAGAGGTCATTACTGGCCAGCGTGTATTGGCTGGTGATGCCGGCGGTCAGGGTCAGGCCAATGATGGTCAAAACAGCCGAAATAATAACCACTGCTACCAAAATCATGCCTTGCTCGTTGTTTCTTGATTGTTTTAACGGGAGAAATTTAATCATTGCGGAATACCATCCTTGTCGTATAGCTAGCGCTTAATGTTTGCCCGTACTGTTTGGTTGCTAAATTTAATGTCAGCTCGATGGAGCGGGCGTTACTGGGCGTGACATCTTGATTGGTAGCATCCAGATAGCGAACACTAAACGAGCTGACATTATGAATTAAGGCTTTGTCGGCCGGACAAGTGCTGGTAGCCAGGTTAGCCGGGCAAGTAGTCTTAGCGCTGTTGCCGCTGACCGGAGCGGCTAGAATTCGCTTATACAGTGTATTGTTTTGCACAAAATAAATATCGTTATTTTTCTGGGTGATATATTTGAGCGGATCGGCAAAGATAATGTTACCGCTGGTATCCTGTGCAGCCGTTGCCAGTATCAGCGTTGAGCTATTGGATTGCCAGCTGAGCTGATTGGTGGGATCTGGTGCGTTGGCGTCTTGCCAGCGATTATTCTGATCGGCGCTGGCGGACGACTGGATGTCATTGTCGGCGATATTGAGGGCAATCTGCGCTTCGTTGAGCAAGGCGGCACGGGCAGTTTGACTGCTGCTTTGCACTAAATTGCTCAGCATAAAATTCAAAATAACTCCGGTTATTAAGCCGGTTATGATCAGCGCCACAATCAACTCAACCAGCGTGAAGCCTTGCTCATTAAAGCGTAGCAGATGCTTTTTCATTGCGAAATTCCGATCACGCCGATAGTCGAACTGATGGTTACTTGCCGCGTTTGCCCGTTGGCTTTGTAAGTTACCGTCACGTCGACGCGTCGTAAATCAGCGATAGGCGAGCTAACCACTACCGTACCAGTACCACTGCGCAAATTAGAAGGCAGCTGACTGGTAAAATCGATGTTTTGACCGGGAGTAAGGGAGTTATACGAGTCATTACGCAAAGTTTCGACTTCGCGTTGGGCGGCATGGGTGGCGCTTTGCAAATAACTGGCTTGATTTTGCGTGTTGCGAACGCCTAAAAACAGATTAGTAATAGTTATAGTGACTACCCCCAAAACCAGAATGGTTATGGTTAGTTCAACAATTGTAAAACCCGCTTCAGAGCGTAGCCGTTTCATCTTACCCTCAAGTATAATGCATAAGCGTTTTTCTAGGCCACTAATCCGGCCTGGCTGTGTCATTCTAAAATTATTAAATGACTAGTGGCTAATTTTCATAGCGAAGGCTACAATAAGCACAAGCAATATAAAAATCTATGAAATTCTCAGCTACCGAAGACCAAACTGCCACCTACCTCCGCTTATTCCAGAACGATGTCGATGCTGCTATTCAGGCGTTGCGAGCGGTAGCCGGATATCAGGCACGCTCTGCTAAGTTGCCAACTGGTAAAGTACTTATTTCCCTGCAAGACCTCACCAAACGCTATAAAGTGGGCCGCCAGCACGTGCAGGCCTTGAACGGTGTGTCGCTGGACGTACACGAAGGGGAATTCCTAGCCCTGACTGGCCCGAGCGGTAGCGGTAAAAGCACGCTGCTGCAATTGATGGGCGGCTTGGACCGGCCGAGCGGCGGTGAAGTAATGGTGGATGGCACCAACCTGAATAAAATGAGCGATCGCAAACTGTCTGAGTTTCGCGGTCAGACCATTGGTTTTGTATTCCAATTTTTCTATCTGCAGCCATTTCTGAACGTTGGGCGCAATCTGGAGGTGGCGGGTATGTTTGCCCACACGAAACGACACGATCGTCAGGCACGGATTGCTACACTCACCGAAGCGGTGGGATTGAGTGATCGCTTGCAGCATTTGCCCAAAGAATTATCAGGCGGCCAAATGCAGCGGGCGGCGATTGCCCGGGCTTTGCTCAACAACCCAAAAGTGATCCTAGCCGATGAGCCGACCGGCAATTTGGACAGCAAAAACAGCGCTGCCATCATCGAACTATTCGAGAAAATTCGTAAGGAATTCGGCACGACCATCGTGATTGTGACGCACGACTATGCTATTGCCCAACGGGCGGACCGCGAAATCAGCCTGAAAGATGGGGTGATCGTATGATCCGCCTCAGCGATGCCGGTTTGCTGGCCCTGACTAAATTGCGGACGCGCCGTATCCGCACTGGTATTACGATTATTATCTCTGGCCTAGTATTTGGCTGTTTGGTGGCGGGATTACTGGGCGGCCAAGGAGCCCTCAACAGCATACATACCTTTAATGCCGAAGGGCTGGGTAGCCGCTATATAGTGCAGGCTACCAGCGGAGCCACATCGCCCGATAACTCCGCGATCAAGGAGCGAGCATTACAGATTTATGACCAGACAGTAGCTGCCAAAAAGACGGCTGCCAAAAAATTTGATATAACGTATGACCCTGTCACTGAAGTTTCGCCAGTCATGACATTGCCTGGCAGTAAGGCCGGAGATACTTTTCTAAATCCAGGTGCCCCGTCGTCTCAACAAGCCATTGCCGAATATTTGCAAGCTCATCCGTATCCAAGCCTGTCGAACCTCAAGCAGGTAGCCCAAAATTATCAGCCCACTAACTTTTATAGCGCCACATCGGTCCAAGCTAAAGATGGCACCTTGGCGACTATGGCGAACGGTAGCGAAGATTTTACGCTTGCCGGCTCACAAAATAATATGCAACCACCAAATGATATTTTCCTGCAAAATCAGGTAATGTTTATGTCTGCCGGTCTGACGCAACCATTTTTACTGCCCTCATTGCCTAAGACCGCTAATCCGGATGCCATTCCGCTGATTGTGCCGTATAGTGTAGCCACTAAGCTGCTAGGGCTGCCCTCATTGCCCAAAAACGCTTCGCCAACTCAAAAATTAACCCGGATTAAAGATCTGTACGCCAAAGCCGGCACGGCGCAATTAACTGCTTGCTACCGCAACAACCTATCAGAAAGCCAAATCCAATCGGCGCTAACTACCGCTGCTGATATTGCTAAAAATGCTGGCAACAAAGACTATGAAAAGCCAAGTCTCATTTATGGCCTACCGGCAGCTGATTCTTGCGCCGCGGCGCTCATAACCAGTGACACCCGCACCAGAGCCGAGAAAACTGCTGCGGCTAATCTTGACAATTTTAACGCCGAGTTTGGCCAAATTGTCCAACCCGACCAACAAAAATTACAGTTCCGTATTGTTGGTCTGGAGCCCGATTATCAAACTAACGCTCCCAGTGACAGTGCGGCCGGTATCTTCCAAAACCTGGTTGGTTCCTCTTTGGCCGGAGTGATCGCCATCCCCCAAGATCTGTACGACAAATTACCGAGCGTCAGCCGCTACAATCAAATTTTGACATCTCAGCAGCAAAATATTTATGCCAATATGAGCAGTTACTATGTGGAATTTACTAGCGCCCAGTCAGCTCGAACATTTATTCATCAAAAAGGCTGTATTCCTGACCATAGTGGACTCTGTGATTCGCCCGACAAGCCATTTCAGCTAAATCCTTTTGGCAGCAACAGTATCGCGCTGCAGGACTTACAGCATAAATTTGGGCGAGCGTTTAGCCTGGCTGCTCTGATTGCGGCCGTCATAGCCATTATCATCATGGCCGGTACGATTGGGCGCATGTTGGCCGATGGCCGCCGGGAAACCGCCGTGTTCCGGGCTATTGGCGCCAAGCGCTTGGATATCGCGACAATCTATAGTTTTTACACATTGCTGCTGTCTCTGTTGGTGGCTCTGTTTGCGATTTTACTAGGCTTTGTTATTGTAGCCGGGGCCGATCATCACCTGTGGTCATCGACCACTGTGCAAGCGCAACTGGCCTTTGGGGGCTCCAAACCAGATTTACAGTTCCACTTTATCGGCTACACGCCAAAAATTTGGCTGGTCGCCGTTGGTGCCGTAGTGTGCGGTTTCATCAGTATGCTGCTGCCACTGCTACGCAACGTCCGCCGCAGCCCCATCAAAGACATGCGCGACGAATGAGTTGGCTTTGGATGGGCTTGTAGTTCGGAGCCAGAGTGTTACATTAGGTAAATGAAACGGATTATTTTAGCTTCTAGTTCGCCGCGGAGGCAAGAAATCCTCAATAAATTGGGGCTGTCATTTGAAGTTGTTGTCAGTAACTTTGAAGAGAACAATCCATTCAATGGTTTGCCACCTGAAGATCTTGTGCAACAGTTGGCCCGTGGCAAAGCCGAAGTTGTGGCCCGTCAGCACCCGGCGACACTGGTAATTGCTGCCGATACGATAGTGGTACTAGATGGCAAAGTGCTGGGCAAACCGGACAGCAATGCCGAAACGGCCCGGATGATTAAGCTGCTCGCCGGCAAAAGCCATGAAGTATATACGGCGTTCGCGCTGGCCGAAGGCAGCAGGATGCTTTGCGAAGTTAGCAAAACCACCGTCTGGATGCGTGATATTTCCGAAGCCGAGATCGAAACCTATGCCCAGACCGGCGAAGGCAATGACAAGGCAGGCGGCTATGGCATTCAGGATCGCGGCGCGTTGTTTATAGAAAAAATTGATGGTGACTACTATAGCGTGGTTGGCTTGCCGGTCAGTCGCCTCGCTAACAGACTGAAAGAGTTCGGCATCGATCTATTGCAAGCAACCCTCGCTGGTCGCTAAACAGTGATTTTGGTCGCTGTTGTGCAGAGTCAATAGGGCATACTACTTATGCTTTAACACGAAAATTACTACTTGTAAAATATGTAACAGACACAGCACGTCGCCGCGTTTAAGCTAGAGCTAAGGAAATAGGGGACTGTGATGGTTTATACCTTGGAACATGGTGCGCGTGGCTGGAAAATACCCCAGCGCTATACACTTGAAAAGGGCGCGCAGCGCCAGTTAACCCCTGATGCCTGGTTGGCGTCAGTACCCTTGAACGAAATTGAATTGCCGGAATTAGCTAAATATGCGGCAGTGCCAATCGTGAGTGTGGCTTTACTCATGACATTACTGCAATTTATGCATATCTCAGCACCGCAAGGACATCAAACTGGACAAGGCTCACCCCAGACAGGCGTCCCGACCGTACGTGTATTGCCGGCGGCTACGGTGGCCCCCAGTTCTTCAAGCAGCAATGATTCTCGGCCCCAAACTACGATTAGCTCGAGGGTGAATAATACTGCACCAACAAATACTACTGTTAATTCGAGCCCAGTCACCACTCCACCATCTACGAGCGACAACAGCAGTTTGCTGCCAATCAGTACGCCGGTAGATCCAATAATTACCCCTATTGTCAGTGGTGATGGTGGCACTACACCGACAGATCCAGCTCCTACACCAGACCCAAGTGATTCGTCCACCAGCACCGATCCAGTGACGGTTAACACCCCTGTCGCCCAAGTTGGCGTAGATGTCTTTCCGCCGTCAGTGAATCTAGGCCTGCAGCCGTAGCTTAGCGGGCAAATAAGGGGTGGGATAGAAAAAGGTGAACTTTGTGCGGGTGATGTCGAGTGCTTTTGAAGCGAGCATTCGGGAAAAGTAATAGCCCCGAAACTGTGGCTTGTAGCATGGCACTGCAAGCAATTGGCACCACAATGCGCGGCTGCAACGTGGTCAGGGCAAATAAATTCAATATGCTAGCTGTCGCCGTCAATGTCCAGGACAGCGTATTCTCAGTTTTTGGCAGGAAGTAAGTCTTTCGAATTGTGGGCAAATAACCCACGAAACCCACGAAAGTCGTAAAGTATAGCGCTGTTAGGGCATCTTTGCTGGCCACCCAAATAGCTGCCCCGATGATGGTTAGTAACAGACAGAAAATATCAAATTTGCTCAAGCCACCAATGCCATGTTTGATCGACAAAATAAGCACCAGTAGCCCGGTAAAAACAAAGACCAAACCCGTCCAAATGGTTGTGCGAGCACCGACGCTGATGTAGCTGGCAATACTGATCACGCCCACAATCAGCCAAATAAGGTATGACATCCGTTCCGGCTTAGTGTGCCCACGTAAAATACTGACGATGTAGGGAATAATTTGGACAAATGCCAGAATGCCGGCAATCTGTCCGATGAGCACGTGATCCATAAGCACAATGATAGCATGTATTATGAGCCAGGCTCAGACTAGCCCCCAAAAGTGCAGACCGTCTTTAAGAAAAATCAGTGCAAAGAAAAATAACAGTACCCCCAGCAACCTTATCGTATAGACAAAACCTTTGCCGCTAATAAAACGCTTAGCAGCGTGGGCCGATAGAGCAATGGTGCTCAAAATCAACACAAATACCCCCAAAAAGACAAATACTTCAAGCGGGCCGAACAGAAAGTTTTCTTTCATCCCTTTAACTATCAATGGCGCCAGGATAGAGAAATAAAAAATATAGGGATTAGGGTTAAGAAAATTAGCAATAATCCCCTTGAAAATAGACTGCCTACTAGATTTCGCCTCAAAATGCACATCTTTAACTTTTATACTCCCGTAAGCCAAATACATCAGATAACAAGCTCCAAATAATGAAATAAAACCTAATAAGATATTTAGATGCTCCAATTTCGACAAGATTAAAACACCAGCCAACATAATCGGTAAATCGGTTAATAAAGGCGCCAGCGCAATTTTGAGACCATTGCTCCTACCATGCCTCAGGGTCTCGGTAATAATAAGGGTCATGAGAGGTCCAGGTGTGACGCCGGCAATTAAGGATAGGGAAAAGACCGTAAAAATTACTGCTAACATGCAAATAGTATGCCATAGCTTGGCCGAATGGCTGCATACTTTGCTCAGGTTGGGCTTTAGTTTATGTATTGGGTATTAGTTGCTGCATGGCCTGTATAAAAAATGGCAGGTCGGCACCGAGTACGCTAAAGAACTCTTTGTCGACGGCTTCGACGGCTATCACGGCTTTGTTGGCGAGAATAATGCCTTTTTTGGTAGGACGAAGCGTCATTGATCGCGCATCAAGTCTGCTTGGCGTGCGGTTGATAAGCCCCTTTTTCTCGAGGGTGCGCAGGACTTGTGAGGCCATCATGACATCTGTTTTAGCGTGGTCAGCCAGCTGCTTTTGGGTGAAAGTGGCTTGATCGGTAGCCCAGACCAGAGAAGCCAGCAACACGAATTGTACGTGCGTGAGGTCAAACTTGGCCAAGGCTTGACGCTGCTGAGCCTGCCATTTATTAGTGATTTGCCATAGCAAGAAACCGGGGCTAGCATCTGGCGAGTCGAATTCAGTAGCGAGCTTAGACATTTAGAGCTCCGCTCCCATAGCGTCAGCAATAGCTTTAAAGTCTTCGGCGGTGATCTCGATCAGGCCGTAGCGAAAAGCATAGCCCCAATTAGTTTTCCCTTTTGTGAAGCTGAGATATCCCAGCAGCGGGCGAATGGGCACATCATTAGCTTTTAAATAGTTCACTCGGCGACGCCAAGGCTTGAAACTACCTTCGTCGGCTTGCCAGACTTTATCGTCACTAACGTAGCCGATAGCCGTAAAAGCTTGCAGGGAAGTGGTGCCGTCAAAACTTTCCTTGGGCGAGTAATACACGAAGCCGTCACCGGCATGCATGCGGACCAGGCCGCCGCGTTTGCCATGGCCGATCTGGGCAATGCCATTTTGGACACCGCGCAACACGTGCTCCTTGGAGACGACGCCACACCAATATTTCACGAACGCCCCTCGGCTCTAGCAATCAAATTGGCTGTTGACTGCTCCAGGTCGGCTTGCTGATTCTTGCCTAAGATTTTAGCCCACATCCATTGCCACGGCCCGCTGAGTGTCATGGTAATGGTAACGAACGTTTGGCTATTTCCTTGTGTAATTATGTGGTCGAAGCGCAGCTTGGCTCCAGGCAACCGGGACACATCTATAAACCGTTTTGGCGGTTCGGCAACCAGGATATCGGCTTTAACTTTCGGCCCACCCTTGGGTTTAAGCATGTAATGGCCGCCGGCAGAGAAGTTGTCCGTCAGCCTAGCCCATTCGATACCGGGATCATGATCTGTCCAGTGGTCGATGTCCGCCCACAGGGCATAAATAGTTGTCGGACTAGCCGTGGTTGACTGAGTTGTTTTAGCCAGTATTTTCATACAGATATAGTAAGCGCGCTTATTATATCTGTCAATTTAAAATAAATATCCGGCGTACCTTATTAGTAAGTACGCCGGATACTGAAGCTATACTTAACAAGTTTAGCTTTTAGCATTTAAGTGCTTACTACCGCCATTCTTACTAGCGATCTGAATGCGTTTGGCTTCCGGACGTTCCACTGGAACGGTGATTTTTAAAACACCCCTGTCCAGTTCGGCCGAAATGTTATCGGCATTGGCGCCTTCCGGCAGTACGATACGGCGGGCGAAGCTGGCACGGCTTTCACGCATCAGATACGTGCGCTGCTTGTCCTTCTGCTCTTCGCTGGTTTTGGTTTCGCCGCGGATCTCCAGTACATTGTCGCGAACATTAATGTCAATGTCTTTATCGCTGAAGCCTGGTGCTTGCATCTCCACGACCATGTGCTTGTCGTCTTCACTATAAATGTCGACTGACGGTAAGCTCATGGTATTAGTCAGCAGGTTAGGCATCTTCCAGAAGTTGTCGAACAGGCGATCGACTTCTTCCTCGAGGGTTGATAAGCCAAGGGAAGGGCTTGGCCGACGAATTAAATCCATCATAGCTAAACTCCTTTCTTTATGTTGATTGCGTTAGTAATTCGCTAGTGGTTTTACCACTAATTTTTATATAGCATAGCTAGCACTCTCATGTCAAGAGTGCCAATTTACAGAGGTGGCAGCCGGCAAAAAATCTTGACCATTAAAGGAACAATATCAAATAAACATCAACTATGCAGCTATGCTAAAAGTCGCAACCAACTAGCCAAGGAGTTATAAATAAGGCTGAGCTAAAATTATCCAGAATTGAACTACGGCGCATACCTGTGCCTCCTACTTAATTGCCCATAATGTTGATCAAGGCACACTAGGGCGATCGCATTAAATAAATGCCAGACGGCATGCCCGTTAAGGTAGTGCTCCGTAGAAGCTAAACACCACAGTTTTTTATAATCAAGCCACCAAAACACAAAGCCCGCCAGGAAGCTAATAAAGGTCATGATGAGGTACTTAAGGCTGAGCTTATCAGCACGAGCAGCTTTTAATTCCAGCGGTACGGCAATAGCTAGCAGCAGAACAAACATCGGTATGCCCAAGTTGAAGCCATTAATTGTTTTTACGGTGGCGGTCACAGTAATACAACTCAAAAAGACGCCTGCGTAGATCAGTAGCCGTAATTTTGGGCCGATAGGCCTACGGCGCTCCCAAGCACTTATGATTATGAAGACCAGTAATAAAAACATGGAACCTAAATCGGCCAGTTGTCCCACGAAAGTAAACGTAGCGTAATAGAAAAATGATGCCAAACCGAGGACGATGGCTATGCCGCCTAGAGGAGTGGAATATGCATGGTGCTTGCGAATCAGTATATATACACCGACTATGGAGATTAATAGCGATGATAGCGCGTTGGCCGGTTCGATAAGCCAGCCCGACAGGTTCGATTCACAATACTGAATAGTAGGTGTTCCCAATAGACCGAACAACAGAGGCTTCATATATAAAGCTTAACAGGTGATGAGTTTGTAAAATACATCACGAACAATATTCTAGCCGCCTGTAATAATAAAAGCAGGGAAAAAAGAATTAGTGTATGGATCCTTTCGAAGTAATCTTTCGTACTGGTAAGAAATATCACTGCCCGGAGGGCCAGGTCTTGAGTCGCCCCGATGAAGAGCCAATGGGCGTGTTTTACATCTATAGCGGTTACGTGAAGGCCTATGATATTGACACGACGGGTGAGTATCAGTCTATAGGTATCTGGGGGCCAGGCGATATCTTTCCTTTGTATTGGGCGCTTGATGAAAATGGTCCTCGTTTGTTTTATGAGGCAATTAGTCCGCTAGAATTTAGTGTGCTAGCCAGATCTAAATTTAAGCGGCAAACAGAAAATAACATGCCACTCTTGAAAGCGACGCTGGCAGCAGTGCTAAAATCATTTCGTTATTCGCAGGAGAGAATCCAAAATTTGGAACTGCGAACCGCCAAGGAGCGAATTGCCTTCAGGCTGCTGTTTTTGGCCCAGCACTTCGGCCATAAGTCAAAAAACGTGGTGGAAATTGCCGTGCCGGTAACGTACCAGGACATGGCCGAATCGCTGAGTTTGACCCGCGAAACGGTAAATCGCACTATGCGCCAACTACTGACCGAGGGTGTAGTGAAGCGGACTAACCACCATTTGACCATACAAAATATTGACTATCTCAGGGATATCGTAGGCAGCGAAACGACGTTAGATATTTAACTGACCGGCTATGACATAGCGCATGGTGAGCCACACTCGGGATCTCTACAATAGACAGTGTTCATTAAATTTAACGAAAGGAGTCATAGATATGGCAACTAGCGACCGAGGTTTTGCCTCAATGGACGACAGTAAGCAAAAAGAAATTGCCAGCGAAGGCGGAAAGGCTAGCGGCGGCAAGAACTTACGAAATGTTAACCGCAGCGCAGCCGGTAAAAAAGGTGCCGAAGCTCAGTCAACTGAAGCAAAGGCTAAGGGCGGACGAAACAGTCACGGCGGCGGCCGCAGCTCTTAAGCCATCCTATCTTTTCCAGCTTTAAGAGGCCCACTAGGGCCTCTTTTCTTTAGAGTAGCTGCCTACTACTCAGACTCTTAAAACATTTTGTTGCGGATCTCATAAGCCCTATATGAAACTATTGCAAGCGCTTCGTTGTGGTGTAAACTTAGGTCGTATATTAAATGGGGGAGATCTATGTTGCACATCAAGTACCTGGCGCGTACTGTCAAAACGGCCGTTATTACCACTACCCTAATGGCAAGCAGTCTACTCACGACTCAAGCCGCCTTCGCTGGCGGCGGTATCGATCCTTGCCAGAATTCAACCAATCCGGTGGCTAGTATGTCTGCGACCCCGGATCATGGCGTGCAATCTGTGAATGTGGCATTTGATGCTTCGTATTCAGAGGGTTGTTCGGCGGCACTGACTGATTATAGTTGGGACTTCGGTGATGGCACGAACGCCAATGGCGTCCAGGTTGACCATACGTACACCGTGGGTAATTGGCAGGCTATACTGACAGTTACTGACGCTAGCGGCTTAACGGCTTCACGAGCCCGCACCATCACGGTTAAAGCCGGCAATACTGCACCGGTTGCTCAAGATGACTCTGTCGAAGTTCTCCAGGGGAAGCAGACAGTACTGACCGCTGGAGCTAACGATACTGACCCCGACGGCGATGTATTGCAATGGAATGTAGAAACGCAGCCGAGCCATGGCACGGTCACGATGGATTACGCTACCGGAGATGCTACCTATACTGCCCAGTCAAATTACGTCGGATCTGACAGCTTTACCTATAGCGTCGATGACGGCTATGGCGGTACTGCTATCGCAACGGTACATATTACGGTTGACCCGCAAATTATTGCTAATGACGATACGGCAACTACTAATGAAAATACCGCTGTAACTATTCCTGTACTTGCCAATGACACTTCAGTTACTGGTGATCCACTGGCAGTAGAATATGCTTATGACGGCTGGACTGGCAACACGGTGACAATAGATAGCCAAAAGCAGAATGTCGTTTTCACGCCAAATACAGGGTGGAGCGGTACGGCTACGTTACACTATACCGTTCAAGATGTTAATCATCCAGAATTCACGGCAAATAGTACAGTCCAAGTAACTGTACTACCCGTTAACCGTGCACCTGTGGCCACAAATGGTACATATAGTGGTCCCGAAGACGGAATGATTACGGGAAATGTGCTTGATTTTGCTAGTGATCCAGATAATGATGCCTTGACTGTTTCGGCACTGACGCAGCCACAGCATGGCGTATTGAATCTCAACAGTAGTGGCAGTCTTTCCTATAAACCGGCTGCTGGGTTCGTGGGCGTAGACAGCTTTACGTATCAAGTAAAAGATTCTTCTGGTGCAACCGCTAGCGCAACACTTAGCTTAAATGTTTTTCCTGTCAATCACGCGCCAGTTGCCCATAATGATAGCGTGACCACTAATGAGGACACAGCAGCTACGGTCAACACTTTAGCTAACGACACCGATAGTGATGGCGATGCATTGACACTTACAAGCGTAAGCCAGCCTCAACACGGTACAGTAGTGAAGAACGCCAATGGTACTGTTACATACACGCCGGCTGCTAACTACAACGGGGCCGATAGCTTCACCTACCAAATAGCTGATCCATCGGGTGCCACCAACACAGCAACTGTGGCTATTACCGTTACCTCTGTTAATGACTTGCCAACTGCCAGCTTTAACTGGACAGCGACCAAACAACGCAATGTTACCTTCACCGCCACGGCTTCAGATGTGGATGGCACCATAGCACGCTACGATTGGAATTTCGGTGATGGCAGTACTAGCTCTGTCAGCTCGACTACCCAGCAGCACACCTATCGTAAGAGTGGTACATACACTGTTAGTTTGACTGTTACCGATAATGACGGTGGTCAAACAACATACAGTCAAAATATTAGCCTCTAGGCTTAATGAGTGCGTGGGGTGAGTATTGTACTGGCTTTTAGAGCTAGTAGCACTCGCCCCTTGCTGCTAAACTATTGTCTGACTGTTAGGATGTTTTCTTCCACAGCCTTCACGAAACGATTGGCGCACTTTTGGTTAAACGTCCGTACCGTAATGTTGCCTACACGTGTATACAGCACGACCGTCCCGGCCGGCCCAACTTTGGCGTATTCTACACCTTTTATAGACTGATAGTTGACTTCATCGCACTTTATAAATAAAGGCTTGCGATCTACTAAAATGACGCGTTGATCGGTAATTATGAGTGCGCCGCGGCCGATGGCAGGCTTTTGACTGAGATCTTCCTCTTTATATCTGCCGTAAACGATACCCTTAATTTGCTCATTAGGCTGAATGACAAAAGGCAGAACGTGGGTTTCGGGTAGCCACAAATCATACTGTACGGCACCTAGATGGCGTAATTTTTTCTCGATTTGCTCCCTATGTAACTTAAAAAGGCCGCCGGAAAGATGCACTTGATCAGTCTCCAGTTGGTGCTTGCCTAAGCGGATGAGTTCACGCATCTCTTCTCTCCTACTTTATCTAAGCAAAGAGATGACCGCTTCGCATTGATACAGATCACAATAAATAGGTGATAAACGAGACACTACTCGCCTAATGAGAAAGCTTTATAAATCGTTACGACTCTTTTGAAAGTATGGCTTCCAGGGCAGCTGTATCGGTGAGTAGAATGTAATGCTTCTGGAGCTGAACTAGGTCACGATCTTTGAGCTTATGCATTTCCCTGCTGACTGTCTCGCGTGATAAGCCGGCTCTGGCGGCCAGGCCTTGTTCGCTAATATGTAGCTTGCAACTGCCATCAGCCTGACGCTCACCGAAACGGCGGCATTCTATAAGCAGTTCATGGATTAGTCTGCTTCTGGCAGTGCCCGACATTAACTGAACAATTCTAGCTAGTATTCCTTCCATGCCGCGATATATGCGGCTCAGCAGGTCATACATCACATCCGGATTTTCTTGTAAAAACTTAATGGCTTCATGGCAAGGGACGGTGTATACTTCCGTCGTTTCGTCGGCCTTATAAAAGTATTTGTTAGGCAGGCGGTTGATAGCCCATGACATCGGAAAGAAAGCCGGTGGTTTAAAGATATTAACGATTACTTCCGCACCACGATATGAAATATCATATTTTATAACCCGTCCTTTGGTGATGTAGAAGATATATTCTGGGTTTTCATTGGCAAAAATTAATATCTGACCCTTCGGGTAGACACGATGAGGGTATTGACTAAAGTGGGCATGTATCTTGTCGGCAATCTCTTCCGGCATAAGTACCCCTAGTAGTACTATACGCCTAACGTAGCGGAAGATTTAATTAAATTTAAATGATTTACTTTAGTTTTAGGCACAAGTAAGTGCCTTTAGAGTGATACTTGAGCGAATTAGACTGAAAGAACCGCGTCCAATAGTTGTGGAAATTGATTGAAGCCAGCCGCTGCATTCAGGTGGCCGCCATTCGGAATAATCACCGGCTTAACTTTCAGCGCATCTGCCAGATTGTGCAAGGCTTCTTGCGTTACATACGGGTCGTTGTCCCCGAAAAACGCAAACGCTTTCCCTAGATTCTTATTTACTTTCTCGAAATCTACATTTTTCTCCTTCAAGAAGTAGCTGTTGAGCTTGTATCCATAATCGTCGGAAAAGCCGGACACGCTCACTAGGCCCTTAATTGGCTGGGCGGCAGTTTCGAGAAAGTCCAGCGAGCTTGTTACGCCTAAAGAGTGCGCAACAATAATGGTATCGCTTCCAAGTTCCGCCATAAGGTTAGCGATAACGGTGTACCACTCCTGCCGATCAGGATGATCGGAATTGGGTAATGACGGCATGGTAACGTTGTACGACCTGGTAATTAATTCATCACACAGCCATTGGCCCCAGTTCTCGCCAGCACTCCCTAAAATCCCATGAAGAATCAAAACATTCATGCATTCATAGTAGCAGTAAAAAATTTTTCATAACAGGGGAGTTTCAGCACAAGCTTTGGCAAGTATTTTAAACTATCTTAGCTCATCAAAATCTTTGAGCATCTGGGTTCGCTTTGGATCACCATCAAATTTATTTTCCAGCCATGAAGTCAGTATCGCTTCAAAGTCGTCTTTGTACCATGACCCTAAACATAGTAAGTTAGCATTATCATAAACCCTGGCATTTTTGGCTTGTTCGGCATCTCTGCAAAGTGAAGCTCGAATACCCTTAAAGCGATTCGCTCCGATTTCGACACCTACACCCGTGCCACAAGCTAATATGCCAAAGTCTGCTTCGCCCGACTGTACTTTGTGAGCAACGGCGGGGATTATCTCCTGTAGGCTAATTTTTCTGTCCGCACTTTTAGTGCCCAAATCTAGGTATTCTATCGAGCGACCATCCAAGAGTGCCTCGAGCTTATTAATTAACTCGACCGTATAATGGTCGCCGGCGATCGCTATTTTCATAGATACATGATAGCAAATGCCTTCATTGAAAAGCTGAGGCTACTGTCTTCAATCACAACTCATTATAGCTCATCGAAGTCGTCATCATATGCTCAACTAAGCACGGATAGAATTAACGCAGAGTTGCTATTTTATGAATAATCATATATAATATAGTCAATTATGACTGATGCTATCAAGCACTATGAGCACGAGCTGGCTGCAGCAGCTAATTTGATAGCCGCAGCAGCGGATAACCCGAACACATACCTGCAAGATGCCGCTGGCTACCTGTTAGTAACTCGGGATATGGTTGCTAATGCTTCCTGGCCGGAGTCAGCGGCGCGTACTACGGCTGGGGCTATGCAAGTAGTTGGCAATTATGCCGCACGTTCCGATAACGTCGAATTGGCCGATCGAGCGTTTGGCTACGAAGGACTTGCCGGGAAATGGCGATTATACGGTATAGCGACTGTGGCTGGTACGCTTGATAGGCATCCCGACTGGACGACGTGGGCTGAATCCGATGAGACACAAGAAAGCACGGCTACAAATCAGGCTGCAAAAACAGCCATGTTAGTTGTCAAGTCAAAGATAGCGCTAGCCGATTATGCGGCGGCTGGAGCTACCGAAGCTGAGCGGCAAACAGCATTATCTAGAGCGATAGCCTGCAAGCGAGCTGCTCACGTCACAGTAGACTGGCGGAGGAACGGAGGAGAAAAATACACAACCCCTATTACATTTGGCGAAACCGAAAAATACAAGACCGCACTTGATAGTCTATTTGCTGAAAATGGTCTATGGCAAGAAGTTGACTCGCCCGATCCATCTTATCCATTTAACGAAGTCAAAAATGGTAACCAACTAGCTGCCAAAGCTGCTATGGGAAAACTTACTAGGCGAGATCGGCGAAGGCTGCAACGTACCTGGCCTTTACAGGATCTGCTCTACGTTGATGCTATGGTAAGGGGGGAAGAGATTCCACCTCATTCCATTGGCGGCAATAGCCCCTTACGGGGCAATGCACTATTAGCGGCAGCAGCTCCCAGGATCTTTGTGGATATGGGGCTTGCTCGTGGGGATCAGTTGGACGTTTATCTTAGAGCCGGCAAAGTTAGGGAAGCAGTGAAGGCTTATATGCATATGCAGAAGTACGCCCATGCTCCAAAGTTACTGGCGGGCGCTTTGGTGCTGGCACCACCGTATGTAGAAGAACTACAAACAGCCCAAGAGGCATATGAGAGGTATCGCCGGGACGTCTCAAGTAAAATTATTGCCGTGCAGGCTCCTGGGCTAGCTCAGACTGAAGCTTCTGAAGGCACAGAACAGGCCCTCTTACAGCCAGATACTACACTAGTTAGCCCAGAATTGAACTTGCCGAACGAGCAGGTCAACGGGTTATTTACTGCTCTACGCCAGCTTAGGTCGGCAGTAGAAGTCGATCCTGGATCAAAAGAAGCCGCTACTGCCTTATATCGTCTGCGTGATAATTGGGACGAACTTGAGCAAATGGAGAGCTACGGCGAGAGCCTACCTGCCTTGGCTGCTGTGCTTAAATCACAGGGGATCATATTCGTGAAAGAATGGAAAAGCTTCTCTGAGAATGGTTATATCGGATACGGTTTGGTTGCTCCGGCGGTACAGACAAAAGAGAATGGCGACAAGAGTTTCTTCGCGCGACCGTACATGGTTGAGTGGCTACGCGATGCCGCGCGGAAGCTTAACGAGTTACATGGTGAGGACCGTTTCGTATTTACTGAACATCCCGAAACAAAGCCAGGTGAAGGAGACTATGCACACGAAACAATGCAGCGTATAGGTATCGAAGGCAGCTGGAGACAAAGAGGTCTGAGGTATTGGGAGTTAGTTTCTGCAGAAGGTACAGCTAGTAGAATCAAAGGAAGCTTAGATACGCTACCTCACGTAACAAGTCGGCTCATGGCGCTTGAATTAGCAGACGAATAAAGGCAACCGCAGCCTAGCTGGTTAATGCCTCGTCCGTCAGCGACTTTATCGTGAGAGCATCCTCTATTGATTCTCCGTCTTTAGCATGCCCGCCCAGCATGCCCCAGCCGCGTTTTGAGCGAGCTAGAATGATTTCTTCACCTTCTGTAATTGCCAGGCAAAAGGCTGCAGTAACCAATTCCTGAGGAGGCAAATCGTTTGTTGCCCATACTTCCCAATCAATCCCATTACCCCTAAGAACTTCGGCAATAACCTAACCTTAACATAAAAAACTCCTCAAAACGAGGAGTTTAAACAAACTTTGTTTGGAGGACCATCATTCTCATTATCGCAACTAAGCTTAATGACTTAAATGCTCGTGGAGTATTTGCCATTTGCCATTATTCGCTACAATAACGTTGGTCCCTCTACCGTTGCCTGACTTTTCTTCACCTTCAACTATACCTTTCCACTCGAACTCATATCTACAAACAGCAATGTTATCGGTGTTGATAATCCACTGCACATTCTTAATGGAATATACTTCATTTTCTATTTTGTTAAAGGTACGTGTAATAGCTTGCTCAATTTCTTTGATCCCGCTATATGAACCATCGGTAAACCAATAGGTTGCGTTATCGGAAATCAGTGGCTGAAGAATAGAAAAATCGTGACTATTGGTTCTTGTCGCATATTCTTTCAGGAATTCTTGGACAGCCTGCATTCCCTAATCATAGCAAAAAGACCCGATGGTCGTTTAACCATAGACGGTTCGGAAAGGCCATCGTATGCGCTATCGCAACTGAAATTCGTTGCGACGCCTCATAGGGTAGTATCTATCAGATATTTATTTGGGCTTATCGTTCAGATAATCTTGTCTTTCTTTAAGGTAATGTGCCCATTCAAATATAGTGTTCACCGCATCTTGCGTTCGTTTGATAAGCCCATCATCAAGATTTAGCTCCATTCTCTCAGTGGCAATAATGTTAAGTAATTGCACAACATCTTCTTTGCTGCCTCCTTTGAGCACAGCTTCCTGCACCTTTGGTAAATAGCCGTAATACTCATCTCGGGCTTGAGGTGTTCCCGCAACGCCAATCGGATCCCATATATAATGAAGCGTTTCGTCAATACGCTGATAAAGCTCTTTTGTCATATCAATCATACAAACATCATAGCAACAAAAAACTCCCCGAAGTAGAGGAGTTTATGGTGCTTATTTAAAACAAGCTTGTACGTTATTGCAAACTGAAATTATCGAAATGGTAGAGCCGCGGCCAATAGGAACCCTAGCTAACTAATGGACGGTCGGCTCTCTGTGCTGCCGCTAGGTGGTCAGCCAGATTAATTATGCCATAAATACTATTGGAGGGCCAGGAGGGACTCGAACCCTCGACATTCTGCTTAAGAGGCAGACGCTCTAACCAGCTGAGCTACTGGCCCGGCTTCCCTGCGGGAGGCCGGGCTGGCCCCTTCCGTAGGTATTCGGGTTGATTCTCTTGTGAAGTGCGAGTCTAACACTACCGCTTATCTTAACTTGTTTCTCGTGGGTTCTCGCTGCCAAAAGGGTAGTATAAACTTCGTAGTAGATGAGTGTTACAGGCAAGCGATATCGTGTCGAGAGAACTTTACCATTTCGATGTTCTGCGACTCTTCTTTTAAGGTTTGTGGTCGAACCGTAATAGTACCCAGTATCTATATCCGACTGTAAGACATAAAAATAGTACATTTCGGTGCAACGGGGAAAGTTTAGCAAAATACCCCTGTTTTGGCAAGCGTTTTAGCGCTGCGTTTTGGCATGCAGCTGCCAGTAGAAGAAGACGATACCACCAAAACCAAGGGCGAATATCAGGGCTGACAGCGCGCTGCTGTAGCTGCCGCCGCTGTTTTTCAGGAAAGCGGCTGACATAAATTGGTACAGCGTAATGATAGCGGCAATTGCCCCAAACACAATACCCCAGGTAAGATTGCGACGCACCGAGCGCTTAAAGAAAATATCATCGTTAGTGATCGGGTTTTTGAGCTGCTCGGCATGAAATTTTTTGTAGGCGATGATAAAGATTGGCGTGGTTACGACGGCCAATGAAAGCGTCAGTACCAGTGCTGCTCCCAGATCATTATGGCTGCCGGCAATCCGGTCAATAAGCGTTGAGAGGAAACCACAAACAAAAAAGACGGTGAACCAAAGTCCAGCTCCGGCAATTTTGATATACAACCCAACCTTTGATTCGACCGGCTTCATACGCATGTTGTACTGCACGTTCTCTACCTGAATGGGCGTGCCATTGTTACTAGTTTGGCTAGATTGATTGTAAGGTGCCGGCGTGGGTGGCGTAGGTACCTGGGCCAGCATGACTTGATTGATCTGCTCTTGCGTCCAGCCGGCTTGCATCAGTTGCATACCGATTTCCAGATCGCTTTTACCGGCGGCACGCTGATGCTCCACATACTGCTCGACGTTAGGAGCTTGATGAGTGTTTTGAGTAGGTGACATTATTTTTTTCCTTTTATTGCTGTCAGGATTATAACAGAACTTTTGCAAGCATACGCAAATTTACGATCTATTTATATTGTGGTATAAATATTTTATGACGACTTCAAATGTACGACTACAGATGTACCGGGAGATGCACACTCAAGCATTAGGTCTTGAATTAGATGGACAATTTGATTTCGCCCAGGAAGGCTATAGAGCTGTCCTAATGGGATTAGAAACGACATTCAGAGATCCGGATAATGCCCCTCTTGATGCCAATCTCCTGCGGGCAGATACTTGGCGGGATAATGCCATGGCTCAGTTGCGTCGAGGGCTTGCCCACAGGAGTGATAATTATGATCATGCACAGGAAGGCCTAGAAAGGGCTCGGGCGTTCAGTGAACCATATTTGACTGACACCTCACTCACGGCTCAGCAACGTACCCGGGCCTCCGTTACTACTGCTATGACGTTGACTTGTATGGGCGCCATGATAAGTTCTCGGCAAGTATTTAGGGATGAGCGGCCGATTAGCGGGCCTGCAACAACTCAGCAAAGGCCTGAAATGCGTTTGTTTGAAGAAGCTCATCGCACGGCCATGCAAGGCAATAAATCTTACGCAGGTGCTAATAACGCTATGCGTGCTGCCCGGGCTGAAGTCATCAATCGGGAATCTATTCTAATGTTTGGCAAAGAAGTGCCGGATTTCGCATATGTTACTCCTTGGCTAAGTCGGGCGGTTTGGTTTGTGGGTCACGGAAATTCAGGTCTGGCGGATCGCAGAGACGCAGTACGAACTATTTTCAGCCATAGCCGTTTTCTGCGTAGTCAACAAGCTGCCAGGGCGGCTGCGATTCACTGGCGCTGGGTATAATAAGTTATACATGGTGAAAATACTCGACAGCGGCGAGCTGGCTGGCTTTATTAAAGAACGGCAGGCACACGATGTGCGACGTTTGCGGCAAGCGGCGCAGATACAGCCGCGGCTGGCGCTCGTTCAAATCGAAGCTGATTCTGCCGAAAAGAGCTTTTTACAATCAGTTCAGGAATACGGTGCGGATATTTCGGTTGAAATCGAGGTGCACACAGTTACAGAAGTAGAGGCACCAGAACGTCTCGAGGAACTGAACAGTGAGCCTAAGGTACAGGGAATTGCGATTGTGGGGTCAGTTCAAACAGAACTGCGGCAAAAAGTGAGTGTGGCCAAAGATGTGGCCGGACAGGCCAAAAACAGCACTTTTGATACACCGTTAGCAGTAGCTATCAACTGGTTACTGGCTGGCTATAACATTAATCTGCCCGGTAAATTGATTGTTGTTGTGGGCGAGAGTCTCGAAGGCGAGCTGTTGGCCAAAATGTGGCGAAATTCTGAGCTGGACGTAACAGTAGTACACGAGAATGACGAAGTTTTGATCCAAGCGATTCGTGAGGCTGATGTCATCGTATGTAACAGTGAGCAGCCGAACCTTATTACAAGAGATATGGTGAAGCCTGAAGTTATTATCGTGGAAGCAAGCCGAGGACAAAGTTGTCTTGATGAAACTGTGTACCAGCTGCCCAACATTACAATTACCCCAGAAAATGAAGGTGTAGAGCCGTTAAAAATCTGTGCGCTGTTTGATAATTTGCTGCGCTTCGCCCGGGTACAACTATAAAGAATTAACAGCAGCCTGGAATTGATCGCCTTTGTCTTCGAAGTCTTTCCAGAGGGAGTAACTGGGGGCAGCGGTGCTCAGTAGTACGACGGAATTTTCCGGTGCGTGTTCAGCAGCATGCTTGACGGCGTCGGGCATATTAGTGGCTTCGAAGATTTCCGGCTGGTAGTCTGTGGGCAGGGCAGCCTTCATTTTCTCGATAGTGTTAGGAAATAGCACCAGACTTGGGATGTGCTGACTGGCAATAAATTTCATGAAATCAGTGAAGTCATAATCTCGATCTTGGCCACCCAGCAACAGGCAACCGATCGGTCCTAGCTTATCGGTAATGGCTTTGATGCTAGCCGTGGTAGACTCTGGTGTCATGCCAATGCCGTCATCCACATAGGTGCGGCCGTTTTTAGTGGCAACTACTTGCATACGGTGCCTGAGAGGTTGAAAACTGTTAATAGCTTCCTGGGTGGTTTCATCACTAATATCAAACTGACGAGCAATTTCGCGGGCTACTAAGGCATTCAAACGGTTATGCTCACCAAAAAGTTGGGCCTGCGACAGGTCAAGCTGTTCGGTTTTATCAATAGCAATGGTTTGGCAGGCGGCGCTATCTGCCCATTTTTGCAGTTCCGGAAAGTCTGGGTTATACACAAATACGTCATCTGGGCCAGCGAAACGCATGATGTTATGCTTGGCTTCCCAATAATAGCTCAGCGAGCCGTGCCAGTCGGTATGGTCATTATAAAGATTAATGCAGGCACTGATATGCGGACTCACTTGCAGATCAGAGAGCTGATAGCTCGATAACTCCAACACGAAAATCGTGTCTTTATTGGCGGTCTCCAAAGCGTCTAGAGGCGAGCCAATACCGATGTTGCCTGCCAGAATAGCCTTTAGCCCGGCGGACTGCAAAATGTGCGCCGTCAAAGCAGTAGTAGTGCTCTTTCCCTTAGTGCCGGTGATCCCGACAGTGGTGGCGCCAGTCTGTGGGGCCAGTGAAAAGAAAACCTGCATCGGTGCCACATACGGCACCGGCATTTCGCTACCCGGAATGCCTTCATTTTTAATAAAAATTGTCTGATTTTGGTCGTAATCGAGTAAGAAATCTAGCGGTTTATCGCCATTTTGCTTGTCTACACCGGTAAATGACCGAAGATTGGCATATTTCTCCAGAAAATTCTTAATACTGGCCATGGAGCGGCCTTTGCCGGCACCTACGAATACCACGTCTTTAGCTTTAAATTGATCCAGCTGCCAGTTCATGCGACTAATTTCTCCTTAAAATATTTGGCAATACGAGTTTCTAGCTCTGTTGGCAATGCCTGATCAGGCTGTAGAGCCAGCATGGTAGTAAGTTCAGGGTTCCAGTCCTTTTCAGCGATTAGCCCGCGGTCTCGACCGAGCTTTACGAGGCAACTATCTAGGAATTTGCCCTGTTGAACCGCCAGATTAAGGGACAGCACTAACTCTTCCACGGTTCCCACGCAATCCAGTGGCGGATGACCCTCCAAGCCGGTCAGTTCTAAGAAAAGTTGCTCTAACGAAGCTTCGTCCAAAAAATTCATCCCAAATGTGCGTAGCATGTCCTTCTCGCTCAGCCAGGGGCTCAGCAGCATAAAGCTGCTCAAGCTTTTAGGGCTTTCCAGGCTCCAGCGGGCACTGGGGCGACGCGCCGGATCGATCCGAAATACAAAGTTATCACTGGTAAAGACTTCAAAATATTGGTTGAGATTGGCAAATAATTTCGCTACTCCTACAGAGGTCAGCTGCCGAATAGCGCTAAAGTATGTCACGCTCGGCGTAGCGTTTTCGTGAATAAATTGCTGCAGCGCCTGCTCAGAAACGAACGATTTGCTCCACTGGTGGTTGACGCTGGCCTCTTGCCAGGTGACGCGCGGGATGCTGGCGCTGGCTTCGTTGGCTACGACCACGTATGACTTATCGCAGGCGATCGCCAGAGCAGTGCCTACCAGGGCAAAAATAACCGATACCGGAATGTGACCTTTGTAGGCTCCAGACTGCTCCTGCAAATCCAGCAGTTGCTTATCGATGATACGATTTACTACATGCAGAGGTACCTGCATAGTGTCGGCAACTGCTTGCGCTTGACCCCGTTGCTCACCGGTGGCCATCACAAAACCCTCCAGCGGCACGTCCAAAGCTTTCAATAGCTCGCCAGCCACAATCGAATCTTTGCCACCACCGATGCCAAGTAGCGCACCTTTACCGATGGCCGCATCTTCGCTGACCTCAAATTTCTCGCCATCCTGCGCTCTAAACTGTGCTAACTTGTCGGCCGAAAGCTTATTAACGTACAAAAACTCACCAAAACCGTGTCGCCAGATATTGTTCCAAAACTCTGCCTCAGTCGCGTCCATTGCGTAAGGGTGTTTGATGACCGGCGCCAAAAATATTTTGAAGTAGCTAACGCCGAGAATAAGGTGGAGAGCCCGCAAGCTAGCCTGCTGTGCCGATGTATCCTTCAGCTCAACAGGAAAGATTAGCTCTTCGGTGAGCTGGTATTGCTCGCCGTTCCTAGTAATTTCGTAGTCAAACGAAACCGTCCGACCGTCATCGGCCATTCGGAAAGATTGGTAGGTAAAACTGTCATCCATGGCACCTATTATGCCAGAAGTATGGCATTTAACCTTCCTAAACCGTTATGTGCTGTATCAATTTTAAAATCACAAAATATACTGCCCAGCCAATAATGAGATTTATGACAAGATTAAGGTGAATTTGCAGGCTATACATACTTATAAAAAGGCCAATAATAGCCAGCGAATTGCGCACAACGACTCGAAAGAATACTTCCAGATGCCCTTTTGTTTCGGCTACGGCAAACACGCCGCTGAAAGGAAATGTTACCACAATACCAGCCAAAGTATCTTTCAGGCTAAACATCACGAAACTTATTACTGTAGTTGCCGCTCCTTTTATTACCGGAGATATAGCGGATGGCTTGACGGATTTTTCTTCGGTCGCATGTTTGTGAAAAAATCCGATGAGTATAAGCCATAGCAGGAGGTATATGACAATTACAGTCGGAAAGCTTAGATGGATTAATTTAATAAATACATAGCCTAGAGCCACGTACAGCGCGGCGCCGATCATATCAGCAATAAGTATAGAAATACGAAAAACTTCGTGAAGTAATCTGGTAAGCCAAATAAAGCCGCACACCAACATAATGCCGATAACCTCACTACTATTAATTTTTTGTCTGGTAGCGAGTAAAGCTATCGAGATCGGGATTGGCAGAGTATAAATAGCGGCCTTAAGCCGAACATTCGGAATCCGCGCCATCCAGCCGATAATAATACCGACCGCTAAGGCGCTTAGAAAGTTTACGAGCGTAAAATGCATGCTCTCAGTTTAGCGCACAGCGTCAACTTTTCAGGTGTTTTTGGACGACTTCGGCAACCTGGCGGGGGGTCATGTCAGCTTTTAGGATAACGGCGCTGACACCGAGCGACTTAACTTCGGGTGGAATTTCTTGTTCGCCCTTGTTGGTAAGGATGACAACCTTAATATCTTTGCCCCATGGCGTGACGCGCATCAGCTTAAGCATTTCGTCGCCGTTCATTTCTGGCATCATCAAATCGAGCAAAATGATGTCCGGCTTCATCGATTTGGTTAGTTCCAGGCCCAATTTACCGTTTTCGGCAGTCTCCACCGTAAAGCCATCGGCTTCAAATTTGAAGCGATACATCTGGGAAATGGCCGGGTCGTCTTCGATGATTGCGATTTTTGGCATCAGCTTTCCTTCCAAGTGATATAGTTATCGACAGAACTAATATTAAGTATAAAACTAAAAAATTAAAAAGAAATATAAGGAGAGCAGATGCATAATACACTTTTTATTGCGGTTTTGGCAGGGCTGGGGGGAATGATTGGATGGGGATTTTCAGAGTTTGCCGCTAAAAAGTCTGTAGACATAGTGGGTACAATTTCTAGCCTTGTCTGGGCTCATATCTTTGGCTCGGTACTACTTTTTACTCTTTTATTTTCGAGGCTATTTACCACACATGGCGCCACACTAGTTCCTGCCAACCTAGAGGAGTGGCTGCAACTCATTGGATTTGGAACGTTACAGACAGTCGTATACTATTTTGCGTACAAAGCTTTTGAAAAGGGAGAGGTTTCCATTTTGAGTCCTATTTTTGCCTCGTTTGCTGGCATTGTAGCACTCTTGTCAGTATTGCTCTTTGGCGAAAAACTAAACCCGGCGTTTATTCCGGTATTGGTTCTCATATTTTTGGGGACAATACTCATTAATGTAGACCTCAAAAGCCTCAAGGCAGGGCAGATTCGTATTAAAGCTGTCGCGGGACTTAAGGAAATTATAGCCGCCACCCTACTAGCAGCTATCTGGACGCTGGGATGGGACAAAACTACACAAAATAAAGACTGGCTGATGTATACATCATTCATGTTTTTGTTTATGACGATATCGGCCTATACGCTAGCTAAGCAGACAAAGACTAATATCTGGAAAGTTCAGCCAAAGGCCTGGAAATTCTTGTGGCTGGTAGGCATAGGTGAAGTGGGTGCTTATTTAGCGATAACTCTAGGGTATGCAAATACCACTCACGCGAGCATCGTTGCGGTACTGAGCGGAGCTTCAGCGTGGGTTACAATCGTGCTGGCCCGCATGTTCTTAAAGGAAAAAATGACAACACTTCAAACGGTCAGTTGTTTTATTATTATTGCTGGTATAGTATTCTTAGCTGCGACCACGTAAACATAAATATATTTATCAAGAATGACAACTAGCCCAACTATTAAACATCCAAAATCCCACCTCACTCACGCACTAAATCATTTTACACATAAGGCCATTCGTTGGTGTACGCCTTCTATAGACTTGACGTTTTCACAGGTAAAAAACCCCTATGCAAGCGATGCCTCCATATCTTTTGAATCGTTAGGATATCCGTCGGACCCATCAGGTGTATTTAAAAAGATATACGATCATGCTGCTAATGCGTACGGAGCTGACCATACACTATTCTCTGTCAATGGCAGTACGGGTAGCAATCTCATGGTACTTCGAGCCTTAAGCAAGCAAATCCCTAATCTTAGGGTTTTATCGGGTAGAAACATTCATCGTTCGATTGCGGTGGCATGCGAGGATTACGGCATAAACCTTATCTTTCTAGAAACAAATATCAACCAAGAACACCAATTATTCCTTCCGAATTCAGAAGAACAAATATATGAAGGGATCGATAAATTTAAGCCAAATGTACTACTCCTCACTAATCCTACTTATGAGGGAATGTGCGCTGACCTTAAAAAAATAATCTCGACTATACGTAGCCGCTATCCAAAACTAATCGTTTTTGTCGACGAAGCATGGGGCGCACATCTACAGTTTTCAGGCAAATTACCTATCTCTGCAATGGATGCCGGAGCAGATATTTGCGTACAAAGTACGCATAAGCAAGGAGGTTCCCTTCAGCAAACCGGCATGATCCATTGGAAAGACGGAAGGATTAATAGCGATTTACTTATCGAATCCTATAGGAGCCTAGGAACAAGCAGCCCCTCCTACATGCTGCTTGCATCCTTAGACGCCGCAAGAGAAAATATGGCAAAAAAAGGTAAAGATAAGATTGATCATATACTTATGATTGCAAAATGCCTCAAGGAAGGTATAGGAAAAGTCGATGGATTTGATGTTGTGTCAACCAGTTACCTTAAAAGAAATCATCCTCCCATAAAAGAGCGAGACGAAACAAAGGTTATCGTTGATACTGCTAAGGCAGGGCTTAACGGTTGCGAAGTTGCACGGATCCTAGAACAGAAATATCAAATTGTTGTCGAAGCATTTAACATACGAACAATCCTTTTCTTGATACCATTTCGCGCGACGTTAAACGATGTCAACCTAACGGTGAATGCACTTTCAGAAATAGCACAACTACCACGAAAAGGAAAATTAGCGGCAGAGCTTGACTTCCTAATACCAACAAACGTCCCTAAAGTTCTAGAAATCAATGAAGTCACAAGGCTATTGTCTAGTCAAACGGAAAAGGTACCGTTACAAGACGCAGTCGGTCGCATTTCGGCCGAATACATTACACCATTCCCCCCCGGGATTCCTACTAGCATAAAAGGCGAAGAATTTACCAAGGAAGTGGTGGAGTATTACCTTAGCTTACGATCGCACCCAAATATACACATTACGGCCAGCGATAGTTCAATGGAAACCGTCAAAGTTGTAAAATAATTAACTGCATTTTATTGACATTATTTTTCGCAAGAAGCATAATCATCTCAGAATAATTAAATAGTAAACAAATGAAAAATATCAAAGGCACAAAAACAATCCTCTATTATTACCTTTTTGTTGCTGCCCTGTGGGTGTATTTCGCGATCACCGGTAAAGCCAATTCTCATGGTGATATAACGCTGGGCGGGGCAATCTACCAGTTTGCACTAGGTTTAATACCATTAGTCGGTGGCATCCATGGTCTCACCAAGGCGAAGCATTGGGGATGGGCAAAAAGTTATGTAGGTAGGGCGGTGCTTTTCATCTCTATTGGAGCAATCTGTTGGGGTACGGGTCAAATGCTTTGGTCGCTGTACTATAACATTATTAGCAAGGTAGATATTCCGTACCCGTCGTTTGCCGATGTTGGATACAGCTTATCATTTCCATTCCTGGCTCTTGGTTTGATTAATTTGTCAAAAGCAACTGGTGCTCGGCTGTCACTAAAAAATAGAGCAGGGAAAATAGCTGCACTTGTCATTACATTAATTGCGGCGGGCGCTGCATATTATCTATTGATTGTCGTAGCACGGGGTGGATCTATAGACTTTAAGGAAGGCGGGCTGAAGCTATTCTTTGATCTTGCTTATCCGATAGGTGATCTTGTGATCTTTCTGCTGTCCCTGCTTATTTATGGCCTTTCCTTCAAGTATCTTGGAGGGAAGTTCAAGCTGCCTACGCTAAGCATACTTTTTGGGCTGCTGGTTTTATTCGTGGGTGATTTTACCTTTTCGTACACTACCACTGTCGGAAGCTACTATAACGGACACTGGGTAGACCTGGTCTTGCCTACGGCATGGATGTTTATTGTGTTTGGTGTTTCTGGCTTTGATACAAAATCACTAGCGCTACCTAAAGCTAATCAAAAACAGGAAGTCTAGCCATGGACATCTATGCCCAGATAGTCGAGAGCATTATCCGGCACCAGGAGGCTATCATCGGCCCGGTTGCCATTGAGCAGGCTCAACAGATTGCAGGTCTTCAGGTCGATTGGCCGCAGCATCATATCATTATCCAGGGTGACCCCATTCATGTTATCGATAATTTAGTGCACGCCTACAAAAGCTTGTTCGGACAAATTTCAGTTGAGGTTTCCAAAGAGGCCGCTTCTTCACTCATCGGTCGCTTACAGCCGGATCGCTTGCCGCAGACACTCAAATAATAATGCCGCTAAAGGGGGAGTATGGCAGATAAAGATATAGCGGCTACAGCGACGGTGTCACGCAGTTTCCGCCGCCGGAAACAGCTAGAGCAGGACCTCGACCATATCACCGCCGAAATGTATCGGCGCAACCGTGAATTGGCCGAGACCAATCAAATGCTATCGCTGCTGCAGACTATCGATAGCATCGTGTTGGAGTCCCAGGAATCTCTCAAAATCATTTGTGATCAGATCACGCACGCCGTTACCGACAACACCGAATATCCGCTGGTGGCCTTGCTTACCCGCTCGGGCGCTATGACGGCTGAGACCGAGCTGGAACTATACGGTTGGAGCCTCAAAGGCCAGTCAACGGATACATTTGGGCTCATGCCTTCCTCCAAGCTCAAGCTGCCCTTTGAGATTTATAGCGCCACCCAAACTTTGAATCAAACTCTCCGAGTTGACAGCTTTAGTGCCGCCGAGATTGCCGGCTATCTGGGCTGTTCGGAAGCTACCGCTCGACTTATTAAGCGCCGCGTGCCCATTAAGTCGTTACATGTCGTCAAGCTGGTGGCCCGCCAACGGCTGGTAGGCCTGCTGGTGGCCGGCTTTTATTCTGAGGTGGAAGCCATTACACCTAAAGACACCGAGCTGCTGGAGCGCCTAGGCGAACCGATTGGCGTGGCGTTGGATAACCGCTTATTGTTCGAAGAAAACCGCCGGGTGCTAGTGCAACTGCGCCACTCCAACAAGCGACTGAAGGAGCTGGACGAAACCAAAGATGATTTCATTAGCATGGCCAGCCACCAGTTGCGTACACCGCTGACTAGCGTCAAGGGCTATCTCAGTCTGGTACTGGACGGTGATGCCGGCGACATTACCCCCAGCCAACGCCAACTGCTAGCGCAAGCCTTTGCCAGCTCGCAGCGCATGGTGTATCTCATTTCTGACCTTTTGAACGTCTCGCGGCTCAAAACCGGTAAGTTTATCATCGACCCGTCACCCATCAATTTGGCTGATGTCATTACCGGCGAGGTCGAGCAACTGCAGGAAACCGCCAAGTCGCGCTCCATCAAGCTCACCTACCGTAAACCAGCCAAGTTCCCGGTGCTGATGTTCGACGAGACCAAAATCCGCCAGGTCATCATGAATTTTATGGACAACGCCATTTACTACACGCCGCCGAAAGGCAACATCCAGGTCGAGCTGATCGATAAGCCGACAAGCATTGAATTGCGGGTGGTGGACGACGGCATCGGCGTGCCCAAAAGCGAACGAGCGCATTTGTTCACCAAATTTTACCGGGCCGGCAATGCTCGTAAAGCCCGCCCGGACGGCACCGGCCTGGGATTGTTCATGGCCAAAAAAGTCATCGTAGCGCAGGGTGGCGCCGTCATCTTTGAAAGCCAAGAAGGCCAGGGCAGCACCTTCGGCTTCAGCTTCAGCAAATCCAAGCTGGCTATGCCTACCAAAAGTGACTCTCCAGCTGCTTTGTAAAAGAGCTATAAAGCTTATGTTATAGTTGACTTTTTTGAATGTTTGTGGTACATTATAAGCATCCTTGTTCACGGGTGTGAGGAGTAACCTCGTAACGGGTGCACATAATCAGAGGTGGATGACTGGCAATAAGAAGATTTACCTCTTATTGCTTTTTTTACGTCTCAAGGGTTGATGCATACGAAATCCGAGCGAACCGGGAGAAACTTAATAAGTCAGATCATTACATAGTATGTACCCCTTAACTTTAAGGAGTTAAGGGCTTCTGTAACAGATCAATGCAGACCAGCTGGTATTAGATGGCTAGTAGCCTTACAACAGGGGTGGCAGCGCCGACAAGCGCTAGCTTAGCTTCAGCTAGTATTAGATGGTCTGCATTGGTTGCAGTGATTGTCGAGCAGTAGCTTCTATCTAGAGGCGTCGCTCCGATTACTCCCGTTGCAGAAAACGTAACGCTTTGTAAACCTAATTTGCTATTTCAGATAGTACCAATGCTTTTTAAGGGGTTCCCTTTCTCATTTGTTTTGGTTGCGGGCATGGTGCCGACTACTTTATGTGTAATCGGTAGCATGCCCGCACAATCACTACAAATAAGGAGGAACTTCCTCAGTACCAAAGCAGTATTCGCTTTACCTTCTAGTTCGACTGCACTTCGGCAATCCCGCCGACTTGCAGACCGTGTTTGTCCCTAGTAGAGATGAGACAGAAATGACCACACCGCCCACCGGCGACCCGATCTTGGATCGTGTCGCTGCCAACCAGAGCCTCCTCCAGGATGCCAACACGCTCGAAGAGCGTGGTATCGCCACGTTCGCCGCGGCAGTCGATGACTTCGATGCTGCAGCGTCGGCACGAGGCACGGTGCTCCGTAAGGTCACGCGCGGACAGCAGTACGTACCGCACATCGTCATCGGCTCGGCCTACGGCCTGCCGAACCTGCCGGCTGCCCCGGGCCAGCCCGGCTACGCCCCGCAGGGTCAGGTTCCGGCCGGACAGTCGCAGGGTCGCGCCCACGGGCAGCCCCCGGCTCAGCCCGGTACCGGTCAGCAGGGTCAGCAGAATGTCCAGGATCAGCAACGAGACTGGATAACCATCGGCCTGTACGCCGTGGCAGCCGCGCTCGTACTGTTCGGTGTCGCCGAGCTGATCTCGTACTTCGCGCAGGGCAGGGGCAACTTCGCCCACACCGGAGTCTTCAAGGGCGTACTCACCCTGGCCGGTGGTGTACTGGGTGCTGCATACGGGGATCGCCGCTCACGCAGGGCGAACCGACAGCCGCAGTACTACGTGACGTACCAGCCCCCGGCCAACGCCGCGCCGGCCCAGCAGGGTCAGCCCCCGGCCTACCCGGCCCAGCAGTACCAGGCGGCCCAGCCCGGCTACGCCCAGCCTCCGGCCTACCCGGCCCCGGCGCAGCCCTACGCCTACCAGCCGCAGGGCTACCCGCCCCCGGCCCAGCCCCAGACTGGCTACTACGGCACGCCGCCGCAGCAGCCGTAAGGGCAAGTAGGCTTTCGGACGCTGCAGGCGTCATTAAATAATCTGCACGGAACGTGCCCATCTGGGTTCACGCGGCACGGCGCCGGTGAAGGTGGTCGCACCACCCACGTCCCGCTAAGTGGCAATACCCAACATCCGAACCAAGAGCAGAAAGCGAAGTGATTGAGATGTCACATCCAGGTTACGGGCCACCCCCGTACCAGCAGCCCCCACAGGGCTACGCACCAGCACCACCTCCTCCCCCGGCCGTTCGGCCTGACCACTCCGGCGCCATCATCGCTGTCGCAATCGCTG
>Ga0157372_10000134_pt1 | contig 81431 bp, 65 predicted proteins | sample C55metaG_FD_115307 | JGI IMG/M metagenome (GOLD analysis project Ga0157372, IMG submission 115307) | Corn rhizosphere microbial communities from Kellogg Biological Station, Michigan, USA - C5-5 metaG | ecosystem: Host-associated > Plants > Roots > Rhizosphere > Soil | place: USA: Michigan... | reverse complement strand
TCGCGATAAGGAGTGTCGAGTTGCGAATCGTTTAAGCCGGCCACTGCGGCGCTCAAGCTAAGGGGTAGTTGGCCAATGGCGTGGATATTTTCGCTTCGTGCAGTAGCTGTATCTTCGCGAGGCACAAAGCGCCCAACGGGATAGCGCAGATCATCCAGTTCTGTCATATCAGTGAAACATTAACATGCGCGACTCGACTGGCGCTCCCACACCACAGTACCGGCGCAATTAGCCTGGGCACAGATGCTACCGAGGCTGGTGCTCCCTATGACAGCGGACGCGGACCGCTCTCGAAACTCCGAGAGCGGATCCTGCATCCTTTCGCTGCTATTGGACAGTGACTGTAACGGACTTAGTCGATCGCCCAAATTGATTGGTCGAGTCGAGGGTGTACGTGGTTGTCTTGGTGGGTGTGACTGTCTGGCTCCCGCCGCGCACGGTTCCAACGACGTCGATGAAGTCGTAGGAGTCGCCGCTTACGGTCCAGGTTAAAGTGACTGGCGTACCTGCGGCCACGGTTGTTTGCGAGGCGGTGAAACTGCTGATGGAAGGCGCGGCCCCGGTGGGAGCCGTAGCTGAATCGTAAACCGGCGGCATCTGAACCACTTCGAATGCAGACGCATCGATGTTCTGCAGGTTACGAAGATCGTCATCATTCCAGCGAGCGTCGGGAGTGCCCTGGAAATACATGTTGCTGCCGTTGTCCGCAACGATCAGGCCATATTGCTGCATGGCCTTCAGGATTACCTGATTCGCTGCACTGTAACCTGAGATGTCGAAACTCGGCTTGAGCCTGAGCCGCATTCCCATGATGTTACTGGTGCCTGAGCTGGTTCCCGCTGCGTGAGTGGCTGGTGCAACAAAATATCCGCCATTCAAATCGCTCTTCGTGTTGTTCACGGTCATGCGAATTGCGTGATTGATGGCGCCTGCCGCCACTTCGTCGTAACGGACTAACCCGGCAAATACGGACAGGCCCGCAGCATCTGACGAGGTCCATCCGTAAGGCCGATGCTCGTCCTTTGTCATGTCCCAGACAGCGCCATTCGAAGCGGTCCAGGAGCCGTTGCACAGTTGTGTTGACCAGGTTTCGTAGATCCAGCACTTTGTCTTGTCGACAACGATGACGTGACCGTCACCATTGCTCGAGCAGTTTGGCGGTGCACCTTCAATGGGGGCAGTCGCCGGAATCGGATAGAGCGTGATGTCACTTTCATCCGGATAGCCGTTCATGCTTACCGGAACGGCCGGAGTGGAATTGGAATCTACGACCACGTAAGGAATACCGTAATTGCCATCGGCTGGCGTTGAGAAATCCGGATGCAGGTGATTTCCTGTGAGCGCGCCGATAATCGTCGCGGAATTGGAATCGACAGGAGCTGAAGCAATGTTGGTGTTCCAAGCGCTCGAAGGTGAGAACGGAACATAGCCGTTGAGACTGGCCAGATTTCCGGTACTGATGTTTCCGCAAGAAGTGCCGCTGGCAGAAGCCGTGGTCACCGTCATGCTGATTTGAGAGGAGGCAGTTTGCATTGAGGGCTGCGTTGAGTCTCGCACCGTTACCGACACTGAAGCTGCACCAACGGCTGTAGTCGTTCCTGTAATTGCGCCCGTCGAACTATTGATCGACAACCCGCTGGGGAGGCCCGTTGCACTGAAGGTGTAGGGAGAAGTTCCACCCGCTGCCGCAACCGAGCCTGTATAGGGAGCACCCGATATCGCGTCAGGAAGAGATGTAGTCGTGATTGAGAGTGGAGCAGCCGCAGTGGCTGGTTGAATCGTGATCGGCAGAGTGGTTGTCACGGATTGCGATGAGCTGCTGCTGGAGTCTGTCACGGTAACTGCAACAGGCGCTGTCCCGACTGTATTTTGCATCGGCGTGCCTGCGACGGTTCCCGTCGAACTATCTATCGATAACCCGCTGGGAAGCCCGGCTGCAGAAAACGTGTAAGGCGAGGTCCCGCCTGTCGCGGCAATCTGAGCCTGGTATGCATGACCACTCTTCCCAGCGGGAAGTGAAGTCGTGGTGATGCCGAGCTTGTTTCTACCAAAGTGTTTACCTTGGAGGTGACGATGACCATGGGTGGATGCCGACGCGGTCATTGCCACTAGAGTCATCAGTAAAATAGGTGCACGTTGCATGTTGCCTCCGGTTCTTGGGATGAAGTGCTATTAATTGCGTCTATTTGGGATCGGGCGCAGATTTCCCGAACGAGGTTGAAGCGAGGGCAACAGATGAAAAGTGCAATCTATTTTGAAGATCGCTGCAAAACAGATCACAGGAGCCGCAGCAAGACTCTTCCTATGAATCAGAATCTTGCAGAGAGCAACTGTGATGAATCGAATAGTGATTTTCTGCTAGATAGGTATTGCTATTTAGTAATCGAGTGACACCGCTCCGGTAAGCAATCATGCAGCCAAAACTACAGTGGAAAATGGAGGAGGAACTGCTGCTCATTGGAATGACTGATTTGGGCGTTAGCGGGCTTGTTCAAGGGCGCGGTTTGCAGATCTGAGCGAATCTTCTGTGTAATTCCTACATCCAATCACGTGTGTATTTCTTACACTGTGTGGTGCTTTGTACATTGCGGATTTCAGGCGAGTACCTGAAGAAATCCGGGTGAGGCGTAAACTTAGAAACATAATGATGAATCCGGCCACTTCCCCAGTTCCCAGCCACAAGCGCTACTTCTTTGAAAAGTACGGCATCACCGAGCGTCTGCTCGAGCGCTGTCTTGGCGAGGCCCTTTCGGCGGGCGGCGATTATGCGGACCTGTACTTTGAATCGGTGACCGCGACCTCGCTTGGAGTGGATGAACAGATTGTGAAATCGGCCAGCCAGGGCACCAGCGCCGGCTGCGGTATTCGGGTAATTTCCGGCGAGCGCACCGGCTACGCCTACACGGACAACCTGAGCCCTGAGCGATTGCTGCATGCCGCGCGCACTGCTGCTCTGATTGCTTCCGGACCGGCCAAGCAGCCAGTACAGGGATTTGCAGAAGCTCCGAATGCAAATCTTTATCCGGTTCCATTGGGCGGGTACGATCTTGACCTTGCTGCACGGCTCGAATTGATTTTGCGTGCTGATCGCGCGGCTCGCGCCTTTGATAATCGCGTAGTGCAGGTGAGAGCAAGTTACGCCGAAGAATTGAGGCGTGTACTGATCGCCGGCTCGGACGGCGCATTCGCGAGCGACACTCAGCCGCTTTGCCGATTGAATGTATTCGTCATTGCCAAAGACGGTGCGAACACAACGAGAGGCAGCGCAGGCGGCGGGGGACGTGCCGGACTCGATCAGTTTATCGGCTCGAAGAGCCCAGAGGGTCTGGCCCGTGAAGCCGCGCGCGGAGCAATTCTGCAATTGGGCGCAGTACCAGCTCCGGCCGGCGAAATGGAAGTAGTGCTCGGACCGGGATGGCCCGGAATTCTGCTGCACGAAGCGGTAGGTCACGGCCTCGAAGCTGACTTCAATCGGAAAAAGACCTCGGCATTCGCAGGCCTGATCGGACAGCCGGTTGCCAGCCCGAAAGTCACGGTGGTCGACAATGGAACCATTGCTGGACGGCGCGGTTCACTGAATGTGGACGATGAGGGATCGCCCACGCAGGAGACGGTGCTGATTGAGGGCGGCGTTCTGAAGGGGTATCTCTCAGACAAGCTTTCGGCTCGCCTGATGGGCTGCGCAAATACGGGATCCGGACGACGCGAGAGTTACCAGTCCATTCCGATGCCCCGCATGACGAACACTTACATGCTCTCAGGCGATGATGCTCCTGAGGACATTCTTCGATCCGTAAAGCACGGGTTATACGCAGTGAATTTCGGGGGAGGACAGGTGGACATCACCAACGGTAAATTTGTGTTCTCGGCGTCAGAAGCTTACCTGATTGAAGATGGCAAAGTTACTGCGCCGGTGCGAGACGCCACCTTAATCGGCAACGGCCCCGAAGCGCTGAAATACGTGTCCATGGTGGGTAATGACCTGAGGCTTGATGAAGGCATCGGTACCTGTGGCAAGGACGGGCAAAGTGTACCCGTCGGCGTCGGCATGCCGACCATCAAACTCGACAAGATGACTGTGGGCGGGACGGGTCGATAACGGTTCATGCTCTTTTTCTGAGCGCAAGAAAACAAAGACAAATCCTCCGTCCGTCCACCGATATATGTTATCGGCTGAGTTCAAAAATCACGTAATACATATCTGGCCTAAGTCACTCGGTGATTCCGAGCAAGCATTCATCAGCCAACCTGCACATTGTTACGAAGACGAACTCGGTCCAATGCAGCAGATCCACACGGTTTACGCTCTCATCTAAAGAAGCCTTCGCGAAAACACGATGTGCTCAGGTTGGCCAAACTGTGTAAACGCTACTGACCCTGCCGGTACGTCACTAGAACAAAGTACCGGACCAGACGGTCACCGTTGCAACGAAGAGGAACACGGTTGCCGAGGGAATCTTAAGCCGCCCATGCTAATGCCCAACTGCGCGCCATTTTGTTACTGTTGAACCATGATTGACGCCTCTCCCAAACCTGCTCAGGAACCCGTTCTCGATCTCGAATCGCTTGCTGCTGATGTTGTCGCCCGGGCCGTAAAAGTTGGGGCCAGCGACGCAGAAGCTGTTGTTCGCGAAGGCGATGAGTTCAGTGTCAACGTGCGCATGGGTGAAGTGGAGACGCTGCAAGAATCCGGCTCGCGCGGCTTGGGCCTGCGCGTGTTCCATGGAAAACGGTCTGCCACCGCATCCACGAGCGACCTGACCGCCGACGGTATTCGCCAACTCATCGAAGGCGCAATGGCGCTGGTGAAGGTAACGGAAGAAGATCCTTTCACTGGTTTGCCTGAAGCTGCGGAATTTGGCTCGCTTACTGAGGATCTGCACCTTTATTACGACGATGTTTATTCGTTGGACGGCAAGCAACGCATTGAATGGGCGCGTCGTGCCGAGGCTGCCGCGCTGGGCGCTGACCCGCGCATCACCAACTCCGATGGCGGAAGTTTTGATGCAGCCACTGGTCGCATGGTGCTGGCCAATTCGCGAGGCTTTGTCGGAGGCTACCGAACCAGTTACGCAGGTGTAAGCGCCGCACCCTTGGCCATGGATACCAACGGCCAGATGCAGCGCGATGGTTGGTGGTCGAGCGCGCGCAGCTTTGCGCATTTGGAATCGCCTGAAGCAGTGGGACAGGAAGCAGCGCGCAGGACGCTGCGCCGGTTGGGCGCGCGTCGAGTGGCAACGCAGCGTGTCCCGATTGTGTTCGCTCCGGAAGTAGCCCGCTCGCTGATCGGATCGCTTTTTGAGGCCGCATCGGGCGATGCGATCTGGCGGAGCGCATCCTTTCTGGCAGGCAAACTAGGTGAAAGTATCGGCGCTGCCAACATCAACATCGTTGATGACCACACGATGCTGCTCGGTACTGGCGCTGGGGGCTATGGCACATCGCCTTTCGACGGAGAGGGGCTGCGGTCGCAGCGCACGGTTGTGGTGGAGAACGGTGAACTTCGCAATTACCTGCTGAACACATATACCGCGCGCAAGCTGGGCATGAAGTCGACCCACAATGCATCGCGTGGGCTGGCCGGAACGCCGGGCGTCGGTTGCGGGAACTTGTACCTTGAGCCCGGCGCGCAAACACCGGAAGAAATCATCGCGGAGATTCCTGCGGGGTTCTTCGTCACGAGCCTGATGGGATTTGGAACGAACATTGTTACGGGCGACTACTCGCGCGGCGCAACAGGATTGTGGATCGAAAACGGGCAGCTGACGCACGCGGTTGAAGAAGTGACGGTTGCCGGTAATCTTGGCGAGATGCTAAAGAATGTGGCAGCCATTGGGAACGATCTTGTGTTCCGTGGTGCGATTGCTTCTCCAACGTTGCGAATTGACGGCATGACCGTGGCCGGGGCTTAAAGCAGAGGACAAGGTCGCGAGGGGACGAGAGGACCAGTTTACGAGTCGACAAGTTTACGGGTTTGATGGTTGAAGCGCTTTGTCGGCAGTTTGAAGATCTGGAATTGTGCGGGATTGGTGACATGCGGTTAGGGCCGAAAGACATGTCCGTGCGGGTTGGTGCCGGTTTGTTTGAGGAGATCCCATTTGATCCGACTGAAGCAGGCGCTGCACTGCGCCAAATCCCGCAAAGCTCCGCTGTGTTCGCGCTGTTCGGCGCTGAGGCGAATGCTGAACCTTACATTGGACGTACTCCCAATTTAAGAGCACGGCTAGCGCGCCTGCTGCAACCATCAGCGAAGCATCCGCGACGGCTCCAGCTGGCGGGCCGCGTACGGCGCATCGTGTGGCGCCTGACAGGGTCGGAGTTCGAATCGCTCCTGGTCCAGTTCGATCTACTCCAAAACCAATACGGGCCAAAGGCTCTTGAGCGCATGCATCTGCGCATGCCGGCTTTTGTGCGCTTCCTTGGCAGTAACGCTTATCCGCGAATCACGGTGACGAACCGGCCAAGTCTGCGCGAAGCGGCGTGGTCGTACGGCCCATTCCCTTCCCGCGCGGCAGCGGAGCGCTATGCAGAAGAGGCATTGAAGCTATTTCTGCTGCGCCGCTGCACAGACGATCTGAATCCAGACCCGAGCCATCCGGGCTGCGTCTACTCCGAGATGAAAATGTGCCTTGCTCCTTGTTACAAGGGCTGTACCGACCATCGCTACGCCGAGGAATCAGCGGCGGTTGAGAGCTTTTTCTCCACGCGCGGCGAAAGCCGGCTCGTGACGTTGCGAACGGAGCGCGACGAAGCGTCGGCAAACCTGGAGTTCGAGCAGGCAGCGGCGCTGCATGCTCAGGTGCAAAAGGTGGAACAGGTGCGCGCGTTGGGATCCGAGCTGGTACGGCCACTGAGCCAACTGCGCGCGGTAATTCTACAAGGGGCCGCAAGTGCTGACGAGATTGCGGTTTTTCTTTTCGAAAATGGCAGACTGCGCGGGCCGGCCGCTTTCTCCACCCTGGGCATGAGGATTCAGAACGAACAGTCAGGCTCAAGTTCACTTTTTGCGCAGCCTCTGGCGTTGGAGCCCGTGCCGGAGAAGCAGGGTGCAGACACCCCATCGATCAAGGACCAGGGATCAGGAAGCAGCACTGACGACACGACGAATGCTACCGGCGAGGGATCACCTAAGCTTGCCCGGGGGATGTTGGAGAGTCGAATGGAATGTGTGCTGGCAGAGCTGGCGGGTTCCGACGAAACGCCCTCATCGACAGTGAGGCAGGGACATCTGGCACTGCTGAAGCGGTGGTACTATCGGCCGGAGATAAAGCGCGCGGGAGAAATCCTCTTTCCTGACGCGGAAGGGCGCTGGCCCGTGAAAGCTCTCTTGCGAGGAGTGGGGCGCGTCGCTGCGAAGGTATTGACCTCAGCCGGAGCTTAAAGATGCGGAAGCAGGAGACCATTCGCGAGATGCTTTCCGTGGGCCGTCACCGGCTCGACCCGGGGCGATCACTTGAAGTCGCCGAGCTGGTGCTGGTCAAGCCACGAAAGACAGGCCAGCTGATCGAGTGTCTTTGGGACCAGGATCCCGGGGTTGCCAACCGCGCGGCAGACGCACTGGAGCGCGCTACCTATCATCGGCCCGAATTGGCTCAGGCGTGGAAGGAATCTCTGATCGGCTTGATGGCAGAAGCCGAGCAGAACAAGCTGCGCTGGAATCTGGCATTGCTGGTGCCGCGGCTGGAATTGAGCATTGCGGAGGCGCGTCGCGCGGCCACCGTGCTCCGCACATATCTTGATGATCGCGGTTCAATTGTGAAGACGGCCGCGATGCATGGCCTGGCAGGATTGACACGCCACGACCCCGAATTGCTGCCCGAAGCAGTGGATATGCTGCGCATCCTAAGCCGTTCGGGAACCCCGGCTATGCGTGCGCGCGGCCGCATTCTGCTCAAGCAGCTTGAGGCTCCCGGCAAGCGATCGGCGCGGGTGACTGAACGGGCACATGCCTCCATGTACGCTGCTCCAGCACGATGAAGCCCACAGGATGGCTGATAAACTGGGAGGGCAAGGAAGTGAGTGCAAGAACATGGTTGAGCTGCTGCCCTCGATACTTTCGGCAGATTTTGCGCATCTGGCGGACGAGGTTGCTGCTGCCGAACGCGGCGGCGGCACCACGATTCACGTGGATGTGATGGACGGGCACTTTGTGCCTAACATCACGCTGGGCCCCCCGGTAGTAAAAAAGCTGCGCAAAGCTACCAAGCTGCCGCTTGACTGTCATCTGATGATCCAGAACCCGAACGAGTTCATCCCCGCGTTTGCTGATGCGGGCGCGAACTGGGTGAGCGTTCATTACGAGGCCTGCCCGCACCTCCATCGCACATTGGAGCTGATCATCCACCACGGAATGAAGCCGGGCGTAGTGCTGAACCCGGCAACCCGCGTCGACCTGATTTCCGAGATCCTGCCCATGCTGCATCATGTTCTGATCATGAGCGTGAACCCTGGGTTTGGAGGGCAGGAGTTCATCCCGTTTTCGCTGGACAAGATACGGCAGCTTGCCGAAATGCGTCGTGCAAAAGGGCTGGCGTTTAAGATTGAAGTTGACGGTGGGATCGCTCACGACACGGTAGCCCGGGTCGTCCAAGCAGGAGCGGAGCTTTTGGTGGCCGGGAACGCTGTTTTTGGCTCCGGGGCCGCGGAAAACGACGCGCGATTGCTGCTGGCATCGGCGCGGCAGGCTGAAGGCCTGAAAGAGTAGAATTCATCAAGCAATGAGCTTTTAAAGCGGAAGCAGGCAGAGGGATGGCTTGTTTCAGCAACGAGGTGGTATGAATCGGTTTTCACGCAAAGTTGCTGCGATTGCGCTGGCTGTTCTGGCGTTTGGCGCAGTCACAGGCCAAGCCAGGGAAAGAAAGCCCAAGCAAAAGAAAAATCGTGACTTGAGCGCAAATCCATTGGCCAATGTGCAGTCCAAGCAGCCTGATAAAGAACTTTATGACAAAGCGATGCAGGCTTTGAAGAAGGGGCGTTTCGACGTAGCCCGGCTCGATCTGCAGACGCTGCTGAATACCTATCCCGATTCTGAATACCGGATGCGCGCCAAGCTTTCAGTGGGCGACAGCTGGTTCAAAGAGGGCGGTACGGCTGCCCTGACGCAGGCTGAAGCTGAGTATAACGACTTTATTACCTTCTTCCCGGACGCTCCTGAAGCCGCCGAAGCAAAGATGAAGGTGGGCGACATCTATTACCAGCAGATGGAAAAGCCCGACCGCGACTACACGAACGCGCAGGAAGCCGAGAAGGCATACCGGGAAATGATCAACATGTTTCCGGATTCGGCGCTGATTCCGCGCGCCAAGCAGAAGCTCCGCGATGTGCAGGAAGTTCTTGCCGAGCGCGAAACCCAGATTGGCCTGTACTACGGCAGCCGCGAAAACTATGTGGCCTCGATTGCCCGCCTGAAGACGGTGGTTGACACGTATCCGCTGTATTCGAAGAGCGATCAAGCACTATTGGCAATCGGCGATGCGTACGCGGGTGAAGCACACAACATCCGGCTGGCCCCAAATTTGCCCAGTGCTGTTCGTGAGCGGCTGGTGACGATCTATGATGACCGCGCGGCCGAAGCTTACAGCAAGGTGATCACCCGCTACCCCATGGCGCCGCACGTTGAAGATGCGCGGGACCGTCTGGTAGCCATGAACCGCACGGTTCCCGAGCCAACCCAGGCAGCCGTTGCCGAGAGCGACGCAGAAGAGCGCAGCCGTCAGCCCCTGCACTTTACCGACAAGACCCTGGGCCTCATCAAGCGCGGCCCCACGGTGGTGGAAGCAGTCCACGTAGGCGAGCCGAGTCTGCAGGATCCGAAGCGAACACTGGCTCCGGACGTTAGCAATGAGAACCGTGAAATCTACAACTCGGCGTCGAATAACGGAAAGCCCGTTACAGCGGGAGCACCCACTCCTACAGGGGCAAATGAGCCGCCGCGGAGCGATCAGCCCTCAAATGCGCCGATTCAAATGTCTGCGCCAGCAGGGGGTACCGGAGTTGGTGCGGAAATCGTAAGCGCACCCAACAGCACTCCGGCGACCGATCCTAATGCGCTGGTTAAGCCAGTTGCGGCAACGAACACCGTATTGCCTGCGGCGGACAAACCGGCAGAAGCTCCGCTCCAGCAAAACGAAATCAAGCCCGGAACCACACCTACGGCTCCCACCGTCGCCCAGGGCACCAAGACCAAGAAGCCTAAGACTGACCTGGACGAGGAGTCCTCGAGCAAGAAGAAAAAGAAGAAGGGGCTCGGCAAGCTCAACCCGTTCTAGCCCATAAGCACTTGATCCGCCGAGGGCCGCACTCAAACGGGTGCGGCCCTTCTGTTTATCAGGGATCTATCATTGGCCCAGAGAACGGAAAGCACGATGCCTCATCTGCTAAAGTTAGGGGTGGTCCCCTTGCGCAAAACCCGTTCAATACGGGGTTTAACGCCACTTCCAGGGGATTAAAGCGACCCGAATGCCTCACGATCTGCCAAAAGCCTACGACCCGACCGCGATTGAAGACCGCTGGGCCGAATACTGGGTCAATGAAAAGCTATTTGCCCAGCCTACGCCAACCTTTACCGACCAGGATTCGCATCAGGACGCAAAGCCATTCACTATCCTGCTGCCCCCGCCAAACGTAACAGGACGCCTGCACATGGGCCATATGCTCAACCAGGCGGAGATGGACATTCTGACCCGCTGGCGGCGCATGAGCGGACGCCGCGCTTTGTGGCTGCCGGGAACGGATCACGCCGGAATCGCTACGCAGATGATGGTAGAGCGTCAGCTCACTGAGGAAGGCACATCGCGCCAGAAGCTAGGCCGAGAAGCCTTCACTGAACGGGTTTGGGAATGGAAGCGCCACTACGGTGGTGCCATTCTGGACCAGATGAAACGGCTGGGCGCGTCAGTGGACTGGCAGCGCGAATACTTCACTATGGACGAGCGGCTTTCGGTGGCTGTGAGAGAGGCGTTCGTCCGGCTTCACGAACAAGGGCTGATTTATCGGGGCGCCTACATTGTGAACTGGTGCCCACGCTGCCAGACGGCCATCAGCGACCTGGAAGTGGTGTACGACGAGCACAAGGGACACCTGTGGGAGATTCGCTACCCGGTGCTCGACGCGGCCGGCAACGATTCTGGCGAGTTTCTTACGGTCGCGACTACGCGTCCTGAGACCATGCTGGGCGACGTCGCGGTGGCGATTCATCCTAAGGATGAGCGCTACCTGCATCTGCACGGCAAGAAGCTGCGGCTGCCGCTCATGGACCGCGAGATCCCGATCATTCTTGATGAATGGGTGAGCCGCGAGTTCGGCACCGGCGCAGTGAAAGTGACGCCAGCGCACGACCCCAATGACTTCGCCCTTGGCGAGCGGCATCATCTGCCTTCAATCAACGTGATGGACGATACCGCGCACATCAACGCCGAAGGCGGCACTTACGCGGGCCTCGATCGCTACGTTGCACGCAAGAAGATCGTCCACGATCTTGAGCAGCAGGGACTGCTTGGAGCCGTAAAGGACTACACCAACAACGTGGGCCATTGCGACCGCTGCAAAACGGTGGTGGAGCCGCGACTTTCAACCCAGTGGTTCATCAAGATCCAGCCGCTGGCCGAAAAGGCGATCGCGGCAGTCAAGCCCGATGCCGACGGCAAGAAGATTATAAAATTTACGCCGGAGATGTACGAGAAGACCTACCTGAACTGGATGGAGAACATCCACGACTGGTGCATCTCGCGCCAGCTCTGGTGGGGCCATCGCATCCCGGCCTGGCATTGCTCAACTTGCCACAAGACCACGGTTGCGCGGCAGGACCCGACTGTGTGTACGCATTGCGGGTCAGTCGACATAACGCAGGAAACCGATGTACTCGATACATGGTTTTCTTCGGGCCTGCTGCCGGTTTCGGTGTTCGGCTGGCCGAATATCACGGCCGATAATCGCGCCGATTTCGATGCGTTTTATCCCACCAGCTTGCTCGTGACCGGCTTCGACATCCTGTTCTTCTGGGTGGCACGCATGATCATGATGGGCTGCTGGTTCGCGGGCGAAGTCCCGATGCCGGACGGCAGCGCACGCCCGTTGTCCGAGTCAGTTCCCTATCGCGAGGTTTATATCCATGCGCTGGTACGCGACGCCAATCGCGAGAAGATGTCGAAGACCAAGGGTAACGTGATCGATCCCATCGAGATTGTGAAGCAGTATGGAACAGATGCGGTCAGATTCACTCTTGCATCCATGGCTTCGCCGGGAACCGATATCGCGTTCAACGTGGCGCGGACCGAAGGCTATCGCGCCTTTGCCAACAAGATCTGGAATGCGGCGCGGTTTCTGTTTATGAACGTGGACCGGGCAGCCGAGATTGGGATTACGGTCGAGCGTTCTGCGCTGGGCGGAATGCCCCAAGCGGATGCGGATGCGCCTCTTGAAGCACGCTGGATTGTGGCTGAGCTGCACTCAACGGCAGCGAAAGTGAACGTTGCGCTCGAGAACTATCGCTACGATGATGCGGCTAACTCGATCTACCAGTTCTTCTGGGGAAGCTTCTGCGATTGGTATCTTGAAATCGTAAAACTGCGGCTGGATTTCTCAGAGACAGCGGACAAGGCATCAACAAAAGCTGCGCTGACCACCTTGGTGAGCGTGTTTGAGGCTGCCCTGCGGTTGTTGTCTCCCTTCATGCCGTTCTTGACGGAAGAACTTTGGCACGCAATCTATGATGAAAAACCGCCGGCGAAGTCGATTGCGCTGACACGCTATCCCAGCGCTGCGGAAGCAAAAGTTGATGAGGCGGCGCTCGCTGCAATGGAGTTGCTAAAGAGCCTCGTAGTGGAAGTGCGAGCGCTCCGCAAAGAGATCGGCGTGGAGGAAAAAGCAACAACGCCTATCGAGCTTCGTATCGCAGCGGAGCTCGGAAAAGTAGTGCAGCAGAATCATGCACTGGTCGAGCGGTTGGCGCGCGTGAGCGAAATTCGCTCTGTAGGGCAGATCTCTGCGGATGTTTCGAAACATAACACTCCGGAATTTGAAGTGGGCGTGGTGTACGAGCGCACGATTGACGTTCGCGCTGAGCGACAACGCTTGACGAAAGAAATAGCAAAACACGAGCAGGTGATTTCGAATGCCGATCGCCAATTGAACAATCCGGGCTTTATTTCGAAGGCTCCTTCGCATGTGATCGAAGGGCTGAAAAAGCAGCAGGAATCGGCAAAGCAGTTGCTCGACAAGGCGCGTGAGGATCTGAATTCGCTTCCCGAATAAAGGTACGGAATGCCCTGTGTATGTGCGACATGTCTTCGACACTTCCGGACATTGGGTCTCGCGAAGGAGCCGGACTCGAAGCCCGCACTTCACAATGCGTACCGACGAGCGGCTAAGAAATGGCATCCCGACCGATTCGAAAGGGAGCCGGAGAAGCGCCGAGAAGCGGAAGAACTGTTTAAGCAGGTACAGCTGGCTTATCGCGAGTTGCTGGAACATCTGAAAGCCCCTATCGAGTGGCCGAGGGTTCCGGAGCCGTTTGTAACAGCGAGGCGAACTGAAAAGAGGCCTGAGATATCGTTCGGCGGGGCGCCCGGTTGTTTTGTATCCCCAAACTTCTCAATGCAGGCGTTTGCAACCATCATGAGCCTGGGGCAAGAAGACAATCAGGTGCTTGCTATTGTTGATTTATCAGGTACGGTGTTACCGAAGGGCGGCTTTTCTCGATACCTGCTTCTGACGGCACATGGGATCTTTGTTCGGGACAAGCGCAACATTGTTTCGTTGCTGTGGTACAAGGATTTGGGCGATGTGAAACTTGTATTCCGGTTTAACCGGCGATGGTCCGCGGTGTGGGAGAAGTTGATAGCGATGATCTACGAACCCCAGCCGAGGCTAAGGTTGGAGATTCACCGGCGCAACGGTGGCAAATTTTTTACGATTGCCAGCGAGGCCGATGACCATGTAAAGAAGGTTATCTGCAGCTTTCTCCAGCAAACAAAAGCGCAGATGCAGCAATAGGACGGGAAACTGAAGAATGGATTGGAAGAGCCACCGCATTGAAGCATTGCTGGAGCAGGCCCTGGTAGAAGATCAGGCCGTAGCTGACGCAACCACAAACCTGACCATCGATCCGAACCTGCGCGCTTCTGGGGCCATCATTGCGCGACAGGATTTGATCGTCGCCGGCCTTGGCGCGGTGCCACGTTTCTTTGAGATCTTTGCCCGGCTCGATCCAAGACCGCCGGCGCACACGCGCTTTGAAGTGATCAGCCACCCCGAGATTTTTGACGGCGTGCGGGTTCACGCCGGCCAGGTGCTGGCTGTAATCCGCCACAATGCGCGCGCACTGCTGAGTTGCGAACGCGTGATCCTGAATCTGATGCAGCACCTGAGCGGTATTGCCACGCTTACGCGGCAATATGCTGACGCCGTCCACGGCACCCATGGGCAGATTTTGGACACGCGCAAGACAGTGCCTGGGCTCCGGGCATTGGACAAATACGCCGTGCTCTGCGGCGGCGGCACGAATCATCGCATTGACCTCGCTTCAGGAATCCTCATCAAGAACAATCACATCTCGCTTGGCGGAGGATTACCGGCGGTATTGAAGCGGGCGCTTGAAAACCGGCAGCCCGGCCAGCGGGTGCAGGTTGAAGTTCGCAATATGAGTGAGCTTGAAGAGGCACTTGCTGATGGAGCCGAGGCGGTCCTGCTTGATAACATGTCTCCCCAGCAGGTAAAGCAAGCTGTAGATCGCATCCGCCAGGAGACGCATGGCCAGACAGGCCGCTGGATTCCAAGTGAGGCGAGTGGCGGCATTCAGCTCGATAATATCCGCGCATTTGCTGAGGCGGGTGTGGACTTTATCAGCGTGGGCGCTCTGACGCACTCGGCAAAAGCTGCCGACATATCAATGACGATCACGGTCGAGTGAGCCGCGATGTTCGATCTGGCAACGCTCGAATCGTCAGAGCAAGATGGAATTGCGGGTACGGTGTTTGCGGGTAAGTTGCATTACTCCGCTGTAACCGGCTCAACCAACAGCGACGCCATTGCAGCTGCTCGCCGCGGCGCTCCGCATGGGTCAGTCTTCTTTGCAGACGAGCAAAATGCGGGCCGGGGGCGCGGCGATCACGGTTGGCATTCTGCGGCGGGCGAAGGGCTCTACGTCAGCACCCTGCTGCGGCCTCAGGTAACGTCTGACAGGCTGCCGTTGATCCCTCTGGCTTCGGGACTGGCCGCCGCCGAAGCGATTGGCGCCGTCACTGCTCTCGCTGTTGACCTGCGGTGGCCGAATGATCTGCTGATCGGGCCGCGGAAGACAGGCGGCATCCTGGTTGAGGCGCACAGTGAGGGCAGTTCGGCTTCCTTTGCTGTGGTGGGAATCGGCATCAACGTGCATCAGCAAAGTTTTTCGCCCGATTTGAACACACCGGCCACGTCACTGGATCTGGAAGCTGGGCGCAGGATTTCGCGGCAGGCACTGCTTGTGGCCCTGCTAAAATCGCTGGAGCGAGAAACAAATGCCATCGCTGAGGAGCGTGCCGCCGCTCTCATTGCAGCACGCGTAGAACGGGTTTCAACGTGGATCCGCGGCAAGAGCGTCGAAGTACACGGGCCGCAGGCCTGCAGCGGCGTAACCGCCGGATTGGATGAGCACGGCTTCCTGCTGGTGTACACGGATACGGGAACAATAACGGTGCAGACCGGTGGCATTCGGATCAGACACTAGCTGCTAGCTTCTAGCCTGCAAAGCAACGGTGCCGAAACTCATTCTGATAAAACAATCGGCTAGGAAGTAGGAGTCAAGAGTTAATGCTGCTTGCTCTCGATGTCGGAAACACGAACACGGTACTGGGCCTTTACCGGCTTGATGGCGAGAAGCCCGAACTTGCCGCCCATTGGCGCGTGACGACGCATCGCTCGCAGACCGTCGATGAGTACGGCGTTCTGTTCGTGAACTTGTTCGAGATGCACGGACTGGCGCCGAAACAGGTCCACCACATCATCATTGCATCCGTTGTGCCGCCGGTTGACTCTACTCTGCGCAGAGTTTGCGAAACGTATTTCCAAGTCGACCCGATGTTTGTGGAACCGGGCATCAAGACCGGCATGAAAATGCTGATCGACAATCCCACCGAGTTGGGCGCAGACAGAATTGCGGATTGCATTGCCGCATATGACCGCTATGGCGGCCCTTGCATCGTCGTTGATTTTGGCACGGCAACCAAGTTCGAAGTGATATCCGCAAAGGGCGAATATTTGGGGGGCGCGATTGCACCGGGCCTGGGCCTGAGTGCAGATGCGCTGTTTTCCCGTGCAGCCCGGTTGAGCCGCGTGGATATTAAGCGGCCGCCGAAAGTGATCGGCACCAACACAGTCGGCCACCTGCAGAGCGGCCTCTATTTCGGCTACATCGGACTAGTTGACGGAATCATTGAACGGATATTAAAGGAACTCGGCGGAGAGCAAAAGCCGCGCATCATTGCAACGGGCGGTCTCGCACGGATGGTATCGGAAGATTCCCGCTACATCACCGAAACTGATGAGTTCCTCACTATAGAAGGACTGCTTTTGCTGTTTGAGCGCAATCGAAGCGTAAAGCCTCGGCAACGGATGCACAGCTAGCTGCTGGCAACTTCGCGATCGGGAGGCTGAGGTGGGCAGCACCGGATGGACCTTGACAGACTACAGCCTGCGACAACTGGCAACCTGGTGACCTTGTGACTTCCCGGAACAACTATTTCAATTACTTCACGGAAATCGAAGAGCGCTTTCAGCAACGGCGCGGGGCCATCCTATTGCTATCAACGCTCGACTGGGCGCTGATCGATACCTGGCGCGAAGCGGGCATTCCGTTGGAAGCCGCCCTGCGCGGTATCGACAATGCTTTCGACAAATATGAAGCCCGGCAGAAACGCGGGCGCATGAGGCGTGTGAATGGTCTGGCTTGGTGCGCCCAAGCCGTTATGGAGGCTGCGCAGGAGTTGAACGAGGCAGCCGCAGGGAGCGCCGGAACCACACCCGCGCCGAGCGATTACGGATTTGAACACGAGCGCGTAGCTGCCCATCTTGAATGTGCGGCGGCGGCGCTGGAAGTAGCGCAGGTAGCCGCCGAACCATGCGCCGCAACTGCGGCCCGGTTGCGCGAATTGGCAGCGGAGATCGGGAGTTCAAACACGAATAGCGCCCACGTTGACTTGGAATCGCTGGAGCGCTCGTTGACCGTGCTCGAAGAGAGGCTGTTTGCGGCGATCAGAAATGCAGCCCCTGAGGAGTTGATGGTCGGGCTCAAAGAGCATGCGGCGCGCGAACTTGCACCCTATCGCAGCCGAATGGGAGTGGTGCAACTGCGGCAGGTGGAAAGCCAATTTATCCAAAAGCAGTTGCTTGTGCACTATAACCTGCCGCGGCTCAGCCTGTTTTACATGAGCCAGCAATGAAGAATCGGCGGCGACACCAACCTTCGAAGCAAAAGCAGTCGAAAACCGTAATGCCGGAAGCGGGGCCACGGCAACTGGTGCACATCGAAAAGGCTATCTACGGCGGAGCTTTTCTGGCGAGGGCCGAAGGGAAGGCCGTATTCGTTCCTCTGACGCTGCCCGGCGAAACGGCAGCAGTGCGCATTACAGAGGAGAAGCGCGGGTACGCGACTGCGGAATTGGACGAGATTATCACGCCGGGCCCAGAGCGCGTCCCAGCGCTTTGCCGCCACTTTGGCACATGCGGCGGCTGCCAATATCAGCACACCGATTATGTGACGCAGCTTGCCCTCAAGCAGGCAATTCTGCGCGAGACGCTGGAGCGCGGTGGAGTGCCCGCACCAGACAATCTCGAGGTGCTTGCAGGAACAGAAGCCGAAGCATGGGGCTATCGTAACCGCATACGCCTGGCGTTCGATGCCAATGGCAATCCCGGCTATCGAGGTCGACGCTCGAACGCCGTGGTTCCAATTGCAGAGTGCCCAATCGCCGCGCCGCTGCTGGTTCGCGCGGCTTTGTCGTTTGCAGATCTTGTGCGACGGGTTGCACCACAATTGCGGGCGCAAGAGCTCTCGCTATTCTGCGACGCGACGGAGTCTTCCCTGCTCGCAACCGTGTTCGTCAGAAGTGCGCCGAGCGGAATACTCGATCCCCTGGCGCGTGCGATGGCCGAACGCATTCCAGAATTCAAGGGTATGGAGCTTGTAGCCGTCGCAGGCGCGCAAAGCAAGGAGCAGGCTCCGCGCTCGATTGACCAGTGGGGCGAAACGCATCTCGCGTACCGAGCCGCTGGATTCGACTATCGCGTGGACAATGGTGCTTTTTTCCAGGTAAACCGCCGGCTCGTGGATCCACTCGTTGAACGTGTGACAGCCCGCCGCAATGGAACTGTCGCCTGGGATCTGTTCGCAGGGGTGGGGCTGTTTGCGCGAAAGCTCACCTCAAGCTTCGAACGGGTGGTCGCGGTTGAGTCCGCGCCAGCGGCGATTCCCGGCCTTGAGGCCAACCTACTCGGAACCAGCGGGACTGCTGTACAGGCCTGGACACTGGATTTTCTCCGCCGCAGGGCAAAAAGCGAGCATCCGGACCTGATCGTCGTGGACCCCCCGCGCGCCGGGCTGGGCGCGGAGATTACAAGTGTCCTGGCGGACATCGGCGCGCCTGCATTGACATACGTTTCCTGCGATCCCGCAACTCTCGCTCGCGATCTGCGTGCGCTTATGGATTCGGGGTATTCGATCGAGAGCATGACGCTTGCCGACCTGTTTCCCCAGACCTTCCACCTGGAAACAGTAGTCCATTTGCGCTGCGCCTGATAGGCTTGACGGCATAGATCCTTCAATCTTTTAGAACCGTATGCGCTTAGAACCGTCCAGTTCCGGCGCCGCTGCTTCGCGCCAGGACTCTGTGCCTTTATTCCATGCCGCGTGGCTGTTCGCGGCGGGTATTGCCATTGCACATTGGGTGTGGCTGCGGCCAGGGCTGCTGTTGCTGGCTTTAGCACTCGTGGCAGCTTTGTGCGGCGTAGCCGCCGTGCGGGCGCAAAGGATGATGTGGGTCCCCCTTGCCGCGCTTTGGTGCATTCTCGGCGCATGGTGCGGGCTGATGGAACAGCGCCCCGCTCCCGCTGCCGAAGTGGCCTCGCGCTCAGATGGACTGATGCGCACGATTGAAGGAACAGTGGTCGAGGTCGCGCCGGTTCGCAATGAGGCCGAACTAAATCTGAATGAGGATCGCACAACTGATTCTCAAGCCGTAATGGAACCTTCGCAACGGATCGACGTCGAACTCAGCAGCCTGGAAGAAGCGAGCGACGCAGAAGACAAGCAGCTGCCAATAGTCGGCAAAGTACGGCTGACGGTACGCTGGCCAGCTGGAACAGACAGAGCGGCCGCCGCAAAGACATTCGATTGCGGCGATCAAATACGTGCCGATGCACGGTTGCTTCCGCCGGCGGTGTACCACGATCCTGGAGTATGGAACCGCGCTGATTATTTGCTCGATCAGGGCATTACGTCGACTGCCAGTATCAGCATTGATCGAGTTGCTTTGACGGGACGCGCCAAGAGCACTGCGTCGCAGTTTCGCTGCCGAATCACCGGAATGCAGCATGCCATGACTGCGCGGCTGATGCAGTTGCCGATTGCCATGCAAAACTGGCCGGCACCTCTGCGCGTAACTCAGGAAGACGCGGTGATGCTGGCGGCCATGATAGCGGGTGATCGCACTTTTTTGACGCACGCACTTCGTGTTGGATTTGAGCGCACCGGATCCTTTCACATGCTCGTGGTATCGGGCTTTCACCTGGCCATCGTTGCTGGATTCTTCTTCTGGATCGCTCGCCGTCTCCGTTTACCGCGGGTTCCGGCTACGCTCGTCACCATTGCCAGTTCGTTCGCATACGCGCTGTTTACCGGCTTTGCTACGCCGGTGCAACGCTCGCTATGGATGGTGACGCTGTACTTGATTGGCCGCCTCTTCTATCGGGAACGCAGTGCGCTGAATACAGTAGGATTTGCATCGCTTTGCCTGCTTGCATTAACGCCGCGGAGCCTGTTTGACTCTGGCCTGCAAATGACGCTGCTCGCGGTGGTGTCGATTGCCGGCGTAGCCGCGCCATTACTCGAAGGCACCGTACATCCGTATCTGAAAGCGACACGCGATCTGCGTCTCGTGGCGATCGATGTAAAGCTCGCGCCTCGCCTGGCGCAATTTCGCACACTGATGCGAATGACAGCGGAGCAAATCCAGGCCATTACGAACAAGCGTCTGGCATGGGGCGCGTTTCCGTGGGTAGTGAGGTTCTTGCTGCGGGTCATTGAACTCGTCGTTGTCTCATGCGTGGTCGAGCTGGCAATGACGCTGCCGATGGCCATCTACTTTCATCGCATCACCATTTTTGCGCTACCAGTGAATCTCTTTATCCTGCCGCTGCTTGCTGTGCTGATGCCGGTTGCCTTGCTAACCATGGCGGCGTTGGTGATTTGGCCCAGCGTGGCCACCTTGCCTGCTGCAGCGGTGGCAATTGTGCTGCACGCCGGCGTGCTGCTGGTACGGCACTTCGGCTCACTGGAGTATGGCGACTTCAGGATTGCGTCGCCACTGGTGTGGCAATCCGTTGGTTTCTATGCATTCCTGAGCGCCGCGATTGTGATGGCGCACAGAAGTCTGAAGCGGGATAGCCGCACGCTGCGTTGGTTGTCATGGGTCTGCCTGTTGCTTGGCGGAGTTGCGGCAGTGGTGCCGCGAGCCATCCATCAACCACGCAATGCCCTGCTGGCCGAAGCGATTGACGTTGGGCAGGGCGATTCGATGCTCATCATCACGCCGGACGGCAAAACGCTGCTGGTGGATGGAGGAGGCTTTGGCGGCGGCCCACGGCAGGCCGCGCAGGACTACGACTTTGGCGAAGAAGTGATATCGCCTGTACTGTGGAACCTGGGCATTCGACATCTTGATGCCGTCGCGCTGAGCCACGCGCATTCTGACCACATGGGCGGACTGCCAACGGTGCTGCGCAACTTCACTCCCGATGAGCTTTGGGTGGGCAACAATCCTCCCGGAGAAGCCTACGATGCGCTGATCAGTGAGGCTACCGCGATGCATGTTCGCCTTCGCACTCTGCGTGCGCAAGACAGGTTCACGCCGGAAACGTCAGCGTAAATGTCCTGGCTCCGACCCACGACTATGAACCTGGAACTGATCCGGCAAACAACGATTCGCTGGTACTGCATATTGCATATGGCGGCACGTCAGTGATGCTCGAAGGGGACGCTGAAGCTGACGTGGAACGCGCAATGCTCGGTGAGCAGGGCCTCGAGAGTTCGCTGCTGAAAGTTGGACATCACGGTAGTACAACTTCAACTACGCCGGCGTTTCTTGCGCGCGTTGCTCCGCAATATGGAGTGATTTCGTGCGGGTTGCGCAACCGCTATGGGCATCCGCGCCAGGAGATTCTTGCGGCTCTGCAGGACGCGCGGGTTCGCACCTTTAGAACCGATACGAATGGCATTTCCTGCTTTGCGCTCGACGGAAAGCAAGTGACAGCTCAGCCGGACTGCGGATGGCCTTCGCAACCGTAATGCAGTTGTTCAGTTGTTCTTAGCTCGCTGCCTGATGAATGGCGAGCAATTTTTCCAGCAGCGGCCTGAGCAGGTTGAGATGCAGTGCGTTGGCACCATCGGATTTCGCATTCGGCGGATCGTCGTGCACTTCCAGAAACAGGCCGTCGATTCCTGCTGCCACGGCTGCGCGCGCTAATAGAGGAATGAACTCCGGCTGGCCGCCGCTGACGCCGTTTGCCGCCGAGGGCTGCTGCACAGAATGCGTTCCGTCAAACACTACCGGAGTCATAGCGCGCATGATGGCCAGCGAGCGATAGTCAACGACCAGCGTGTTGTAGCCGAAGCTGGCGCCCCGTTCAGTAAGGAACACGCGAGCGTTACCAGTGGAGCGTACCTTCTCCACCGGGTGCTGCATATCCCAAGGCGAAACGAACTGGCCCTTCTTGATGTTGATGGCGCGGCCTGTTTTTCCCGCAGCCACCAGCAGGTCAGTCTGCCGGCAGAGGAAAGCCGGAATCTGCAATACGTCCACTGCTGCCGCGGCAACCTCGCAATGCGCGGGCTCATGCACGTCGGTTAATACGGGCAGGCCGGATTCACGCGCCAGGCGGCCGAGTATGCGCGTGCCTTCAAGCAGGCCTGGGCCGCGAAAGCTCTTCACGCTTGTGCGATTGGCTTTGTCGTAGCTGGCTTTGAAGATGAAAGGGACGCCGAGGTCGGACGTGATGCGCTGCAGCGCGTCGGCCATTGTGCGCACGTGGTGTTCACTTTCAATAACGCACGGGCCGGCAACGAGAAAAAGCCGGCCCACGCCCACGTGCACGGGACCAATTTCAAAAGATTGACTCACACAGGGATTTTACGGCAACGCCGTGCCGGTCACTGTGCGCGCTACTTCGCCGAAAGCTCCACCGCTTCATTCTGCATAGCTTCAGAGTGGGTCCTGGCCCATTGCCAGAGAGCCCGTTCGAGTGCATGCAGCGGCGTTGGAGCGGGTAGATCCCCCTGCGGCCTGACGACGCCGCATTCAGCCAGATGCTTCAACGCATTGTTGTACTCGGTGTAGAAGTGTACGTCGTGACGCGCATGACCAAGCGCCTCAAGAGCGCGGAAGTCCAGGACCGCATAGCGCTCCGGGAAGATGGCAGACATGATTGCCGATGCGATGGCAATGTCGATGCCGCGCAGTGATACGAGAGCGTTAACGGCATCCTCTGCCGAAGAGTTGGGAGAAGCCGCGACAGCTAACGCGCTGCGGATGCTCTCACTACTGTTGCCAATGAGGTAATGCACCATCCTTTCCGATTTCCATCGGACGATGGTCTCAAGATTGCCGAGCGTATGTTCGCCGGCGCGGATAGATACTCCTGCATCATAAGCCGCCGCTTCAAGCTGCCGTTCACGTTCACCGGCTTCGTGCCAGTAACTGTCGGCCAGCTCCTGAAGCTCCATTTCTGCGGGCTGAAGCTGAAAGTACGACATGATTTTTCTACTCCTCCATACACTTCAAAACTCCCAAACTTTAGGCCCGGCGCGGGGGATTGTCAATAGCGTGCGGGGCACTTGGGATACGACTTTGCGGGAGTAACCCAAGAGGCACAAAAGCCATGGTGATTCGCCCGACACGGCGGATTGCGGAGCTTGCACTTTGATTTTTGAACCGCTGAACTCTTAAAACTTTGACCAAAGCGGCCGCATTCGAGCCTAAGCCGGGCGAAGGGATAAAAAATCCTGCATACATTTCAAGGACCAGCTCAAGACTACTTATTTAAAATCAGTCCCTTGCAAGATCACGCAAAGTGAATGCGTGCGCGTCGGCGTGCGCCTGAATTCGCATTGACTACAAACTATTCGTCCCGGAGCGCAACCATCGGTCAACCCTGCCGCGCAACGAGCCGACAGCCAACATGCAAGAAAGGCGTACGTTACTGAGTTAGTTGTTCAGAGACGCGTGATTCAGATTGCAGACGCAGGTTGCGGTTCTTGTAGCTGGCCACGATGAACTCCCGAAATAGCGGGTGCGGCTCCAGCGGTTTGGATTTGAACTCAGGATGGAATTGGCAGCCGAGAAAATAGGGATGGCCGGGGATCTCCACGATTTCAACGTACGTTGAATCGGGAGTAGTGCCGCTAAGCCGCATGCCGCCCCCAGTGAGCAGCGCCTCATACTCGCGGTTGAATTCGTAGCGATGGCGGTGGCGCTCGCTAATTTCAGTGGCACCTGCGTACGCTTTGGCGGCCAGCGAATCTTCCTGCAGAATGCAGGTCCACGCGCCCAGGCGCATTGTGCCGCCCATTTCCTCAACACCCAGCAGTTCGCGGAGCTTGTAGATCACGCGGTGCTGGGTGGCCGGATCGAACTCGCTCGAGTTTGCATCCTTGAGGCCGCAAACGTTGCGCGCGAATTCAATACAGGCGGTCTGCATGCCGAGGCAGATGCCGAAATATGGCACCTGCTTTTCGCGTGCGTAGCGAATTGCGTTCAGCATACCCTCGATCCCGCGCTTGCCGAATCCTCCCGGAACCAGGATGCCATCGAACCCTTCCAACTGCGTCTCATAGCTGCTGTCGTTGGGTGTCTTCGATTCAAGCCCTTCCGCCTCGATCCATGTGACCTTAAGCTTGAGGTTCTGTGAAATAGCGCCGTGGGTTAGCGCTTCATTCAACGACTTGTAACTGTCCTCGTACTCCACGTATTTGCCCACAATGGCGATGGATACTTCATCTTTCGGGTGGTAGCAGCGATCCACAAGGTCCTTCCACCGGGTGAGATCGGCATCGGGTGCTTCCTTGTGCAAGTATTTCAGGATCAGCGCGTCGAGTCCTTCGTCTGCAAAGCGGAGCGGCACTTCGTAAATAGAAGGCACTGTAGTGGCACCGATGACGGCGCGCTCTTCGACGTTACAGAAGGCGGCGATTTTCTGCTTCATTTCGCGCCCAAGTGGGCGGTCGGAACGGCAAAGCAGGATGTCGGCCTGGATCCCGATGGAGAGCAGTTCCTTGACTGAGTGCTGCGTCGGCTTGGTCTTGAGTTCCTTGGCAGCGGCAATGTAAGGCACCAGCGTGAGGTGCACGAACAGCGTGTTCTCGCGGCCCAGTTCCTGGCGCATCTGGCGAATGGCTTCAAGGAAGGGGAGGGATTCTATGTCGCCTACTGTGCCACCGATTTCGACTATGGTTACGTCCGCACCGTTCGCCGATACCTTGCGCATGGCGTTTTTTATCTCATTGGTAACATGGGGAATAACCTGCACAGTTTTGCCGAGATAATCGCCGCGGCGCTCTTTGAGGATGATCTGCTCGTAGATTCGGCCGGTGGTCAGGTTGTTATCGCGTGAGAGCGGAGCGTGTGTAAATCGTTCATAATGACCCAGATCGAGGTCGGTTTCGGCGCCATCATCGGTGACAAAGACTTCGCCATGCTGAAACGGAGACATGGTGCCGGGATCGACGTTCAAATACGGGTCAAACTTCATCATGTTGACGCGTAACCCGCGGCTCTCAAGCAGGCATCCGATCGATGCCGCTGCAAGGCCCTTGCCTAAACTGGACACAACTCCACCCGTCACAAAGACATACTTTGCCGACATCGATGCAACCTCACTTTTAGTTGTTGTGATTGGACGTACCTGGTGGGCACAATCAAGTATGGCAGAGTTCGCAGGGTGGAGGAAACGGAAAAATGGGACTGCTTGAGGAAAGAAGGTCATTTTTCTACTGTAAATGTCTATTTTTGTTACCTTTGGACCAGAATCAGGCGGAATGGATGTAGACTGCGGAATGTGAACAAGAGGCGGCAGTGATAGAACGGATTTCAGCGCAAAAGATAGACATCACCACCCTTGCGGTGGACGCGATTGTGAACGCGGCCAACACAACACTCCTTGGCGGCGGCGGAGTAGATGGAGCCATCCACCGGGCGGCCGGACCGGAACTCTACGACGAATGCGCCAAACTGGGCGGCTGCGCAACAGGCAAAGCCAAGCTGACCCGGGGCCACAAGCTTCCGGCAAAATATGTGATCCATACGGTGGGGCCTGTGTGGACCGGGGGCGACCGTGGCGAACCAGAGCAGCTGGCGAGCTGCTATCGGTGTTGCTTCAAGGTGGCGCGCGAACATGGATTGCGGAGTATCGCCTTCCCGGCGATCAGTTGCGGTGTGTATCGCTTTCCGGTGGACAAGGCCGTGAAAATTGCGGTGCGCGAGACGCGCGCAGAACTTGAGCAGAACAAATGGATTGAGAAGGTGATCTTCGCCTGCTTCGGCGACGACGTTTATGGTGCCTATTTGAAGGCGCTGGGGTCGAAGGACTAGGAGCCTCTCCCCAAATTTGCAGGAAACCTCGGAATGATTCTGTGAATTGCTTTCCATCCGGCTTTGTTGTTCGGGTGGAGGGGAAACAAGCAAACGCGGATCTTTCGCTGCGCTCAAGATGACAGTGGAGGGTTGAGGTTGTGAGAGCGGTAAATTGAAGTTCAAGGTATCCCAGGTTAGCCACAAACGCGGCTAACCTGGGATACCCGGTGACTGGGCCTTTTCGCAGTTAGAAGTTCAGCGTGAGCTTGGCTGTCATGGCGCGTGGGGTTACGTAATGCGTGCCGCTGAAGGTAGAGAGAAAGTTGTATAGCGCATAGTTATTGGTCACGTTGATGGCCGTCAGATTCAAATCGACCTTATAGCGATCGGCGTGGAACAGATTGTTTTTCCCGACAGAAGCGTCGAACAAGTTGCGCGGGGCGATGCGCGACGGATTGCGGTCGGCGTTACCGGTGCCCGGAGCCGAAATATTGATGAGGCTCGACCTTAACTGCGAGGCAAGGCAGGTTGCGGGCAGCGGGTGACCCGGCGTAGCGCGTACTCCGTTGCACATGAGCCCAGCCTGGAACTGCTCGTCCGCAGTGTATCCGCTAAGGTCAACTGCCGGTTCACCGCCAAGCGTGGTGCTGGTGGCACCGCAGGCAGAGTTGGGATCATTGGAGAGCGGGTTGTAGCATGGCGCCTGGCCAGCTACCTGACCGGAATCGTAGCGCCAGTTGAAGCCACCCCAAAGCCCCTTCAGCATGCCGCGCGCGAACGAATACTGTACGTGCGTGGTCTGGTTGAACTTCTCATCGTGGTCAATGCGGAACGGGTACGCCCTGCCCTGCGCGACCGTTGCGCCCGCTCCGGCAACCTGTGGCGGGAAGAAGCGCGCCGAGACGGACGACATGACTGCATAAGCGCTCAGGTTGTGAAAGTTCGGCACTTCAATGTTGAGAGCGTAGCCGGGAATTTTTGAGTTATGCCAATCGATGGGGAAGGTGATGGGCGTGTTGCCGAGTACGCTGAAGTCAAATGCGTTGTGCGTGTACTTCCAGATGTATTCGCCGCTGAAGACTACGTTCTTGCCGAGGGCCTGCTGCAAGCCGGCGTGAAATTCGTTGCGGTATCCGGGGTGCAGGATATTGGAAACGCCGGGTGTGCAGTTGAGCAGCGGGGCAAGGACATCGGACGCGCAGCCCTCGCTTGAGAGCACCAGGTTTTCATTAAAGGGCGTTTCAAGAGAGCGCGCATAGGAAAGGCGCAACACTGTGGCAGTCGGCTTGACGGTGTAGGCCGCTCCCAGCCTCGGCTGGGTTTGGTTCGCAGTGGTGAGACCGTTATAGAGATCTTCGCGAAGCCCGAGATTCAAGGCCCAGTTTCCAAGTTTGATTTCGTCCTGGGCATAGAGCGCGAGTTGTTTGACGTCTGTATGGCCGAAGTACCGATAGTAACCGCCGCCGCGAGTAAAGTCGTAGGGCGCGAGCACGGGGAGGTAGCTTGGGTTTTGTCCGGCTGAACCGCCGGGGCACTGCGCAGGATCTGAATAGCCGGGCAGTGGATTGCCGCTGACGGGGTCGACGCATGGCGCGTTGTTGACTGGATCGACGATGCCGACGCTGTCATGCTCGCGCAGAAAAGTATGCGAGTACTGCGCTCCGACTTTTACGTTGTGCGCACCCTTGGCATATGAAAAATCAGAGTGAATACCGGCATTCGTTAGCGTGCGGTTTTGCCGGATGGACGACGTCTGCAGGTTTGATGGACCCAGATCGGCCAGAGGGTTGCGACTGGGATAGTAGTTATAGTCATCGCGGCGCACGTAGGTTGCAACGTTCCAGACCATATTGTTGCCGATGATGTGGGTGTAGGTCGGTGCGATGTTGAATGTGTCTATTTTCGAGCGCTGGTCTGTGTTGCCCACATTGCCGAAGACTGGGTTTGCGCTAACTCCGCCGGAAAGCACGTTTCGCACATTCAGATTGTCGTAGGTATTGGGCGTCTGAAACCAGGAACGGCTGTAATTCAGATTCAGGTGCACGGAGTCGGCAGGCGAAATGCTGTAATCCATGCGATCAAAAAAGTTCTGCTCGTTGCCCCTGGCATGGAAGACGGCAAACTCGGGAGGATCGAGAAACCGGCCCGTGTTCAGGCCGTCGATCTCAAGAAAGTTACCCCAGTTTTTGCCTCCGTAGGAGAGATCGAAACCTCCCGTCGAAGAGCCAAACGAGCCGTAGGAACTGCTGATGCTTCCAGTGGGTTTGGTGACACCCTGTCCTGAACGCGTGGTGGCGACGATCACCAGGCTGGTTTTATCGCCATATTCTGCAGGCGGCGCACCGGAGATGACCTGGATGGACTGAATGGAGTTGGCGGGCAGCTGGTTGGAGAAGACTTTGCTCTGCTGGTCCGTAATAGGCTGTCCATCAACCGAAAATGAGTTCGACGCGTGATCGCCGAGTCCGTGGAAGAGGCCATTTGAGTCGGCGGAAACACCGGGGGTGGTTGCAGTAATGAGCGAACTCAGAGTTGAGGACTGGCTCTCCAACGGCACCTTGTTGAACTGGTCACGATCGACGTCCGTGTGAAACGTGGAGTCAGCCTCGATGAGCTCGCCATTGGATTCAACTGTCACGGTTTGCGAACCACCCGAGATTTGTAACGTCAGTTTCAGGCTCGTTCCCACTACGGAGCGTACGTCGAGGCTCTGGCTCAGGGGAGCGAAGCCTTGGGCGGAAACATCGAGGTGATAGGTATTGAACGGCAGGTTAGAGAGAGTGAACTGCCCCTCGGGATCGCTAGTGACGGTGCGGTCCAGACCACTGCGTTCATTATGTATATGAACACTGGCGTTGGGAATAACGGCGCCTGAGGGATCGGTGACGGTTCCCTGGACCGTTCCCGAATTGCCGCCCTGGGCGGCTAAGATCGGCAACGCAGCGAAAAGAAATATCGCAAGAGGAAGTATGTGACGAAATGAGCCCTGCCTCAACGGCATGCCTGAATCTCCTGAAGGTAGCTACAAATGCGATACGAAATCCGGGGTTCGAAATATCCCGGCATCTTGTGCATTGCAGGAGTTCTTTCGGACTATAACGCCAACATCCAATGCTGCCGCGGTATCCCTAACCGTCTAAAAGGAATGATGCCGAAGATAAGATGTTGAAGACCGAAAGAAGCTCAGTAGCGGGCAGGGGGAGGGCGCGTAAAGAGCTCCGCGTTGCGGCGACGAGGAACGAAGCGCAATTCAAACGCCGGCGTCGATCTACCGATTTGCACCAGTACGATGGCTGCAGCCATAGCGGCGGCTACGGGAGCAGCCGAGTGGAGCGAAACGCAGAGCGGGCAATGATCGGCGAGGGTCTGGCTTGAGTGGAAGTGCGCCACCTGAACTGTGGCCAATACCCCCAGCAACACGACGCACAGAATCGCGACGACCGAAAGCGCAGTCGACCTGCCGCGAAATGCGGAGCGGATTCCTGGGGTATGTGCCCTCAAATGGCCTCTCTTCTTAAGGGTACATAGAATTGGACGCGCTAACAACACGGTTTGTTACATCAGGATCGCAGGTGGCGCCCTCGAAGGCGGAAACCTCCGCCTCCCTAATTCGTCTAAACTGTGTGCGATGAGCCGAGTAATCCATCTGCGTAGAGTGTCGAATTTGGTCGGCTTAGCCTTTGGGTTGGCTCTTGCGGCGGCTCTGACGGCCGCAAGCGCTCAAAAATCGGCCACGAGCGCGCCGCGAGAAGGGCAAAAGCCACTACCGATGAGCCCCGACCCTGCCGGGCTGGCCCGAAACCATCGGCTAATTCTCAAGGACGGGAGTTACCAAATGGTCCGGCAGTACAACCTGTCCGGTGACCGGGTACGCTACCTTTCACTCGAGCGCGGAGACTGGGAGGAAATGCCGGCGGACTTGGTGGACTGGGCAGCGACAGCGAAATGGGAGCGCGATCACTCTGCTCCCAGCGGCACAGAGCAGTCGCCGGGAATGAAAGAGGCTCAGGCCGTAGACAAGGAAGCAACTGAGGAACGCGAACTGATGAAGGCCCAAATGCCCGAGGTTGCGCCGGGATTGGAATTGCCCGATCAGGACAGCGTATTCGCGCTGGATACGTACCAGAACATCCCCTCGCTGGTTGAGCTTGTGCCCAGCGAACTAGACATCAATACGAAAGCGCACAAGGGCCTGAAGACGATTAACCCGCTGGCCATGTCGAAGCTGGATATGCAACTGCTGGGAGCGCATGCCAAGCCGCATCTGCACGTAAATGACCCCACAATATTTGTTTCGCTCGGCGTCGTCGATGATAAAGAGTCAGTGTTGACGCATCCCGTCACCGTAGACACAAAACGCGCCAACGCGGTGGACGGAAAGCGCGGCGCACACTCTGACAAATCCGGGTTTGCCCTGGTCCGCCTGGACGAGCGCAGGGCGTTGCGCATTGTTGGAGCCCTTCACGTAAGCGTGACGGGGAATGTGACGCAAGACGAAAACGTGATTCCGACGAAGATTGAAGTGATGCCCGGCAAGCATTGGCTTCGCATCCAGCCGCTGCAGAAACTTACCATCGGCGAGTATGCGCTGATTGAGATCATCTCCCCGTCGGAGATCAATCAGTCGGTATGGGACTTTGGCGTGAACCCGGCAACGCCGGACAATCCGGGATCGATCGGGCCGTTGCTAAAGCAGACAAGCGCGCGGTAGCGCCTGATTGGTTCGTTTTGTTGCCTTCGCGAACTGTTGAAGACGCGGGACTTTTGGGGCTCGTGCTATCTGAGACGTACTGCCATGCCGCAATTCATATCGCCTGCCCTACGCTCATTCCATGAGTCTGGCCCAGCGAAGAGCAACCGCAGATGTTTCGGCTCCGTCCACTTCGTTCCAGTCGCTCAACATGACAGGGCTTATTTGGTTGTAAGGACGACGTCTTCTCGCGCTGAATTATGCAATCAAGCCGTAATCGCGAGATTGGGGCTACGCGGGTTCGCGGGGCACGAGCTTCAACTTTCTGTGACGACGGCTCACGACAAAATGCGCGAGCAGCAGAGTGGCTCCGATGGCGCTTAGAGCGGCATCTGCCGCGGGCATGGCGCGCGAACCCCAGTGCGCGTAGCTGCGCCCATCTAAATACGCCATGTATGCCACGGGCAGGTTGCCCAGCGAGTTGATGATGGCGTATCGCGAGCTGCCGCTCTTGCCGGAACCGCCCAGGAACTCCAGCGCAACCGCCGTGAACATGGCATAGCAAACGCCGATGCTGAACAAAAAGAGGACCGTGCTGGTGAAGTAGATGGCTGGCCGCAACGGTCCAAGAGCGAGGATGGCGAGAGTCGCCGCATTCACGAGTCCTGAAACAAGGTATGCGATGGGTGCGCGAACGCGAACCGGAATGAGCGAAGCCGCGACTGCGCCTGCCGCCATGAGCAGCGCACCCCCAAGTCCGTTCATCCAGGCCACCTCCCGGCCGGTCACCCCGTAGTCGGCTGCCAGGCCAGGGAGAAGGCCGATCATGGCGCCGCTGCACATGGGAAACGTAATGAGCAGCGTGTAAGGAATGGCTTCCCAGCGCAGAAACGTCGATCGGAATTCGACCCAGATGCGTGCGGCTGCAGTGCGTGCGGAGTGGGTGTCAAACTCTGATTGTCGAGGAACGGCGAACGCAAACAGCGCGGGCAAGACGATCATGGCCGCGACAATCCACCCAAGCGATTGGAGGGTCAGCCGTGCGGCAAGCGAGACGAGGAGAAACACTGCGACTCCGCCGAACGCGAGAGAGCCGCTCTGATAGAAACTGCCGGCCAGGCGCCGATTCTTCTCCTTGCGCAATGCACCCATGATGCCGCCGCAGGCAGCCACGACTAGTCCGCCGAAGCACATGCTCAGAAACAGGAGGCCGACTGACAGAGTGGAGCCCAGCCGAGCCTGGTGGAATGCGGCAAGCTCCGCTATTGCCGCAGCCGCGGCGGCCAGCATGAGCCAATTGCGGCGGCTTATCCAGAAGTCGCTGACCGGACCCCACAGGAAGTAGATGGTATGCGGCAGGGTGACGAATGCAACGATGCTGGCGCCACGGGCGGGATCAACACCTTCACGACGGAGCAGATAAGAAAGTGCGCCACCAACGAGGCCCATGGACATGACTGCCATGGGAGCAATGAGGAAGTTGAAGAGCCAGGGACGCTCTCTTGGCGCTGCGCTTGGCGCTAGCGGGAAATCGCGTTCGGCGTCCTCACTTGGGGCCGGCTGCATGTGGGTTAGCGTACCACGGGGTTCACTTTTCGCTATTGCATGTGCGGCTTGAGTTACACATAATGGGTTATTCCAATCCGAATTGGGGCCACCTAGAATACGGGGAAAGTAGGACGAATGCCAGTGGAGTCTATGATCGACTTTTACGAACTCCTGCAAATAAGCCCCAATGCCGATAATGAGACCGTCCATCGAGTCTACAAGTATCTGGCTGCGCGATTTCACCCGGACAACTCGGATACTGGAGATTCCGGTAAATTCCAGTTGGTGAAGGCCGCGTACGACGTTTTGTCTAACTCGTCGCGACGCAGGGAATACGATGCACAGCGGCAAGGGTCAGCAGCACCGCCGCTCTCGTCCTCGATCGATTTCATGGACCAGCTGGATGGAGAACTCAACCGAAGAATGGCTGTTCTGGCGGTGCTATATCGTCATCGGCGCATGAGCCCAAATTCTCCGGACGTCAGTCTCTCGGAAATCGAGGGACGCATGGGATTTCCGCGTGATTACCTTGATTTCACGTTGTGGTACCTGGTTCGGAAGAAATTTATTAACAAGTCAGATAACGCGTACTACTCGCTAACAGCAGATGGCGTGGACTTTGTTGAGAAGGAACGAGTGGCACTTCCAGTTCTGAATGGGCTGCTCACCAGCAATACCGGTGATATGACCAGCGCGATTGAAGAGGTTGAAAAGACATTTTCATCTGTTTCACAAGCAGTAAAAAACGGCAGTCAGAGCGCAGCATCTTCCGGCAATGGAAATGGCAAGGGCGATCGGAGGTCGACTCCTGATCGACGCGTCGGCGCACCCGATCTCCGCCTAATCAAAGTGGAGAGGCGCCAGAACACGACGGATCGGCGGGGGCAAAAAGATCGGCGCGCGTCCAGATAGCGGTTCCCGCTTCGGCAGGATCTCAGGTCCAAAAATGCCCGGTGCTACAATTCCGGTGAATCGGTGGGATTCCTCTCGCCGATGAAGCATTAACATCGGAGTACATATGGCATCGGGATTGGGATTTCGCACTGGACTTGGATTGTTTCTGCTCCGCTTGATGGTGGGCTGGGTGTTTCTTTCAGAAGGACTGCAGAAATTTCTGTTTCCCGGCGCGCTCGGCGCAGGGCGGTTTGCAAAAATCGGAATTCCGCTTCCTCACTTCACTGCCCCATTCGTCGGCCTGATTGAAATCCTTTGTGGAGCGATGCTGATTTTCGGCATTGCGACGCTCTATGCGGTCATTCCTCTACTCATCGATATTGGCGTGGCACTGGCGACGACGAAATGGCCCCTGGTGCACAAGGAAGGATGGTGGGCCGTCATGCACGAAGGTCGCACCGATTTCTGCATGTTGCTGGGGCTGATTGCGATTGCATGCCTGGGTGCAGGAAGATGGTCGTTTGATCGACGCTAGATTGGGGTCAGCAGCATCGACAGGCATGTTTACCCGGCTTATTTTTCCGTCGCAAAGGAAAACAAGCAACCCCTGTCATCTTGAGCGAAGCGAAAGATCCGCGGTTGCTTGGCAGGCTACTCGCGGACGCTGATGCCCAGTGCTTTCATCTTGCGATAGAGGTGGCTGCGTTCGAGGCCGAGCAGTTCGGCGGCGTGGCTTACGTTATTGCGGGCTTCTTCAATCTTCTTCAGAATGTATTCACGTTCATAGGCATCGCGTGCCTGCTGCAGGCTTGAAAACTCTTCAGTCGAGCGGGAGCTTGCCTTGTGCGTAAGCGGAGGCAGGTGTTTGCGCTCGATGCGCAGCACGCGAGGGTTCAGAATCATGACCCGCTCAATGACGTTTTTGAGTTCGCGCACATTGCCGGGCCAATGATAGTGGGACAGCGCATCCACGGCATCAGCTGCAATTTCCATGCGCGGGCGTCCGTACTGACGGCCAAAATCGGCAAGAAATTCGCGCGCAAGCAAGGGAATGTCTTCTTTGCGGGTGCGCAAAGGCGGAACATAAAACGGAACTACGTTGAGTCGATAGAAAAGATCTTCGCGGAAGTTGCCCTTGCCGATCTCTTCTTCAAGATCCTTGTTGGTCGAGGCGATCAGTCGCACATCCACACGCAGCGGTTGCGTGCCGCCCACCGGCGTAAACATCTGGTCATCGAGAGCGCTGAGCACCTTGGCCTGCGTCTTCAGACTCATATCGCCGACTTCATCGAGGAACAGCGTGCCACTATCGGCGCGTTCCAAGGTGCCGCGCTGCTCAGGCGGTCCGCCGGGATGCACGCCGTGACGATAGCCAAACAGTTCCGCTTCAATGTGCGCTTCAGGAATTGCGGCACAGTTCAATTCGACAAACACGCGATCGCGGCGAAGGCTCTCTGCATGAATGGAGCGCGCGATGAGTTCCTTGCCTGTACCCGATTCGCCGTAGATGAGCACGCGCCCGTTGGTGGGCGCCATGAGGCGAATCTGCTGGCGTAACGCCTTCAGCGGCACGCTTTCGCCGGTCAACACAGACGATACGCTGAATTGCCGCTTGAATTCTTCATTCTCTGAACGCAGCCGACGTGCTTCGACAGCGTTCTTTACTACGATCAGCGTGCGATCCAGAGAGAGCGGCTTTTCGAGAAAATCGTATGCGCCGAGCTTGGTGGCTTTGACCGCCGTTTCAATGGTACCGTGGCCGCTGATGATAATGACTTCGGGCCGTGTTTCAATTGCCTGCTCGCGCACATCGGACAGCACTTCAAGACCATCGCGATCAGGCAGCCAGATATCGAGAAGCAGCACGTCGTAGGGTGCGTCCTGCAGAAGCGTCATGGCTTCTGCGGCGGTACCAGCACCGCGCACGCTATAGCCTTCTTCGCGCAGAATTTCTTCAAGCGAGGTTCGTATTTCCGCTTCATCGTCCACTACCAGGATTTCGTTCATGAAGGCGATCCCTTCGCCGTTGACTCGGCCGTTCCTTCAAGCATAGCTGGTTCCATGAGCGGCAACCGCAATACGAAGCGCGCACCTTTTGGGCTGTTCGACTCCGCGCGGATTGTACCGCCGTGTTCCTGCACGATTTTGGCTGCGATCGAAAGCCCGAGCCCCGTGCCGCGATGCTTGGTGGAATAGAACGGAAGGAAGAGCCGCTCGCGAATTTCATCATTCAGGCCATGGCCTGTGTCGCTGACCGTAACTTCGACGGCGCCCTCATCTTCGCTCATACAGCTTTGAATCTTGAGAATGCGTAAAAGGCTGCCCTGCATTGCCTCGGCCGCATTATCAATCAAATTGGCAAAGGCGCGGCGCAGGGCTTCAGGATCGGCAAGCACGGTCGGCAGACCTGGCTCGAGATCGCGCTGTACGGTGATGCCCTCGAGCCGTCCCGCAAAGAGCGCCAACGCTTCATCGACGACACGATTCATGTCGCAGGCACGCGGCTGGGGTGCGGGGAACTGCGCCAGTGCGGAGAACTGATCGACGAGCGAGCGCAGTGATCCAACGCAGGACAGAATGACCTCGCTGCATTTGCGGATCACGGCTAACGACTCGGGTTGCCCGCGATCCAGATGCCTGCCGATTCGCTCAGCGGAGAGGGCAATGGGTGTAAGGGGATTCTTGATTTCGTGCGCGACGCGCTGCGCAACTTCTTTCCACGCCAACTGGCGCTGCGCCCGAAGCAACTCGCTGGTGTCTTCCACAACGATCACATTGCCGGCCTGTCCGCGGGTGAGTTCAAGACGAGCGCTGGTAATGGCCAAATGGATATTGCGGCCGGCTGAGTGGAATTCAATTTCAGTGGACGCGGCGCCCATGCGCTGGCCGCGCCGAATGAGACGAGCCACGTCAGGCGCAATCTCCGCAGGCAAAAAGCTCTCCATTTTTCGCCCGGTGAGCACGGCATCCTCATCGAGCCCCATGAGCGTGGCAAAGGCGCGATTCGATTGCAGCACAGTTCCTGAGCCGTCGAGAGTAACGACGCCGCTGGGAATCGTTTCGACGATCGTTTCCAGCTCGCGGCGGCGTTCTTCAATTGCCTGGTTCGCGGCCGTCAACTGCGCAGAAGAGCTCTCTGCCAAACGGCGGCTTTCCTCAAGGTCCGCAGCCATGTGGTTGAACGCCTCCACCAAATCGCCCATTTCGCCGCTAGCAACCATGGAAACGCGGTGGTTGTATTTGCCCGCTGCGATTTCATCCATGGCCAGGCCCAGCGCTTCAACCGGGCGCGTGATTTGTTTAGACAAGAACATGGCAAGCCACAGGCTCGAGAAAAAGATGAAGACCGTGATGAGCAACTGCAGCATGAAAAAGATAGTTCGAACGCTGTGGCGCGTACGGAACAGCGCCCAGTAAGCTTCAGCACCAGAGCGGATGCGTGCGATGGTCTGGCTGAGTCCCTGGGGCAACGGCAGTGCTGCAATCACCAGCTTGCCCGAGGTGGTGGGCGACATACCTAGAGCGTATTCCTGCCCTGCAACTCTGAGCACGGGCAAATCGCTGCGACGCGCTGCAGAAAGCAATATCGATTGCAGAGAGCCGTGAACCGCTTCGTTTGGATGGCTGACCGCGTCCTGCCAGGGAATCACGGAGGCATCTGCGGTAAGAGGCGGAACCGCAAAGCCTGCGACCAGGTGCCGGTCGCGATCAAAGATGACAATGAATCCGCCATCGAGCGTGACACGATGGGAGGAAAGAACTGCCTGCAATACTTTCGGGTCACTGTCGGCAGCACCCGTTGAAGCAATCGAATCGGCTTCTCCGCGGGCATTGCCGGTAACGTATTGCGCCAGCTCGATGACCACCCGCGTTGAGTCTTCGCGCAGTTCTGTCGTGGGCTGCGAAAACCAGCGGTCGATGGAGCGGTTCATCAGCAGAAAGCTGAACAGGAACATGAAGACGGCAGGTGTGAGTGCGATGAGCGTGGCGCCAAGCACCATTCGCGTGCGCAGGCGTGCACCGAGTGCACTGCTGCTCTGGTCCGCGTACAACTTGAGGATGTTCCTGAGCAGCAGCATCAGCAACACCATCAGCAGCAGGAACACGAGGACAATCAGCCCGGTGAACACGATGGTTTCACCGGGCGTCTCCGGATTGAGAATGCGGATGTTGAACGCCTGAAGCGTGCCAAGCAAGGCGATAAGCAACGCGACCCCAAGCCCGAAAAGGGCAATGCTGCGGCGTCGTGGATCGCCCAGGAAAGCCATGCAGTGGATTATAGAAGCAGGAAACAGAGATTAGGGGGCAGGAAACAAGCGGGTCACTTTAGCTGCTGGCTTCCAACTCCTAGCTGCTAGCTCCTGGTGCGAGTATCCAGTGAGTGCGGAGCCGAAATCCTGCCGAACCAGGCGCAAGCAGGCTGATATGCACTCGTCAACTCGTTAACTCGTAACCTTCTCCCCGCGTTCCTTTCTTCCCTTGTTCCCTCAAACCTGTGAGCAGCTTAGCGGGCTCAGTACAAGGTTCGAGACATTGGATACGATCGGATCGAAGGAGTAGCGCGGGTCTGCAGACAACTTCTTCCAATCAGGGTCGGCGCGGAACTTGTCCCACCCAGCGTCAAGATCAGCAGTATCGGCAAAGCTGAGCATGTACGTCAGCGAGGGCATACGTGAGCCAAAAAGAGTATCGCCGAAAAATACCGGGTGGCAGCCGGACCTCTGGAAGAATTCGAACTCGCCTTTGTGGAACATCTCAACCTTGCGGATATGTTCTGAGTTGCTGGGGCTCTCGTAGGTGCGAAGTTGGAAGATGCGCTTGCCCTTGCTGGCCGAAGATGCGGGAGGCGTGATTTTGGGCCAGCCTTCAAAAGCGGCCAGTAGCGACGTTTCCAAGCGCTGGAAGGCAGGCGCTGCGGCTGTGGCATTCCAAAATGGTGCAGCTATCTTGAGAAAGTCTTCATCCTTTGCAAGTTGCCAATCAATGGTGGCAAGCGCCTCGGTGGTTTCGCCTGGAATCACAAGATAGTACTGCGGTGTCTCTGGTCCGAAATCAAGACGGAAAGCGCCGATGGGCCCCATCTTCATGCGTCCAAGCGCGGGAATCAGCGCGTGGGCGAAGAAATCTTCAGTGAGTCTTCCTTGCGGGCCGCTCGACAGGGTGTAGCGGCGAATCTGGTAGAACTCACGATTGCCCGCGGATTTGGGATTGGCTGCGGGCTGGGCTTCGGCTGCGGTGTTGCCGACAAGGGCGGCGGCTGAAGTTGCAATCGATGCGGCAAGAAATTGACGGCGTTCCATAAGAGCCTCCGGGTGAAGGATCATTCTACGGCATCGCCTTTATGCATGGTCCGCCTGTATGACCAGTGGCGGATGGCCCAAGACAAGATACAAAGACCGCGATCAGCAGGGTATGCCGACCGAGGCCTTTGCTCACTGGCCAACCTCGTTATCCAAGCACTTCGGCTGCTTCGGTGCAGGGGCGCTGCTGGCTCTCTGCAACGCCGCGGTAGGTGAGCTTACCCTGCCACGTGTTCAGGCCCTCTGCGAATCCTCCGTCCTGCTTGAGAGCCTCGCGCACGCCGTGACTGGCAATGCGCAATACGTAAGGGAAGGTGGAATTGGTGAGCGCCAACGTGGACGTGTGGGGAACGGCTCCGGGCATGTTTGTTACGCAGTAATGCACTACGCCATCGACTGTGTAACTGGGATTGGAATGCGAAGTTGGCCGCGCCGTTTCAATGCATCCGCCCTGGTCGATGGCCACATCGACAATCACGGCGCCTTTCTTCATCTTTGAAACCATGGCACGCGTAACAATCCGGGGTGCTGTTGCTCCAGGTATGAGCACACCGCCGATCACGAGGTCTGCTTCGCGGGTCGCCTGTTCGATGTTGTAGCTGTTTGACGCGAGCGTGTACAGACGCCCGTTGAAGATGTCGTCGAGTTCGCGAAGGCGATTGAGATTTACGTCGATAACCGTGGTTTTTGCGCCGACGCCGAGGGCGATGCGCGCCGCATTCGTGCCGACCACTCCGCCACCCAGGATACAGACGTGCGCGGGAGGCACCCCGGGCACGCCGCCCAGAAGGATCCCGCGGCCGCCGCGCTCGCGCTCAAGATAGCTGGCCCCAACCTGCACGCTCATGCGACCGGCCACTTCGCTCATCGGCGTCAGCAAGGGTAGCGTCCGCTGGCGGTCGCGCACGGTTTCATAGGCGATCCCGATGACTTTGGAGTCGAGCAGTTTGCCCGTCAGGTCTGGCAGAGGAGCGAGGTGCAGATAGGTGAACAGGATCAGGCCTTCGCGAAAATATGCGTACTCCTGCTCGATGGGCTCTTTGACCTTGACCACCATCTCGGAGTTACCCCACACATTGCCGGCCTCGCCGACGATTTCGGCGCCTGCATTTTGATATTCGTCGTCAGGGAAACCGGACTGCGCGCCGGACTGCGTTTCAATCAGAACCTTGTGTCCAGCTTCATTGAGCGCCTTGGCGCCGGCGGGGGTAATGCCCACACGCGATTCGTTGTCCTTTATTTCCTTAGGAACGCCGATGATCATGAAGTTCTCCGAGGCGATTGCCCGCCCTCAGGTTTCGATGCCCGAAGGGAACGGTCGGTCGGGGTAGCCGGTGCTTGCGGTGGCCCGGCGCCTTCGAAGCTCTCGGAGGAAAACCACTTAGGCGCCGGGCACGCATTCGTGTGTGCAACGAATTGAATCCTACTGCGTATTTTGCTGCAGGTGTGTGCAAATTTCGTGATAAAACTAGCTTGTGAGCACAAAACGTGCATCGATAAGGGCCGCGAAGCGCAAAACAATCGAAAGACCTCCTTCATCCGGCGAGGAATCAGCGAATTCCGCGCTGGACGAATTTGATTTCGCAATCATTGGTGTTCTGGAACACAATGGACGCGCTACGAACGCCGAAGTCGGCGAGGCGGTGGGGTTGTCTGCATCGGCTTCTTCTCGACGCATTCAGGCGCTGGAGGCATCGGGGGCCATCCGCGGCTATCGCGCCATCGTAGATGATCGCCTGTTGGGGAAATCGAAAACGGTCTACATTCGCGTGACTCTGGAGCGGGAGACGGCGGATGTGCTGAGCAAGTTTGAGGCGGCGGTGCGACACTGCCATGACGTAGTAAGTTGCCATCTCATGGCCGGCCAGTACGACTACATGCTGGTGGCGCGTGTCTCCGGTATCGACGACTACGGACGCTTGCACCAGAAGGAGCTTTCACGCTTGCCCGGGGTTACTCGGCTTGAAACCAGCTTTGCGCTGCGCGATGTTCTGGAAGAGCATGCGACGTAAAGTTCAGGTTTAATCTCTCAGCATTTGGCGATTCGCTGTCTACGACGGGTAATATCGCTCCATTGAGGTTCGTCGTATCCCACTCATACGCAAACAGCGCGCATGAATGGGGCACCGGCACCGGATTTGTTGTTCGCATAGAGCGAAGAACACCAACCGCGGATCTTTCGCCTTGCTCAACATGATGATTGAGAAGCTAGTTCATGTTTTCGCGGGCGTTTCGCCAGCGATCGATATCGGAGTCTATTGCATGGCGATCGATTTCTTTCAGCTCAGCCTCGGTGAATTCGCGATTCTTGAGAGCGTCCAGCGAGTTGTCCAGTTGTTCCACGTTGCGGGCTCCGATGAGTGCTGACGTTACACGCTTATCGCGGAGCACCCAGGCAACCGCCATTTGCGCCAGCGTTTGACCCCGTTGTTTCGCTATTTCGTTAAGCGCGCGCACACGACCGAGGTTGGTGTCGTTCAGGAATTCCTTCAGGAACGATCCTTCGGCACTGGCGCGCGAGTCCGCGGGGATGCCTTTCAAATACTTGTCAGAAAGCAGCCCCTGCGCAAGCGGCGAGAAGGCGATGCAGCCCGCACCCAGTTCGGCCAAAGTGGAGAGGAGCCCCTGCTCGACCCAGCGGTTCAGCATGGAATAGGACGGCTGGTGAATGAGCAGCGGAACGCCCATGGATTTGAGAATGGCAGCGGCTTCGCGCGTCCGTTCAGGGCTGTAGCTGGAAATGCCTACATACAAAGCCTTGCCCTGGAAAACGGCCGTGGCGAGCGCGCCCATGGTTTCCTCCAGCGGGCAGTTGTCCCACGGGCGGTGCGCGTAAAAAATGTCCACGTACTCCACCCCCATGCGCTTCAGGCTCTCATCGAGTGAGGCCAGCAGGTATTTGCGGGAACCACCGATGCCATACGGGCCTGGCCACATGTCCCAGCCGGCCTTGGTGGAAAGGACCAGCTCATTGCGCAGGCCGCCGCCAAAATCCTTGCGCAGGATATGGCCGAAGTTCTCTTCTGCCGAGCCGTAGGGCGGCCCGTAGTTATTTGCAAGATCAAAATGAGTTACACCGCGATCAAAAGCACGGCGTAAAACGGCCCTGCCGGTTTCGAAAACGTCGGTGCCGCCGAAGTTTTGCCAGAGGCCCACGGATATTGGCGGCAATACGAGGCCGAACCGGCCGCAGCGGCGAAATTCAGCGTTTTCATACCGTTCAGGGTCCGGCATATAACTCATAAGCGTTATTCTCCTTTGCATCCGTAAGAGGCATACTGCGGTTCTCGGGTGAAATGCGCCGAAAGCGTAAAGAAGTATGTCGGAACCGGGCCAGCACCATTTCCAAACGAGGGCTATTACCGCAAGTATCAATGTAAGAACAATTTGCGGGATGCGCAACAGATGCTCAGCACTTTTGAACAGTTCCCATCCGGGATGAGACTAGAAGGATCAGGAGCATGGCTGTTGATACGGTTGATTCGAATAACCAGGTAAGCGCCGATTTTCAAGGTCCCGTTTCCGGTTACCAACTGGTTGAAGCCAAACCCATAGCTTCAGATCAGCGGTTCGTCGCGTCTGAATTGGATACGCCGGAAGACGCGAATCCAGCTGCTGGCAAAGCGGCCTCGACGGCGGTGAAAACTCCGGCTTCGAAGCGAATTGCGCAGCACGCCGTGAGTGCCGTGCATGCCGTGAGATCCGACGCGGAAAAGCTGGAACGCTCGTCAACCAAGATGTACGTCGCATTGGCCGCAGGACTGGGCGTGCTCACCTCGCTTGCAGTGGTCGCATTTGTCCTGATGCCGGGAAGGCCTGTGGACACTTCCTACGACATGGGCACAGTAACGTCGGTCAGCAATGGGCTGAAAGGGCACCTGGTGACAAACTGGGGCAACCGACTCGGTTACAAGCTCACATTGGAGCCAAGCGATCTGGCGCAACTGGATGCGTTTGTGACCGCGATCAATAACCCTCCACGGCCTCTCTCAGTCAAGCTGCAATTGAAGGATGTAACCGGCAAGGTTCTATGTGACACGCCAATCCTTCTGAAATATGACCCGCTCAGGAACCTTCCCAACACTGTTTCACCCGACGCGGCCACAAGCGGCGCGAGTTCGAAAAAGGTGAAAATTGACGAGTCTGCTCAGACGCAGGCCGAGGCCGACCGTGCTCTGAACAATGCTCGATCCCTGGGGCAGGAACTGAGCCGCGAACACGGCAAAGATATTTTCCAGCCAATGACCGGACAAGACGGCCAGATTTCCTCGATTGCCTCGCAGGGAACGCTTCCCTGCACCAAAAGGCAGTACCAGAGCGCTGCGTCATGGACATTTGTTACGAACTTCCCCAGTCTTCTTCAAACTGCCGGCCCGTATGGTTCGGAGGCGAACGATCTGGACGATGCCTTCGGTGGACCCAGCAGCAATAGCGGGAATTCCAGTTCGATTGCTCGCCGCAAAGCGGCAAGGAAGGTACCACTGCCGAACTCACATTTTTCTGTGGAACAGGATGACGTGCTGGTCGGGTATCAATCTGCTACGGGAATCGTGGAGACGCGTGCGGGAAAATCATTTCTGGTGGAGAAGCGCGACCAGGTTGCCAGCTCGCTTAAAGGCGTGGACTTCCCAATTCCGATCCATTACCGGTGCGACCAGCTCGGCGCCTGCGCACTTGCTGGCTTGCATTTCGGCATACAGCGCGCGTGGCTTGAGCAGTAAGACCAGTTTGACAAGTTACGATTTACAAGCTTACGAGTGAAGCTCGAACCATCTTGAGACTCGTCAACTCGGCGGCTTTTCCATCGCATTGTCAATTTGAGCACGCTGCAGATTGTCGGAGTAGTCGACGTACACCGCCCTTCATGCGATGAAGAAGTCGAGAGCTCCGTTGCCCTCGCGATGCCCGTTTCCGGTGTGCTTGACGCCGCCGAACGGCAGATGCAGTTCAGCGCCGATGGTGGGCGCTCAGCTGCGAAAAGAGCTTTTGCCGAGTGGCGGCTTGTGCCCGCTCCAAACGTGCGGAAATCCTCTACCGAGCCGCTCAGTCCAAGCGTGGATGCCGTCGATCAGGAACAGCGCTTGGCTGCAATCTGGCCGTAACGTTACGATTTGTACCAAGGTTTGCACAGCGCTAATGCGGTGCGGCCCGGTTAGCCGTACAATATTGCAGAGGTAGCCCAGCTTTCCAATGTCATTGAACGGTTATCCTTCGCGCACTACGCGATCGCACGGCCTGCGCTCGCTCTTCAGCATGTTTTCCAGCGATTTAGCCATCGATCTCGGCACGGCTAACACGCTGGTTTTCGCGGCGGGCAAGGGCATCGTCGTCAACGAGCCATCGATTGTCGCCATCAATAAGAACACCGGCGAGGTGGAAGCCGTGGGCAAGGAAGCCAAGGACATGCTTGGCCGCACGCCCGGCAACATCGTCGCCATCAAGCCAATGAAAGATGGCGTCATCGCTGATTTCAAAGTCACCGAGAAGATGCTGAATTACTTCATCCAGAAGGCGCACAACCGCAAGATGCTGGTTCATCCGCGGATTGTTATCGGCGTGCCGTCTGAAATTACGCAGGTTGAAAAGCGTGCCGTTGAAGACTCTGCCTATCGCGCCAAGGCCAGCGAAGTGTATCTGGTGGAACAGGCCATGGTAGCCGCGATCGGCGCGGGGCTGCCGATTACGGAGCCTTCCGGCAACATGGTCGTGGACATCGGCGGCGGGACCACCGATATCGCGGTTATATCGCTATCGGGCATCGTCTACTCGCGCTCTGTGCGCATGGCCGGCAACCAAATGGACGAGGCCATTACCAACTACCTCAAGCGCAAGTACAATCTGCTGATTGGCGAACGCACGGCCGAGGCTATCAAGATTGAAATTGGCTCGGCGTATCCGCTCGAAAAGCCGCTGTCAATGGAGATCAAGGGACGCAACCTGATTGAGGGCGTGCCCAAGACCATCAGCATTGACGACAGCGAAATTCGCGAAGCGCTCGGCGAGTGCATTGCCGTAATCATGAATGCTATTCGCGTTGCGCTGGAGCGCACGCCTCCTGAGTTGTCGGCCGATATTTCCGACCGCGGCATAGTGCTGACCGGTGGCGGCGCATTGATCAAGAATCTGGATACGCGCATTCGAGAGGAAACTGGATTGCCGGTCTCAGTGGCCGATGACCCGCTCGCCTCAGTGGTGCTCGGCACCGGAAAGATGCTTTCCGATTTCCGGCTCCTGCGCAAGATCAAAATCGATTAATACAGTGGGAAATGATTAGTGGCCAGTGATCAGCGATTGCGTGCGGAGCTTGAATCTGCTTCGCATCCGATGGCTTTTCACTGATTACTGAGCACTCATCCCTGGCTTTTATGGAATCTTTCTTCACCCGTTATCGAAACCTCGTAGTCCTGCTGGCCTTATTGACCGTGCAAATCATCGGGCTGGCAGTGCAGGTGCGCCGCACCGCCGAGGGACGCAGCACGGCAAACACACAAGACGCGGCAGGCGTGCGATTGATCCGGCTTTGGGCCCAGGGTCTGGTTTCTCCTCCCGAGAAGGCTGCCCATTACATCACGACGAGCATCACGGGCGGTTGGCAGAACTATATCGATCTGCGCCACGTTCGCGAGCAGAATGCGCAGTTAAAGGAGCAGGTTGATCGTCTGCGCCTTGCGCAGGCGTCGCTGCTGGAAGATGCACGCCAGGGAGAACGCCTGCAGGCCATGCTCGATTTCCAGCATCGCTATATCTACAGCACGCTTCCCGCGCAGGCCATAGGCTCGAGCGGAAATGTTCAATCGCACGTTTTCTATCTCGATAAAGGCTCGAATGCTGGTCTAAAGCCGGATATGGCTGTGATCACCGCCGAGGGGATCGTGGGCAAAGTGCGCGATGTGTTCCCAAACACGGCGCAGGTGCTGATGATCAATGACCAGACCAGCGGGGCGGGCGTCATTCTTGAAAGCACGCGGATTCGCGGCATTCTGACCGGCAACGCGTCTGGCCAGTTGGAGATCGTGGGCATCTTGGCGGACGAGCGCATCAAGCCGGGTGAAAGAGTTCTCACCGCCGGTGGCGATCTGGTTTATCCGCGCGGTCTTCCGGTAGGGGTGGTTGACAAGGTGGTTCGCGATCCGGATCGAGACGCATTCATCGATGTGATGGTGAAGCCATATGCGGGGCTAGACCGGCTGGATGAAGTATTGGTGATCACCAGTACTCAGCCTCGGTTCTCAGCGCAGGATCAGCACGATATCGCCACCAGCGAGGCTGTGAAGGGTGAAGAGGCTCAGGCCATCAAGGACCAGTTGAAAGCCTCAGAGATCATGGCAGAGCATTTGCCGGGTCTGATCGATCCCGGGTTGCCGGCTGATAAGCAGCCGCTGCTGGATGACTCCAACCCGAATCCGGTTTCGCATCCACCGCAACCGCTGCACCCGGACAGGTTTACGCCGGGCTCGAATGATGCCGCAACTCAAGGAACTTCGACTGGGCAGACCCCGCCGCAAGCTGAGGGTGCGAGCAAGCTGGCTTTAAAGCCCCCTGCCAAGACGCAGCCGAAACCTGGCGCTGCGCCCGCTCCCGCTAGCACCGGCACGCAGAAGGACCAATAAGAATGGCCGTGCTCGGTTCGACAATGTATCTGGAGACGCGACGCTATCCAAAGATTTTGTACTTGGTAGTGCCGTTGGCAGCGCTGGTATTGCAGGCCTGGCTGCCGCGCGTACTTGGGCAGTACGCGTGGTTCGATCTTCCGCTGATCGTGACGGTGTACTTTGCGCTCGGGCGGCGCAGTCCGATACAGGGCACCTTCATGGGCGCAATCATGGGCCTTTTTGAGGACGCGCTGACGCACCGGCCACTTGGCATCAACGGCATTGCGAAAACAGCCGTGGGGTTTCTGGCGGCCTCGGTGGGCGTGCGGATCGCAGTTGAAAACCAGACGATTCGCCTGCTCCTGAATTTCCTGCTTTCGCTGCTTTCGAGCGCAATCGTGGTGTTTATTTATCGCATCCTTCTCGGTCTCGACCTTAAATGGCAGTGGCTTACCGAGCTTTACAGCGCAATCGGCAACTCCTTGATTGCCATGGTGCTGTTCCCGGTGCTCGATCGTCTGCAGGTGAGGGACTGATTGAGATGCAAGTTTACGAGTTTGGCGAGTTTGCGAAGAGTTTGGCCTGCGAACCTAAATGGCGATCAGGCATAAATAAAACTGGCGGTATTCTAGAAGCAGAGTATGATCCCCATCGGTAACCGCGGCGAAAAGCTATCCGCATTCAAATTGACGGCGGTGCAATACGCCATTTTGTTCATCATGCTGGCCTTGGCGGCGCAGTTATGGCGCTTGCAGGTACTCGGCGCCAGCAACTTCAAGATGTTGGCCGAACAGAACCGAATCCGCAAGGAGCCGATTCTAGCTCCGCGCGGCAAGCTATTCGACCGTGAAGGCCGCCTGCTGGTGGATAACTATCCGTCGGTATCGTGCTTCCTGCTGCGCGAGCAGAACCGGAATGTCGATGCCGACCTTCCGATGATTGCTCGCGGCCTGAATCTCGATCTGGAACAGTTGAAAGCCACCCTGCGGCGCTATCGTGCTGCTCCCGGCTATCAGCCCATTCCCATCAAGCAGGACATTACTGCAGACGAGCAAGCGTTTATTGAAGCGCATCGTAACGAACTGCCTGAATTGGAAACCATCGATCAGGAGCGCCGGCTTTATCCACGGGACGGCTTTGCGGCGAACCTGATCGGATACGTGGGTGAAGTCAGCGAAGAAGATCTGAACAACTCGCGGTTTGCCTACTATGAACCCGGCGATGTCGTTGGCAAAGGTGGTGTAGAAGAAACCTACGACCAGGTACTGCGCGGTCAGGACGGATCTCGCGACGTGATCGTGGACAGTCACGGCCGGTCGGTAGGCTTTTTGGGCACGCAGCACGCCATTCCGGGCCAGGACCTGAAACTGACGATTGACCTGGACCTTCAAAAGGCGGCGGAGCTTGCACTTGGCAGCCGCAACGGAGCCATTGTGGCGATGGATCCGCGCAACGGCGAAATCCTGGCTATGGTATCGCGGCCAAGTTTCGATCCGAATGCATTCGCAGTACGCATTAACCGCACCGACTGGAACAAGCTGATCACCGATCCGGATCATCCGCTGATGAACAAGGCCATCCAGGCGCAGTTGGCTCCGGGATCGACTTTCAAGATTCTGATGTCGGTGGCCGGTTTGGAAGAAGGCATCGCGCAGAATATGAACATCAACTGCGCGGGCGGGTGGGGTCCTTACGGATACTTCCACCATTGCGATGAGCATCATGGGGCAGTCAACATTCACACCGCTATTCCCTACTCCTGCGACACGTTTTATTACATGCTTGGCGACAAGTTGGGCATCGACAGGATTGCGAAATACGCGACAGAATTCGGCTACGGCCAAAAAACGGGGATCGATCTCCCAGGCGAGCAGGCCGGCTTGATGCCCTCAGCGCAGTGGAAGCTCCGCAACTACCACGCCCAGTGGTACCCGGATGAAACTCTCTCCGTTTCGATCGGACAGGGGGCGGTCGCGGCTACACCGTTGCAACTGGTGAGGATCATCGGCGGTATCGCTTCAGGCGGGCACCTGGTTCGACCGCATGTAGTGTTTCCAGATCAGCTTTCCAAAGATTTCCATCAGGCCATCCTCGACAGTTATCCGGGCAGCGGAGACAAGTACATCCCAATTAGTCCGGAGACTTGGACGACGGTAACGGACGGCATGGCTGAGGTAACGCAGCCCGGATATTTCCATACGGCCGGCTCAGCGCACCTTGAAGGAATCGACCTTGCAGGCAAGACCGGAACCGCGCAGTTGATGAGTCACGAGGCCTTGGCAAAAACGAACAAGGGTCGCTCGACTTATCCGAACGTGTGGTTCGTTGGTGTAACACCGCGGCGCAACCCGGAACTGGTGGTCTGCGTTTTATGGCAGAACGGCGAGTTCAGCTACTACCCCGCCCGACTCGGTGCACAGGTGGTGGCAGCTTACGTTGCCAAGCAGCGGCGGCTCGCCCATAATCTGGCGCCCTCAAAAACACCGGCTCCAGTTGAAATGGGTGCGATGTGGACCACCCCGAACCCGAACGCCAGTGCTGCGAATGGACAAGATAGCCCTGACCGGTTGCAGTCGGGCAACTTCCTTATCGACAATGGCAAGATTGTGGCGCAGACGAAGCCCCGAACGGTAGGGACCACCCCGCAAACTACAGGCGCGGCGCAACCTGCACCCTCAGGGCGGGCGCAGAACTCGAAGAGCAAGCTGCGGCAGACTCCGGCCGTTCCGCCCAGGCAGGAAGATGCGAACATTCCCGCATCGAGAAGGGGCGAGTAAGACCGATGCGCCGAATGCTCAGTTTTCGCGATTTTGACTGGATGCTGCTGCTGGCAGTTCTGGTGCTGTGCGCTATTTCGCTGGCCGAAATCTATTCGACGACTGTGCACACACGATTTGCCGTGTTTGAACGAAAGCAGATGATCTTTATCGGCGCGGGTCTGGTTGGCATGTTCATCATGTCGAAGATCGACTACCACCGCATGCTTGACTGGGCACCGTGGGCTTACGGCATCTTTGTTGCCGCTCTGGTCGCAGTCAGGCTCGTAGGCCACAAGGCACTGGGAGCACGACGGTGGATCAACCTTGGGCCGGTCCAGTTTCAGCCGTCCGAATGGGTCAAGCTGGTGCTGGTGCTGGTGATAGCACGATATTTTGCGAATCTGGGCGGCCGGAATCTGACCTGGCGAGAGATCATGAGGGCCTTCATGCTGGTCGGGGTTCCGATGATCCTGGTGCTGATCCAGCCGGATCTTGGCACCACGCTGACCTATGCCCCGATCCTGATCGCGGGACTGTTCTTCGGTGGAATCAGCTTCCGGCAGGCCGCGATCCTTGTGCTTTGCGGAACGGCGCTGGCTGTTGGCGCGTGGTCAAGCGGCAAGATTCTGAAGCCATACCAAAAGGCTCGACTGACCAGCTTTATCAATCCCGATAATGACCCGAAGGGCTCCGGCTACCAGATTCGGCAATCGCTGATTGCGGTGGGATCAGGCGGGCTGTGGGGCAAAGGAGCGGAGAAGGGCACCCAGACCCAGGGATACTTTTTGCCCATTCCGTACACGGATTTCATCTTTGCGGCTTACAGTGAGGAACATGGGTTTCTGGGCGCGATTTTCGTCCTGCTGCTATACTTTTTCATATTGATGCGTTTGATTCAAAACGCACAAACGGCTGCGGACCTTCCAGGCTCCCTGATTATTATGGGAGTCGTGGCGGTGTTGACCTTCCAGATACTGGTCAACGTGGGCATGGTTATTGGTTTTATGCCCGTCACCGGAATTCCTCTGCCGTTAATGAGTTACGGCGGATCTTCGGTGCTGTTCACGTTCCTTGCGCTGGGTGCGGTCATGAATGTCCGCATGCGCCGGTTCGTTAATTAAGGCGTTTCGGGCATTTCCGAGCGCTGGTTTCAAGTTCGCCTCTTGTGCTGCCACGGAACGGTCCGGGCCACAATGGAAGTATTTTCAAGCATTTCGCCGGCCAGGTCCGGATGGATCGCGCCCGGCAGGATTGGGTTCATGAGTACGCAGAGACGGGAAAACCGCCCCAACCCAGCGACGGAGAGTTTTCGCGGGGGGCTCCGGTCCATTTCCAACCCTATGGCCGATCCTGGCCGCAGGGAAATCCGAAACGCTTCGCGACCCTCTGGTCGCCCGGAAAGCGACGGATATACACAGATTCCGGTGGCGCAATTCAAACATGTGCACGTCAACGGAACAGCGGTCCCGCCAGTTGATCTGGCTATCCTCCACGATGAGAAATCGAAATCGTTTGGACCTCCGACCGCTAGCTCTCTGCAATCGGACTGCAGCAACACTGCGCAGCGCAGCAATACTGCGCGCCGCGGCACTGCAATCGTTGGGCTTGTCCCGAAAGGAACTTGCCAAGGCTGGTCGCCCTCCGGGGCTGCACGCCACGAAGCAAATCTGCACGATTCGCTGCAGCATTCGCCTCAAACGGGTCTTCCGATTCGATCATCCCTTCCGGTCCTGCGCGTTCCCATCCGTCTTTGCCGCGGGTACCGACAGCATTAAGCTGCCGGACGGAAAGGTAAGATGGCAAAAGAGATTTGTATTTCCAGCACGCCGCATGAGACGCGGCTTGCAATTCTTGAGGACGATCAACTCGCGGAAATTTATTACGAACGCGAGAATGAATACACGCTGGCAGGTTCTATCTACAACGGTCGCGTGACACGCGTGCTCCCCGGCATGCAGTCAGCATTTGTAGACCTTGGGCTTGAGCGTGACGCTTTCCTCTACGTAACGGATTTTATGGAACTCGAGGACTCGGAAGAGACCGACGAGTTGGAGAAGGCAGCTGCCAGCGGAGCCAACCAGCCGCCGCGCGAAATCCGGCATACCAACGACGGATCCCAGCGCAATACACAACAGCGCCAGGAACAACAGCAGCGCGACCGCCGGCCAGCCCCTGCAGAACAAACGATAGAGCCGCCCGCCCGGGCAGCTGAGGCACCGGTCGAGTCGGCGGATCAAACTTCTGGGGTGCAGGAAGATCAGGACGCCTCTGGTGGACGCCGCTGGCGTGGTCGCCGCCACCGCCGCGGAGCTCGCGGCCAGGGACATGCGGCAGAAGGTCGCCGGCAGTCCGAGCCGCAGATTGAATCGGTTGCGGCCTCTTCGGAGGAACCCCAGATTGCGCACGAGATCCACGCCTCAGCACACCGAGCGGAAGAACCAGCCCCCCGGGCGGCAGCTGAAGTGCCCGTTCCATTCGTTTTGCCCGGCGAATCGCTTTCAAAATATGGTGGTTCATCGGCCAGCGAAGAATCTAATCCTGTGGTTGAAGCTCCTGTTCGCCCCTCCAACTTTTCCAAACCTTCAACACTGGTTGAAGCGCCGATTGAGTGGGATGGCACTGGGCTGCTACCGGGCGAATCGCTTTCAAAGCACCGCTCCCGGCAGACTGAACCTGAAGCTGAAGCAGGCGCTGAACCTGCGGAAGCATCGGCCTTCGAAACGGCAGCGGAGCCCGCGCCGGCTCGCGAGCAGAACCTCGTCGAAGAGACGGAAGAGTTCGAGCTCGATCCACATGAAGTGGCCCCTGACTTCGAAGCGACCATGACGGAAGAAGCTTCCGCCGACCAGATCGACGAGGTTGTCGAGGAGGTTCTCAATCCTGAACAATCGAAAAAGCAACCCGAGAATGAGCCGCAGGGATCGGCTGAACTTGCCGAAAGGACCGAGCCTATTGCCGAGGATGTTGCTCCTGCCGAAGCCAGGCCAACAAAACCGGCAAGCACCGAATTTGCTGAGGCTGAATTGGAGGAGGACGGTTCGGCCTCGCACAATGTTGACCCACTGCCGCCTTCGTCTTTCCGTCTCTTCGGCTTCGGCAAGAAGGATAAAAGGGACGAGGAGCCAGCCGCCAAAGCCCCTGAAGCTTCAGTCAAGTCCGTGTCAGCCTACGCACCCGGAAGCGGTCTGATTGAAGAAGAGGTGATCGAGGGCGAAGAGTACGATCCGCTTCATCACCCGCGGCACCAAAAAGAGGATGCACACGATCTGGACGACTACGAAGAGGAGACGCTCGCCACGCAGGTTCGTTCAGGTGAACTGGGCGAGATGCTGCAGGAAGCGCACCTCGATCACAAGATCCAACTGAACTTCGACGAGAAGAACGGCGAAAACGAGGCGTTTGAGGAAGAAGAGGAAGAGGAGAACGGTGAAGCTCAGGCACCCAGCGCCGACGGAACCGGACAGCAACGACGCGAGCGCGGTGGACGCGGTCGTCGCGGCGGCCGTGGAGGCCCGCAGCGTGGTGGTGATCGTCGCGGAGGCGCACCTCGCCGCTCCATGCAGACAATAGACCTGCCGGTCATCAGCGATTTGCTTAAACCAGGCCAGGAGATTCTGGTTCAGATCGCCAAGGAGCCCATCGCCAAGAAGGGTGCGCGCATCACATCGCACATCGCTCTTCCCGGACGGTTCCTGGTGTTCATGCCGACGGTCACGCACATCGGCGTCAGCCGCAAAATTGCCTCCGACGAAGAGCGGCATCGGCTGAAGAGAATTCTGATGCACGAGCGAGGCGAATCGTCAGGCGGATTCATCGTGCGGACTGCGGCCGAAGGCGCATCGGAGGATGAGCTTCGCGCGGACCTTCGCTTCCTGATGAATCTCTGGAACGAGATTAAGCAGCGCTCCGAATCGTCAAAGTCGCCGGCCCTGATCTATCACGATCTTTCACTCATTGAGCGCATTCTTCGCGACCAGGTTAGCTCGAACTTCTCGAATATCTGGGTGGATTCCGAAGCCGATTACGAACGCATTGTGCGCTTCCTCAACCGCTTTTCGCCTACCCTGGTGCGCCGCGTAAAGCTCTACACCAAAGAGACACCGCTGTTCGAGCATTTCGGCATTCAAGACGAGATTTCGAAGGCGCTGCGCTCGAAGGTTTGGCTGAAGAGCGGCGGGTCCATCGTTATCAATCAGACTGAAGCGCTGGTCGCCATCGATATCAACACCGGCAAATACGTGGGCAAGTCGGCGCGGCTTGAGGACACGATTCTCAAGACCAACCTGGATGCCGTGCCAGAGATTGTGCGCCAGATTCGACTGCGCGATTTGGGTGGCATCATCGTCATCGACTTCATTGACATGGACGAGCGCAAGAATCGCTTCAAGGTGATGGCCGCCCTCGAAGAAGCTTTGAAGAGTGATCGTGCGCCAACCAAGGTTCTGCAGTTCAACGATTTTGGGTTGGTGGCAATCACGCGCAAGCGCGTGAAGCAATCGCTTGAACGCACGCTGAGTGTGCCCTGCCCAACCTGCCAGGCAACGGGCATGGTGAAGAGCCCGATCACCGTCTGCAACGAGATCTTTATCGAGTTGCGCAAGATGAAGCGACACTTCGAAGGCGCTGACGTACTGCTTCGCGTAAATCCCGAAACGGTGAAGGTGCTGAAGTCGAACAACGCTTCGTGGCTGGTTGAGTTCGAGGAGTTAACCGGGAAGAATATCCTGGTTAAAAGCGACGCGACGCTGCATCCGGAACAGTTTGATATTCAGGGCTGAAACACTTCTGATGACTCGCGGGTGGTTACGCACTCTTCTTGGAAAGGCCGGAGCCATGGTTCCGGCCTTTCATGTTTCTGGAGGCTGACCGCAACCTTCCACTGCAATGACGTGTCTAACGCTTTGACGGGTACGCAGTTTGCCCCGCTGAAACAAAGACAAATCCCTGTCTATTCCAAAATTTTGTTGCTTTGAGGTTCAGAAATGTCGTCCCCTAAATTGAGTTCGACCGTACGGCGCGTCGGTTTTGCCGGCGCGGTGCTGATTGTCACAGCAAGTTTCGCATATGCACAGGCAACTGAATTGCAACATCAACCCGTAGTAGCTGGATCCTCTTCAAGCAGCGACCCGCGGCTACCTCAAATAGCGGAACTGGCCGCACCGAATGGGCTGGCTGCGTTGCCGTCCTCTCCAGTGCCATCAGCCTCACAGGATCGCGGCACATACGGAGGAGGCGGCGGTGGATGGCGCCAGACAGCAATGAGCCGCATGGCGTTCGAGATTGGCGGAGGAGGCAATGCTCCCACTCCAGACGAAAGGGATCTTACGTGGGGCGGGAATTTCACGGTCGGCGCTGGTGTGAACTTCAGCAAGCGATTCGCGATGCTCGCTGAATATCAGTTTATTAGTAATAAGCTGCCCGGGTTCCTGATTGCCGAAGCTGGCGCTACCGGTGGCCATGCTCATATATGGTCGTTGACTCTTGATCCAGTTGTCAGCCTGTTTCCCAATTCCAGCAACGACATTTATCTGACTGGAGGAGGCGGATTCTATCGCAAGGTGACGAGCTTTACTGATCCGACAATCGGGACCTATTGCGATTATTACTACGGCTGCTATGGCGTGACCGTGAACCAGGTTGTTGGCCATTTCTCGTCCAATCAGGGTGGCTGGAATATCGGCGCTGGATATCAGCATCGAATGGGCGGTATGTATGGCGAAAGCAAGATGAAGTTCTTCGCTGAAGCACGCTACCTTGATGTTCTGACGCCCGCCGTGACAACCCAGCCGAATGGCTTGGGAACAACGACGGTTCAGGCAGATACAAAGTTGATCCCTGTAACGATCGGCCTTCGCTGGTAGGTGTGGGAACAACATGCGATGGGAATACTCAGGTTCTCGTTTGGCGTTTACCTAGAGTATTCCCAACACGCGCAGCCGAACGAGGCCTCCGGCAAAAACTCCAATTGGCGACAATGCAATCATTGTGAGCTGATACCAGATGGGTAGCTTGCCGCGTTGCTGCATCGCGCTCAGGGCGGCAATGGCCAGCACGACAATGGCAAGCACGAGAACCTGGTAAAGCGGATTCGCTGTTGCCACCCAAGCTGTTACATATCCGCCGGCCGCGGCTGCAAGAAATGAATATCCGAGATTGACAAAAATATAGCCGGGCTGTGGCTTCTGCTCATTCTGCATCCAGCTTGGTGTGAGCCGTGCAAGGAGCGTTGTCAGCGCGCCAACCAGCACAGCCATCGTCAGGAATCCCGCAGTCAACGCGAAAAATGCATGCATTGCTACCAAGGCTTTCTCTCCTCCTGGGTCGGCGTGCCGACTTCGCCGCGTTCAATACGTTCAAGAAACGCTCGCGCCAGCTTGCGCTCTCCGGGATGGCTTTCGCCATGAATCGTGCACAGGTCGAGGAATTCGTCGCATAGTGGATTGCGCTGTTCCTGTTGCGTGAACACGCTCTGCAGTGCAATGGCGAGTTCGCGCAATCGCACCGCTTCGGGCCATGCTGATTCGTCGTCATCGCCGATTGCTTCAGAGAACAACCCCTTGCGGCCGCGTGCGCATTCATCCAGGCAGGCAAGCAGTTGCTCACTGAAAGCGCGCGCCAGCGGATCAAGCGCGCTGGAATCGACTTCGTCTCTCGGGTCAATCATCGTGAGGCCCTTCTATTTGCCGCGCATCGCGGCTTCTACTTCGTCGGCTGTATGCGGGAGTGCGGCATCCATGTCAATGAGCTTTCCGTCTTGGCCGACCATGAATACGCACTCAATGCGGATACCCAGTTTCTCTTCGGGAATGTAGACGCCGGGCTCGATGCTGAACACCATACCTGGTTTCAGTAATGCTGGATAATTGGCTGGATCGTGCACGTCGATGCCAACCATGTGCCCGAGTCCATGCAGCCAATATTGGCCCAGCGGCTGGCCGTGCAGATCTTTGCCATGGGTGTTGATGTAGTTGTATGCCGCTGTATCGAGCGAGTTGGGATCGCGCCGGTCGCGGTCGTTAATGGTCGACTTGCCTGCGACAAACGCATCGATTGCGGCTTTCTGAGCTCCCAGCACGATGTCATAGATTTCGCGCTGCCGGGCGGTGAAATGTCCGTCAGCTGGCACGGTGCGGGTGATGTCGGCCGCGTACATGGAGTATTCGCAAGCCGCGTCCACCACAACGATGTCGCCGTCCTCAATGGTGCGGTCGTTCGCAGAGTAATGCAGAATTGTAGAGTTGATTCCTGAACCGACAATGGGCGCGTAACTTGGCCGCTCACAGCCGCTCTCGAGCCATGATGCAGTCATCTTTCCTGCGATGGTGCGCTCGGTGACGCCGGGCTTGACAGCCTTCATCATCACGCGCTGAGCTACGACGGAGGCATCCGCCGCTTTTCTGAGCAGATTGAATTCGCCCGCATCTTTTACCAGCCGCAATTCGGCGGTGAGTGTGGTCACGTCACGCGGTGGTGGCGCGGAAAGTCCGAGGGTAGTTGCCGTGAACGCAAGCAGTGCACGGGCCTGCGCTGCCGCAGGTTGTGTCCAAAGGTTGGTTGCCACGCGCCGGTCACTGTCGATAAGCGCGTTCAGAACAGCAGGCATCTCGGTCATGGCCTGCAGGTGATCGACGCCAGTTGCTTTCTCCGCGCCGGGCGTAGCTGCATCCAGTTTGACGCCGGTGTACTTCTCCATGCGTAAGTCGCGGGTGGGGAGAAACAGGATCTCCTTGTAGCTGCGCGGCTTTGAGGCCTGTGAGGCATCCGCAATCACTATCAATGCTGCTCCGGGTTCAGTCCACCCGGTCAGGTAGTAGAAGTCCGAGTCTTGCCGATACGGCATGAAGTCGAGCAGGGGCTCTTCAGCAGCAAACAGCACGGCGACTCCGCCATGGAGTTTCGCGGCCAGAGCGACACGTCGCTGGTGGTACACGGAGGCGGGCTGCTTCTCAAGAGCGTGAATTGAAGGCGCGACCAGGCACACGACCAGCAGGATCAAGGTAAGATTGCGAACGGATTTCATCCACACTATTGTCGGTCGCAGCGGCGGCGCGTGCAAAGCGGTTCGGACGGAACGATTCCCATGCTTGATGTTCGTGAACTCTATTCGCGCCGCCCTCCGGGGCTCTTCGGGTTCATTACTCCGGAATGGCAGGAGTTCCCCCTCCGCTGGGGGACGGGGGAGCTTGAGCTCTCTCCTCGCGTTTCAGGGGCCTAAGCAGCACGTTTTCAATGGTTCGCCGTTAAAAGACCTTCAAAAATAGGCCGTCCGCAGCCGGGTGCCCATTGAAATTACTGGCAATTTGGCCTATCCTAAGCTTGCAGACGAGTTTGTCCGCCTGATTTTATGCCGTGTGCGTACCGGCTGGCGGAGAGATGAGTGGGCTTACAGCCCACTTTTTATTTGGGGCAAACCTTCAGGGCGGGCACACAAGACCCTCTAGACACAAACCCTTTTGGAATCAGCCGCTTTAAAGCTGATTTCGCAATTGGCCCGGCGGGTGGCTTGGACTGCACGGGCGAAGAAACGGGTCCCGGGCATTGGTGTTGGCCGGGGATGGCAGCGATGGCAGCGAAGCTGGATGAAATTCGGTCGGCGGCAGAAAGAGTGGCCGCCTCGCACGGGCTCGAAGTGGTGAACGTGGAGTTTGTTGGGCCCGCCAAAGAGCGTGTTCTGCGGGTGTACCTGGAGAAAAATGCCGAGGGCCGCGCACAGTTGAAAGCGGCGATTGAGGCGGGTAATGGACAGCAACTGCCGGAACGGCTGATCGAGGGAAAGCTGAGTGTGGAGCAATTGTCGGGCGTGACGCACGAGGATTGCGCGGAATTCAGCCGGGATTTCGGAGTACTGCTGGATGTGGAAGATCTGGTTCCCGGAGCTGAATACACGCTGGAAGCAAGTTCACCGGGGCTGGATCGCAAGTTGAGCAAGGCAGAAGATTTTGAACGGTTCAAAGGCTGCCTGGTGAAGGTACAGACGTTTGAACCCCTGCGCAACAACCGGCACTGGCAGGGACGGCTGATTGCCGGGCCTGAGGGTGGCACAGGCGACGTGGTTACGCTGGACCTGAACGCGGTGAAGCAGAACAGCAAGAGCCGCAAGGCAGGCGTTTCGACCATTGAGATTGCGTTGAGCAACATTGAAAAGGCACAGCTGGTGCCTGAGATTTAAGCACCACTCCGAACGCATCACCGTCCGGAAACATCAAAGCAGGAGAGGGATGCGCGGTGCGCTCCTTCACCCAAACCAAACCTGAACCGGGACTGGAATCAGCAAAGCGGTTCCTGCACGCCGGGAAGGAATTGAGAGAGTAAGCAGAGTATGGCCAGCCCTTTGTATCAAAGCATCGAGCTCCTCAGCCAGGAGAAAGGCATCGACCCGGGGATCGTTGTGGGCGCTGTGGAAGAAGCCATCGCCCTGGCCACCCGCAAGTTCTATAAGACCCAGGAGAACATGCGCGGCGAGCTCAACAAGGACACCGGTGAGATAACGGCCTACATCTACAAGACCGTTGTGGAAGACGATGAACACCTGGAGGACCCGGTTAATCAGATCACGCTGGCTGAAGCAAATGACCTTGCGCCCGGCGTTGAAGTTGGGTCCGAGATCCGCATGTATCGCGATACGAGCCCGCTGGGCCGTATTGCAGCGCAGCTTGCGAAGCAGGTCATCTTCCAGAAAGTCCGCGAGGCTGAACGCGACACGGTGTTCCAGGAGTACGCGCACCGTGAGAAGGAAGTGCTGAATGCGACGGTGAAGCGCATTGAGGGTCAGGACGTGATTTACGACCTGGGCAAGGCGGAAGCACGCTGCCCAAAGCGCGAGCAGTCGCGGTTGGAACAGTTCTCAATCGGCGAACGCGTTCGAGTTGTTCTGCTGAAGGTAGACCGCGCGGCCAAAGGGCCGCAAGTGGTAGTTTCGCGTGCCGCCCCAGAGCTGGTGCAGAATCTGTTCCAGTCTGAAGTTCCTGAGATTTACGACAACACCGTAGTGATCAAGGCGATTGCTCGCGAAGCCGGTGAACGCACCAAGATTGCCGTACAAAGCCGCGACAAGGATGTTGATCCGGTGGGCGCATGCGTGGGCATGAAAGGTATGCGCGTGCAGTCGATCATTCGCGAATTGCGCGGCGAAAAGATTGACATCATCGAGTACTCGGACGAAATTACGACGTTTGCGGAGAAGGCGCTGCAACCGGCCAAAGTTAGCCGCGTTTCCATCACCGATCTGGGCGAGAAGCAGCTTGAAGTAATCGTAGACGACACACAGCTTTCGCTGGCCATCGGCAAAAAGGGCCAGAACGTTCGGCTGGCGGCAAAGCTGCTCGGCTGGAAGATCGATATCAAGAGCGAAGAAGAGAAGCGTCAGGAAGTCGAGCAGCAGATGGGCGGCTTCGGTGGCGGACCTTCAACGCCGATCGAACAGGTCAGCGAACTGGGCGACAGCATTATCCAGAAGCTTGTTGCTGCGGGCATCACCACCGTGGAAGCATTGGCCGATATGACTCCGGAGCAACTCGAAGAGATTCCAGGTATTGGCGAAAAGACGCTCGAGAAGATCTCCGTAGCTGTGCGCCACTACTTTGGTCACTTTGAAGACGGTGAGGCTGAACGGGTCCCCGAGGAGCCCCTGATGAACGCATCTGAACATGAGCCGGAAGGCGAGGCTGAACGGCTTACCCCGGATCCCGTCGTGGGCACGTCTGAAGCTGAACTGGAAAACGCAGAAGAAACGCTGAACGAGATTAAGAGCGTGGAAGCCGTCAAAGGCGAGGAAGACCAGCTCGGCCTGGACACTGTAAACGAGAATCCGGCTGAAGAAATCGGAAGCGAAGCAAATAACGAGCGCGGCGGAGATGACGTGTAATATGCGCGTCATCTGCACCAGCCAATCGACACAAGAAGCAAGTTCGACTAACAACCATCGCCACGAGGCAGCTATGAGCGACTAAGTGCTTTGGGATGGAACTACTGAAAAGAGGCGGATGAGTAAGGTTCGTATCAACGATCTCGCGCGGGAGCTGGAAGTCAAGAGCAGACAAGTTCTTGATATTTTGGCGGAACTCGGCATGGGCGCCGGCAAAACCCACTCCAGTTCACTGGAGGAGGATGAAGCAGAGAAGGTACGTGTGCACTTTTCGCATGGTGCGCGCGGTGGCCACTCGCGTAGTGCTGCTCCGACGATAGCGCCGAAAATTGATTTGTCGCACATTTCCAAGCCGGGCGATGTGCTCAAGGCTATTCTGGCCAAGAAGAAAGAAGAAGAGGAAGAAGCGCGGCATCCTCGCGGGGCAGCCAAGCCGACCCCACCGGTTGCAACGGCAAAGACGCCAGCGCCTCCTGCTTCTGCGGCAGCAAAGCCTGCCTCCGCTGCTCCGGCAGCTCCGGCACCTCCTGCACCGCGCAAGATTGTTCCGCAGCCGCGTTCGGCGCCGCAGATTATCCATCCGCCGACACAGCCGGCAATTGCTTCGCGGCCGCCCAGCGGACCGGTGGTTGCAAAGGCTCCTGCAGGTGCGGCGCCAAGCGGGCGGCCGGTCGTTGTGGTGGCACCGCCTTCTGGTGCTGTTGTCATCAAGCCGCCTACGGCTCCGGCCAAAGAAGAGCATGCGCGCCCCGCAGAAAAGCCGGTAGTGAAGACTCCGGTTGCTGCTCCGCCCGTTGCGGCGATTCCGGCTCCGGCCGCTCCTGTTGCTCCTGCGCCCAAGCCTGAAGTACCACTTGAAACTCCGGTCGCAGTTGCACCGGCACCTACCGTCGCGGAACCGGTTGCGCCCGCAGTTTCGGCGTCGCCGGCAACTCCCGCCGCTCCTCAAGCTCCTGCCGCAGCGCAAGCTCCGGCGGCAGTTCATGCAGCTGCTGCAGACACTAAGCCGAAGCCTGCTGCTCCTCCGGCGCCACCTGCGCGCCGCATGGTAATGCCGCAAACGGGCCCCAGGCCTGTGTACAAGGCTCCGGCACCACCGCCCGTTACCCAAGCTCCGACAGGCACTTTCGCCGCGGGCGCAGGCATACAGCGTGGCAAGCCAATTTTTGATCGTCGTCCGCCGGGAGCACCGGGCGGCTATCAGCAACGCAGCGGTCCTTCAGCACCCGGCCAGTTCCCAGGTGGGCCGCGCCCCAAGCACCCGACCCGCACCCCGATGGGCGGCACTGGCGGTCCAGGCGGACCCGGAGGACGGCCTGGATTTGGTGGGCCGCGCCCGGGATTTGGCGGACCTCCGCGTCCCGGCTTCGGTGGTCCTCGACCCGGCGCCCCTGGTGGCGCACCACCCGCGGCTGAAGCTGGGCGTCCGCAGCGTGCTCCGTCGCGCGGCCGTTCGCGTGGTCAGCAGCAGTATCCGAAGACAAAAGAAGGGCCGATGAAGGGCTTTGTGCCGCCACCGCGTTACAGCGGTATGCAGTACAGCAATGAGCCCCTGCCCATTACGCGCGAGATTACGGTTACAGAAGGCATCAGCGTAAAGGATCTTGCCGAGAAACTCGAAACTCGCGCCAAGGACCTGATTGCATCGTTGTTGATGAGCGGCGTGTTTGTGACTGTGAACCAGTCCCTCGACGCCGATATGGTGAAAGAAGTTTCGGCGAAGTTCGGGGCCGCTGCCACCGTCATCAGCTACGAAGAAGAGCTGGCCAATCAAGCCATCGAAGAAGTTCTTGAAGCTCCAAATGCCGACGAGCTTGAAGTTCCGCGCGCACCGGTGGTCACCGTTATGGGCCACGTGGACCACGGCAAGACTTCACTGCTTGACTCTATCCGCGAGACTGAAGTTGCGGCGGGTGAAGCCGGTGGCATTACGCAACATATTGGCGCATATAAGGTTCGCTTCTCGAAGGAAGGCTCTCCTGCTTCAGGGCGCGAGATCGTCTTCCTCGACACTCCGGGCCACGAAGCTTTCACGCGCATGCGTGCTCGCGGCGCCAAGGTGACGGACATTGTTGTGATTGTGGTCGCAGCCGATGACGGCGTGATGCCTCAGACGCTCGAAGCCGTGGATCACGCCAAGGCTGCGGAAGTTCCGATCATCGTGGCGGTGAACAAGATCGATAAGCCAGAAGCGAATCCCGATCGCGTGAAGAAGCAGCTTGCCGATCGCGGCCTGATTCCTGAGGAATGGGCTGGCGCGGGTCAGGAGGGCACAGTCTTTGTAGAGGTGTCCGCAAAGAAGAAGATCAACCTCGACCTGTTGCTCGAAATGGTCTGCCTCGTCTCGGATATTCGTGCGCCCAAGGCAACACCGGGTCGCAAGGCAGTTGGAAGCGTTCTGGAAGCCAAGCTCGATCGCGGCCGCGGTGCGGTTGCCACGGTCCTGGTACAGGACGGCACGCTCCACCTGAACGACAGCTACATTGTTGGCAACACGTTCGGCAAAGTCCGCGCCATGTTCGATGATCGCGGCCGGCCGCTTGAAGAAGCTGGTCCCTCGACTCCGGTTGAAGTCCTGGGTCTCGAAGCGATTCCCGATGCCGGCGACACATTCCTGGTAGTTGCCGATCGCGACAAGGCCAAAGGCATAGCACAGTACCGCAAGATGAAGGAACGCGAAGCACAGCTTGCCAAGAGTTCACGTGTCTCGCTCGAAGGACTTGCAGAGCAGATTCGGCAGTCTGGCGTAAAGGATCTGCAGCTGATCATCAAGGGCGACGTACAAGGATCCGTCCAGGTGCTGGCCGACTCACTGGTCCGCATGTCGACCGAGAAGGTGCGCGTCAAGGTGCTGCACTCCGGAGTGGGTTCGATTACGGAAAGCGATGTGCTGCTGGCGACGGCCTCCAATGCGATCATCATCGGATTCAATGTCCGACCTGAGCGCAAGGCGGCCGAGTTGGCTCAGCAGGAAAATGTCGAGATCCGTATCCACTCGATCATTTACGAGCTGCAGGACGAGATTCGTCTCGCCATGATGGGGCTCCTGGAACCAACGTTCAAGGAAACCTATCTGGGCCGTGCTGAAGTCCTCAACATCTTCCGCATCCCGAAGGTTGGCACCATTGCCGGCTGCCGTGTGCAGGATGGTGTGATCCGTCGCGATGCCGAAGTGAAGGTGATGCGCGAAGGCACGCAGGTGTACAAGGGCAAGATCGGCTCGCTGAAGCGCTTCAAGGACGATGCGCGCGAAGTGACGAACGGTATGGAGTGCGGCATTGGCCTAGGCAACTTCAATGACCTGAAGGAAGGTGACTTGATCGAAGCCTTCTCGACGGAGAAGATGGCGGCCGACCTCGGTGCGCTCACTTCTGCCAAAGCGTAGTCTGCACGCCTAACACTAAGAGGGCCGCTTCTCACACCGAGAGGCGGCCCTTTCTATTTGGGCTTGGCTGCACTCCCCAGGCCTGCGTCAACGGTTTCCTGCGTTGCTTCTAAATCATCCCTCAGCAAAAATATCCGAACACCCTGACAGCAATCACCGTCTTAGCGTGTGTACAAGGCTTAAAGTGGTTGGCACGCGGCGGACTGCAAGCGCCAGTGGCAAATATGGCCCTGAGAAACGCCGCAGGGGGTACGCGCGCTGTGACCGTCGGCGAAGATGCGGAATTCGCGGAGCTGGTTGAACGCCAATGGCGCTTTGTTTTCCGCGTCGTTTACGCCGTTTTACTCAACTCGCATGATGCCGAAGATGCCGTTCAGGAGACTTTCTTGAAGCTCTATCGCAATCGCGGATGGCACAAGATCGAGAATGAACGAGCTTTTCTTGCGCGCGTGGCGTGGCGCGTTGCCATTGATCGCAGGCCGAGCTCGGTGCGTGGATCGGTACCCGGGACCAGCGAGAGCCTTGTTGATTCAGCCGATCCGGAATCGTTAGAGCCAGACCCCGAGGAAGTGTTGATTCTGGCTGCGGACCATGCCCTGATTCACTCCATGATTGACGCGCTTCCAGAAGTGCTTCGCGTGCCTTTGGTACTTTCTTCATACGAAGAGCTCAACTCGCGCCAGATCGGCCGGATTCTTGGCATTCCTGAAGGCACCGTTCGCACGCGTCTGCAGCGTGCACGCCAACTTTTGCACCAGAAGCTTGCGGCATCAGGGCAATCTAATCCTGAAACCAAACACTTGCGCGAGGTGCAAAATGCCTGAATACATCAGACCAGACCCGAGGCAGGCAACCGAGCCAAGTTCACAACTTCATGAATTAATCCGCTCGTCGATTGCGACCTATGGTGAGCCTGAACCCAACTCTCAACTTGCTCAGCGGATCCTTCAACGAATCGCCGCAGAGACCAGGCCGGTCACTTCGCGGCGGTGGTTGCCCTGGGCAGTTGCATTCGCTATGGGCGCGTGTTTAATCGCGTTTTTCGCTCTTTTTCAGGCGAAACCTGTGCATGCTCCGGCCAGCGTCAGCAATCAAATGCATATACCTGAGCAGGTGGACGATAAAACCTGGCCTCGTGAAATTGCGACTGTCGCTCCGCACCAGTCGCAACATGAGAAGCGGAAGACTCTGGTGCGAAGCGATGTGCAGCTGCACCCCACTTCCCTGCTCCGCGAAGCGCGGCCGCTACCAAAGCTTGATATATTTCCGACGCCACAGCCACTTACTCCCGCAGAGCGAGCACTGATTCAATTTGCTGAACGTACGCCAGTGGCGGAGCGCAAGGCTCTGATCGAAGCACAACAGCAGCCCGATACGCCTCTGACCATTGCTGCTATCAAGATCCAACCCATTGAAATGCCCGAACTGGGCAACTAAGGAGATACCCATGCGCCACATCACTCTCGTTTGCTGCTTGTTGCTCTTCACCGCGGTGTCGGGGCAAAAGACATTTGCCCAGGACGCGGGTGCCCAACAGCCGCCCAAAACCCAGAGCGCCGCGCCAGCATCAGCTGGTCACTTTTACCGATTTGATTTCACGGTAGAAGAAGTGGGCGCGGAGGGAAAGCCGACGAATAGTCGCGATTATTCCACAGTGCTTGGCACTGATTCTCACGAGCTCATGTCGATTCGGACCGGTTCGAGATTTCCGATTGCGACCGGTCCTTTCGTAGCGAGCGGAAATGAGAATATGCACATTCAAAACAATCAATTCCAATATGTAGATTTGGGCGTAAACTTCGATGTCCGCGAAGTTCATGAAATCGGGCGGCAACTCTCCCTTAACTTGACTGCCGATCTCAGCGGAATCGCTGGACCAAATGACTCTGTCACACACCAGCCAGTGATTCGTCACAATCGGTGGCAAGGATTGGTTCTGATTCCGACCGGGAAGGCCACCGTTGTGTTTTCGTCCGACTCTCTGGACAGCAAAGGCGGTACGCGCATTCTGGTGACCGCAACTCCTCTCCAGTAGCGTTGAATTGGAGGTCGCCGATGCTAAAATTCCAGCCAATTGCCGGGTTCGCCCGCGACAGAGGCGAACTGGTTACCAAACTGGATGAAGAGGTGGAGTTTTGCATAATCCTGCTCGATGGATAAGAATTTTTCGCGACGCGTTGTTCGCAACGTTTTGCCTTATCGCTTTGATCGCCACTTTGCCGGCCGCGGCGCAAACCATCAATCTGTTTCCCGCCGATTACGAAAAGCAGTGGACCAGAATTACAGTTCCGCCCGGCGGAAGGGTGAGCAATGTTCCTCAATGGCACATCGACGCCAAGAGGCGTGTGATTGTATGCGATGGCAACGGCGGACATGAGTGGCTCCGCTTCAATCGCGAGATCGGCAATTTTACCTTTCACGTGAAATGGCGTTTTACGCCGGTAACTACCGGCACTCCGAAATACAACAGCGGCGTCTTTTTCCGCAACAACGACGACGGCGCGATCTGGCACCAGGCACAAACGGGCGCGGGCGGCGGCTACATCTTCGGCGTAACACCGGTTGACGGCAAGCCTAAATCATTCAACCTGCGCAATGAAATGACAGAGAATCGCGTAAAACCCGCTGGGCAATGGAATGTTTATGACATCCGTTGCGTTGGCGACAACTGCACATTGGAAGTAAATGGGATGGTGGTGAACACGGTAAAATTAAGCGTAATGAAAGGCTACGTCGGACTTGAGTCTGAGGGATACCAGATCACCTTCAAAGACCTCAAGCTCCGCGAGTTGCCTTAGGATGCCAACACTCTGAAATCGAAGGGCCGCTTTCCAGTTTGGAAGCGGCCCTTTTACTTCGGCGAGCATTTCGCTGATCAGCTTGGCAGCCTCAGCCCGGCAATTGCGGCGCGAGTTTCTGTACTGACTGCGAATCCGCGCCCAGCCAGTCCGGATGACGTGCGGTCGAGTCGAAATGCGAAGTGGTTTTGAAGAGCTCGTATTTTCCATTCATTGCATCCCGCTCTGATTTTGCAAGCAAAGTTGCGAGTTCAGGCTCGTTCATTGGTTTGAAGGATTTGACCGCGGCAAATGCCTGGTCAAGCAGCATTTTTGAATTGATACCGGTAATCTGCACGGCAATGGGCACATTGAGCGAGTAGTGAAGACACTCGACGGGAGTGATCGCATTGCTTGAGATCACATCGCTCTTCATCATCACCCCGCTACCAAAGCACTTCATGCCGAGGACTGCCGTTTTCTGCTTCATTGCTTCAGGTACGACGAGTTGGGCAAAGCTGCGATAATGTGCGTCCATAATGTTGATGGGCATCTGCACCGTATCGAAGTGGAAGCCGTGGCGGCGCGCTACTTCAAACATGTACAGATGGACGTGAGGATCTTTGTGTCCAGTGAATCCGATGAATCGGACCTTTCCCGCCTTCTGCGCAGCAACCACCGCTTCCATCGCGCCACCTTCATTGAAGATGCGATCGGGGTCGTCGAATCGAATCACCTCGTGATGCTGGAGCAGATCGATGTGATCGACTTTCAGGCGTTGGAGCGAGTCGTCGATCTGACTTGACGCGAGTTCCTTTGTGCGTCCGTCGATCTTTGTCATAACGAATGCTTTTTGCCGATAGCCAGACTGAGACAGAGCTTTGCCGACACGTTCTTCGCTGCGGCCTTCGTTGTAGTCCCATGAGTTGTCAAGGAAGTTGATGCCCCTATTCAGTGCCTCGTGAATCAGGCTGATGGCCAGGTCCTCAGGCACTTGTGCTTGCCCCAGGTGAGAACCGCCGAGACCGATCACTGAAACTTGTTGACCTGTTTCGCCAAGACTGCGATACAGCATCTCTCCACGCATGGTGCCTGCACTACTAACGCGCATGATGTGCGCGGCGGCCTGCTTCGCAGACGAGGCGGCGGTTTCAGTTTCCCCAGACCCGCTGTTTGCGGTTTGTGATCGGGCCAATGTACTTGCCGCAAGCCACGCGGCCCATACGGCAGAACTAGCTACAAAGTCGCGACGTCTCATTTTGCACTCCGGTTGTTTGTTGATGGCCGTTCGGTTCTGCACTTCTGGTTTCGATGCGACTATTGCAGGCTGCGCCATGGCAACCGAACCTTTTTACTCGGCGTCTTAAACAGCGGATACAGTGGAGGAATAATTGAATGGCTTCAACACTGAATGGAAAGAAGATTGCGATCCTGGCCACCAATGGCTTTGAGCAGGCTGAGTTGCTTGAGCCGCGCAAGGCGCTGAGTGAAGCAGGAGCAACAACAGAAGTAATTTCGCCGAACGATGGTGAGATTAAAGGATGGAAATCGAAGGACTGGGGCGAGACCGTTCACGTGGACAAGACGCTTGAGCAGGCAAATCCGCAAGATTACGATGCGCTTGTGCTGCCGGGCGGCGTTCTCAATCCCGACCATCTACGCATGAACCCTGCGGCCGTAGATTTTGTCCGTAAGTTTGTGAATACCGGCAGAACAGTAGCAGCCATTTGCCACGGCCCATGGATGCTGGTTGAGGCAGGCGTAGTAAATGGAAAGTCAATCACTTCATGGCCTTCGCTCAAAACAGATCTGAAAAATGCCGGTGCTAACTGGGTGGACAAAGAAGTGTGCACGGACGGGCAATTTATCACCAGCCGTAAGCCCGACGACATTCCAGCGTTCAATCACACCATCATCGATGCCCTGAGCAAAAGCAGCAACAGAGCAGCAGCTTAAGGGCCACCACCACGCAGTTTGCGTCGCAACTACACAGACTGCGTGGTGCCCATGTGAGTCGTTGTACAAACGTTTGCAGGGATCATCCTTAACAGCGGCTCAAAAGGGATAACGCTCGGATGAAATCGTAGCGGCAGCAACTGTTCTGCTGAATGCCACCGCGTTGCCGGGAGTAACACGCGCGAGCCTGCGGAGAACGGCGAGCTGGGTTTGCAGCGCATCTCCCTCAGCACAAGCGGTGAGCACACGCCGCGCCGCTTGCTCCGCCAGCGCCATTGATTCATCTGCCAGCAGTCCTGTTATGGATGCGGCTACTTCTGCAACTGCTTTTCCAGTGACATTCAGCTTGTGTGCGCGCAACAGCGTCGACTCGAATGCGTAAACCTGGCTTATGACATCGGCAATATCCGCCATGACTTCCTGTTCGTTTTCGAGCGCCATCATGAAGCGCTGGCTGGCTACTCCTGCCATAAAGAGCGCGATTTTCTTCATCGCTGCCAGCACACTGCTCTCACGTGCGAGTAATCCGTCGCCATCCAAGCCAGATGCAAAGTTCAGCGGTTCCATGATCTCTTCCATCACGCGCTTGATTGCCGCCATCACCGGAAGCTGACCTTTCAATGCGCGTTTCATGAACCAGCCGGAAACGATGAGGCGGTTGATTTCGTTGGTACCTTCGAAGATCCTATTAATGCGCGCATCGCGATACAGACGCTCCGCGGGATACTCCTCGACATAGCCGTAGCCTCCCATTGTGGCCACGAGTTCGTCGGTTACAAACGAGAGCATCTCTGATCCGTAGATCTTCATGATCGAGCACTCGATTGCGTACTCTTCAACGGTGGTGCGGGTGTCGTGTGCGGTGGGCTCGTGATCTTCGCCGATCTGCGCAAGTCGCGCATCGATCATTCCGGCGGTGCGGTACACCATGCTTTCAGCGGCGAAGAGCCGCGCAATTGACGTTGAGATCTTCTGCTGAATCAGGCCGAAATCGCCAATCGGCTTTCCGAATGCGCGGCGTTCTTTTGCATAGCGAGCCATGTGCGTAATGGCGTTGCGAGCACCGCCCACGCAGGCCGAGCAAAGCTTGAAACGACCGACGTTGAGCACGTTGAAAGCGATGCGATGCCCTTTGCCTGCTTCGCCCAGAAGATTCGTCGCGGGAACTTTGCAGTCGGTCAGAACAAGTGGGCAGGTCGATGAACCGTGAATGCCGAGCTTGTGTTCCTCATTGCCGACCGTGAGCCCGGGAGTATCGCGCTCAATGAGGAATGCGGAGAATTTCTCAATCCCGTCCGGATCAACAATTTTGGCAAAGACCGTATACAGTCCGGCGATACCGCCATTCGTAATCCACTGCTTTTCGCCGTTGAGTGTGTAGTACGTGCTGTCGGCTGAGAGCACTGCGCGGGTTCGGATGTGCATTGCGTCAGAACCGGAACTTGCTTCAGAGAGCCCGTATGCGCCGATCCACTCGCAACTGGCAAGCTTGGGTAGATAGCGTTGTTTCTGCTCTTCAGTTCCGTACCAGATCAGCGGTAGCGACGCGATTCCGATATGAGCGCCGAATGCGGTCGAAAAACTCGCCAGCACCGAGATGTGATCGGTGATCAGAATCGAGCTGACGCTATCGAGGTTCAGGCCCCCGTACTCTTCAGGAATATCGACAGCGGTAAAGCCGAGATCGGCGGCCTTGCGCAGCAAGCCGATCATGACGCCGGGCTGCTTGGCTTCGATTGCCTCGATGATCGGCTGAATTTCCTCACGACCAAATCGGGCGGCTGTAGCCGCGATCTGCAGCTGCTGCTCGTTCAGATCTTCATGCGTGAAGATCTCAGCGGGCGCGCGGTTCTCAATCAGAAAACCGCCGCCGCGCGCAGCTACGATGGGGGATTCCGTGTTTATGCTCATGCTGGAACCACCTTCAATCAGCACAGTACTGCAATGGGTTGCAACTGGGCAAATCGATCGGGAGTGTGGCCGAACGGGTGCATGCGCGACGGTCATCGACCGCCTTCTGTATTCTGTGTGACGACAGAAAAGATATAGCCATACTCGATTGGGGGTTTGCATGGAAACGGGACTGAGCGGAAAAACTGTTTTGATTACAGGTGCAGCGAGCGGAATCGGCTATGCCACTGCGCTTGCCTTTGCGCGCGAGGGCGCAGATCTGGCCTTGATCGACCGAGACGAGAAAAAGCTGGCGGAACGGGCTGATGACCTGCGGAAGAACGGAATCCGCGTGATTGCCGCAGCGGCAGACGTTTCGCGTGATCACGGCGCTGACTCTGCTTTGAATGCCATCCTGGCAGAGCTTGCCAATGGCCCCGACGTGCTGGTCAACAATGTTGGGTTCGCTGCTCCCAAGGCGTTTATGGATATCTCCGATGATGAGTGGGAGATGAGCTTCCAAATCAATTTCATGGCGGCAGTAAGAGTGACCCGAAAGCTGCTGCCCCTGATGCGCAAACGTCCTTCCGCGACGATTGTGAACAACGCATCGGATTTGGGGCGTCAACCTGAGGCAATCCCCGCCGACTATGGCGCTATGAAAGCTGCACTGCTCAGTTTGACGAAGAGCCTTGCACGAGCTGAGGCTCCTGTCATTCGCGTGAACGCGGTTGCGCCGGGGCCGATCTGGACGCCGTTCTGGACGAACCCCGGCGGCTTCGCCGATTCGCTTGCAGCGGTCCACGGAATGCCGCCTCGCGAAGCAGTGGAACATGAGATGAAGCTTCGTCAGTTACCGCTGGCGCGTATGGGTGAGCCGGAAGAGGTGGCCAACGTCATCGTCTTCATGGCTTCGGCCCTTGCCTCGTTTGTCACTGGATCTGTTTGGGGCATCGACGGAGGCAGCATTCGAAGTCTGATCTAAAGGTTTGCTCCCCATCTTGGGACACACGGCAAGGGCTCCGGCAGCTTTCGGGGCTCAACCCGGACTGCGTTCAAGTGCGTGGCGGAACTCGGCCCGCATGGCTTGCACGGAAGCGGCTGCTGCCGCGGAGTCGATGCCAAGGCCCAACAATGCCGATTGGGAGAGTTGGAGGCTGGCCTCAATCGTATCTGGCACGGCTTCGGTGGCGCCGATCGCATATAAATGACATGCGTGGTCAGCGTCGCGAGCGCGCGCAATGATCGGGATATCGGGACGAACTGAGCGCACATACGCGACGATATCGTCGATGACGTGTCGAGCATTGATGGTGATGATGAGGGCTGCCGCTTCATCAATGCCGCAGATTTTGAGAAACTCCGGGTCAGATGCATCTCCAAAGTAGACCTCGTGTCCCGCGCGCCGGTCAGCGACGACCGCCAGTGCATCGTTGTCTGCAGCGATATAGGAGATGTGCTGCTGGCGGAGGGCAGTTGCCACAACTTTGCCGACGCGCCCATAGCCCACGACAATGGCACGGCGAGACTTGCCGGCAGGACTGATCGCTAGTTCAGAATCGATGGGCGGGGGAGCGCTAAACACGGGAGTGACGCGTTGAAAGGCGTAGGAGAGCAGCGGCGTGGCTGCCATCGAGACCGAGGTTACTGCGAGCGAGAGTCCCGACGCATGAGCGGAGATCAAGTTCAGATCCGTGGCCAACCCGATGATGACAAAGGCAAACTCGCCTCCGGGGCCCAAAAGCAGGCCGCTCTCGATCGCGACCGGCCAGCGTAGGCCGAAAAATCGTCCGAGAACCGCGGCCACGATTGTCTTGGCAAAGATAAGGCCGCCAACACATGCGATTAGTTGCAGCGGCTGTTCCAGGAGTTCGCGCACGTCCACGCGCATGCCGACGGTGAAAAAGAAAACGCCAAGCAGTAGTCCCTGGAACGGCTCGATGCTGGCTTGAATTGCTTTCCGGAATTCAGTTTCAGCAAGGAGCAGGCCGGCGATGAAGGTGCCGAGGGCCATAGACAGTCCGGCCTGATGCGCGACGAACCCGGTGCCCACGATTACGAAAAAAACGGTGGCAATGAAGAGTTCCGTAGAGTGAGCTGCGGCGACCAGCCGAAACAACGGACGCAACAGGAAGTGGCCTAAAAAGACGATGCTGCCTACCGCGATTGCCGCCTGCAGCAGCGCCTTAAGCAAACCCGCAGTTACGGAGCTGCCCGAACCAGACAGTCCCACTGACACAAAGACGAGCATTGGAATGGCGGCAATGTCTTGCGCCAGGAGAACGGCGAAAACTGCCTTGCCAAGCTGGGTAGACATTCGATGCTGGCGATTGAGAATCTCAAGGACGATGGCCGTAGAAGAGAGCGACAGGGCCGCACCGAAGATGATGGCGGAGGGCGGTTCCAAGCCCATCCAAACCAAGACAGCGGTAATGATGGATGCAGAGAGCAGCACCTGCAGACCGCCGAATCCGCCTACAAGCGTGCGCATTTGATTGAGCCGTTGCAGCGAAAGCTCGAGTCCAATGACAAAAAGAAGGAATACGATACCCAGTTCGGCGATGCCGGAGAGATTGGCTGCATTCGTGATGGTGAACCAGTAAAGGGGATGGAAGACTTGCGTGAACGATCCGAGACCATACGGACCCAAAATGGCCCCGGCAGCAAGATACCCGAGAACAGGACTAACCCCCGCTTTTTTGAAAATGGGAATGAGGACACCTGCCGTGCCGAGCACGACCAGCGCGTCGCTATAGGCTGTTATGTTGATATCCGCCGAGACGAACAAAAGTCCTCCGCTGACCGACAGAGCCACAGGTGCAAGATTTAGAACTGCTTACCTATTGTGACGCGCTCAGGCCCGCATAGTTAACTCCGGAACTGCGCTGAAATTGCTGCAGAGTAGTCATCGAAGAAGCAGATGAGAGGCCGCGCGCGCCGAAACTGCTGAATCACGTACAATTACGGGTATTCGGTATCTGGAGGCCTGCCCTGTTCGCAGCAATGTTTACCCGACTCGCTCTTGCCGGCTTTTTAAAGGCTTTGCCGGCCCAAGCGGCTGTGTATCTTACACTTGCATCGCAAAACGGGCTTGGCCATAAAGTAAAGATGCTGTTTAGCGACCCGTTCTCCACGGTCACCTATCGCTGGAACTGGTTCGACGCCGCTGTGCTATTACCGTACTTCGCGGTGATGATCATTCTTGCTATGTACGGCGTGCATCGCTACACGATGTGCTACCTGTATTTCAAATATCGCAAGAACTATAGCCCGAATCCGCTAAATACTTTTGATGAACTGCCGCGCGTGACCGTTCAACTGCCTATCTTCAATGAGCAGTTTGTGATTGACCGGCTGATTGAGGCGGTATGCGGGATGGAATATCCGCGCGAAAAGCTGGATATCCAGGTGCTGGACGACTCGACCGATGAGACGCAGGAAGTGGCTGCCGGAATTGTGGAGCGCTACGCCGCGCTAGGACACCCTATCCAGTACATTCATCGTACAAATCGGCACGGATTCAAAGCCGGAGCGCTGGACGCTGGCTTGAAGGTGGCAAAGGGCGAGTATGTGGCCATTTTCGACGCTGACTTTGTGCCGCCATCCGATTGGCTGATGAAGGTGATCCATCATTTTGCCGAACCGGAGATCGGCATGGTGCAAACGCGATGGACTCACCTGAACCGCAATTACAGCATGCTGACGCAGATCGAGGCGATTCTGCTGGACGGCCACTTTGTGCTGGAGCATGGTGCGCGCTCGCGAACGGATGACTATTTCAACTTCAACGGTACTGCCGGCATGTGGAGGATTAAGGCTATCCACGATGGCGGAGGCTGGCAGCACGACACTCTGACCGAAGACACGGACCTGAGCTACAGATCGCAGTTGGCCGGATGGAAGTTCAAATACCTGCCCGAGGTTGAGTGCCCATCGGAACTGCCCATTGAAATGACCGCTTTCAAAACGCAGCAAGCGCGTTGGGCCAAGGGGCTCATTCAAACCAGCATCAAGGTGCTGCCGCAGGTTTTCCGTTCAGATGTGCCGCGACGCATTAAGGTCGAGGCGGTATATCATCTGACGGCGAACTTGAGCTATCCGCTGATGGTGATCATGTCTGCGGCCCTGATTCCTGCCATGATCTGCAGGTTTTATCAGGGCTGGTTCCAGATGCTGCTCATCGATGTTCCGCTGTTCACCGCGTCTACATTCTCGATTGCTGTGTTTTACGTCATGAGCCAGCGGGAACTATTTCCGAAGAATTGGAAAAAGACGCTTTTCTATCTACCTTTCTTGATGGCGCTCGGCATCGGTCTGACCGTGACCAATACAAAAGCTGTCATGGAAGCCTTGCTTGGCATCAAGAGCGCGTTTGTACGCACGCCCAAGTATCGCGTTGCCAAGAAGGGCGAGAAGTCGATGGCTGCGAAGTATCGCAAGCGGCTGAAGCTGGAGCCCTGGATTGAGCTGCTGCTGGGCTTCTACTTCCTTTGCGCCATTATCTACACGTTCATGAACCAGAACTACTTCACGGCACCGTTCCTGATCCTATTTGTGATCGGCTACTGGTATACAGGCCTGATGAGCCTTCTGCAGGGGCGGTTTGAACGCTGGCGCACCGGCGGCACTACAAATACTGAGGAGTCGAGCCCAAAGCCGTTCCCAGTAGGCGTGTAGGACGATATTGTTGAGTTCTTTGCGCGAGCGGATACCTCGAACATGAAGGCTAATGAACCCAGCCGCACGGCCTTGATGGTCGCCAGACAACGAGCTGCTCATCAGTTGCTCGATCATGGCTCAATCCTCTATGACCCATTTGCCATGAAAATTCTGCGTGAAGACGAAAAGGATGTTCTTCAATTTGCGAACGCGCACCCCTTGGCCAGCATTGGCCGTCTGTTCACCACCGCGCGAAGCCGAATTGCGGAAGATGCTTTGTCAACGGCCGTCCAACGCGGGATTCGGCAGATCGCCATTCTTGGCGCCGGACTCGATACTTTCGCTCTCCGGAATCCCCATCGCGCACGAGAGATCCGTATCTACGAGATTGAGCACCCCTCCACGCAGGCATGGAAACGCGAGCGCCTGGATGAAGCTCAAATCGCGCTTCCGCGATGTCTTACTCTAGTGCCAGTCGATTTCGAGCAGGACGATGTGGGAGAGAAGCTTGCAGCCGCAGGCTTTCAGCGGAACTCACCCGCGTTTTTCAGTTGGCTCGGGGTTGTGCCCTATCTGGCAGAGAACGCTATCGGCCGCACTCTGGGCTACATGTCTTCCATCCAGAACTCGGAGGTGGTCTTCGACTACATGGAAGCTCCCGAGGCATTCTCTAAAGAACTAAGGCAGTTAGAAAAGGAGCGGACCGAACAGCTCAAGAAGATCGATGAACGCTCGGTCAGCCGGTTCGAGCCGGCTGGCATTGAAGCAATCCTTCGCTCGCACGGATTTCGTGTCATCGAAGACATCGGTTTTGAGGAGATCGCGTCCAGGTTCGGCCACACTATTCAAGGTCTCGCGGCCGGACACGCTGGCGTTCATGTTGTTCATGGTAAGAACTAGTTGTATTTCCAGTGTGCCGGCACCTCCGTTGCCCCCTCCGCTACAATAGTTAGAACCGCCTGAAGCTCCGAAGTAACAAGTCCATCAGCCACCGGGCGCGTCAAAGGCATATGCTGGCAAATAATCTACCTGAAGCCCTTACGTTCGACGACGTGTTGCTGGTGCCCGCCTACAGCGACGTAGTGCCCGTGCAGGTAAGCACCCAGACGCAGCTGACGCGGGACATCACCCTCAATACGCCGCTGATCTCCTCTGCTATGGACACCGTAACCGAGTCGCGCATGGCCATTGCCATGGCGCAGCAGGGTGGCATCGGCATTGTGCACCGCAACCTGTCAATTACCGATCAGGCCGGCGAGATCGACAAGGTAAAGCGGTCGGAGAGCGGCATGATCGTGGATCCGGTGACGATTGGGCCAGACCATCTGATTGCCGACGCGCTTGACGTGATGCGGCGCTATAAGATCTCAGGCGTTCCGGTGACCCAGGGCAAGCGGCTTGTGGGCATTCTGACGAATCGAGATCTGCGGTTTGAAACGCGTACCGATATTCCAGTCGGCGACGTGATGACCAAAGAAAACCTGATTACCGTCCCGGTGGGCACTACGCTGGAAGAAGCGGAACTGATTCTGCACAAGCACCGGGTGGAAAAGCTGCTGGTGGTTGACGACCACTATGACCTCAAGGGCCTCATCACGGTCAAGGACATCCAGAAGAAGCTGAAATATCCCAATGCCAGCAAAGACGAAAAGGGTCGGCTGCGTGTGGGTGGTGCCATTGGCGCAACGGGCGACTACCTTGAGCGCGCTGCGGAACTGGTGCGTGCCCGCGCAGACGTGCTCGCAATCGACTCGGCGCATGGGCACTCTTCACGTGTGCTGCAGGCCGTTCAGGACGTCAAGAGGGAGTTTCCGCATATTCCGGTACTGGCCGGGAATGTGGCTACCTATGACGGCGCTGTAGCCCTTATGGACGCCGGTGCGGATGCAATCAAGGTCGGTATTGGGCCAGGTTCCATTTGCACAACGCGCATGGTTACGGGAGCCGGCATGCCGCAGATCACCGCAATCGCGGAGGCGTACCGCGCCTGTCGTGAACGTGGCGTTCCGGTAATTGCCGATGGGGGAATCAAGTACTCCGGCGAGATTACGAAGGCAATAGCGGCGGGCGCAAGCTCGGTGATGATCGGCTCACTGTTTGCGGGCGTGGATGAGAGCCCCGGCGAGACAATTCTTTACCAGGGACGCAGCTTCAAGAGCTATCGGGGCATGGGCTCACTGACGGCCATGAGCCAGGGCTCAGGCGAACGCTACTTTCAGGGTTCGGCGGATCTGGGCATCACCGACAACACGTCGACCGAAGGCGTGGTGCAGCGCGAGCGTGCCAATCAAAATCGCTTGGCGAAATTTGTTCCTGAAGGCATAGAGGGTCGCGTGCCCTACCGCGGGCCGCTAGAAGCAATGGTCTTCCAACTCGTGGGTGGTCTACGCTCCGGCATGGGCTATCTCGGCTGCGGAACAATCGGTGAATTGCAGGAGAAATCGCGGTTTGTTCGGATCTCCGGTGCTGGTTTACGCGAGAGTCATGTGCACGACGTGATCATTACCCGCGAAGCGCCTAACTACCATGTCGAATAGCGAACGGGACTTAGGGTTTTGGTTACGCGCTTGGCTGCCGGTCATTTTTGGTGTCGGCGTCATAGCGCTGGAATCGACAATCCTATTCAGTACGCAGATGACATCAGGTCCTTTGCGTGCGCTTTACCAGGCGCTTTTTGGGCCAGTGGGCAATCTCGAGTGGTCGCATGTCCACTTCTATATCCGCAAAAGCGGGCACTTTTTGGGCTATGGACTGCTGGCACTTGCATGGCTGCGCGCCTGGTGGATGACGCTACCGAGGTCGGTGTTCATGACAGATGCGCTGCTGGCATTGGTTGGCACGGCCATGACGGCGGGCGCCGATGAGCTGCACCAGACCTTTTTACCGGGCCGAACGGGAACACCCTGGGATGTACTGATTGACTGCCTGGGCGCGATTACGCTGCAACTGGTGGTGTATGTCGGCATGAGGATCTTCAGGCCTAAACGGCTGGCGCGACTCGCCGAAATGCGCTCGGTGCAACCTTGTGAACCGGCCCGGCAACGTACTCGGGCATGAAGGCTCAGCCGAAGATTCGCATTGGAATCTCAGGATGGCGATATCCCGGCTGGCGCGGCACTTTCTATCCAGAAGACCTTGTCCAGCGCCGAGAGCTTGAGTTTGCTGCGCGACACTTCAGCACCATCGAACTCAATGGCTCGTTCTACTCACTGCAGCGGCCCAAAAATTATCAGGAGTGGGGCAGCCAGACGCCTGACGATTTTGTTTTCGCCATCAAGGGCGGCCGGTTTATTACCCATATGCTGAAACTGCAGAAGGTTGAGACTGCTCTCGCCAACTTTTTTGCGCAAGGCGTGTTGAGCCTGGGAAGAAAGCTGGGACCGATTCTGTGGCAGCTTCCACCGACCTTCAAGTTTGATGCCGAGCGCCTGCAGGCTTTCTTCGACCTTTTACCGCGAACCCATAATCAGGCAGCCGCTCTCGCGCAGCAATGCGGCGATTGGATGCACGACCGGCGATGGCTGGAGATTGAGACGGACTTGCCGCTGCGCCACTCCATCGAAATTCGCCACGAAAGCTTTGCTGTTCCGGAGTTCATCTCGCTACTGCGTAAAAACAAAATTGCGCTCGTGGTAGCCGACACACCGGAATGGCCTTGCCTGATGGATGTTACGGCAGACTTCATCTATTGCCGACTGCATGGGAGCGAGCAGCTATATGCCAGTGGTTACGATGCGGCCGCAATTGAGACGTGGGCCCGGCGCGTAGTGGCCTGGTCGCAGGGTGGCGAGGTGATCGACGGGAGAAAAGTGCATCCCAAGCCTGCAATGAAGCGATCATCGCGGGACGTGTTTGTCTATTTTGACAATGATGCCAAAGTGCGCGCGCCCGCAGATGCGCAAAGCTTGATGAAAAAGATTGCAGAACTCGCACCTCCAGAGACACACGGGCCCAAGCGTCCTAATGCCTGATAAACTGAACACAATTTTTTGCTGAATTCTGCCCCACTAAGATCATCGACTTTATCTTGAGGAGATCATGGGAGTTCTCAATAAGGTTGTTGCGCGACTACCAAAGCCTCTTCAAGATTCAGCTAGAAGAAGCGGCCGTTTCCTGCGGGACAAAATGTACGCAAGGCAGAGCACGGTGAAGATGCTCGTTAGCGGATTCACTCTGGAAATTCCCAGGCACCATCACCTGGTGGGGATGCAGAAATCTCAGCCGTACAGAAACCTGTGCGTAGGCATAACGGCAAAGTTTGTGACTGAGAAATACATCGATGCCCCCATCGTAGATATCGGCGCCAACATTGGTGACACGGCTGCTGTGATTGCGCAGTATTGCGGTAACAAGATGATCGTCGTGGAGGCGAGTGATTATTACGCAGAGATTCTCTCGCGGAATGTGAAGCAGTTTCCGAACCCCATAAAGATTGAGCGTGTATTCGTATCGGATGGTAACGAGGTGCGCGGCAGCCTGCATTACCGCGGGGGAACTGCCTTCTTTGAGGAAAGTTCGGGTACGTCCACGGAATCGCCGAAAACGACCAAGCGGCTTTGCGATATCGCCGATGCAACCACGCGATTTTTGAAAATCGACACAGACGGCTTCGATACAAAAATTATTCGCGCGGGGCTCGATTGGCTCGCTGCCGAGAAGCCTGCGATCCTATTTGAAAATTCGATCAGCGACAAGGAAGCGCTGCTTGATGCCAACAGCTTGTTCGAGAGCCTCAGGGAAATCGGCTACGAGTACTTTATTTATTGGGACGATCCCGGTTTCCACGTGCTCTCGACCAGATCAATGGCCGCGATCAAAGACCTGAACCACTACTTATTCAAGCTGATGGAAACGGGATTTTCGCGGGGTATAAGCAACTATGATGTGCTCTGTCTACACGAGAGCGACAAGGACATCTTCGATGCGGTCTCGAGCTATTATGCGGCAATGTGAGGGCTCGATTACTTCATGTTTACGCAATAGAAACACGGGCGAATCCCGCTGAAGGACTGCGCCCGTGTGAAGTTGACGTTCCGGTGAAGAATGGATCTGCGAGAGGAACGGCTCAAGCCGCTTCTTCGCCGCCCTCGGCTTCAGCTTCCTTCTTCTGTGCTTCGAGCTGATCTTCGAGCTCTTTGCGCTTCTTGGCTTTAATGTCGGCGCGCTTCTGGCGCTTGACCTCAAGCTGCTTTTCGGCTCCAAGCAACTCGATGAATGCCTTTTCAGCGCCATCGCCCTGCTGGAAACCGGTGCGCACGATGCGCAGGTAGCCTCCCTGGCGATCGCCGTAGCGCGGCGCAACGGTATCGAACAACCGCGCAACTGCCTTGTCCGTCATGAGGAAGCTGAGCGCCTGGCGGCGCGAGTGGAGATCGCCCTTCTTGCCGAGGGTGATCATCTTTTCGACGTGCGGACGGACAGCCTTGGCCTTAGCCACGGTGGTCTCGACGCGGTCTTCTACGATGACGGACGTGACCAGGTTGCGCAGCAAAGCGCGACGATGGCTGGTGTTGCGTCCGAGCTTGAATCCTGCATTGCGATGGCGCATGATGTAAAACTCGCTTTCGAAAAATCTCTTAAAGCTTTCGGCTCTCAGCCTTCAGCTCCCAGCTCATTCCTCGACGAAAGACCGAGACAATGGCTGAAAGCTGATAGCTGACGCTGCCTTTAGAAGTTCTCTGTCTCGGTCGGCAACTGGAGATCGACCGAATCCAGGGGCTCATCCTCTTCGTCGAAGCGGCCATAACTGGCAGCCAGCGCGGCGGCAGGAGGAATGCTCGTGGGTCCGGGGACCGCGTTGCCGTTTTCGTCGATCTTCATACCCAGCGAGAGACCCATCTGGGCAAGGATTTCCTTGATTTCGTTCAAGCTCTTGCGTCCGAAGTTCTTGGTCTTGAGCATTTCTGCTTCGGTCTTCTGCACCAGCTCGCCGATCGTTTGGATGTTGGCGTTCTTAAGGCAGTTATAGCTGCGTACCGAGAGCTCCAGCTCTTCAACAGAGCGGTTCAGGTTGTCATTGCGGAGCAGGATGCGACCCTCTTCACCACGCGCTTCGGCTTCGATTTCTTCTTCGAAGTTGATGAAGATATTCATGTGGTCCTTGAGCAGTTTGGCTGCCAGGCCGACAGCATCGGCGGGCAACACGGCGCCATTGGTCCACACTTCCAGGGTCAGCTTGTCAAAGTCAGTGATTTGTCCGAGGCGAGCGGCATCGACGACGTAGTTCACGCGGCGCACCGGGGAGTGAACGGAGTCGACAGGAATGAAGCCCAATCCCAGATCGGAGTCGAAGTTCTTGTCGGCGGAAACATAGCCGCGTCCACGCTTGAGACGCATTTCCATGTCGAGCTTGCCGCCTTCAGAAAGCGTTGCCAGGTACACATTCTTGTCGAGGATCTCGACGTCACCGTCGGCTTCGATCATGCCTGAGGTAACAACGCCGGGCTGGTCGGCACGCAGATAAAGAGCCTTGGGGCCATCACCCGCGAGCTTGAATGGAACCTGCTTGAGGTTAAGGATGATGTCAGTTGCGTCTTCGACAACGCCGGTGATGGACTGGAACTCGTGAAGCACGCCTTCAATGCGAATCGCGGTGACTGCAGCGCCTTCGACGGAGCTAAGCAGCGTACGCCGCAAAGCATTGCCGATGGTGGTGCCGAATCCGCGCTCGAAAGGCTGCGCACTGAACTTGCCGTATGTTTCGCTCAGCGTCTCGGCATCAACTGCCAGGCGCTTCGGTTTTTGAAATCCTCTCCACAACATATCGCTCTCTTTTCCCGCGCGGCATGTACGTCGCGATGCATTTTGCGGCGGCCGCGCAAGTTCTCCTTTGGTTTGAGGTGCAGCTTCTAGCCTCTAGCCGCCAGCTATTAGCTCTTCACGGTGGAACGTACTTCCATTGACCACCAAGAAAAGCTAAAAGCTAATGGCTAAGAGCTAACAGCTGTCTTTCTTTGTTACTTGCTGTACAGTTCGACGATCAGCTGTTCATTGATCGGCAGGTTGACGTCGCCACGCTTCGGAAGCGAGAGTACGCGGCCTGTAAGAGTTTCGAAATTCATTTCAAGCCAGACCGGCAGAGGGTTCTGCTGCGCAAACTGAGCGCCCTGCTCGATGATCTGGAACTTCTTCGCGCTTTCGCGAACTGCAATTTCATCCCCCACGTTGACCTGGTACGAAGGAATGTTCACCTTGCGTCCATTGACCGTGACGTGACCGTGGCGGACCAGTTGGCGAGCCTGACGGCGCGCAATAGCAAATCCGAGACGGAACGCCACGTTGTCCAGACGGCGTTCGAGCT